>MPLZ02132786.1_pt1 | contig 88488 bp, 53 predicted proteins | sample 1617311 | NCBI WGS metagenome assembly MPLZ02 (sample SAMN05944806, study PRJNA350692) | marine metagenome | biome: marine; feature: ODZ; material: water; isolation source: 160 m water sample filtered on 0.2 um supor filter | place: Pacific Ocean | collected 2012-04-08 | depth 160m m | reverse complement strand
TTGAGATGCGCAAGGCGATTGGCGCCGACAAGGCGAAAGGAGATGGCCGGGGCATAAGGGTTGATGACTACCGCCGCGGTGAGGTCCGGATCAAGGCTGCGGTGGAGGCAGGCAGGATCTCAAAGGAAGACGCGGAGAAGCGGCTCCTTGAGATGCGCAAGGCGATCCGAAGTGATAAGTCCAAGGGTGAAAATCGCGGCATCAGTGTTGAAGAATACAGGCGCGGAGAAGCGCAAATCCATGAGCTCGTAAAAAAGGGCAAAGTCTCAAAGGAGGACGCCGAGAAGCGGCTCCTTGAGATGCGCAAGGCGATCCGCAGCGAGGGCCGGGGTGACAAGAAGGAAAGCCGTGATGAGCGTGGGCTAAAGTACCGCGCGATGGAGGAGAAAATCTGGGCTGCCGTCAAGGCAGGCAAACTCTCCAAGGAGGACGCCATGAAAAAACTCGCTGGCCTGAAGAAGGAAATATGGGGTGGAGATCAAAAGAAGGACTGGGACGGTAAGAAGGGCTCTGATGCCGGGATTGAAGCGCTGAAGCGCCAGGTGGAGGCTCTCAAACGTGAGAATGAAGGGCTCCGCAGACGCTTGGAGAAAGGAAGGGGCCGCTAGATCAGTCCCCTGACTGTTGCAAACGCCCTTCAGGTTTTTTCAAGGGAGCCCGCCTTCACCGCGGGCTTCTTTTGCGTGGTGAAAGGCCCTCCGGCCGGCTCCACTTTTTCTGTTGCCGAAGCCTTGGAATTCTCCGGTGCGGGGGCATTTGGAGCCACCCCTCCAGTCATCCGGAAGAGGGGCGGATGTTTGCGGAACTGATTGCTTCCTGACGCCATTAACGGAGAATAGCTCCTTCCCATTATGAAATTTTTGATTCTCTTGTGCATGGCCCTGGTGGCCAATTGCCTCGCCACGGCTGCTCCTTCCAAGCCGGCTCCGGTGGGACACCCCTCTTTCCTGAGTCCGCATTCCAAGCCCGTGGTTCTCAACCGGGACCATGTCTTCGTCGCCAATACGCCCGCCGATACCGTGGACGTGATTGACCGCAAGACGCGGAAGATCGTGCGACGCATTGCGGTCGGGATCGATCCGGCAGGGTTGGCCCTGCGCCCGGACGGGAAGGAACTGTGGGTTTCCAATCACGTCTCCGATTCCGTCAGCGTGATCGATCTGGAGAAGCGGAATCCCACATATTTTCACGTGGTGGCCACGGTGCAGGATCTCGATCCCCGGACCAGGGCGACCCGTTTCGATGAACCGGTTGGGATCGCCTTTGCGAGCAACGAGAAGGCCTACGTTGCGCTTTCTACGGAAAACAGGATCGCGGTTGTCAATACGAGGACGCGCAAGGTTGAAAAGCGGCTTAACATCACGGCCCAGGACCCGCGGGCAATCGTGGTGCGGGGGGAACGTCTCTACGTTGTTCCCTTCGAATCGAATAACAAGACCCAGCTCTCCGGGGGATACCGGATTGACGGCGAACTGGTCACCTTCAACGCGCACGAGCATTCGATTGCCAACAACAATGTGCTCTCCCTCGGGCACGTGACCGACATCGTGAAGCACCCCCGGGTGCCTGACCGCGATCTCTACGTCTTTGATACCAGGACCGACAAGCTGATCGAAACCGTCGATACCCTCGGGACGCTGCTCTACGGTCTTGCGGTGGATTCCAAGGGGCGCGTCTTCATCGCCCAGACAGATGCCCGGAACGATGCCAACGGGCGATCCGGCACCAAGAAGCACGGACTGGCGGAGCTGGAGAACAGGGCGTTCCTGAACCAGATCACCAGGGTGCTGCCCGGGGAGAAAGCGGCACCGGTGTTCTTTGATCTTGAGCCCCGGCCCCCGCAGCATCCGGACCGCGACCAGGCCCTTGCCACGCCCTACGCGATCGAAATCAGCGATGACGATTCCACCCTGGTGGCGAGTGCAGCCGGCTCGGACGTGGTTTTCACCGTTGATGCGGGGAAGGGAACGATCCTGGGGCGGGTAAAGGTGGATTCCGTGCCACGGGGCATTGCCCTTGAAACGGGACCGGGCGGAAAGCTTTCCGCCGCGTGGGTTCTCAATGCGGTGGCCAATACGGTTTCCCTGCTCGATCTCTCCAATCCCGCCAAGCCGAAGGTGCGGGGAACAATTGCCCTGAAGGATCCCACTCACCCCGCCTTCAAGCGCGGACGCATCGCCTTCAACAAGGCGGCGGCCTCCACCACCGCGACCTACTCGTGTGCCAGCTGCCATCCGGACGGCCACACCGATCAGCTCCTCTGGGTGCTTAAGACGCCCATTGTGACGGGGGGCGATCAGATCATGCCGCGTTCGACCATGCCGGTGCGCGGGCTGCGGGATACCGCCCCCTACCATTGGGACGGAATCCCCGGGGATCCCTACGGGGGCAATAACAGTGCCAATATCCGGACTCATGTTGCCCCGAACAGCGATCCCGACAAGCCCGAGAGCTCCACCCGGCACCTCATCGATGGCGGTCTCGCCAACACCATGCTGATGGTGGGAAGCAAGGAGACCAATGACGAAGGCAAGGCCGGACACCTGTCGTCCGGGGAGAGGGACGACATGGCGAAGTTCCTCCTCAACGTGACCTATCCGCCGGCCCAGCGCCGTGCTTACGACAACAAGCTCACCGAGCGGGCGGAGGAAGGCTTCAAGCAATTTCACATCGTGGGCAACCGCGAAGACCAGCGTATGAATGTCTGCGGAAACTGCCACCGCATGCCCTTCCTGGTGAGCACCAACACGCCTGGCTCGGGGATGGACGCACCCACCTGGCGCGGGGCGTATGATCGTTTTCTCATTCTGCCGCAGGGACGGCTGAACATCATCGATTTCGACTTCTACCGCCGGGTGGCGGAGCGCGGGAATTCGGAGCGCGAGATCTGGCGGTTTTCCTGGCGCTCTCGGAGTGAATTCGATCCGGTCTGGGAAATGGTGACCGAAGGAAGCACCGGCTTTTCCGGCTCCTTCGCGAGGCAACTCACCCTCAACAGGGACACGGCGCGGGAAGCCATGACCGAGAACCTGCTCGCGGCCCTGGAAACGTCGGCCCGGGAAGGTGCGATTGTCCTCCAGTGCGAAGGGGTTGTCCTCGGGGAAGGGAAGGGCCAGGGGGTGGTGCTGCAGTTTGATGCGCTCCACGAGGGCGGCAGTTACGTGATGGTGGGAGGCGAGCGCAGGGCGGTCACGCGCGAGAAACTGGTTGAAGCCGCTGCCAGCGGAGCTTTCGTGGGAACAATCACCGGGCGGCATGGTGTCAATGACGACTACGACCATCCCCAGCCGGCTCTCTGGACCCGGGGTTCGCTGCAGGGGCAGAGCGGCAAGCAGCGCTTCCCCAGCCTCTACGGGGACAACCGGACGATGGTTATCGGTGCCCGGCACATTCGCGAGGGAGCCGCCGTGTTCGTGAACGGGCGGAGGGTCCCTGCCAGCATGGCCTTCCCCCGCAAGGAGCGCGTGTCGATTGAGTTGGAGACCCTTCCCAAGCCCGGGATTCATTTTCTCCAGGTGCAGAACCCGGGGGGTCTCTTCAGCAACGACTTCATCTTCTACACCGGGAAAAACGAGGAGCAGGCCCGGAACGTCCGCTCTTCCGCCGACCCCTCGGGAATGCGCGCGGATCTTGCAGAAGCGATCGAGGGCAACGACCTGGACGCGGTCAAGCGGTGGATCCGCAAGGGCGCTCCCACCAATGCCCGCCGCTTTGGAGATGGCGGGATGACGCCTCTGAGCACGGCCGTTTTCCATGGACGGATGGAGATTGCCAGGCTCCTGGTGGAGGAGCACAAGGTCAATGTCTCCCATCACAACCGGGATGGAAACACCCCGCTGCATCTTGCCGCCTTCCTGTGCCGGGAAGAGATGATCGATTTCCTGCTCAGCCACGGGGCATCCCTCACCAAGAAGAACGACCGCGAGGAGGCGGCTGTCGATACCGTTTCCGGGGAATGGAGTGACGGATTAGGTCAGTTTTACGAGGGGATCATCGGGGGTTCCAACCTCGATCTGGACGTGAAGAAGATCGAGAAGCAGAGGCCCGTGGTGGCCAGGATGCTGCGCGAGCGGGCCTCGGAAAAGAAGTAGCGGAACAGGATCGCAGTATTTCGCCGATCGACCCCAACGCGGCATCGACGGAGGCGCTGATTTGCGGTTCAGTGGCCGGGCACAACGGAATTGTGCGCCTCCATGATGAATATGCCCTTACGCCTCTGCCTGTTTGCCTTCTTTCTGGTCCCGAGTGCCGGCGCTGATGAGACCAAACCTGTTCGGACCGGGCAGGGTGGGGGAATCTACGAGACCGTCCCGGGTTGGCCCAAGTACCCGGAAGGCAAGCAGCTCGGGGACCTGCACGGGGACCTGGCCGCCGACAGCAGGGGCAATGTCTACATCGCCACCGGGAACACCATCCAGGTGATTGGTCCGGATGGAATCTACAAGGGAGACATCCGCACCAAGGCGGGCAAGGTTTTCAAGGCCGTGCACGGGATGAAGGTACGCAAGATGGGAGGGGAAGAGTTGCTTCTTCTTGCCATGCCCCGGATCAAGCGGGTGGTTGCGGTAAAGCCCGACGGAACGGTGGTGTGGCAGATCATCGGCCCCCCCGGCGTGCCGGGGATGTACGGGAGCAGGGGGGAATACAATCCCACTGATGTCGACGTGACACCGGATGGCCGGGTCTACATCGTCGATGGGTATGGCAAGTCGCTGGTACACCTCTATGACAAGGAACGTAACTACGTGAAGAGCTTCGGGGGCAAGGGCAGGGAAGACGGCAAGTTCGACATCTGCCACAATATCCTGGTCGATACCCGTAGTGGGACGCCGACCCTGTTGATCAGCGACCGGCAGAACAACCGGCTGCAGCAGCACGACCTGGAGGGAAAATTTCTCAGGACCATCGATGCCGGGCTGGGACGCCCCTGTGCCGCTGACATTCACGGGGATCTGCTGGCGGTTGGCGAACTGGACGGCCGGGTGTCACTTTACGACAAGGACTACAAGCTGATTTCCCGCCTCGGGGATGAGCACAAGGAGCGCAGGAAGGCCAGCAACCAGGTGGCTCCCGAGCACTGGCATGCAGGGGACCTCATCGCGGTTCACGGCTGTACCTTTGACGCCAGGGGCGATCTCTATGCCCAGGAATGGAACGTGCACGGACGCGTTACCAGGTATACCAGAGTCAAGTAGCGGGTATGCCAGGGTCTCCCTCATATTGCCACAGATCAGCTCCTGGCGATCGTGATGGATCTGCCTGAGCCTCTCGGCAAGGCGGAGCGGACCGCCTCCGGGACTACCCCTCATCCTTCAGGTAGACGCACTTGTGGCGGAGGTAGTGGTTGAGGCCATGTGTCCCGTCATCGCCCCCAGACCGCGTTCCTTGAGTCCTCCGTGATCTGTGTTCCGGTGGCCACCGGGATTTCCGCGATGGTCTCCTCGGTGGCGGGGTTGATCACGGGATGGGTGCCTTCCCCATCGTCCCACTTGCCGTTCAGGGACATCCGGTAGTCGCTCATGGCAGGGATCGATAAACCAGAAATGGCAGCAAGAGGCCAGACGCCAGTTGCCTCGTCAGGTGCCGGGTTCGGCAGGGTCCTTTTTCGCCTCTCCTGCGTCCCGGAGCCTGTTGGGCGGGATCAGTTCCGCACTGAAGCGGATGGAAACCAGGTAGCCGGCTCCTTCCCGGCCGGTGCAGAGCAGGATGGAGTGCTTGTCCGGCGTATGCCAGAGATGTGAGCCGAGGAGTTTCCCCTCCTGGAGATCTTCCTGCGGGGGGTACCCGGTCGTCTGAACCGGATTGCCATGATGCTTCTTCAGGAGCGAGATCAGGCTGGCCCAGGTCTTCCTGAGGGTCTTGCCGTAGTCGGTCTGGGCGACCGCTCTGCTGCGCAGGGTGACTTCCTGCAACTCATCTTTCCCGGTCCAGTGGAAGAACAGCTCGTAGGGTTCGTCGGCGATGGAGGTCTGGTAGATCCCGTTCAATCCGGTGCGGCCTGTCAGTCGATCATCGAGGGATTTGCCGGCCACCAGGCTCGCCTTGAGTTTCTTCTCCACGGTCCTGCGGTTGTCACCATAGGCGAGGGTGTCGAAGCAGCCACCTTTGAGTCCGCCATGTGCCTTCGCTTCGCTTTTATTGAGTTGTCCGCGGATCCAGTCCCGGTCACTGGAATGCAGGTTCTGCAAGGCCACGGTGACCGTCGTCTTGTCCAATTTCCGCAGAACGACGTTTGTTCCATCGCTGGAAACGAACTCCGCCCGGAAGCTGCGGTTGCCATTGGCGCTGCGCCAGGAGCGCGATTCAGCGCCCAGGCGGGTTCCCGCCATGAGCGCCAGGGTCAGGATGAAGAAGATGGTAAACCGATTCATGAACGGGAGAAAGTTAGGGAGTCGCTCCTCAAGGACGAGGGAAATGGTTCTCCGAGCGGCCTCCCGCGGGGAGGTCAGGTTACTACTGGGCCGTCCCGATCCAGGCGCTCACCGAGGAGTCGTCCCGGAGGAGGACGAGCCCATCGAACTGAGGAATGCCGGGAACCGGTTGGAAACTTTCGGGCTGCTGGATGGGGGGAGCATCGGTGCGCTGGCCGTTTTGCAGGTTGAAGCGGAAGACGGCCTGCCCCTTGTCGCCCTGCGGAACAACCTTGAGGAGACTGTGCTCTCCTTCCCGGACAAGGGCACCATCCTTGTTGTAAACCTGGTTTGGATCCCCCGGGGCAACGATGAAGCGTTTCTGCGCGAGGTCGGCCACCAGGATACTCTTGCGGCCCAGGATCAGGCGGTTGTTTTCCAGGGACAGGGCGGAGAGGTCGAGCTGGGCGTGGGGGCCGAGTTCGAACCGGTAGGCCGGATCGTCGAAGCGGTAGACCACCAGCTTGTCGCCCTCATGGATCATGAAGTAGGGCTCCTTCATGTAGAGGACATGGGAATTCCGGCGCACCAGGATGGCAGGGTTGCCATCCAGTTTATAACGATAGACATTGAGCGGCTGATTCGGGCTGGTCCGGCTTTCAAAGACAATGGATCTGTCGGAGGCGTAGACGTGGTCGACCCGGGTCTGATTGACCATGAACCCTTCGCCTACCGGGTTGCCCCAGTTCTGGCCGTCGTTGCTGACGTGAAGCTCGTATTCTCCGATCATGCCGTTGTTGTTCACGATGACAGCGGGCAGGTAACGAATAGCGCTGATGGTCTTTTCGTTCTTCATGTCAAGGGTGACGGAATGCGGATGGGGAGGAATGCTGTCGACCCACTGCGAGTGCCACCAGGAGACAGGATCGTCGTCGATAACGCATTGGGGACTGGTATCGTAGCTTTTCGTGGTCTCGGAATTACTCGCGGTAGCGGACCATCCCTGCCGGGGAAGGTTGTTCCCGTCTTCTCCCCCTACCTGCAATTCTGCGATAGAAGCCCAGCCGCGCCCACCGATATCAGACAGGGTGGTGAGTCGCAGGTAGCGGGCCTTGACCGGATTGATGGCCACTTCGTAGTAGCCGCCCGCGACGGGTTTGGCATTGCGGGCATCGGCAGAGGTCTTGGCAGCGACCTTGCTGTTGCTGAGGGTGGAGCCCGTAGGCGGGTCCACCACCACATGGTTGGCGGAACGCAGGCGGGAGACGAAGAAGATGTGGAGCCTGGTGCCATCCGTGGCCAGGCGCATCTGGAATCCGTTGCCGAAGTTGCGTTGCCAGGCGCGGGCGCCGGTGCGCAGGTCAACGGCGACCACCCGTCCGACTGCATCGTGGAAAACCTGGGTGTTGCCGCAGTTGAGGGTTGAGCTCACCGGGGCATCGATGGCGTGTTCCCAGAGGGTTCGGCCGGTGGCGGCATCGAAGGCAACGAGGCGATTGACCAGTCCCGGGGCTTTCCCGATCGAATAGTCGATGGCAAGCACGGTGTTGCCGATGAGATGGACCTGGGGATTGGGGCCATCGATGAATCGTTGCCAGAGAATGCGGCCCTGGGCACTGAGATCGATACGCTCCAGAATCCCACCGGAGAGGATATAGGCGCTGCCCGCCAGCGGAGAACCGGAAGGCGGGAGGGAAATTCGCGCGTTGTTGCGTGGGAGCGACCAGGCGCGGCTCAGCGGCGGCTCGAGCGGATTGCGCCCGGCGGGGAGCGAGGCGTTGAGAGGTGCGTTGACCTGGCGGCCAATCGCCTCCGCGGGCTTGTCAGTGACCAGGAAGAGATCGCGACCGTGCAGGGCAAAGGCCTGCGGTTTCTCGTTGGAGAGATTCCAGGGGCGGCTTTCCACGATTTGCCCGGTCCTGGCGTCGAGACGATGCAGTCCGTCAAGCTGGGCGAGGTAGACCGAGCTGTGAAGGGCAGCAAGGCGTCCGATCACGTGTTGGGCGGGCCGGTACCACCGGGCTTTCCCCGTGTCCAGATCCAGGCCGGCCACCAGCGAACGTCCGCGGACGATGAGAAGGTCTTCCACCACCCCCACCAATTGCACGCCGAGGACAAGGGTGTTCTCCCACAGCAGGCGTCCTGTGCGTTGGTCGAGGGCGAAAATACGCCGGGCATCCCGGGGCATGCAGACGACCTTGTCCCCGGCTACGAGCGGTGGGGATCCATGGTTCAGCACGCTGCGTTCGGTGGGAGGAATGGGCGTGTATTGATAGACCCAGTCGGTTCGCCCATCGCGAAGATCGGAGCGCGTCATGAGACCGCAGTTGGAGCTGCTGTAGATGGCGCCCTGGTGCACCGTGACCTGGTTGCCATAGATCGCAAATGCCGGCTGACTGCGTTCCAGGCTGGCAGTGAGATCGGAGTCGTGACCTGCAATGGCAATGGGTGAGCGCCAGGCCGTGCCGCCGCGGTCGGGATCAAAGCAGACAAGGTTGAGTCTGCGCCCCCGGCCCTGGGTGACATCGTTCGGGGAACTCCACTCGAGATAGTAGAGGAGGCCGTCGCTGGGCACAGGATCGCCGAGCGGGACGTTGAGCAGGCGGTGATCGCTGACATTAGTCTCGTCAGTCCAGAGGATTGCCCCGTTTGCGCAGTCGATCCCGGCGATGCCCCGCGGTGGTTGCGAGCTGAATCCCCAGCGGGTGAAGAGCCGGCCTTGGGAGAACTGCGGGCGGAAGAAGCCGGGATGGTTGTTGTCGGGCTTCTGGTTGTTTCCCACCGAGGGGGGTTGATAGCTGGTCCACAGGGGCTGGCCGGGATTGCGGGCGTCGAAGAGCGCGAGCATGTCGCGCCCACTCACGAGCAGGTTGCTGCCGGCGATGGTCAGATCGATCTCGTTCGGGATCTGGCTCTTCCAGGGCGAGGTGGGTGGAATACGGACGAGGCGCGGGGTGAATTCTCCCAGTTTCTCCGCGGTGGCCACCGGGTTGGTGGTTTGGGGAGAGCGATGGGTTTCGATGAGCTGCCGGCAGATTTCCGCGGCCGGGGTGGGCTTGCCGAGCCACCTCAATTTGCGGGTGGGATCATCCCGTCCGAGCAGATCTGCCGCGTTCCGGGGGGTTTCGATCTGGGCCCGCGCGGTCCAGATTCCCACTTGAGAGGCGTCCCGGGTCTCTTCGTTGGTGGCGTGATCCAGCAGATCCCGGAAGCTCCGCCAGGCGGCCTGGGAGCGACCTGCGAACAGTGCCCGGTTGGCGAGTTCGCGCAGGTTTGCCTGGGCGGAAGGGGCCCAGGGATAACGGCGGAAGCGGTAGAGGATTTCCGAGTCGGTGGGATTGTCGCGGTAATTCTCCAGCTCGTAGCGTTGCTCCTGGGTCGTGCGGAGGTTTTCCAGGTCGGCCGGTGGCTGACTGAGGAGATGGAGATCGAGGGCCCGGACCGGGTCGGTGAGGCCGCTCTTGTCTCTCCACGGCACGATCTGCGGGACGGTAAGGGCCTTGGCTGCCACACGGTCGATGAGGGGAGCGACAATGCGGGCCGAGCGGGTGGCCACCGTATCCCATTCGAGGTCGGGATCATCGGGTTCCATGTGTGGCAGGGGGCTTCCCTTGAAGAGGGGCTGGATGGCGAGGGGAAGAGTGTCTCCGTGCGTAGTCCACTCCCCGGAAAAGGCAGCCCATTGTTGTCGGGTGACCGGATCGGGATGGGCGAGGTTCATTTCTTCCTTCAGGCGGGTGAAAAGAGGTTTGGCCTCCGTGGAGTTGAGGCGTCGGTAGACGTGGGCCTGCTGGATGCGCCAGAAGAGATCATGGGAGTTCTCACGGGCCAACCGGTCGACAAGCTCCCTGGCTTCAAAGAGTCGCCGATGGTGCAGGTGATGCTGGATCAGGATGTAGGCGGCATGCTTGAGGGACTGGTGATTGGCAGAAACCACTCCCACTTGTTCGAGAGCGCAGAGCTCGCGGGCAGCCTGCTCGGCGGTTGGATTCTCGGAAAAGGGGACATTGGGCTGCTCGGCCCGGAGTTTGGCGTCAATTCGACGCGACTGCTTGAGTATTTCGGCGAGCGCATCCAGGGCGACCGCCATGTCGCTCGGGTTCTGCGCAATCACCTGTTGCAGGTGGAGGTGCCCCGTCTCGATGTGGCCGGCCTGGTAGGCGTTGGCCGCCAGCTTGCGCAGTTCCTCGTCGCTTTGTTTCCCCGAAGCGGATCCAGCGAGGGCGAGCCCAATCCACAGAAGCACTGCCGGTGCGCGAAAATTCATCCCGGGAACTCCACGCGTGGATGACCATCGAGTCAACTGAAGAAGGGCCCGGGAGGGGCCCCTGGGAGATCAGACTCCAGGGTCTTTCGCTGTCCTTAACAAATAGCGAAGCCTTCCTGACCTCGTTCTGAGAGGTTTGGGGACGGGCTCGGCTGGCACCTTCCGTGGGAAAGGCTCTATTTCATGGCCGGGTGCCTATCCCTTGCCGCGGAACCACTCATCCCATCCTCCGCGGTAGTGGTGCTGGATGAACTGGTCGGCCTCCGGGCAGTTCGTTGCTTTCATGTGGCGGTAATCCCACTCGAGTTTCTGGCCGGCGCGGAAGGCGACATTGCCCAGGAGGACGGTTTCGCTCAGCGGTCCCGAGTAGTCGAATCGGCAGGTGGTTGATCCTCCGGCCTTGATCGCGTTGATCCACTCCTGGTGATGGCCTTTGGAGTCCTGAATGAAGGGGGCCGGGTGGGAGAAGCCCTGGAACTTGTCTTCCGGAAGCAGGACGTGGCTTCCGTAGTTGGAGATGAGTTGGCCTTTTGTGCCGACAAAGAGAATGCCAGACCCCCAACGCTTGTGCTGTTCCGGGGTCAGGAGGTGATCGGGATAACGTCCGTGGTACCAAGTGAGTGGAAGTGCCTTCCAATGCCGGCCGGACACAACCCGATCGGGAAACTGGTAGTGGACCTTCAGCGAGATGGGGGCGGAGTCCCTGTCGACGGGCGGGCCCTCTGCCTCTGCGGAGATGGCATGACTCAGATCGAGCGCCCAGAAAGGAAGATCCATGTAGTGACACCCGATATCGGCGAGGGTGCCGCCGCCAAAGTGCCACCAGTGTCGCCAGTGGAAGTGCGTCCAGTCGGGGTGGTAGGGCTGCTCCGGGATGGGGCCGAGCCAGAGGTTCCAGTCGAGATTTTTTGGGACGGTCGCTGGGAACCGGGTGTAACGTTTTCGCCCGCCGGTGCTGGAGCCGACCCAGACGTGTACTTCGCTGATTTCGCCGATCGCACCCGAACGAACGAGTTCCACAACGCGGCGGTAGTTTGATCCGGCGTGGATCTGGGTGCCCATTTGCGTGACGCGATTCGTTTCCCGGGCGAGTCCGGTGACATGCCTGACTTCCGAGATGGTGCGGCAGAGGGGTTTCTCGCAGTAAACGTGCTTGTCGGCGCGCATGGCGGCGACACTGGCGACGGCATGGGTGTGATCGGGAGTGGCCACCACCACCGCATCGAGGTCCTGCTGCTCTACCAGCTTGCGAAAATCCTTGTAGGTCCGGGCGGAGGGGAACTGCCTCGCGACCGGGGCGAGGCGGTTCTGGTCGACGTCGCAGAGGGCTGCGATGTTGGCGATATCCTTGAGTTGGCCAATACTGAATCCCCCCTGGCCGGAGGAGCCGATCACTCCGATGTTCAGCTTGTCGTTGGCAGAAACCTTGCCCTGGGCCCGCAGAATCCGGGGCGCTGCCGTCCAGACTCCGGATGCCGCTGCGCCGGTGGTGAGAAAGCGGCGGCGATCGAGAGAGCTCTTCTTCATGGAATAAATAGCGACCCTAGTCCGGAGGGATTTCCTAGCGAGAAAAATCCCTGCCCCACGCGAAATGACGACCTGTCGGCAAGGGGGAGAATCACAGCGGGTAACCGGATTCCATTCTCTCCTCGGGCAAGCCGGTGAGGGGACTGCTGCGGGCCTGCCGGAGGAGGCGGGATGTCCGGTGGGGGAAAACTGCGACCGCGCCAGGGTGCGCAGGGCGGCCTTACTCGGAAACCTTCACCAGTGTTTCGATCCAGTGATCGACCGCGATCCCCCGGCTTCGCAGGCTCGCGGTGATCACGCGCACCCCGGGGCCTGCTGCCGAGTTCACCGCCAGGGGAACCTTCACCGTTGCGGTGGCGCGGGGGGCGAGGGTCACCCCGGGCACCTTGCCAACCACCTTCAGGCCATCGGTCTCCTCCATCCGGATCTCGAAGGTTCGTTCCTGCCCGGAGTGATTCCAGAGCCGCAGTTCGATCTCGAGATGCTCCCCCGCCTTCGCTTCACTGGCATAGGGATGGAACCAGGCCCACTCCTCGTCGAGGGCGTAGTTCGGATCGTCCCACGGGACCAGGTCCGCGATCATGCAAGCCCTTCTCCGGTACTGCTTCTCAAGGTAGTCCAGTTCCCTGCCGGTGAAGCGGAAGAGATGGGGGATGTGCTGGTTGACGAGCCATGACCCCTGCGGGAGGGCGCGGACCTTGCGCAGGCAGAGGAAGTAGCCCGTGTCCTCGCGCATCAGGTTCCGGTTCATGAGGCAGTAGTCATCGATCCCGGACGGGGAGAAGGAATCGCCGATGAAAAAGACCGGTTTGTGATCGGCGCGTTCGACCAGGAGCCCCCCGTGGTTGTACATCTGCCCGGGGAAGAAGTGACTGGTGAAGGTGAACTCGCGCCAGGTCCAGTTCTCCCCGTCCTTTTTCACCACCACCTCGTCCACCGCCTCCGGAATGAGGCCCGGCAGGAACCAGGCCCCGGGCTGTTTCAGCCCGTCCGCGACCTCGGCCACCGCGTAGACCGGGCACCCGAACTCCCGGGCCGCAGCCGGGACCCGGGCGGTGTGGTCATTGTGCAGGTGGGTCACCCAGATGCCCTCGATCTTCCGGATCAATCCGTCCGCGAGGGCCTTGCGCAGCATCTGCAGTTGCTGCTCTCCGCCGACATCGAGGGCGAAGCCGTGTCCGTCGCTGGAGACGAGGAGCTTGGTCGTGCCCATGTGACGGCACCACGGGGGCAGGGCGATGTGTTCCGAGAAGGGCATCAGCTCGACCTTGGCCCCGGGTCCCAGCACGCGCTTTCCGCAGAGCTCCAGCCGCTCCTTGCCGAAGTACCAGTGGAGCGCATTGGTGGAGAGGTAATTCCGGTAGATCGCCTGCACCCTTTTCACCGCCGCGGCGAGGTCTCCGGCCGGGTTCGTGATGAGGGGTCCGCGGGCCGGGACGATCAGGTCCGGTTTCCAGGCGGCCAGCTTCTGGAGGCTGGTGACCCACGGCCCGAATCGTCCCCCGTAGCCGTGGTAGCCGCCGATCCGGGCCTCCGGGATGGCATCCTGAAAACTGTAGAGGTCGAAGACCAGTCCCCCCTCCCAGATCAGGTCACCGGTGAAGGCGATCCGTTTCCCTCCGATCTCGGCGAGGTAGGTGACCGCGTCCCGTGAATAGCCGGCGGTCTCCATCACGGAAAATTCCAGTCCCTGCCACTTCACCACCTCGCCCTCCTTCACGAGCCGGTTCACGGCCAGCGATCGCACCGGGACCTTGTTGACCTGCTGCCCGTAGTAATTGAAGCGCTTCTCCCAGAACTGTTCCCAGAAGGCCTCGGCCTGCTCCAGCGCCGCGCGGGACTTTTCCGGGGCCACCACCCGGGCCCCGGTCGTCGCCGAGCGCACCGCCTCCACCAGGTCCCTGCGCGCGTGGGTGAGCAGCACCACGTTGGCCGGGGCTTTTCCCCGGTAGAGGATCAAACGTTCTCCGTTCCGCTCCAGGGATACCGTGTTGAGTGGTCCTTCCGTAAAGGAGATCCCGGCCGGCAACTGTCCCCGTCCTGGCAGGAGAGCAAGGAGTAGCAGGCCGATCACAAGGAGGGAACGCATTCCGGGATCTTCTCCTCCTGCTTCCGGATCGCAATCAGGAACCGGAGGGTTTCCCCCGGAATGACCTTCGCAGTCCGGGGAGGGTCAGTCCCATGGCTGCGAGGACCGCGAGGACGACTGTGATGGTCAGTCCCCGGGCCCGGCCAGGGGTTTGGTCCGGGTGCGGGGCAACCTCCGGGCCGATGGGTTCAGCGGTCTTTCCGCGCAGGGCCACCACCGCGTGCGATCCGGGCGCCACATCCATAACCCCGGGGAAGGATCCGGGTCGGTCGATCACCAGCAGCAGGCGCTTGCCCGAGTCGGGGGCATGATCCAATCGGAGTCTGTGGGTTCCCTCCGGGGCGGACAGTTCAAGGAAGGCCTCAAGGCATCCGGGTGGCAGGCCCCGCGCTCCTCCGTTCCGGATCGCATCTGCATCCTCGAAAGTGAGCTTGGCGGCGAGATCGACGGGCTCCCCGTCATCGAGGCGCAAGGTGAACCTCCCGGCGAGATCGTTCCGGCCCAGGGTGACGAGCTGTTCCAGTTCCTGGTCTGATCGCTGCTCAAGCCAGTTCGAATCGTAGAGAGCGCTGGCTGCCTCCGAGAATCCCACCAGCAATTCCGGGGCGTGAATGGTGAAGGTGAGCTGCACGGCACTGCTCTCATCCATCTGGCGGAGATCGAGCTCAATGTTGTGATGGAGTTCCTGGTGCGCCCCGGCAAAGGGAAGGCCGGACAGGGCGAGTCCACCGAGAAAAATACCCCGCCAGCGTGCTCTCACGGGGGGAGTCTAACGGGCCTTCATTTTGTGTCGATCCCGGTGCCTCCTTCAGGGGTGAAACCCCGGCCGAACGGGTTCGGCGCGTGAAGGCAGTGTCCGGGGGCGGTCTGGAATGTGCGGGGGAGACTGCTTATTGACAGCGTCAGGCAACGGGATTACCACGTGGCTCGCTTTGTGATGGCGGCGTAGCCAAGTGGCCTAAGGCGACGGTTTGCAAAACCGTTATTCGGCGGTTCGAATCCGCCCGCCGCCTCCACTGTTTTTGAGTCTCTTTTGTCGCCTTCCAGGGGGTTCGCAGGCATCTTGTCCTTCTTCGACCGGATCCAACCCCCTGCCCATGAAGTCCCTCTTCCTTCGTGCCCTCCTCGCACCCGCTATCGCCGTGATGGCCTCGCAGGGGATCACGGCGGCCGACTTTCATCCCATCTCCTCCGTCGCGACTTCCACCGGGGGAGATCTCTGGCCGGTTTCCAATCTGATCCAGGGGCCGGGCAACGGCTATGCTGCAGGCGGAGAGCACGAGCAGTTGGGAAGTGGAGCGTCACACCGCTGGGTCACTGCCGCGCCGGGTGGATTTCCCTCGGACTATATCGAGCAAACAGGAAAGCCGGTTCTGGTCTTCGATCTTGGGGAGGATCGAACGCTCTCCGAGATCAGTGTCTGGGGATACACGACCACGAATGCGAACGGGGTGAGCCGGTTCAGTCTGCGTTTTGCGACGGCTGCAGAAGGCGAGCAGCAGTTCAGTGCGTCGATCTCCTACAATCCGTTTTTTGATTCCGTGATCGATGACGCGCCGCGGCAGAGCTTTGCGTTTTCAGAAGTGGTGACGGCCCGCTATGTTGAGTTTACCTGCGAGGACAACTTCTACGCGAATGGCGGCAGTGGTCCGCCCGGCGGAGGCGACCGGGTTGGGTTGGGCGAAGTGGCGTTTGCGGACGCGGTTCCGGATCCTCATCCGATTCTCGCGGTACAGGCGGTCCTCGATTTTGGGAATGTTGCGAGCGACCCCGGCGCAGTCACCCTTCCTTTGAGCATTTCGAACGCAGGGAGCGATCTGCCTCTGGAGCTCACCTCCACCATGATCCTGACGAACGCAACAGGCTCGGAGCACTTTTCGGTGAGTGGAGTTCCGGATTTCATCGCAGCGGGTGAGGCGCACGAGTTCACCGTCACTTTCGATTCCGGCGGAGCCGAGGGCTGCTTCAATGCGCAGCTTGAGCTCAGGTCCAATGATCCCGCTCAGCCGTTGACCAGCCTCCTGCTGAAGGCGGGGATCAACTGTGTGTCGCCGGAGCCGGCGAAGCCGACCTTCTCGGTGGAAGGTGGGACCTTTGTTGAGGATCTCGCTCTTGAGCTGAGCACTCCCACCCCGGGAGCGCAGATCCTTTATACCACCGATGGGAGCCTGCCCTCCCTTGCGAATGGCATGGTCTATGACGGTTCGATCCCGATCACGGGGACGGTTCAGATCCGCGCCGCCACATTCAGCGGGGATCAACCGCCGGCCATCGCGACCGAGAGCTTTGTGCGACTTGCCCCGGATCTCGCAGGCTACGAGTCAGGGCTGCCGATTGTGATCATCGAAAACTTCGGACAGGGCTCAGTGCCGAATAAGGGATGGTCCACCGGAAGCCAGACCGGAGGGGGGCTGATCCAACCGGAACGGCAGTCGGCCTATCTGCGAATCATCGCGACTGATCCCATGACTGGGATGGCGTCCATCTCAGCCCCGGCCGAGACCGATTCGCGGATTGGCATTCGCGTGCGCGGAGCCTTCTCGTCGACCTGGAATCCGAAACCTTACAGCCTGGAAACCTGGAAACAGAATGGTGACGATGACCGCAAGGTGCGTCCACTCGGGTTGCCAAAGGAGTCCGACTGGATTCTCTACTATCCGCATCCCAACTATGATCGGAGCATGCTCAACAACACTTTCATCTGGGCGCTCAGCGGGGAGACGGGGCGCTACGGGACGCGCTTCCGGTTTGTGGATGTCTTTGTGAACGAGAGCGGAGGAAGCTTGCGGGCGTCCGACCGGCGGGGCGTCTATGCCTTTGCCGAGAAGGTGGCGCGGGGCAACGACCGAATCGATTTCGAAGCACTGAGTGAAGATGGCCGAACGGGCGGCTGGCTCCTTGGGATCAATCGCATGGATCCCGAACCGATCAGCGGATATCCCACCGGGAACGGGGCGACCTCACCGCAGTTCTTCCACACCGCCGGTCCCAATCGTGACCAGCAGACCGCGCCCAACGTAGCTGGACGCGGCGATGATATTCCGCGCCAGTACAACGCCTTCATCAACTTTGAGAATCCCAACGGTTATCGGATCAATGACCTGCAGCGCCGTGTGATTGAATTGTGGTTTCGACGCTTTGAGAATGTGCTCTACGACGAGGCGCGCTGGCGGAATCCCGCGACGGGCTACCGGAATTATCTCAACACGCGCGACTTCATTGACTACTTCCACCTGCTGAACCTGGCCAAGCAGGGCGACGGGATGCTGCTTTCCGTGTTCCCGTGGGTCTCGTCGGGGGTGCGCAAGCTCCACATGGGACCGATGTGGGATTTCAATAATGGCGCCTACGGGAGCTCGCCGACATCGACCTTGTTCTTTCGCGCGGATCGTTTGTGGTACCCGAGGCTCTTCGATGATCCCGATTACATGCAGGAGCACATCGATCGATGGTACGAGTTGCGCAGAGGGCCGCTGGCTGACGACAACATGGTTGCCATCATCGATCGGCAGTCCGCTCAGATTCCGGCCGCCCTGGTGAGAGCGCAGGGATTGTCGGTCAATAGCTGGAATAGTCGTTTGCAGTCGATGAAGTCGTATCTGATCACCAGAGCGGCCTGGATTGATGGCCAGTTCTCTGCGCCCCCCGACTTCAGCGAGGAGGGCGGAATCGTAGGGGCCGGAGTTTCGCTCATCATTCGCAAACCGGGCAACGTGCAGGGGGTGATCTACTACACTCTTGATGGCCGCGATCCGCGCTTGCCGGGAGGCGGGATTCTGGCTGGAGCGCGGATCTTTGGTGCTCCGATTGCATTGTCGACTTCGGTGCAGGTGAGAGCGCGCATCCGCACGACTGCCGGGGAGTGGTCTGCGTTGAATGATGCAACGTTCGTGGTCGGAATCCCGGCTGATTCGACCAACCTCGCGATTTCAGAAGTGATGTATCATCCTGCTGCGCCCAACGGCCTGGCGGAGTATATCGAGTTGCTCAACATCGCCGACACTCCGATCGATCTCACGGGAGCGGCCTTCTCGAAGGGCATTTCCTTCGCCTTTCCCGCGGGATTGATTCTAGTCCCGGGAGCGCGGATTCTAGTGGTGGCCGATCAGGCTGTGTTCGAGAGTCTTTATGGGACGAATCCCCGCATCGCGGGAGAGTTTCCGGGCGATGACAGGCTCCAGAACGGTGGCGAACGAATCGAATTGATTGGCGCAGACGCTGAACTCATCCGCAGTTTCCGCTTCAATGATCGCACGCCCTGGCCCAAGCCGGCTGATGGGGGCGGGTTCAGTCTTGTCCTGATCGACCCCGGATCGAATCCCGATCACGATGATCCCGCCCATTGGCGTCGCAGTGGTCAGGTGGGCGGGGCGCCCGGCAGGGAGAAGCGGGTGCAGTTTGTGGGCGATCCGAACGCGGACGGTGACCGCGATGGACGTAGTGCCTTGTTGGAATATTATTTTGGGATCTCGGATGAGAATGCCCTGGATGCGGTCCAGGGTCTGCAGGTGGCGGTGGATGCGAGTGGTGAGCTGGCGATCTCCTTTCCCCACAATGCGGATGCCGAGGATGCGGTCGGGGTAGTCGAGTTTTCAGGTGATCTTGTGCAATGGGTTGCGACCACTGACCTGGTGGGGCCTGAGGTCAGCGCAGAGGCGACGCCCGTGGAGACCTGGCACTTCACGGGGCAGTCGGAGCAAAAGCAGTTTGTCCGGCTGCGTGTCACGATCTCATCCGCGGACTGAGAGGCGGCCCGGTCTTTAATCATTGGCGAGGGGTGATCTGCGACTGTATCGTTGAGCTCCGTTTCACCTGATGAACCTGCGCTTTCCAATTCTCGTCGTCGTCTTGGTGCTCGTGTCCGGTTGCTCCGGGAAGGACAAGGAGAAGGACCGGGAGAGGGAAGTCGAGAGCGGGTGGAACTGGGTGCAATCGGGTCTCCCGGCTGGGGCAATCGAATCGCAACCGCTCGAACGATCGATTCCGGCGGCAGTCGTGGAGGAGGCGTTGTTTGAAAAACTCAACGCCGGGGTGACGGGGATTGACTTTGTCCATCTCTGGGCCCCGGACAGCCCGCACGAGGAGTTGTTGCAGAAGACGGGGTTTACGGGGGGCGGGGTGGCCTTGGGCGATTACGACGGGGATGGCTTGTGCGACATTTACCTCACCCGTCCCCATGGCGGCGGCCGCCTCTACCGGAACCTCGGCGGCTTCAAGTTTGCGGATGTCACGGTGCCGGCCGGGCTCAGGGGCCACGAATCGTGGTGCACCGGGGCGAGCTTTGCGGACCTGAACAATGACGGAATGCTCGACCTCTACGTCTGTGCCTACGCCTCGGAGAATCGGCTCTACCTCAACCGGGGCGACGGAACATTTGTGGAGCGGGCAAAGGCTTGCGGCCTAAGCTTCATTGGCGCGAACGTCAAAATGGCGTTTGCCGACTATGACCTCGACGGCGACCTGGACGCCTATCTGGTCACCAACCGGCGTGAACCGATCGGCAACCCCAAGGTTGAGTACGAGGGAGGTCCCGGAACCTACACCGTGAAGGAACCATACCGCGAACTGGTCAGCGTCATCAACCTGCCCGGGGGCGAGCAGAAGTTCACCAAGGCCGGGCAGTTCGATCACCTCTTCAAGAACCTCCTCGTGGAAACGGGAAGGCTGAACTTTGTGGATGTAAGCAAGAACGCCGGCATCGAGGGACCAGACCACGGACTGGACGTGACGTGGTGGGACTACGACGCGGATGGATACCCCGATCTTTACGTCTCGAACGACTTCACCGACCCGGACAAGTTCTACCGCAATCGCGGGGACGGGACCTTCGAGAACATCCTTGCCACTGCGCTGCCTCACACCCCCTGGTTCACGATGGGCTCCGCAACGGGAGACCTGAACAACGACGGCCGTCTCGACCTGGTGGCGGCCGACATGTCCGCGACGACCCATTACCGGGAGAAGATTTCAATGGGTGCGATGGAGGCCGTGGCGTGGTTCCTCGACACCGCCGAACCCCGCCAGTACATGCGCAATGCCGTCTACCTGAACACGGGGACCGAGCACTTCATGGAGGTCGCCCATCTCACCGGCCTGGCGAGTTCGGACTGGACTTGGTCGATGAAGATCGCGGATCTCGACGAAGATGGCTTCGAAGACGTCTTCGCGACCAACGGCTTCCCCTTTGATTACCTCAACAGCGATTTCGCGGCCCAGCTTGCCAAGAGCGGCCGCGCCACCGATCCGAGCGCCTGGCGCAAGGCCCCGCGCCTCCCGGAGAAGAACCTCGCATTTCGAAATGATGGCGACTACGGATTTCACAAACAAGGCCCCGCCTGGGGAATCGACGAACTCGCGATCAGTTTCGGTGCAGGGTTGGGCGACCTCGACGGTGATGGGGACCTCGATCTTGTCGTCAACAACTTCTCCTCGGCGCCGAGCCTTTACCGCAATCGCTCCGCGCGCCATCATCGGATCAGGATCCGCCTGCAGGGAACCCGCAGTAACCGCTCGGGCTTCGGCGCCCTGGTGCGAGTGACGACCGACTCAGGCCAACATGTGCGCTTCTTCAATGGCGGAGGCGGCTTCATGTCCTCTGATGAACCAGGAATCTGTTCCATCGGGCTCGGGAACGAGGACCGGATTACCAGCCTGAGGGTGCACTGGCCGAGCGGCCTGATACAGGAGTTCGGGAACCTCGCGGCCGATCGTCTTTACACTATCGCCGAACCGACCGCCGAACCGACCGCCGAACCGACCGCCGAGGCGCCGGCCCCGACTCCTCCTCTCTTTGAGAAATCCGAGATGCTCGCGGCCGCGCGTCACGTCGAACGTCCATTCGACGACTTCGCCCTGCAACCACTGCTTCCGAACAAACTCTCGCAGTTCGGTCCGGCCATGGCGTGGGGCGATATCGATGGCGACGGCGACAAGGATCTCTTCCTGGGAGGCGCCGCCGGGCAAGAGGGACAGATTTTCCTGTGCGCGGAGCCGGGGAAGTTCGTCAAACTCGAGGGCAGGACCTGGTTCGCCCCGGACCGCGAGTGCGAGGACATGGGATGCGCGTTCTTCGACGCCGATGGCGACGGCGACCTCGATTTGTATGTGGCAAGCGGGGGCGTGGAAGCTCCGGTGGGCGATGCCAGTTACCTCGATCGCCTCTATCTCAACCAAGGCGCGGACGGGTCACCGCGTTTTGTGAAGGCTGGAGGGGCGGTTCCCGACCTGCGTGAGAGCTCCGGGCCGGTTGCGGTTGTCGATTTTGATCGCGATGGCGATCCCGACCTGTTCGTCGGTGGACGGCTGGTGCCCGGGGCCTATCCGGCTTCCCCCATGAGCCGCCTGCTGAAGAACGAGGGCGGGAACTTTACCGTAACTGGCGGGCCGCTTGCGATTGGCATGGTGACCGATGCTCTCTGGGCGGATGTCAATGGTGATCGCTGGCCCGATCTGTTGGTGACCACCGAATACGGACCGGTGCGCTCCTTCCTGAACCAGGAAGGCGAACTCATTGAACACACCACGGATTCGGGGCTGGCTCAGTTGTTAGGTTGGTGGAACGGGATCGCGGGAGCGGATATCGACGGGGACGGAGATATCGACTTCGCGGTCACCAACTTCGGTCAAAACACCAAGTATCACCCGTCTGTCGAGAATCCGCAGGTGATTTACCATGGGGACCTCGCGGCATCGGGGAGAAAGAATATTGTGGAGGCAAAGCCGGGGGAGGGAGGCGGACTGCGCCCGGTGCGGGGCAAAAGCTGTTCGACCCAGGCAATGCCACATCTCCGGGAGAAATTCCCGACCTTCCATCAATATGCAAGTGCGAAGCTGGAGGAGATCTATACTGAAGCCATTCTTGCGGATTGCCTGCGCTTGGAGGTGAACACCCTTGAGAGCGGCATCCTCATCAATGATGGCATGGGGACGTTCGCCTTCCGCCCGCTCCCGCGACTCGCCCAAGCTTCCCCGGGATTCGGCGTCGCGTTTCTGGATGCCGACGCCGATGTGCACCCGGACCTGATCATCGCGCAGAATTTCTTTGGTCCGCAGCGTGAGACCGGCCGCATGGACGGCGGCCTGAGCCTCCTGCTGAAGGGCGACGGCACGGGAGGATTTCTCCCGATCCTGCCCGCTCAGAGCGGTATCATAATCCCTGGAGACGCTACGGCGGTGGAGATTATCAACCTCAATGGAGATTCCCGGCACGACATCGTGGTCGCCACCAATTCTGGTGCAGTGCAGGTTTTCTTGCAGGCTTCCAATTAGGCCCTGATTTCTCCCTCCGAGCCGGGCCTGAAAATTTATTACGATTCCCGCAGATTTTGATTTTAACTCCCAGAGAATACCCCTAGAAAAGCGGGCGCGGAGATTCAAATTAACACCCGAAAATGAGGAAGCCCTTAACATTACTAGCAGCGATTCTTGCGTCGGCTGCGATGTCCCATGGTAGTCATGTCTTAATTTCGCCGGTCTCGGCGACATCGACCACCACGGGTGACCTCTGGCCGGTATCAAACCTCGTGCAAGGACCTGGCGTGGGTTTCGACGCCGCCGACCCTCACAATCAGATTGGTAGCGGTGGAGGCAGCCGTTGGGTCACGGCAGCGCCTGGTGGTTTTCCCTCCGACTTCATTGTAGCGGCGGGGGAGCCCGTTCTGACATTTGATCTGGGCAGCGATACGCCCATCAACGCGATTCACACCTGGGGCTACTCCGTCAGCAATGCCAACGGGGTGCAGGACTTCAGTTTACGCTTTGCCACGGATGCCGACGGAACCGGTGGATTCGGAACTTCGATCCCTTCGAATCCCATGCTCTCGATGCTCATCGATGATGCCTCCATGCAGACCAATGGATTCGGAGCGGTGACTGCGCGTTACGTCGAGATGACGGTGCATTCGACCTACTATTCCAACGGCGGGCAGGGCCCACCAGCGGGTGGGGATCGCGTCGGTCTCGGGGAGGTTGCCTTCAGCGTTCCGGAGCCATCCTCCGTGCTCCTTGGATTCCTCGGGCTTGCCGGTCTCGCCTTCCGTCGCCGCCGCTAGTCGGGCGACTGCGATCAACGATTTTTCGACAGCGCCCTTTCCGGTCGACAACGCCGGGAAGGGCGTTTTACGTTTCTTCCAAATCACTCTCCCTACCAACCATGAGATCCTTCCAAATTTATCGAGGCCGGCAGTTGGTCCTGGCGGCAAGTAGCCTGTTCTTCGGCGCCGTTGGTCTGCAGGCCGCCAACTTCCACCCCATCGATGCAATCGGTTCCAACATGACCGACGGAAACCCCGGTGGAAATCCGATCAGCAACATCATTCAGGGGCCCGGCATCGGCTTCGGCGCTGCTGAACCCCACGCTGGTGCTGGTCCGAGCAGTACCTGGTATACCGATGCTCCCGGCGGCTTTCCCTCTGACTATGTCGCCGTGCATGCCGGGCCAGAATACCTCTGGTTCGATCTTGGGTCGGACGTTACGGTGGCCGAGATCAGCTACTGGGGCTACTCCACCACCAATGCCAATGGGGTGAAGGGCTTCAACGTGAGTTTCGCCACTGAGGCCGAGGGTGGCGCCGCCGGGCTCGGAGACGAATCCTACGGTACGTCGGTTACGGCCAATCCATCTTTCGAAGCGACCATTGACACTGCGCCTCGCCAGAGCTTTGGCTTCAATCCGGTGACGGCTCGCTACGTGCGCGTGGAGGTGACTTCCACGCACATCACCAATGGCGGGAATGGTCCGCCGGCGGGTGGCGACCGTGTGGGCGTTGGTGAGATCGCCTTTGAGGAGGCGCTCATCTCGCCTGATCCGCAAATCTCGATCGAGTCGGAGATCGTTCTTTCTCTGACCACCATGGTGGACGTCTTCGACATCCCGGTAGCCAATGTTGGGAATTCGGAACTACTGATCAGTTCGGCCAATTTGATAGGTCCCAATGCGGACGCCTTTCGAGTGCCCTCTTTCCCGCCTGGCCTCGGGCCTCTCTCCGATGATATTATTGAAGTGCAATTCAATCCTGCTGGATTGGTGGGGCCGGTTTCCGCAACGCTGCAGATCTCCAGCAATGATCCGGATGACGCCGTCCGGGAGGTGCTCCTGACCGGAACGGTCCCTCCCACCGAGCAGGACATAGTGGTTCCGGGATCGATTGATCGGGGCAGGATTACGTCTCTCGATATCTTTGATCTCACCATCATGAATGGCGGAGGATCGGATCTCACCATCAGCGGGGTCAGCTTCACGGGACCGAACGCGGCAGCATTCAGCGTGATCAATCCACCCGTGTCGATTCCGATGCTCAGTGACGAACTCTTTCAGATCGAGATCGATCCCGCAGGATTGGACGGACCGATTTCAGCCACGTTCCAAATTGAGAGCAACGATCCCGACACGCCTACGGCGGAGGTTCTGATCAGTGCTGAAGCTCTTGGTGATGCGGATCAGTTCTATCCGATTGCGAGCGTGCAATCCTCAACCTCCGGCAACGATCTCTGGCCGGCCTCCAACCTGGTCCAGGGGCCCGGGGTGGGATTTTCTGACGTGCAACCGCACGAGAAGACGGCAGGTGGTGCCGGAGGGATGTGGGTGACCGCGGCCTGCGGTTTTCCCTGCGACTACATCGAGACGACGGGTCTGCCGATCCTCACCTTTGATTTGGGCGAAAACGTTCCGCTCTGTGAGATCAGCATCTGGGGATACTCGGCCACGAACTCGAACGGATTGAGCGAGTTCAGCCTGCGCTTCGCCTCAGAGGCGGATGGACCGAACGGATTCGGGACGAACATCGATTTCAATCCCAGCTACGGAGGAATCGATTCCGGAGCGCTACCCAATGAAGACGACATTTCGCGCTTCAGCTTCCTCCTTGGCCAGGAGATCACTGCGCGCTATGTTGAGCTGACCTGTCTGGACAATCACTTCATATTCCCGGGCAACGGGGCTGGTGGGGAGATTCCAGGAGGTGATCGCGTCGGGATCGGTGAAGTCGCCTTTGAGATTACGACCTGTGAAACGCCCACTTTTTTCTTCAATGTTGAGGATTCGGGCGACGACCTGATCCTCACCTGGGACAGTCAGGCAGGCTTCCTTTACAACATTCGGAGTGAGGCCGAACCAGCCGATGGTCCGCCCGCGAATTGGCCGATCTACGATGGACACATGGAGATTGCAGCGACTCCTCCGCGGAACACGCTCATTATTCCGCGTCCGGTTGATCCGCTCCGGCTCTTCGTGGCCGAATCGTTCCCGGTTCCGCCCGTGGAGGTCTTTGCTGACGATTTCGAGAGTGGCCCGGGCGATTGGGAAACCGGCTCTTCCGGCGCAGTCGGGACAGCCTGGGAACATGGACCGCCATCCCTGGGGGGTCCTCCGGCTGCCAATAGCCCGGTGAATTGTTTCGGAACGAATCTGTCCGCGCGCTACGAGATCGAAGCCAATGTCTGGTTGCGTTCGCCGGCAATTGACCTGACCGCGGCCACTGAGGCGACTCTGGACTACGCGCGCTTTATCGATATCGAAGCTGGGTTTGATTTTGGCTCGGTCTCGATTCTGGATGCGACCGACAACTCTCTCATCGCAGACATCGAGACGGATATCGATGGTCTCTTGACCGAATGGGAGAATTCCCGGCACCCCCTGCCGGCAGCGGCCATGGGCAGGATGATCAAGATCCAGTTCCGCCTTGAATCCGACAACTTCGTGGATCCCACCGAATATTTCGGATTCTACGTGGACGATGTGCAGGTGACTGCCCGCTAGATTGATCAGCGCGCCTGCTTCGCCTTGCAGGCGCGCGATTTTGCGGCGAGCGTGTCCAGATAATCCCCAACTTTGCATCCGTCTCCGGAGTGTTCTCGCTCTGGATGCGGTTGGCTTACTATCTTATGAATCGCCCCAATTTTATGAATGCGGCTGTTGCCGTGGTTCTCGGTGTCATCGCCGCTTCTCCCGCCAGAGCGGCCAACTTTCATCCGATCGACAGCGTCACAACTTCGTCCGCCGGCGACCTCTGGCCGGTTTCCAATCTGATCCAGGGACCGGGATCGGGATTCGCGAATGCTGAACCTCATGACCAGACGGGGAGTGGTTCGGGAGCTCTCTGGGTCACTGGTGCGCCTGGTGGTTTTCCGTCTGACTACCTCGCGGTGGCGGGTGCGCCTGTTCTGGTTCTCGATCTGGGGGACGATCTTCCCCTCACTGAAGTGAGCGTGTGGGGTTACTCCTCCACCAATGCCAACGGGGTGAGCGAGTTCAGTCTGCAGTTTGCAACGGACGCGGAGGGCACGGGGAGTTTCGGGTCTTCCATCACCTACAACCCGATCTTCAATCCGGTAATCGGCAACGTTACACGGCAGAGTTTTGCCTTTGGTCAATCCGTGACGGCCCGCTACGTTGAGTTTACCTGCGCGGACAACTTTTACTCGAACGGGGGTGACGGACCACCACCGGGAGGTGATCGCGTCGGGTTGGGAGAAATCGCCTTTGAAATTGGCGCCCCCACCACCGATCCGCTCATCGATCTGCCTGCCAATGTCGGCCTGGATCTCGATGGCTCGGTGCAGGCCTTCGATATTCCGATCGGCAACCTCGGAGCGACCCAGACCCTCACCATCAACGGGATCTCGTTCACGGGAGTCCACGCGGGGGCCTTCTCCGAGTTGTCGGCCCCCGCATCCCTGGCACCGGGAGGCAATGGCATCATCCAGATCAGCTTCAATCCAACCGGCCTCTCCGGAACGATCTCAGCCGGCCTGCAGGTGCAGAGCACTGATCCGGACACGCCCACTGCGGTTGTGGGCTTGAGCGGGTTCCTCCACGATCCGAAACTGGTGGTAGCGGGCAGTTATGACCTGGGACAGTTCCCCGCCGGGGGGGGAGTTCAGAACGGGGCGTTGCCCATTTCAAACGGGGGCGGAGGACAGACCTTGACGATCTCCAACACCTCCATCGGCGGTGCGGACGCCAATCACTTCACGGTCACCGCTGCTCCCGCCAATCTCCTGCCCTTTGCGACCGGATTGATCAGTTTGAGTTTCGATCCGCTCGGCGAGGAGGGTGAATTCGACGCCCAACTCACCATCACCTCGAATGATGCGAGCGATTCCACCGCGGTCGTGAATCTCACCGCCCGGGTGGGTGCTGTGATCCCGGACTCCGGAGTGCGCATCAACGAGTTCATGGCCAGCAATGGACTTGCCCTGGACGATGGCGACGGCAACTCCTCGGACTGGATTGAAATCTACAATGCCGGTCCCGGAGTCGCCGATCTCACCGGGTGGTACCTGACCGATGAGGGGGACAATTTGGAGAAGTGGCGGTTCCCTGCCGCCACCACCATCCCTGCGAACGGCTATCTGCTCGTCTTCGCATCGGGTCAGAACAGCGATAATCATGTCGACGCCGGCGGCTTTCTTCACACCAACTTTCGCCTGGGCACGGGTGGAGAGTACCTCGCGCTGGTCAAGGACAACGGAGTGACCGTGGTGAGCGAATTCGCCCCCACCTTTCCTCCGCAGTTCAACGATGTCTCCTACGGGACGTTCCAGAGTGGGGGATCAGTCAGCAACCTGATCGGCAATTCCGATGCCGAGGTCTTCATCCCCGGCGACGGATCGCTCGGCAACACCTGGCACTTCGACTCCTTCACTCCCGGCGGAGACTGGATTTCCGGAACGGGGCAGGGCGTGGGATACGATACCGGGCAGGACTACGACCAGTACATCACGACCGATGTGGAGAGCGAGATGCGGACGCAGGGGACCTCGGCTTTTATCCGCTTTCCGTTCACGATGGCGAACGCTTCGGCGGCGACAGCCTTGACTCTAGCCTTTCGCTACGACGACGGATTCGTGGCCTATCTCAACGGGAGAGAGATTGCCAGCCGCAACGCACCGGACCTGCCCGTTTGGGACGACACTGCCGAGGGCAACGTGAACGAGAGTGCCAACTCGGAGATCATCGATGTCTCCGCCTTCCTCGGCGATTTGCAGAATGGCGATAACGTATTTGCGGTTCACGGGTTGAATCGCTCCTCGGGGAGCTCGGATTTTCTGGTTGAGGTTTCGCTCGAAGCCAGCGCCTCGGGTGGTGGCCCATTGTCCTTCGGCTACCTCAGTTCCCCGACGCCGGGGCTTCCCAACGCGGAGTCCACCACTCCCGGACCCGTGATTCAGAATGTCTCTCATCTTCCTGCGCAGCAGCCGACCTCGCTGCAGAATATCGTGGTGACCGCCGAGGTGGCGCCCCGGCTCGCTGCGATCACGACGGTCAATCTGGTGTATCGGGTCGACTTCGGCGCGGAGGTTGCCATTCCGATGACAGTCGACGCGGGCAGCCATACCGCCTCCATCCCCTCGTCGGTCTACCGATCGGGAGATATGGTGCGCTGGTATGTGAGCGCTTCTGATGGGAATGGAAATGTCGGGCGCGCGCCCGTCTTTCTCGATCGCACGGGCAACAACCAATCGCCGGAGTATTTCGGCACGGTGATCCTGGATGTCCGACTCTCCTCGCCGTTACCCATCTTCCAGTGGTTCGCGCAAAGCGAGTCAGCCGCCAACACGCGCAGTGGGACGAGAGCCTCGGTCTACTTCGGCGAGAGATTCTATGATAATATATTTGTCCGGAAACGTGGTGGCGCAACTAACGGGAGTTCCCAGAAGTTCAACTTCAACAAGGGGGACGGCCTCTACATCAACAGCGATATGCCCTCGGTGGGCGAGATCAACATGAACGCGCGGGGATCCGACAGCACCTACGTGCGGCAGACTCTGGCCTTCGAGGCCTACCAGGCGGCCGGGAACGCGGGTTGCAATTCGGCTCTTTGGTACATGCGGTTGAACGGAATCTTCGATCGTGTCGGCGTTTTCATCGAACAGGTGGATGAAGATTTTCTCGACCGCAACGGGTATGATCCAGCCAGCGATCTCTACAAGTTCGTCCAGCGGAGCAACTTGAACCCGGTATTCTTCGATACCATCACCGGGATCGAGAAGAAGACCGGTGACCAGAGCGATTTGACGACCGTGCAGAATCTGGTGGCAGGCCTCAATCGGAGAACCAGCACTGCGCGCCGCCGTTACGTCATCGACAACCTGGACCTTCCCCAGATCGTGAACTATCTCGCCGTGCGCTCGATCACCCAGGATGCCGACGATGTCCGCAAGAACTTTTACGGCTACGTCGACAACCGGGGCGATCAGCGCTGGCGGATCTTCCCGTGGGACAAGGACTGGACCTTCGGCGTGACTGGAGACGGTGGCACGCACCTGCCGCATCCCTTTTTCGGGGACCAGGAACATGCCAAGCAGAATGCGAATCAGTGGAACGTGCTCTACGATGTTCTCTTCGAGGAAACCACCACCCAGCGCCTCTACCTGCGCCGCTTGCGCACGGTGATGGACGAGGTGCTGCAGTCGTCCTCCACTCCGCGGGCGCGGCGCTACTTCGAGAACCGTGCAGAGGAGATCATTGCCCCGGCCAGTCCGCCGCTGAGCTCCAGCATCTCATCGATCAACAACTACCTGAACAGTCGGCGCAACGTGCTCTTCAATAATTACCCCAGCCTGATTCCGGATTCGCAGGTGGCGAATCCCGACCTCCGCATCAGCGCCGCGGAACATGATCCGGTTTCTGCCAATCAGGACGAAGAGTATATCGTCCTGACCAATCACGAAGCGACCGAGATCGACATTTCGGGTTGGAAGCTCACCGGGGGTGTGGAGTTCACCTTTGCCCCGGGCACGGTCATCGAGCGGGGGGGAGAGCTCTACCTCTCTCCGGATACGCTCGCCTTTCGCAATCGGGCGACTTCACCAACCGGAAACGAAGAGCGCCTCGTGGTGGGACCCTACGCCGGTCATCTCTCCAATTTCGGAGAGACTCTCAATCTCGTGAGCCCCGCGGAGGTAATCGTTTCATCCTTCCAGACTCCGGTCAATCCAAGCGATCCGCAGCGCTACCTCGTGGTTAGCGAACTCATGTATCATCCAGCCGATCCCAATCCCGATGCCGAGTTCATCGAACTGATGAACGTCAGCGACTCCGTGACGGTGAATTTGAGCGGAGTGCATTTCACCGCCGGCATTGATTACACCTTTCCCGATGGAACCATGCTGGCTCCGGGAGCACGTATCGTGGTCTCCTTCCCCGATTTTCAGAATGGCTCCCGCTTCAACAATGGCAGCGATCGCATCAAGTTGGAGGATGCCACCAATAGTACCATCCGGGAGTTTACCTTCGACGACGAAGTGCTCTGGCCGACCGGTCCCGACGGTGGCGGGTTCAGCCTGATCCTGAGGAACCCGGCCGGCAATCCCGATCACAATGACCCCGCAAACTGGCGGGAGAGCACCCGGCCGGGCGGCAATCCCGGGGGCAGCGATGCCGTTTCCTTCACCGGGAATCCCAATGACGATCTTGATTCTGATGGACTCGGAGCCTTGCTGGAATACGCGACCGGGTCGTCGGACCAGGGCCCCGATGGCAGCCCGGTCGCCCTTGCAACCACCGGTGACGGCCGCCTCGTGCTCACCCTGCAGGTGAACCAGGCTGCCGACGACGTGAGTCATCGGCTCGAGCTCTCAAGCGACCTCGTCAACTGGACCGATGCCGGCTCCGGATTCTCCCTGGTCTCGTTCACCAATCACGGCGATGGGACCGCTACCCGGACCTATCAAAGTGGTCCTGGACTGGTGAACGCAGCAGTGCCCCGGCGCTTCGTGCGGGTCGAGTTCTCCCGCGCACCCTAGGGGTTGTCCCGACTGCTCCTTCGTGAAGTTCAGGCTGGGTGTGAGCAGGCGGCAGAAATTCACCTGCCTTTCACCGCGAACAGCCTGGTCATTGTGCGAAGATAGAGATTCCCGTGCGCGATTGCCGGGGTGCTCCGGCAGAGTTCGCCGAGGTCCGTCTGGCCCAGTTCCTGGAATTCATCCGTCGCCGCGATACAGCGCACCACGCCATCGGCATCGACACAGAAGATCTTCTTCCCGTCACTCACGGGCGACCCAAAGTAGGTCGCGCCCCCAATCCGCTCCCGCCAGATCACTTTCCCGGTCTGATGATTGACACAGGTCCCAATGCCCTTGTCTTCCCACAGGTAGACCCGGTCTCGAATCACGATCGGGCACGGGATGTGCGGGACATTGCGCTCAATCCGCCACACTTCGCTCAACTGGCCGTCCTTGAGCATCATCGCCACGGCGTGCTTCGGTTCGTTGGTGAACCCACAGGTTCCGATGATGAGATCGCCCGCCATGACCGGCGAACTGACGGCCCGCTCCTTCTTCTTCAAATTGAACACGCTGACATCGCTCAGGACCTTGCCGCTTTCCGGATCCACTGCGGTGAAGCCATGCTGCCAATTCGTGAACACCAGGGTTCCGTCCCCGGTTACCACCGGCACCGAGTAACTCAATCGTACGCTCTTGCGCGGAATCTCCCATCGCTTCTGTCCCGTTTTCTTATCCACCGCCACCAGGCTGCTCTCCCCGTCCTGGTCGTTGTTGACCACCACCAGATCGCCATGAACCATCGGGGAGGCTCCAAAACCGTGGCCCCCTTTGATCGCCCCGAGGTCCGCCTGCCAGACCTGCTCCCCGGCGTGAGTCAGGGCGGTCAGGGTGAGCTGCTCCTTTGTCCCCCAGGTAAGGTAGACATTTTCGTTGTCAACTGCCGGCGTTGTTGAGGCCGGAGAATTGAAGCGATGCCCCTTGAACTTCCCGGTCCGGTAGGACTTCTGCCACAGGATCCTGCCGTCTTTGGCGCTCACCGCGACAACAGTGCGCTCGCTCGTCCTGGGGTCCCCACAGAGCAGGAAGATCCGCTCCCCAACGATTGCTACCGAACCATGTCCAACCCCCGGAAGGTCGATCTGCCAGATGAAATCACCGCCCTTCCAACTCGCCGGAATGTCCGCACTCGTCACCACCCCCTCACCATTCCTGCCGCGGAAACGCGGCCACTCCGGTTCCGCAGCCCATGAGGAAAGGGGCTGGGCGAGAAGAAGGGTGATGGTCCCGAGCATTCGGAGCATGGCCGGGACGCTACCTCATCCGTTCCCATAGTCCAACCTGGGATCGATCAAGGGAGCAGTCAAAGGGATCAAGGTATGCCAACTTCGCTTCCAGGTCCTTCAACGGTTTCCGTGCCTCCACCTCGTCCGAAAATTAGTTCGCAATCCTGAGAGGAAATCCGGACACTTTTTTCCGAAACTCCGGAAACGATGGATCATTCGTGAAGTTTTCTTTTCCATGCCTTTTCGGGGGTGTTCTTTTCCTGGCCTGCTGGTCTTCCCACCTGTCGACGGCTGGTGATCTTGTCAAGGTTCTCATCGTAGATGGCCGGAACAGTCACGATTGGCGGATCACGACAGATGCCCTGCGCGCCACGCTCAATGCAACCGGCCGGTTCGAGGTATCGGTTTCAACTGCTCCCGGGCAGAAGTTGTCCGGGGCTCTTCGCCGGCCGGACTCCACGGATCCCCGCGTGCAGTCTGCCTATCAAAAAGCGTTGGAGGCCTGCTCGGCGGCGGGTCGGGTGCTGAAACCGGGGACAGAAAAGGCATGGCAGACGTGGAGGCCCGACTTTGACAGCCATGACGTCGTCATCCTGAACTACACTGGCTCCAATTGGCCGGAAAGCGTGCGATCCTCCTTCGTGGATTACGTGCGCAACGGTGGGGGAGTCTTTCTTGTCCACGGAGCAACCAATGCCTTCCGCAACTGGAAGGAGTATAATGAAATCATTGGTCTTGGCTGGCGGCCCGCCCCCTATGGCAGGGCCATCAAGATCGATCCGCAGACCGGGGAAGAATTCCGGGATGAAACAGCCGGGAGTTCCGCTCACGGGGCCAGGCATTCCTTCCAGGTGACAGTGCGTAAACCGGATCATCCGGTGATGCAGGGGTTGCCGGAAAAGTGGATGCACGCGCGAGACGAGCTATGCCACGACATGCGTGGTCCCGCGGAGAATCTGATGGTTCTTTCCTCCGCGTGGTCAGATCGGGAGCAACGAGGCACCGGCAAGCATGAACCCATCACCTGGCAGGTCACCTATGGCCGGGGTCGGGTCATCGTGACCTCCATGGGCCATTGTTATCATGACGAAAAGTTCTGGGACAGCCTGCACTGCGTTGGTTTCCAGACCATCGTGGCCCGCAGTTGCGAGTATCTGGCTACGGGAAAGGTGACCCTGCCGGTTCCCCCGGGGTTTCCCGGGATCGACAGGAGTGCGGTTCTCACGCCCAGCGCAGTGCCCTGGGGGGAGAAGAAGCAGGTGGAAAGACGGCCGGAAACAGAAGAGCGCACCCACCGGAAGAAAAAGGAGAATCCCTATGCGGTGCTGTCGCCGGAGGAAGAGGTGGTCACCTTCGAACTGAGTCCGGGATACCGCGCGGAGGTCGCGGCGGCGGAACCGGAGGTTGAAGAACCAGTGTTGACGGTCTTCGACGGAAACGGAGCAATGTATGTCGCCGAGATGCGCAGTTACATGCAGGACGTGGAAGGGACGGGAACGAAAACCCTCAGGAACGGTCGGATCAAGCGCCTGGAGGACACTGACGGCGATGGCCGGATGGACAAGGTCACGGTCTTTGTCGACAACCTCAACCTGCCCCGCATGATCCTTCCTCTGGATGACCGGATCCTCGTTCGCGAGACCGATACGATGGACGTCGTTGCCTGGCGTGACACGGACGGAGATGGTGTCGCGGACCAGTCGACCATCCTCTACCAGCGTGGTCCCCACAGCCGGAACGGTCCCAAGACCTCTGTCGAGCATCAGGACTCCGGACTGATCTGGAATCTCGATAACCACATCTACCTTTCCTACAACATGGAGCGCTACCGCTTTACCGACGGGAAGTGGAGGACGGAACGGCAGCGGGGGCACTGGACCCAGTGGGGCCTGACCCACGACGACACGGGAAACCTCTACTGGGTGCACAACTCGGACCCGGTGACCGGGGCCTATCTTCATCCGAGATACTGGGCCAACGTAAACCGTCTTGCAGGGCGGGAAATTTTCGGCATTCCGGTGGAGATGGGGTTCCCCTACGACCCCGGTTTCCGGATGGTGAAAAGCCTCTGCCTGCTCAATGACCGGGGAGGCCAGGTTGCGGCGGTCCGGGGGTTTACCTCCGCCTGCGGCCAGTCAATCTTCCGGGGCCACGCCCTGCCCTGGGAGAATTACGGGAACCATTTTGTCTGTGATCCCACCATTCATGTCGTGCGCCGCTCGGAGATCACCAGGAAAGACGGCCTCGAATTCTTCAGGAAGGCCGAAACGGGAGATGGTGAGTTCCTGCGCTCTTCGGACATCAACTGTCGTTTTATCAACACGGCGACCGGACCGGATGGATGCCTCTATGTCACGGACATGTATCGCGGGATTATCCAGGACGCGCCGTGGCTCTCCCCGGGTCCCCGCAAGGCAATCGTGGAAGCTGGTCTCGACAAGAATATCCAGCACGGTCGCATCTGGCGGATTCGACATGCGGACCACACCCCGGGACCCCGCCCGCGCATGCTCGAGGAGACGACGGTCGAGCTTGTGCGTCATCTTTCGCATGACAACGGGTGGTGGCGGGACACCGCGCAGAAGCTCATCATCCTGCGTGAGGATCGAGAGGATGTGGTTCCTCTCCTGAAGGGAGCGGCCCGCTTTGCGAAGAACCCTCTTTACCGGCTTCACGCATTGTGGACCCTGGAAGGGATTGGTCCCCTTCACCGGGAATTCGTGGAGGCTCTCTACCAGGATCGTGACCCCCGCATCCGGCGGGCTGCGATCCAGGTCGCTGAACGGTGGATCGATGAACCGGTTACGGTTGCAGGTCTCCGTTGTTTCGCAGGAGAACGGGACGGGCAGGTCGCGCAGCAGCTCGTGCTCACCCTTGGGATGAGTGGCGGGGAATCGCGTCTGGCGGCCGAGGGGTTGATCCAGGAGGTGGCGCAGCATCATCTCCCCAGTCGCGGGATGATGCTGGCTGCCGGGGTGTCGTTGTGGGGCGGGGAAGATCTTCCTCTCGTCCGGAAGTTGCAGACAGGGGAACACCCCAATCATGTCATGGGGGCCCAGTGGAAGGCGGTTCTCGCGAACTGGAACCGGGGCATCGACTATCCCAAAGCCATGGAGCCGGATCACAGGCGCCTCGTCCGGGATGGTGAAGTGCACTACTTTCGCTCCTGCGTGAGCTGTCATGGACCCGATGGCAAAGGAGTCACGGCGCCGGGTTCGAAGGTGGACCTGGCCCCGTCCCTGGCCGATTCACCCCGCGTTCGCGGGGCGCCGGGACCACTTGTGTCCGTCCTGCTTAATGGGTTGTCCGGACCGCTCGAGGGCAAGACCTATCAGGGAGGGTTCATGGCTCCGGCAGCGGCCCTTGGACTGATGAAAGACAGGGATGTCGCCTCGGTGCTGTCCTACCTGCGGTTTCGGTGGGGGCCGGGTGATCCGGTGAGGGAAAAACAGGTCACAGAAACCCGGGTTGCTAACAGGGACCGGGACAGGCCCTGGACCCAGGCTGAGCTGGAAATCCTGAAGTGACCGTTTTGTTGCGGATTGACCCTCTAGCTAGAGTTTTCTTGCGGTCGGGGCTGGATTCGGCAAACAAGGGGGTATGGCTAAGCAAACTTCCTTCAATCGACGGGGATTCCTCAAGGGTAGCACCGGGGCGGGCCTCCTGATCTGCAGCAGTCGAGTGGCTTTCGGTTATCAGGCCAACGAAAAACTGAACATGGCCTGCATCGGGGTCGGAGGCCAGGGGGAAGGGAATGTCAGGAATGTTTCCGGCGAGAACGTCGTGGCCGTCTGCGACGTGGATGAGAGGCGGGGAGCGCGCATGTTGCGGGAACACTCCAAGGCCAGGCACTACAAGGATTTCCGGCGCATGCTTGCCGAAATGGACAAGCAGATCGACGCGGTGGTGGTGTGCACCCCGGACCACACCCATGCCGTGGCCGCGGTCGGAGCCATGAAGCAGGGCAAGCACGTTTACTGCGAAAAGCCGTTGACCCGGACGGTGCACGAGGCCCGCATGATGCGCCTGACTGCCGCCAAGCACAAGGTGGTGACCCAGATGGGCAACCAGGGTTCGGCGTCGGAAGGCGTGCGCCGCGCCACTGAGTGGGGCGCGGCCGGAACGGTCGGTCCTGTCCGTGAGGCTTACCTCTGGGTGGGCGATGGCAGCGCGACCATGACCCTTCCCAAGGACACTCCCCCGGTCCCGAAGGAGCTCAACTGGGATCTCTGGCTTGGTCCTGCCTCCGAGCGCACCTATCATCCCAGCTACCTGCCCTTCATCTGGAGGGGCTGGCGGCATTTCGGCAGCGGCAGCCTCGGGGACATGGGCTGCCACACCGGAAACTTTCTCTTCCGTTGCCTGGAGCTCGGCAAACTCTGGGAGCCCGCGGCGGGTGGTTCCAGTAATGCCAACCGGATCCGGATCGAGGGCGAGGCCACCGGGGTGCATGCGGAAGGCTATCCGGCGTCGTGCCGCGTTCACTTCCACATTCCCGCCCGCGGGGACCTTCCGCCGGTCAAGCTGACGGTTTCAAGCGGGAAAGAGATGCGTCCGGGGTCGGAACTCCTCCATGGCAAGCAAGCGGGATCCTTCGGGGCCCTGCTCGTTGGCACGAAGGGCAGCATCTACTCGTCCAACCCCTGGAACACGAGTTCGGAAATACTTTCCAAGAACAAGGGGGCCCTCAAGGAGCCGCCCAGGACTCTCCCCCGGGGCGTGGGCCATCATCGCGAGTGGCTCGAGGCCTGCAAGGGCAAGGGGGAGGCCTTCTCCAGCTTTGCGATCGGTGGTCCGCTCACCGAACTGATTCAACTTGCTAACGTGGCCGGAATTGTGGGAGAGCCCTTCCACTACGATCCCCTGACCGGCGAGATCCCGGACCACCCGGGTGCCAGCGGACTCCTCCACCGTCCCTACCGCAAGGGGTGGAGCCTCTAGACTGAACGGGTTGGCCTGGACAGCCTCGCGGTCAATGGCACAGGGGGGCGCCGGGGAGGGACGTTCCTGGCTTACCAGCTCAGTTTCCCCCCGATGATGGCGTTGATGCCGGGCTGGTTCACGCCCGAGCCGTGGATGCGGTAGTCCTCATCAGTGATGTTCTCGAGGGCGGCGTTCAGTTCGAGGTTCTCGGTGACCTGCACCCCGGTGCGGACTGAGGCCACGAGATAACCGGGAGTTCCCCCGGGGGGGATGCGCTGGGTGTCGCCCAGGTCGCGGGCGCTGAGCTCGTCCTGCCTGGCGGCGGCGGTGATCCGCCCTTCCACCCACCAGCGTTGATCGGGGGAGTCGTAGCGCAGGGCCACGCTGCCCACGAGGGGTGAGAGGCGGCTGACCGGTGCCTCCACGCCGGGACCACCGAGGAAGGCGGGACTGGTGGTTTCACCATCCTGCCAGGTGAGATGACCGGAGAGGGTGAGGTTCTCGAGGATGCGCACGGCCGCTTCCAGTTCCAAGCCCACGATTTCGGCTTCCTGGGCGTTGGCAGCCGACACCGTGTTGTCACCCGGGGCGGCGGGCATGCTGATGATCAGGTCATCGACCAGGGTGCAGAAGCCGGCCGCTCCCAGGCTCACGGTGTCGTTGGTGAAGCGCGATCCCACCTCGAAGGTCCACGACTTCTCGGGTTCAAGGTCGAGAGAGCCGAGTTGCTGTTGTCCACTGCGGGAAGTGATGTTGCCGCTGAGATCGTGGGCGTTGGGTGCCCGGAATCCCTGGCTCGCGCCACCGTAGAGATTCCAGCTGTCGCTGAGCCGGTAGAGGGCGCGGGCATTGAAGACCATGTTGGTCCAGTCGTCGCGGGCGGAGTTGTCGACTCCGTGGGCAGGATCCCAGACCTTCCCGAGATCAGCCTCGGCGTGGGTCAGGCGGGCGCCCACGGTGGCTTCCAGGTTCCCGGTGACGGGACGGCGCAACTGGGCGAAGGCTCCGAAGAGATGGTAGGTCGAATCGTCGGCCACCGGTCGGCGGCTGCGGGGATCACGGCCGGTGCGGGTGCCGGCGGAGTCGATTTCATCCCGGTAGTAGTCGAGTCCGTAGACCAGGTTTCCACCGAGCAATGCGCTCTCGAGCTGGACATTGATTCCGTAGGTGTCCACGTCGATGACCTGGTCCCGGATATCGGCGGGGCTGCGGTTCTGGAACTCGCTGTCCTGGGAGCGCTGGAAGGAGAGGGTGGCGCTGTAGTTCTGCACCGGTCCATCCTGCAATTCGCCGGCGATCTTGAGATAGGTGAGGCTGCGTTCCTGGTCGTAGATCCGGACCGGGAAGGATCCTGTCGTGGTGCCGTTCCAGGGGGTGTCATTGAAGATGGTGCTGTGCCACCGCCAGACATCGTCCTGGTCGAGATGCTGGTGTGTAAGGGTGACCGTGGTGCCGGGATTGAGAAGAGCCTCGACCTTGAGATCGAGATTCTGTTCCGGGTAGCCGGTGTTTTTCATTCGTCCTACTCCGCTGTCCCGGAGGTCGCCAAAATCTTTCCCGGTCACCCCGAGGGAGGCCCCCCACACCCCGCCCTCACCAAAGCGGGTCTCAAGGCGACCGACGTGGCTGCTGCTGTTGGTGTCGAAGCGGTATTGGGCACTTCCCCGGTGGAACCACCCCGGATCGGCGTTGAGGAATCCAGTCCCGGCGGAGAGGATGTTCATGGTGCCGCCCAGGGCGTCGCTGCCATACTGCACGGACCCCTGGCTGCGGACCAGTTCGAGGCGGTCCATGGAGAACCCGTCCACGGTGTTCCAGTATTGGACCGGACCGCTGCGGTAGGTGCTGTTGTTGATGCGTATTCCGTCGACGAGAAGAAGGTTCTGCCGTCCGGTGAAGCCACGGATGAAGGGACTGCCGTGCCCGTGGGTGGTCTTCTGAACCATCACCCCGGGAGTGTTGGTGAGAGCCTCGGGAATGGTCCGATAGCCCTGCTGCTGGAACTGCTCGGCGGTGACCACCCCGATGGAGCTCATGGACTGCAGGGAGTCCTCATCAGTCCGGCTGGCCGTCACGACGGTCTCCGGCAGGAGAAGGGTTTCCGCCGCCCGCAGCCGGGGAGTTGGAGCCGCGGACCAGAACGAGACGGTCAGGACCACGCAGATTGCTGTCTTCGGAAACCTGGGGGAGAGGTTTCGGATGCGAACAGGCAGCAGGTGATGCATTCCGGGGACGGTGGCCACGGGCGCCTGGGAAGACAAGGTGTTCGAGACAGCGTGCCCCCGGTATTTGAATCGGGCTCAGGTTTTGCGCAGTTGCTGACCACGAACTGAGCAGTCAGGAATTCTGCAGGCGGCGTCGCAGGGTGGTCCGGTTGGCGTGGAGAGCGGAGGCCAGGCGGGCCAGCTTGCCGTCATAGCGATCAAGCAGGCGGCGGATAAGGGTGGCTTCAAGGGTTTCGGCAAGATCACGGTAAACCGTCTCTTCCTCTTCCTGGAGGCGGGAATCGAGCCAGCTGTCGAGGGCCTGCACGAGGAGGGCAGGTGCCTGCTCGTCGACGGCGGAGGTCTCGTTCCGGAGGTAATCCGGGAGGTCGCTTTCCTCGATGGCAGCCGCACCGGAATTCACAGTCAGGGCGAAGGCGATGGAGTTGCGCAACTCGCGAAGGTTGCCGGGCCAGTCATGGGTCATGAGCCGGCCGAGGGCCGCCTCGGTGATGCCGAGGTTGCGGTCCGGGACAAGCTGACCGATGAAGTAGGAGACCAGGGCCGGAAGATCCTCCATGCGGTCGGAGAGTGGCGGCAGGCGAACCTCCAGGACCTGGAGACGGTAGAAGAGGTCACTCCGGAAGTTTTCCGCACCCACCAGCCCGCGCAGGTCCTCGTGGGTGGTGGCGATGAGGCGGGGGAACACCCCCTCCGTTCCCGCCTCGATCTGGCGGACGAGCTCGGCCTGTCCTTCATTGTCGAGGGAGGCCACCTCCTCCAGGATGAGGACCCCCTTGTTGGCCTGCTGGAGGGCGGCATTCAGTTCCCCGCTGGTGGTGGAAGGTCCGATCACAAGAGTTTCCGCCGGGCCACTCCGCATGCTGTTGCTCTGGATGAGCCGGGCCGCGTGGGACTTGCCGGTGCCGGTAGCCCCACGCACCAGAACGGGATCATCGGAGGCACAGGAGTGGGCGATTTGCTGGAAGACCGGCCGCATGCTGGGAGCGGCACCGAGAAAGGCCACGGTTTCGGGAGCGGGAGCGGCCGGATCCGGTTGGCGGCGGTTCGGTTTGACGACCCGGCGCAGGACGGACTGGAACTCATCAAAGTCGAGGGGTTTGGGAAGGAAGTCGATCACGCCCAGTTTGCGGGCGGCGATCGTATTCTGGATCTCGCCGTGGGCGGTGATGACGATGGTGGGAGGCCTGTTTTCCGGGGGAAGGGACTCCAGGAACTCCAGGCCATTCTGATCCGGCAGGCCTATGTCGAGGATCATGGCCTCGTAGTTCGTGGGCGAGTCGAGGTGCCGACGCGCCTGGGCTGCGGTGGGGGCCAGGTCGCTGTCGACGCTGGCCTGACGGACTGCGGCGGCGAGAGCCAGGGCCAGGGCGTGTTCGTCTTCGACGATGAGAACGCGGGGAAGGTTCATGGGTGAGTTTCAGGAGGCTGAATGAAGGGGCAGGGTAACGGTCACGAGGGCCCCGCCCTCCGGAGCATTGGAAACCTGGATCGATCCCTCGTGGGCCTGTACGACTTCCCGGGCGAGGGTCAGGCCGATGCCCATCCCGCCTTCCCGTTCCGAGAAGAACGGTTCCCCAAAACGGTCGAGGGCCTCGGTGCTGAATCCGGTTCCGGAGTCGCGGATGTCCAGTTGGACGTGTTCTTCACCGGGCTTGATGCAGGCCATGATCTCACCACCGTCCGGCATGGCCTGGCTGGCGTTGACGATGAGGTTGCGGATGACCTGTTCGATCCGGAGTTTGTCGCAGGCGACCAGGGCGGGATTGCCCGCCTCGATCTTGAGGTGTGATCCGGCATGGCGGAGAGCCGGTTTCTGCCGGCGGGCAACGGCGCTGAGCATCTCGCCGAGGTCATGCGGCCGGCGTTCCGGTGGGGCGGCCCGGGCTACGAAGAGCCACTGGTTGACGAGGTCGGTGATGCGTTCGACTTCTTCGCGAATGAGGGAGATGGATTCAGACCCTCCGGGCTTTACCCCGGGTTCAATGAGGTCGGCGTGCATACGGATGGCCGCGGCGGGATTGCGGATCTCATGAGCGAGACTGGTGGCAATACGGCCGAGGGTGGCAAGCCGTTCGGACTGGTGGCGTAGTTTCTGTTCGCGCAGGAGGGATTGATGGGTTTCCTGCAGGGAGCGGGCCAGCTGGCCCAGTTCATCGCTGCGTGCAGAGAGAGCAGGGGGAATGGATTCGGCGGGTTCTTTGTCGTGTTTGAGGTTGGGAAGCCAGCGCGTGAGAACTGTCAGGGGACGTACGATGCGATGGGCCAGGAGAAAGACGAGGCAGCCGAAGGCAGCGGTGAGGAAGAGAGTGGGGATGAGGACCCACCCTCCCAGCCCGGCCAGGCCGCCTTCCTTCTCGCGCACGAGAATGAGATGGTCCGGCGATCCGGTGAGCGGGGTGATGGCGAGATCATGATCGCCGAGCCGGGTGGCAGTGGTCTCGCTTTCTGCGATCTCCTTGAGAACTGTTCCAAGATTCCCGGGCCATCCGTCCTCGGAAGAACGGACGATGGTTCCGTCCGCCCGAAGGAAGGCGACTCTGACCTCGAGGATGGCGGAGAGCCGCCGAGCCATTTCACTTGAGCGCGGGAGGGGGACCTGGCCCATGAAGCCGGCATTGCTGACCGCGGTTTGCTGGAAGCGCCGCATGGACTCCCGTCGGTGAAGGGAGGAAATCCAGATCGCCAGCCCAAGGGAGGCCAGGAGCACGAAAGCGGAGAGCGGAATGACGAGGCGCCGGTAAAGGCTGCCACGTCGCCCTGGAGGTTGATTGGACACTACAGGCTAAAATGGGCAAAATATGGCCATTTTCGAGCGAAAACAGGGAATTGTGGGCAGAAACACGCCAAACCAGGGAGTAATCCGCTTCCGTCAGGCGGGACTGGTGGTGGACGTGGTCCAGGGCAGTTAAAGGGTTAACTGCGGCGGGTTGGTTGGGCCGTGGCGCTCAGGACCAGTTGAGGATGATCTTGCCGCTCTCTCCGGAGAGCATGGTTTGAAAGGCCTCTTCGAAATCAGCGATGGGAAATTCGTGGGTGATCACGGCGGTGGGGTCCAGGCCGGCGCGGATCATGGAACTCATCTTGTACCAGGTCTCGAACATTTCGCGACCGTAGATGCCTTTCAGGATGAGCCCCTTGAAGATGACCTTGTCAAAGTCGATCTCAAGCTTGTCGGGAAAGATGCCAAGGAGAGAGATCCGGGCGCCATGCGAGGAGTGTTCCAGAATGTCGGCCAGTCCGGAAGGGTGTCCGGACATTTCTAGCCCGATGTCGAATCCCTCCTTCATGTCGAGTTCATCCTTCACATCAGCCAGCGACTCCTGAGCGATATTGACGGTGCGGGTGGCCCCCAATTGCCTGGCGAGATCGAGGCGGAAGGGATTGGGGTCGGTCACCACCACGTGGCGGGCACCGGCGAACCGGCAGACGGCGGCAGCCATGCAGCCGATGGGCCCGGCACCGGTGATGAGGACGTCCTCGGCGACGAGGTCCCAGGAGAGGGCGGTATGAACCGCATTTCCGAGAGGATCAAAGATGGCGGCCAGGTTCTCGGGGATGGCGGGGTCGAGCTTGTAGACGTTGCGGTAAGGGAGGGAGAGGAACTCGGCAAAGGCTCCGGGTCGGTTTACCCCCACGCCCTCGGTGTTGGGGCAGAGGTGGCGGCGTCCGGCGAGGCAGTTCCGGCAGCGTCCGCACACGAGGTGCCCTTCACCGGAGACGTAGTCACCGGGGGCGAGATCGGTTACGCCCGATCCGGTTTTCTCCACGTAGCCGCAGTACTCGTGGCCCACCGTCATGGGGACGGGGATGGTCTTCCCTGCCCAGGAATCCCAATTCCAGATGTGGAGATCGGTTCCGCAGATGGCGGTCCTGGAAATGCGGATGAGCACATCCATGGGGCCGATGTCGGGAACCGGAATATCGAGGAGTTCGAGTCCCTGTTCGGGCCTGTTTTTGACCAATGCGCGCATGTCTGTGCGCCTTGGGCTATGTTGTGTCAGGTGCGATTGCAATCGCCTTCGCTGAAGATTTCGGTTTCCAGCATCCTGAATCCGGATGAACCTTGAGGAGGAATGACGTTGGAAGACCTGGGCTGGAACAAGTTCTTTGCCGGGGAGCTTGCGCCCTGGGCCGGGCAGGGATTGGTTCCCGGCCGGTTGATCCGGGAAACGAAGATCAACTTCAGTGCCCTGCTGGAGGGGGGTGAGGAGATTGACTGCGTCCTCGGGGGGAAGGTCTGGCATGAAGCGGAGACGGATGCGGATCTGCCGGCAGTGGGCGACTGGGTGGTGTTGGACCGGGGAGAAGAAGGTGACGAGGTGGTCATCCGCGGCCGTCTTCCGCGGTTCTCCCGCTTTTCCCGCAAGATGCCCGGAAAGAGTGCCCAGGAGCAGGTGATGGCGGCAAATGTGGATATTGTGGTGGTGGTGACCGATCCGGGTCCGGACTACAGCTCCCGTCGCATCGAGCGTTATCTGATGCTGATCGAGCGATGCGGGGCGAGGCCGGTGGTCCTGCTGAACAAGGCCGATCTTTTTTCTGAGGAGCACTGCGCCGTTGTAGCAGGCGAGGTGAGGGAGTTGAGCGAAGCGGCCGGGATCCACGTCACGAGCGCCCTGAAATCGCAGGGGCTCGAAGTCCTGCAGAGCTACCTGCGGCCCGGGGTGACCATCACCCTGATGGGTTCCAGCGGAGTGGGCAAGTCGACCCTGGTGAACCAGTTGCTGGGAGGGGAGTGGCAGGACACCAGTGAGGTCAATGAAGTCACGGGAAGGGGGCGGCACACCACCACCCACCGCGAGTTGATCGTGCTGCCGGAAGGCGGTCTCCTCATCGATAATCCGGGTGTGCGTGAGATTCAGATGTGGACCGACGAAGCGACCCTGCGCGAGAGCTTTGCGGACGTGGAGGAACTGGTGACCCAATGTCGCTTTGCCGATTGCAAGCACCAGAAGGATGCCGGTTGTGCCATTGAGACCGCAGTGGAAGGGGGGAGTCTCGATCCGGAGCGCTACCAGAGTTATCTGCGGTTGGAGGAGGAGATCGAGGATCTCAACAGGAGGCGCAGGAAACGCCGCATGACCACGGAGCGCTGGGCCAAGCGGAACCGCAGGGTGAAGGCACGGAACCTGGCCGATCGGATCGAGTTGGAGAAGGAGGAGCGGGGGGAACCCTGAGGTGGTGCGTCAGTTCCGGGTTGCTGGTTCCCGTTGGCTGCAGGGCAAAAGAAAACCGCACTCTCGCTGGAGAGCGCGGTGATGGAAATCCGGATAACCAGACCACCCGGTTACGGGATCCGGAAGATCTGCCCGTTGCTGGGATCCTTGGCGAAGTCACCCTTCTTGAAGGGTTCGCCGGTTTTGGGATTCCTGCTGATATCGATCAGGTTGTGGGGCGGATAGGGACTGATGATCTGCTGGGGATTCTCGGTCTTGTATCCCTTCTTGTAGCTGTCGGGGCGGGGCTTGGGGTTCGGTTGAACCGGCTTCTTTTGCACGGTTCCGATACTCGCACCCTGGTTCTGATCCTCACTGCAGGAACACACGGTTAGCAGTGAGGCTGCAGCCAGGCCGGCAGGGATGCAGCGCCATAATGGAATTCTCGGGGAGATCATGACTCAGGTGACGGTTGAAATACCATCGACCCACGAATCATAGTCGCAGATGGAAATCGGAGCCACCCTTAATTGCCGTTCAGCAGATAAACTGGCGGAGCAGGATGCTGAATTTGCGGAAGCTGGAGATGCGGTAGCGTCGGTCGAAGACACGGAACTGATCATCACGCATGCGTTTCAGGAGAGCGTGGTAGATCTTGCGCATGACCTCGGCGGCACGAAGGGCCCGGCGGTCGGCGGGAGGCAGCAGGTTCATGGTTTCCTCGAAAAGGCGCTCTGCCCGCTCCGCTTCGAAGTTCATGAGGGCGAGGAAGCGGTCGTCGTGGACGCGGTCCATGAGATCGCGTTCAGTATACTGGAAGCGGTGGAGGTCGGCGAGAGGGAGGTAGATGCGCAGTCCGTTGTCGAGATCCTCCCCGATATCGCGAAGGATGTTGGTGAGTTGCAGGGAGTGGCCGAGGCTGATGGCGTAGTCGCGTGCTTTCCCGCTTGCGCCGAGGAGAGGTAGCAGGATGAGACCGACGGTGGAGGCGACCCGGTAGGAGTAGTTCTGGAGATCGTCCCAGGTGCCGAAACGCTGGGGAGTGAGATCGGATTCACACCCGCGGATGATCTCATGCATGAGGTCCGGATCGATGGAGTGGCGATCACGCATGGCCACGACCTCGGACTGGAGGCTGCCCCCGGGATGGTCGCTCCGTTCAAGGGCCTCCTTCCAGGTCTCCAGAGCGGCCTGCTTTTCTTCAGTTGGCCTGGTGGTGTCGTCGGCGATGTCATCGACGATCCGGCAGAAGGCGTAGAAGGTATTGAGGTCGGCGCGGCGTTTTCGCGGGACGCACAGGAAGGCAAAGGCCAGGTTGGATTTGGCGCGGCGGGTGATTTCTGCCGTTTCGCTCATCGCGGATGCGCTTTTCATTTGATCAGCCCCCAGTGGCCGGTGGTGAAGGGCCAGAGCGAGACGAGGGCGGGTCCGACGAGATTGTATTCCCGGACCGGTCCCCAGTAGCGGGAGTCCAGGGAGTCATCGGTATTGTCGCCGAGGGCGAAGTAACCCCGCTGGAGGGCGAGATCCACCCCTGTTCGGCCCTGGTCCAGGAGATCGTCACGATCCTGCAGATGGACGGCATCACCCTGTTTGCGGATGAACTGGGGAAGAATATCGCGATAGTTTCTGGTGGGCTGGTAGCCGACGCCAACCGGTCCAGCGTAGATGCCCTCGCGGTTTCCGATCATATGGAGGTACTTTTCGCTGGCGGGCTGATCATTGATCATGAGGACAGGCTCCTCGATGTGGATCTTGTCTCCTGGCACCGCGGCGAGACGTTTGATGTAGTGGGATCCCGCTCCCTGCTCGCGATGGCTTCGCAGGTGGATGCCCTCAATGCTCCGGGTGTCAAAGACGAAGACCTCGCCCCGTCTGGGTCGTCGGAAGTTGTAGGAGGCCTTGTCGACGAGGACGAGATCACCGGTGGTGGTGTATCCGGAGACCTTGGTGCCGGGCGGAATGTAGGAGAGCTGCCGTTCGTAGTCCGTCTCGATCCTGAGACCGATCTGCCCGAGGGCGCTGCGGGGGGCAGGCAGGGTGATGACCTCGCCATCCTCGAAGTGCAGCCTGGTGACGGTGAAGAACTGCAGGCGCTGGCCTTCGGTGATCCAGGCATTGAAATCCCCGGGACCATTGTCGGGATGGGGCAGAAGGTAACGTCTTTCCGATGGCGAGCTGTTCATCTCGCGGTGAATATACCTCCGTCCGTTCATCACGGCCTGCCAGGCCTTTACGGGAAAGGAGGGGAATTGCTCCCCGGGGAGCCTGTGACCGATGATGCCGTTGAGGGTGGGCTGCATCGAACCGGTGGGGATGCGGAAGGGTTGGAGAAAGTAGGCGCGAATTCCCAGCGCAATGACAATGGCCACAAAAAGGACCTCGATGTTCTCGGGGATGACGCCGGACCGGCGGTAACCGGGCAGGGCCTGTTCGCAGGATCGGGTGAGGAGTTGCTCGGCAGCGTTCACTGCTTCCCGGTCATGATTCCTGATGGCGGAGTGCAGCTTGGCGCGGGCGTCCTGAATGCGGGCGATTTGCTCTTCTGTCAGGAGGTCCCGCTTGTAGTTGAGGAACTTGCGGGCTCCCTTGCAGAGGAGCTTCGCTTCTTTCTTCCAGCGGGCGGAGAACATGGGAAGGGAGGTTTCAAATGGCCCTGGGTCGCAGGTCTGAAGATGGCCCGGTCCGATTCCCGGGAATTGGGTGAGGGTCTATTTTATCAGTCCCCAGTGGCCGGAGCCGAAGGGCCAGAGGGAGAGGAAGGCGGGACCCACGAGGTTGTATTCCCGCACCTGTCCCCAGTAGCGGGAATCGAGGGAGTTCCTGGTATTGTCCCCCATGGCGGCGTATTCCCGGCGAAGAGTGGCCTTGATCGGGTCCATTCCTGCCGCGAGCTGGTCCTCCCTGTTTTTCAGGGCAAGGACATCCCCGGGATCGTCGAGGAAGCGCTGCCATCCGACGCGGCCCTCACTGGCGGCCAGTTGGTAACCAGGCCAGTTGTGGTGTGGGCCCTCTCCTCTCATGACCTGGCGGATCTTCTTCTCTTCAGCCGGTTTGCCGTCGATGTAGAGGTCGCTTCCCACGACCTGGAGGTTGTCGCCGGGCACGCCCACGAGCCGTTTGATGTAGTGTGAGCCGGCACCCTGAGGATTGTCGGAGCGCTCCTGGATGCCCGTGATGCCGCGGGTGTCGAAGACGAAGACTTCGCCCCGTCTTGGCCGGCGGAAATTGTAGGAGAGCTTGTCGACGAGAACGAGGTCTCCGCTGGTGGTATAGCCGGAAGCAATGGTGTTGGGAATGACCCACCATCGTGATCCGTCCATGTTGTGCTTCAGGTGCTCCTTGTCGAGCGCCCCCATGTTCTCAAGAGCACTCCTGGGAGCCTTCAGCGTGACCACCTCCCCGTCCTCGAAGTGGATGGTGGTCTCGGTGAAGAATTGCCACTTCTGTCTCTGCTCGATCCAGGGGAGGGGAGCTCCCTGGGGGTCTCTCCTGGTGGGATGGCGGAGGATGTAGCGGTCCTCCTCGCCGCTCAGGGGTTTGTGGATGTATTTCCGGCCACCAGCGACGGCCTGCCAGGCCTTGACCGGGAAGGCAGGAAACTCCTCTTTTGCCAGCTTGTGTCCGATAATGCCGTTCAAGGTGGGCCGCATCGATCCGGTGGGAATGCGGAAGGGCTGGAGAAAGTAGGCGCGAATGCCCAACGCGATGACGATGGCGACGAAGAAGACCTCTATGTTCTCCTCCAGGGCATTGGGTCGGCGATAGCGTGGGAGGGCACCCTCGCAGGCCTTGGCGACGAGTTTCTCAGCCTCCTTCACCTTGTCGCGGTCTCCCGCCTTGATTGCTTCGAGCAACTTGTCGCGGGTTTCCTCGATGTTCGCCACCTTTTCCTCCGTGAGGAGATCGCGCTTGTAATTGAGGAACTTCTTGGCGCCCTTGTAGAGGAGCCTGGATTCTTTTTTCCAGCGGGGAGTAAACATGGGTAAGAAACTTCGAAAGGGTTGTGATCAGCGGGGGCGGTAAAGGCTCTCCAGCTCGTAGATTTTGTCGGAAGCCTTTTTTTCGCCGGGCCACTTGCCCTGCCTGGCGAGGCATTTGGAGAGGAGGCTCCAGCAACGCAGGGAATCGGGAGCAAGCACGGTGGCTATCCTGAGGTGTTTTTCGGCGGATGTCTCGTCCTTTAGCACGCGCAAAGCCACCGCGTAGGCGCGATGCAGATCATAGTCGAAGGGCGTGGTCCTGCAGGATTCAGCGAGGAGGGCGGTGGCCTCCTCCAGTCGGCCCATGAGACTGAGTTGATCGGCCTGATTGAGGAGGAAAGAGCCCAGGTTGTTGCCGTAGTCGGCAGCATTCTGGAATGCCTTCATCGCTTCCTCGCCCCTGTTTCGTTCGCGGAGCACGAGACCGAGGCGTTGCCAGCCCACCGCGCTCTGGGGGTGTCTGGCGAGGGCCTTGCGCAGCAGTTGCTCCGCCTGCACCACTTTGCCCGCGAGCTGGGCATCGCGTCCCAGCAGGTAGGCGGCATCGAGGGCGAGGGGATCGGCTGGTTGGAAGACGGGGGGAAGCGGGAAGGGGATGATGGCCGCCGTCCTGGGGTCAACGGGAGATTTCAGGGCGATGGCAGAGGCGGGAGCAGCAAGGAGAAAGCGTTGCTGCGAATTGACGGCTGGTTGATAGAGGCAGCCGACAACCTCGCCTTTCTGGTTCAGGACAGGGGTGCCGGCGGGCACGTGAAGAATGCCGTTTTTTCCGAAATTGACACCCAGGCTGAGCACTTCGAGATACTTCTGGGCGCGTGAAAGGGGTGCCTTGCGGCGCGCCAGGACGGGGGCGGTCACGCTGCCTCCGTTCTGTTTGGGGCGGTGAATGGCAATACGCGCGCCGACCGGGGTCCTGGTCGGTGAGAACCTGAGGAAGGGCCGTTCTGTCTGATCCGTGCGCACGATCGCGAATCCGTAGTCGGCTTCCACCGCGATCACACCAACCACCTTGACTTCGCTGTCATCCGTTTCGTTCCGGGCGATGAACTGTCCACTGTCAAAGGCCTGCAACGGGGCGACGGCCAGTCCGTTTTTCGAGATATAGAATCCGCGATAGGTGATCAGGTCGTCAGCGGAGAGACCGGCCCGCCTGATCTGGAAGGTGAGGCAGGCTTCGCGCGATTTTTCCGCAGCGGCCAGATGCTTCTCGAGGGAGCGTTGGGCTCCCTCCCTGGCCGTGGCGGTTCCCGCCTGGTTTTGCGCAGGGGGTGTCAGGCGGCTCTGGGCACAGACAGCACCACAGGCAAGCAAGGCGAGGATCGTGACGAGGAAGTCCCGCAAGGTCGCGCTAGCTAGCACGGAGACCGGTCCGGAGCAAGGGGAAGAGTCGGAATACCTTGGAGAGCAGGAGGGATGATTGGATCTGATGAGCATTGTGATTGTGGCCGGATTCCGGGTGATCCCGGGGATTGGTCCAGGGTCATGGGAATGAACAACCTTGCAGGGGACATCGTCTGCGCAACTCTGATTCGACGTTCGATCAGCCGAACAGGCTGTCCCGGTGGCACCGGGTCTGATGAGAGAGAATAGGGCTCCTCCGGACCGATCAGTCACCACTCTTCAGGACGCGGATGAAGGCGTCCTGTGGGATGTTGACCTTGCCGATGGCCTTCATCTTGGCCTTTCCCTTCTTCTGCTTCTCGAGGAGCTTGCGCTTGCGGGAGATGTCGCCGCCGTAGCACTTGGCGGTTACGTTCTTGCGCATGGGACGAATGGTCTCGCGGGCGATGATCTTGCCGCCGAGAACGGCCTGGATGGCGACCGTGAAGAGCTGGGGCGGGATGACATCCTTCAGTTTCTCGGCCAGGCGGCGTCCGTAGGAAGGCGCTTTTTCGTGATGCACGATGGTGGAAAAGGCGTCCACGGGTTCCCCCGCGATAAGCATGTCCATCTTGACGAGGTGGGCGGGTTGATAGGTGTGATGCTCGTAGTCCATGGAGCCGTAGCCGCGGGTGGCGGACTTGAGGCGGTCGTTGAAGTCAACCAGGATTTCGGAGAGGGGGAGGACGGCATGCAGCATGACGCGGGACTCGTCTACCGTTTCGGTATGATCGACCCTTCCCCTCTTCTCCATCACCAGTGCCATCATGTCCCCGATATACTCGGAGGGCGTCATGATGAAGACCTTGACCATGGGTTCCCGTATCTCATCGACTTCGGAGAGGTCGGGCAGCAGGCAGGGATTGTCGACGAGGAGTTGTTCGCCGTTCGTCTTGCGGACCTCATAAATGACGGACGGGTAAGTTGAGATCACATCCATGTTGAACTCGCGACGGAGTCTTTCCTGGACGATTTCCATGTGAAGGAGGCCAAGGAATCCACAGCGGAAGCCGAAGCCCAGCGCAACCGAACTTTCCTGCTGGTAGGTGAAGGCGGCGTCGTTGATCTGGAGCTTGCCCAGGGCGGCCTTGAGCGCCTCATAATCGGAGGAATCGACCGGATAGACCCCGGAGAAAACCATGGGTCGTACTTCCTTGAAGCCGGGCAGGGGTTGCGGGCAGGGGTGCACGCTGTCCGTTATGGTGTCCCCGATCTTCACCTCGCTGGCGGACTTCATATTGGCGATGACGTAACCCACGTCGCCTGCCTCCAGCGTGTCCACCTTGGTCATCTTGGGGGTAAAGTGGCCGACTTCCTTGACCTCGTAGGTCTTTTCGGTTGCGAAGAGCTTGATGCGCGTGCCGCGCTTCATGGACCCGGAGATGAGACGCACGTAGGACACCACCCCGCGGAAGGAGTCGTAGATCGAATCGAAAACCGTGGCGCGAAGAAGCTTGTCCTCCGTTTCCGAAGGTGCCGGGATGCGCTCCACGACGGCCTCAAGGATCTCCTCAATCCCGATCCCTTCCTTGGCGGAAGCCGGGATGGCGTCCTCGGCCGGGATCGCCAGAATATCCTCCAGCTGTTTCTTGCATTTTTCGATATCGGCAGCCGGAAGGTCGATCTTGTTGATGACCGGGATGATGACGAGGTCCTGTTCCATCGCGAGATTCACGTTGGCGACGGTTTGAGCCTCCACGCCCTGGGCGGCATCGATCAGCAGGAGAGCGCCTTCGCAGGCCGCGAGGCTGCGCGAAACCTCGTAGGAAAAGTCAACATGGCCCGGGGTGTCGAGAAGGTTGAGCTTGATGCGCTCCCCGCTGCGGGGCTGGTAATACATGGTTACCGGGTGCGACTTGATCGTGATTCCGCGTTCGCGTTCAAGGTCCATGGAATCGAGGAGTTGATCCTGCTTCTCCCGCTCCGAAATCGTCTGGGTGCGCTCAAGAAGACGATCGGAAAGGGTCGTCTTCCCATGATCGATGTGGGCGATGATGGAGAAGTTCCTGGTCAGTTCGATGGACATCCTATCCGGGAGACGATTATCGCGGGGGACTTTTGCCCGCGTGGGGGCCGAAGATGCGAGGGAAGAAAGCGTGATTTCGGTCCAATAGCACGAAAAATGAAGCGATTAGAGGCCAGGAGCGCCGTCTTCAGGCCGGGAAGGAGGATTTCATCTGCAAGCTTGTCGGAGGCGTGGCCCGCGCCGGGTCGCCCGGCCATCGGGGTCCGGGGAAAGGAGGCGGGAGCCCTCCGGAGCCGTCGCAGCAGATGGCGTGGTCGGGTCTTGACGGCCGGGTTCTGATCAAAGGACGCGGTGCTTGGCCATGCGGGCCATGATGCCTTTCTGGATGTGGAGGCGGTTTTCCGCCTGCTGGAAGATGGTGTCGGCGTGTTGCTCAAGCACCTCTTCGCTGATCTCCTTGCCGCGGTAGGCAGGGAGGCAGTGGAGGACGATGTGGTTCGGAGCGGCGCCCTGGAGCAAAGCACTGTTGACCTGGTAGGAACCGAACTGCGCCTCCTTGCCGGTCTGTCCTTCCTGGCCCATCGAGAGCCAGACGTCGGTGTTGACCACATCAGCATCCGCGACGGCTTTGGCGGGATCGGAAGTGACGGTGATGTTGGAGGCGTCGAGCCTGCCGAGGAAGTCGGCCGGGGGTTGGCAAGCTTCCGGTGAACCGATTGTCAGCGAGAAGCCGAGGTGCTTGGCAGCCCAGCACCATGAGTGCGCCATGTTGCTGCAGCCATCTCCCACGAAGGCGATCTTCCGGCCGTCCCAGCCACCCAGTTTCTCCCGGATGGTGAGGAGATCGGCGAGGATCTGGCAGGGGTGTTCGTCGTCAGTGAGGGCGTTGATGGTGGGGATGCCGGAGTAGTCAGCGAACTCTTCCACGTCGCTTTGGGCAAAGGTGCGGATGATCACTCCGTGCACCAGGCGCCCGAGGACGCGGGCTGTGTCCTTGATCGGTTCACCGCGGCCCAGCTGAATGTCATTGGAGCTGAGGAAGAGAGGAGAGCCCCCCAGTTCGCGGATGCCCACTTCGAAGGAAACCCGCGTACGGGTGGAGGATTTGGAGAACAGGAGAGCCCAGACCTGTCCCTCCAGCGGAAACTCCTCGTGGTTGCCCCGGCGGGTCTTGAGGGTTACCGCATGGTCGATATACTTGACCATGTTCTGCGGATACATCGCCTCAATGGAGAGAAGGTGTTCCATGTAATCTGAGTATTCGGTGTTGGTGGGGACCGGCTGCCGGGCCAGGGATGTCTGGCCTGGAGACGGGAAAGGGGGGAGTTTGCCGGGGAATCAGGTGGGAGGCAAGGAAAGCGGGGAAAAATCCTGCCTTCTCAGGCACAGACCCTGGTGAGGGTTTGACGGAAAATTTCAAGAGCTTCGTTGATCTCCGCGGTGGAGACCGTAAGGGGTGGCATGAGCCGGACGGTGTCGGGTCCGGCAGGCGGGGAGAGGAGTCCCGCAGTGGCCAGTTCCCTCGAGAGGTGGATCGAGGCTCCGTCGCCTTCAGGGAGGGCTCCGGGGTTGAGGCCGACTCCGAGGAGGAGCCCCTTTCCGCGGACCTCCGTGATGGCGGGATGATGCCAGTCCGCAATCGTTTCGCGGATGTTCTTCTCGTGCTCAAGGGCACGCTGGGGCAGTTCCTGGTCGAGGACTTCACGGAGAACGGTGAGACCGGCGGTGCAGGCGAGGGGATTTCCGCCGAAGGTGGAGCCGTGAGAACCAGTTCCCATCAGATCGAAGAGAGGTTTGTCGTCGGCGACGATGCGCTCGGAAACCCAGAATGCCCCGATGGGAAATCCGCCCCCCAGGCCCTTGGCCCAGGAGACCGCATCGGGGACGAGACCGGGCTCGATGGTGCGCCAGCCCGCCATCTCGCCCGTGCGTCCGAGGCCGCATTGGACCTCGTCGAGCAGGAGAAGGAGGTCATGCTCCCGGCAAAGTTCCCTGATCCCCTGCAGGAACTCCCCTGTAGCAAGGTGAATGCCTCCTTCGCCCTGGATCGGTTCCAGGAGGATGGCGCAGGTTTCGGGCTGGATGCTGGAGGCCAGGGAGTCGAGGTCGTTCAGTTCAAGATGGCGGAAGCCGGGAAGGAGAGGATCAAATCCCTCCTTCACCTTGTCCTGACCGGTGGCGGCGATGCCCCCGAGGGTGCGCCCATGAAAGGATCGGTGGAAGGTGATCACTTCGTAGCGTGCCCGGCCTTCGGTATCGGGGCGGGCATGACCGAAGCGGCGCGCCAGTTTGATGAGGCCATCGTTGGATTCCGCTCCCGAGTTGCTGAAGAAGACGCGCCCGGGCAGTTTGAGGCACTCTTCCACCAGACACTTGGCGAGGTCTGCCTGCTTGTCGATCTGGTAGAGGTTGCAGCAGTGGATCAGCTCCCCGGCTTGGCTGGCAATGGCGCGCGAGAGGGAGTTTTCGCCGTGTCCCAGGGTGCAGGTGGCAAGCCCGGAGCAGAAGTCGAGATAGCGCTTCCCGTCTCCGTCCCAGAGGAGCGTGCCCTCGCCCCTCACCGGTGCCACGGGGAACTGGGCGTAGGTCGGGAGGACGTAGTGGGCGAGTTTGTCGGCTGTGGTCATGGGGCGAGTGGGTCGAAGGTCAGGAAGTCGAAGGCCGAAAGTCAAGAATTGTGGAGCTGACGCGGTGTCTGAAGGGCGCCGCGACGGCTACCGCGTGATTTCCGTCCCGATTCCTTCGGGAGTGAAGATCTCCAGCAGGATGGTGTGCGGGACGCGCCCGTCAACGAAGTGAACCTTGTCGACGCCCGCCTGCAGGGCTCCGATGGCGGAACGGATCTTCGGGATCATGCCTCCGGAGATGATACCGGAATCGATGAGGCCTTCTGCCGCCCCGGGAGTGACGGAGGGGATGAGACTGGCGGGGTCCCCGGGGTCGGCGAGGAGACCGGGGACATCCGAAACGTAGACCAGCTTGGCGGGCTGCAGGGTGCAGGCGAGGGCCGCGGCGGCCAGATCGGCGTTGATGTTGAGGGTCTTGCCGGTGTCGATTTCCCGCCCGAGGGGTGAAACGACCGGGACAATCTCAGACGTGGTGGCGTAGAGGACATCGTCGGTGTGGCAGGACTCGACCTCTCCCACCCGCCCGATGTCGACAGGTTCTCCATCCTCTCCCTCTCCCTGGATGCGCCTGGCCTGAAAGACACCGGTGCCGGGAATGCCGGTGGCTCGTCCTCCGTGCCGGTTGATGAGGTCGACAAGTCCGGGGTTGATGGTGTTGTCCAGGGTTTCCTCCACGGTGGCGATTGCTTCGGGGCTGGTGACGCGGAGCCCTCCCAGGAATCTGGCCTCGAGGCCGGCTGCTTCCATGGCGGCTGAGATCGCCTTGCCTCCTCCATGGACGAGGACGGGATTGATGCCGGCCACCTCAAGGAAGACGATGTCGCGCATGAGGGAGCTCAGCAGGTTGGGATCGTCCATGGCGGATCCCCCGATCTTGATGAGGAACGTCTTCCCCCGGAAGCGCTGCAGGTAGGGCAGAGCTTCAACCAGAGTGGCGGCTTTGTCTTTGGTGGTCAAAGGAAGGAGACCGGGTGCGGGCAGGAGGAATCGGGAAACTGGGGTATGGGAAAGAAGGATTTAGGGGCGGGTTGCCCGGGCGGAAAGTGGAAAATGCATTAAGAGGCCCTAATCGGTCGCGGTGGTCGGAGCAGACTCCGCATCCCGGTCCGGATCCCTGGAGCCGCGTTCGGGGAGGTAGCGGGCCATGCGGGTGGCCAGGATCCAGCCGGTCAGCACGGTGGCGACTGCGGGGGCGAAGGGGGTCCACTTCTGCGAACCGAGGTAGAGGGCGACGAGAAGGGCGGGGAGAGCGACGAGCAGGGCGAAGTAGGAAAGGTGGCGGAAGAAACCCGGCAGACCGAGCAGGAGGGCCGCAATCACGGCGATAATGCCGAGGAGGGCGACTTCATCCATCACGCCCAGACGTTGATGGGTCTCCACGCCCTCGGGACGGGGAAGCACATCCAGGGAGCTGACGATCTTCTGCAGGTGAAGGCTTTTTTTCCAGGGAGAGGGATTGTCGGAGCTGGCATCGGTAAAGAGAACACAACGCGGGATGATACTGGTCTTTTCCCTGATCGCCTCGTGGGTGTTCCCGATCTGGCTGGGGCTGTAGGCCTCGATAGCGAGGCGTTCGACGTGGGCGGGGTCCTCGATGAGTTCGATCTGCAACTCGCCAATCTCGTTGATGGGGATGATGGGACCGTCGCCCAGCCGGATGTGGTGACCGAGCTGGATGTGAACCTGGTCGGGCGAAACGTTGGCCTGCGCCATGGCCACTGCGAGGGGGAAGGAGGGGATGAGATAGTCATCCCAGCGCAGGATTTCGGGCTGGGCCTCTTCGATGCTCTCCTGCAGCCGGAAGGAGAACTGGACGTTGGGCGCCGGGGTGGCAGAGGGCGGGAGGAGGACGCGATTGACCCTGACGAGTCGACCGGTCTCGCCGGTTACGTTGGAGAGTGGAATAGCGCACGCCTGCAGGTAGGTGGGGATCGGCTGGCCCTTGGAGGGACGGTGGAGATCGACGGTGAGGATGACCGTATCGAATTGGGAAAGAGCCGTGTTGAGGCTGGCGAGACGGCCGAGGTGGGCGATCCCTTCCCCTTCCCAGGTGAGTGGTTCCTCGATGGCGGCCACGCGGCAGCCGACGTCGTGCATGTGGTTGAGCAGACCCCACCAGTCCTCCGGCTCCAGAGGGTAGTGGAGATCCTCCGCAGCCTGTTCGTCGATCTTGACGTGAAGGTAAGGCTGGGCCGTGCCCTCGACGAGAGGCCGGACGAGGCGGACGCGCGGGGCCGGCTCTGAGGCGTCGATCACAAATTCATCCCCTTCGCGGGATCTGGTGAGGAGTCGTTCAAAGAGGGCATCCTCTTTTTCACGCAACGGTTTCCAGTCGTCCGCCAGAAAGGCCACGCATATCCCGGCCTCAAGGGCGAGGAGGGCGAGAATGAGGCGGACGAGCCAGGGAGTCATGGGGGTGTTCAGCGTTCAGGACGCCGTGTTCGGTGGAGAGGTGGGAGGGGGAAGTATGACGGCTGAACACAGAAAACTGAATTCTATTCCTCCATGGCACTCTCCAGGACGGGGCGCAGGGGTTCCTCGAGCGGGGTATTCTCGACCTGCGAGAGGAGGAGCCTTGCTCCGATGGGGATGTGCTGGGCGTACCAGTCGATGTGCTGTTCGTGCAGGATGTTGGCGTAGGCTCCGAGAGCCTGCATGAGGCGCTGGGTGGCGCAGTCGCGCAGGAGCTCGGGGACGGGGCGCTCCTCGGCGATGTCCTCCCAGAGGGCGAGGAGTTTCTCCTGCTCTTCCTCGGAGTGATCGAGGTAGGGATCGTAGAGGAGGGAAGCGAGGTCGTATTCCTGGCGGCCGAGGCGCAGGCCCTGGAAGTCGATGAGCCAGGCCTTGCTGTCGTGGAGAATGATGTTCTGGGACTGAAAGTCGCGATGAACGAGATTGCGGTGAGAAGAACCGAGGTTCTCGCGCAGCCGGATGAGGTCTGCATTGCTGCGGAGCCCGGTGCCGTCGAGGCCGAGGTGCTTCTCCACCAGGTTTTCGATGAAGTAATCCTGTTCCCAGGCATAGGTTTCCGGCCCGAAGGCAGGGGAGAGTTCGAGGTCCTTGGGCGGACGGGTGTAGAAGAGACGGTCGAGTTGTTCGAGCACGCTGCGGTAGTAGGGCTCGCGCAGATCCCACGGTTGGCCCGAAAGGGAGAGAAGGTCTTTTTCGCCCAGGTCTTCCACCAGGGCGATGTTGCGCCCTGGATTGTCATAGAGGACTTCGGGGACGTTGATGCGGTTCTTCCTGAGAAAGCGGGCGACGGGGAGGAAATAGCGGTTGTCCTTGCGGTCGAGCGTATAGTGGATGCCGATGAAGGCGGGATGCCCCTCCGCCTTGAGACGAACGATGGTGCGCCCCGAGGCTCCGCGCTTGATGGGCTCCAGGATGACGGCGTGGTCCGGATCGAGCTTGAGGTGAGCGCGAACCGCGGTGAGCAGGGTATCGGCGGCCATGAGGAGAAGGCTGGTGTGGATGGCGACGTCCCCGTCGCCGTCAGGTTGGAGTGATGGAGTGGACTTGAGACGGAATGTCGGATGAAGGGTTCCCGGCCCCGGGCTGGTTTGGTCTGAGGGGGATCTGGTTCAGAGATCGGCGTTGTGTTGTGCGCCGGTGGCGGGAGTGGACGAATAGACGATGCAGTTTGTCAATTGCGCACCATCCTCGATTTTGGCACCGGGCCAGAGAACTGAAGCCAGAATGGTCGCTTCGGCCCCGATGGAAGCGTCCGGGCCGACCGCGGAGGCCTCCACCATGGCCGTGGGATCGATGTGGGCCTCGGGGTGGCGCAGTTCCCCCAGTTCCCCGTGGTGGTGGGCATCGAGATAGGATTCGCGGGTGCCCAGATCGAACCAGATCCCCTCGTCATGAAAGGAGGCGCCCATTTCGTCGTCGCGGATGAGGTCCAGGAAGGCGGGGATGATGGAGATTTTTTCGGCGGGGGGAATGCGCTGGAGTAATTCGGGCTGGGCACAGTAGACACAGGCGAACTGGTGCGTCCCGGGGGCAATGCCGAGCATGTTGTTGATGTCCGCGATATGTTCCCCTTCGATCGCGATGTGGGGTTCGTGTCCGGTCGAGCGCAGTCCCATGGTGGCGGTTTGGCCGGAGCGGACGTGGGTATCGATGAGACGATCGATTTCCAGGGTGGTCAGGATGTCGCCATTGCAGACAAGGAACGGTTCGTCCCCGATCCAGGATTCAATGTTCTTGAGCCCCCCTCCGGTTTCGAGAAGGACCGGTTCGTGGAAGAAGGTGAGTGGTGCTCCTCGATAGGATCCGTCGGGGAATGCTTCCTCCCACTTTCCGGGCAGGTGGTGGGTGTTGATGGCGAACTCCTCGATTCCGGAGGTCAGGCAGTGGTCGAGGGTGTGCTCGATCAGGGGTCGGTGAAAGACGGGGATGAGCGGTTTGGGAAGGATGTCGGTGAGTGGCCGCAGACGCGTGCCCAGACCGGCTCCAAGGAGAAAGGCTTTCTTGATCGGCGCGCTCACGAGAGGAAGGGGTGGAGGGTTAGGGAGAGGGTTGCAAGTTTTTGTGAAGCCCGCATGCCTTCCCCGGGCGTTCGAGGGTTAGAGCAGGTCGTCGAGGGCCCGCCGAAAGGGGGAGGGCATGGGCAGGTTCCGGAGGGCCTTGGAGCAGTGGAATTCCTCGGTGGAGCCACGGGAGGCGGGAGGAAGCTGGGAGAGGGAGCAGCGGTAGATGTGCATGGTCACCTTGTGGTGGGTGATGTCATACCTCCTCGTGGCAAGGAGAGGGAAATCCGCCAGCTGATCGTGACTCCGTTCGGGCAGCTTCCACAGGCCCTTGCGGCGGGAGCCCTCTTCCCGGGCGAGGAGGACGGGACCGCTGCGCTTGCGCACGAAGAGAACGTGTTCGTCAACTTCCTCGGCGCGACGCCGGGGCTTCTTGAGGGGAAGAGTGGAGGGGGTGCGGGTGGTACAGAAATCGTGGATCGGACACTGCAGGCAACGAGGAGACCGGGGGGAGCAGTATGACTGCCCGAGTTCCATGAAAGCGGAGTTGAAGGCACGCGCCTTGCAGGGGGGGAGCAGGGCTTCTGCCCAGGACCAGAGTTGGGAGCGGCTGCCGGGAGTATCGATGGGTTCACGGTAACTGAAGAGGCGGCTCAGGACGCGGGTGATATTGGCTTCCACGATCGGCGCGGGATGATCAAAGGCGAAGCTGGCCACTGCGCCGGCAGTGTAGCGACCGATGCCGGGGAGAGATTCCAGGGCCGGGAGGTCGGCTGGAAATACTCCACCGTGGGTTTCGAGGATCGTGCGGGCGGTCTTTTGCAGATTACGCACACGGTTGTAGTAGCCGAGGCCTTCCCAGCTGCGGAGCAGTTCGCTTTCGGAGGCCCCGGCGAGGGAGCGCAGGTCAGGGAATTTCTCAAGAAAGCGCTCGAAGCGGCGATTCTGGATCACCGCGCCGATGGTGGTTTGCTGGAGCATGACCTCGGAGACCAGGATGGCGTAGGGATCGGTGGTTCGCCGCCAGGGATAGTCTGCGCCACATTCGCCGAACCAGCGGAGAAGTGCGCTGCGGAAGGCCCGGACGTTCCGCAGGGCGTGTCGGGTAGCGACAGGTTTAGGCACAGGGAGAACATCGGGCATTGCAGAAGAGAGGTCGAACCTGGAAAATGTCCCGTGGTGGCATTAACGACCTACACGCAGGAGATCGGGGAGGAGGATGTGGAAAAGTTGCGGAGCATCCTGGACCGTGATGGCTTTGAGTTCCTGGAGAAGCCCCATGCCCATTACGGAGCGCGCAAGGGGAAGCTCAATATCACGGTTTATGAGAAGGGCCCCAAGGTGCTGATACAGGGGAAGGAGACCGAGGATTTCGTGAAGTTCACTCTGGAGCCCGAGATCCTGGGGGAGGCACGGCTTGGTTACGAGGAGGTTCATAATCCGGAGATGTTCCAGCCCCACTTCGGGATCGATGAGAGCGGCAAGGGGGACTACTTCGGCCCCCTCGTGATCGCCGGGGTCTATACCGACGCAGCGAGCACCCGGGCCCTCATCGAGGCGGGTGTAATGGACTCCAAGCGGGTGAGTTCAAGTGATCGGATCCGGGTCCTGGCGGGAGAGATCCGCAAGACGCGTGGCGTGGTGGAGTCCGTGGTCCTGATCGGACCGGAACGCTACAATGACCTCTATGCGCGATTTGCTAACCTGAATGAGTTACTGGCCTGGGGTCACGCCAAAGCCATTGAAGAGTTGTCGGGAAGAGTGCCGGATTGTCCACGTGCCCTGAGTGATCAATTTGCAAATCCGCGTGTCCTGCAGCGTGCGCTGGAGCGCAAGGAAGTGGATCTTGAACTGCAACAGCGGACGAAGGGCGAGAGCGACGTGGCGGTCGCCGCCGCATCCATTCTGGCTCGGGAGGCCTTTGTGAGATGGATGGCGCGGGCGGCCGAACAGTGGGAAATCTCCCTGGCTCTGGGGGCTGGTCCGCCGGTGCTGGAGGCGGGTCGGATGTTCCTCGAAAGGCACGGAGCACAGGAATTGTGCAAAGTCGCTAAGATTCATTTTAAGACAACAAATCAGTTGACGAATGACAGGATGGAATGACTCCTAAACTGTCACTCATTTTGGCGTTACAATTGGCGCGGGATGTGCTGTCCATAGAAGTCGTAAGCTATTCCATGTCGACGATTACAAAACGAGATTTAGTGGTCCGGATCAGCAATGAAACGGGATTGACCCAGCAGCAGGTTTTCGACGTCGTCCAGAAGACTCTGGACGCCGTCACATTGGAGCTGGCTCAGGGGAATACAGTGGTGATGCGGAATTTCGGGACCTTTGAAGTCCGTCAGACCAAGGCAAAGGTGGGCCGCAACCCGAAGAACCCGGGTAAGGATGTCCCCATTCCTCCCCGTGCGGTGGTGAAGTTCAAGCCTGGCAAGGAGATGAAGGAGAAAGTGGCCCGGATTCTTCCCGTCATCCAGCAGCAGGGACAGGTGGACCGGGCTGACTGATCGGCCTTTTCGCCCGGATTGCTCCGGGGAAAGCGACCCAGAGAGCCCGCTGAATGGTGGGTTGGCAGGGGTCGTGCTGGATGGGGCCGGAGCCTCTTGTCAGGTTTGATTCTTCTGCGTGGGCCACATGCAGGGTAGCGTCGATTTCAGGCGAGGGATTCCGGTGAGGACGGAATAGTCGGCAGGGGCACCCTGATCCCCCTCACCAATCCGGGAGCGGGGAGTATTGTCAGGCTGCGCGTGTTCTGTCAGGATGAGGACATGGGGAAATACTGGTTTCTTGTATCGGTGCTGGGACCCGTTTTGCTGACCTCCTGCGGGGGAGGTGGCTACCGGGGCTACATGACGCGGTCCTACACCATCAAGGGGGTGCGTTATCATCCCATGAGTGTGGAGCAGGCGCTGCGTTACGAGGAAACGGGAATAGCCTCGTGGTATGATGAGAGCAGCTTCCTGGGCTTCAAGAGGGGGAGAACCTCCCTCGGTGAGAAGGTGGGGCGTTTTGCCGTGAGTGGTGCCCACAAGACGCTGCCGTTACCGTGCCGGGTGAAAGTGACCAACCTCGCCAATGGCAAATCGATCAAGATGCGTCTCAACGATCGCGGGCCATTCATAGCGGGGCGTATCATCGACGTCACTCCCCGTGCCGCGAGCAAGCTCGGCTTCAAAGGCAGCGGCCTGACCCGGGTGCGGGTTGAGTGCCTCAGCGTAGGGGACGGCAGCTACAAGCGAAAGCAGAGCAAGGGAATCCCCCTGGTGCCGTTTTTCTAACTGGAGGACGGTCGGAGCATGCGGCCTTTCAGACCAGCCGGGAAGCGGCCACAAATCACTGGTCGTGGAAGGAGAAAGCTGTTAGGAGCTTCGCCCCCACGAATCATGGTCCAGGAAGAGCTCAAGGAAGTGCGTGTCTTTGCCCCCGCCTCGGTGGCGAACGTGGCCTGTGGCTATGACGTGCTGGGATTCGCCATTGAAGCTCCTGGTGACGAGATCGTGGCCCGGCATTCTCCGGAGCCAGGGTTGCGCATTGTTGAGATCACCGGAGACAACGGGAAGCTGCCCACGGAGGTCTCCGAGAATACCGCGGGTGTGGCGGCGCAGGATCTCCTCCGCCACCTCGGGATGCTCGACCGCGGGGTTGAACTGGAGATTCACAAGAAGATGCCCTTCGGCAGTGGCCTGGGTTCGAGCGCGGCCAGCGCGGTGGCCGGAGCCTATGCGGTGAACAAGCTGATCGGGGAACCCCTGACCAAGAAACAGCTCCTGCCCTTTGCCATGGCGGGCGAGTCGAGCGCGGACGGGGCCTGGCACGCTGACAATGTCGGCCCGTGCCTGTTGGGTGGGATTGTCTTCATCCGGTCCAACCAGGAACTCGATATCGCACAGTTGCCCGTGCCGGAGAATCTCTGGGCCTCGGTCGTGCATCCCGACATCGAGATCCTGACCAAGGTTGCCCGTGAGATCCTGCCCCGGGAAGTACCTCTCGACAATGTGACCCAGCAGGTGGGCAACCTGGGCGGATTGTTGTGTGGATTGATCCAGGAAGACTACGAACTGATCAGCCGTTCCATCCACGATGTCATTGCGGAGCCGCGTCGGCAGAAACTCATTCCCGAATTTTACCGGGCCAAACGCGATGCCATGGCCGCGGGTGCTCTGGGATTCAGCATCTCGGGGGCGGGACCGAGCGTTTTTGCCCTTTGCGAAGGAGAGGAAACCGCCCGGCGCGTGGGTGCGGAGGTCTCGCGGGTGTTCAGTGAGGTGCCCATTGAGAATCAGGTTTACGTGTCGATGGTCAACCCGCACGGGGTGCATGTGGTTGCTTAGCGGAGAGCAGGGGGAGAGAGTGAGTGGAAGCACGAATTCGGGACTGACAACCGGCACCTGACAACCGAGAACTTCCCTCGTGGCACAGCGATTCTACAGTACCAGTTCGACGGATGAATCCGTCGATCTCCGGGAGGCGGTACTGCGCTCGTTGCCTGCAGACAACGGGCTCTACATGCCAGCAAGCGTGCCGGTGATGGACGAAGCCTTCTGGGCTCACTGGCGCGGGTGGTCCTTTGCGGAACTGGGCTACCGGATCGTCTCGTCAGTCTTTGCGGGCGCGGTGCCGGAGGAGTCCCTGCGGGAGATGGTGGCGGACGCGGTCAATTTTGATGCGCCGCTGGTGACCATCGCGGAGAAGATGCACATTCTCGAACTCTTTCATGGCCCCTCCCTCGCCTTCAAGGACTTCGGAGCACGGTTCATGGCCCGCCTGATGGGCTGGCTCACGCGCGATGATGAGCGGGACCTCATCGTGCTGGTGGCCACCTCGGGAGATACCGGTGGAGCGGTGGCGAGCGCCTTTCATGGCGTGCCCGGAACGAAGGTGGTGGTGCTCTATCCCAGTGGCAAGGTGAGCGCCCTGCAGGAGAAGCAGCTCACCACCCTGGGGGACAACATCACCGCGCTCGAAGTGGCAGGAACATTCGATGACTGCCAGCGCCTGGTGAAGGCGGCCTTTCTCCATTGCGAATTGGCGGAGGAGAGGAACCTGACTTCGGCCAACTCGATCAACATCGCGCGGCTCATCCCACAGGCCTTCTACTATTTCCATGCCGCCCGGCAACTTCCGGAGGGTACGGAGCCTGTCTTCGTAGTGCCCAGCGGGAACTTCGGCAATCTTACCGCGGGGCTCCTGGCGAACCTGATGGGTTTGCCGGTGAGGCAGTTCATTGCCGCCACCAACGTGAACGATGTGGTTCCCGCCTACCTGGAGAGCGGGAGCTATGAGCCCCGGCCCAGCCAGCCGACCATCTCAAATGCCATGGATGTGGGTGCGCCAAGCAACTTTATCCGTCTCCTGGAGCTTTGCCATCATGAGCACGGCCTGATGGCGGATCGGATCGTGGGCTGTCGTTTCGACGACGAGCAGACGCGGACAGCCATTCGGGAAGTCAAGGCGGACACCGGCTATGTGATCGAACCGCATGGCGCGGTTGGTTGCCTTGCCGCGGAAGCGTGGCGGGTGAATCACCCCGGGGATGAAATGATCGTGCTGGAGACGGCTCATCCCTCCAAGTTCCTGGATGTGATGGAGGAAGAACTGGGCGAAGGAGCAGTTGAAATTCCGGGGCGCCTGGCCTGCCTGGCCGATCGTGAAAAGGTGGCGGTTGAGATGCCCCCGGACGAGGAGGCCTTTCTCCGCTGGCTGGCTGAGTCGAAGGTCTGAGTCCTCCCGGCCGGAGGTCCGTTTCCACGGCGTGAACGCGGAACCTTCCACCCGGTTGCCTAGTTCCCGAATGGGGGCAGGATCAGTTCGTCTCCGGGCTTGATGACCGGGGTGCCCCCATCAGGAAAGGTGCCTCTTACAGGGTTGGCAGAGGCCTTGGTCTTTTCGGGCTCGAAGATGTGAGCGACCTTGAGCTGTCCGTAGATTCCCGCTTGCCGGCGGATGGCGAGGATGGTGCCCGGCTGGATCTCCCGGTGGAGCTCGATGATAGCGAAGCCGCCCGCCTGCTGGTCCGGTTGCTTGTCCACCCACTCGACCACCTTGGCCTGAAGCCAGGCCTGCCGGACGGTTGAGGCGCGGGCCTTCTGCTTCTTGGCCGCCTCGATCATGGGCTTCGAGATCAGGCCCTGTTTGGCCTCTTCCTTGAGGAGTTCGTTCTCGCGCTCGGCCTTGGCCAGCTCGGCCTCGAGCTGGGTGCGGGTGACGGCCCCTTCCGTGGAAGCCGGATCCTTGCCCGCCGTGGAGGGGAGGATGGGCGGGACTGCCGTCACCTCGCCGGGATTCGAGGGGGAAGGGGAAACTGGGGCAGGAATCGGGGTGATCGGCTCAGATCCGGTGGGACCGGGATCGAGCGGGGCTGGAGCAGGAGGGGTTAGCCGACTCTGCTGGTCATTCAGGGCAGCCAGTTCGGCCCGCAGCTCCTTGAGCTCAGCTTCTTCGCTGGTATTGTTCATCTTCATGACGGTCAGGACGACCGCCACCACGAGGAGCAGGCCGGTGGCCCCAAGGAGCGCCGTGATCATGTTCATGGCGGAAGCTTGCTCCATCCTCGTGGAAAAGTCAAAAACCCAGCCGGAATCCCTGTAATCAAGGGACACGCAGGGCTTGCGGCGGTGGGGGTGCACCGCTACAGGAAGGTCGATGAGCGCTCAGGAAAAGGGCTACAAGGACACGTTGTCACTACCGCAGACGAGTTTTCCGATGCGGGGCGATCTCGTGAAGAACGAGCCCAGGCGTCTTGCACAGTGGGAGGAAGACGGCCTTTACAGGAAAATTGTGACCCGTCGCCGGGCGGAGGGAGCGCCCCGGTTCATCCTGCACGACGGCCCCCCCTTTGCGAATGGTGACGTCCACATGGGGACGGCGCTCAACAAGGTGCTCAAGGACCTGGTGGTGAAGTCGCGCACCATGGCGGGTTGCGAGGTGCCCTTTATTCCCGGTTGGGACTGCCATGGACTTCCCATCGAGTTCAAGGTCGTCCAGGAGGCGCGGGATGAGGAACCGGCCGAGATCCGGCGTCGCTGCGAAAGGTTCGCGCGCGAGTGGATCGACATCCAGCGCGAAAGTTTTCGCCGACTGGGTGTCTTTGGCGACTGGGAGAATCCCTACCTTACTCTCGATCCGGGCTACGAGGCTGAGATCATCCGGGTCTTCGCCACTCTGGTCGAGAAGGGGGCGGTCTACCAGAGCAAGAAACCAGTGCAGTGGTCTTACGGAGCGCATACCGCCCTGGCGGAGGCGGAGGTGGAATACAAGGAGAAGACGAGCCCGGCGATCTGGGTGCGGTTTGCCTTCACCGATGGTTCGGAGGCGAAATTTCGCGAGGTGACTGCGGCGGCCGGGGAAGGTCCCTACAGCCTGGTGATCTGGACCACTACTCCGTGGACGCTTCCCGCCAACGTGGGAGTGGCCCTGCACAGGGACTTTCTCTACGTGGCCGGACGCTTCGTGAATGAAGCGGGGGAGGGCCACGACCTGGTGGTTGCCAAGGATCTGCTGGAGCAATTTGCATCTAAGACCGGGCTCTCGCCGGCCGGGGAGCTGGTCGAGTTCAAGGGAAGAGAGGTCGAGGGACTGGAAGTACAGCACCCCTTCCTGGATCGTCTGAGCAAGGTCATCCTGGGTTCCTTCGTCACGACTGAAACGGGAACGGGAGTGGTGCACATCGCCCCGGGTCACGGCGCGGACGACTATGTGGCGGGCCGTGAGCACGGCCTCGAGGTGGTCTCGCCGGTGGACAACGACGGCAAGTTCACCGAGGAGGTCGGCGTGGCGGAGCTGGTGGGCCGGCATGTGTTCGCGAGCAATGAGGAGATCATCTCGATGCTGTCCAGTCTGGGAGTCCTCCTTGGACGGGAGGATTATCAGCACGACTACCCGCATTGCTGGCGCTCCAAGACCCCCATTATTTTCCGGGCGGTGGAGCAGTTTTTCATTTCGCTGGAAGGGTTGAGGGAGATCGCCCTGGAGGAGATCGACAAGACCGAGTGGCTCCCCCACTGGGGGCGGAACAGGATCCGTGGCACGGTGGAGTCGCGGCCTGACTGGTGCATCAGTCGCCAGCGCACCTGGGGCGTGCCCCTGCCGGTCTTCTTCACGCCCGGGGGAGAAGTCCTCCTGGACGCGGAGCTGGTCCGCAAGGTAGCCGATCTGGTGGAGAGTGAGGGAACCAACATCTGGTTCGAGCTCGAGGAAGCGGAGCTGGTGGAGCGCCTGGGCCTGCCCGAGGGCACGCGCAAGTGCAGGGACACCCTGGACGTCTGGATTGATTCCGGCAGCAGCCATGTGGCGGTGATGGACCGCCATGAGGAATTGCAGAGCCCGGCAGACCTCTACCTCGAAGCCACCGACCAGCATCGGGGATGGTTTCAGAGCTCGCTCATGCTGAGTGTGGCCTATCGCGGAAGCGCTCCCTACAAGACGGTGATGACGCACGGGTTCGTGGTTGACCAGGACAAGAAGGGCAAGCTCTCCAAGAGCGAGGCGGAAAAGGCGGGCAAGCCCATCGATGCGGCTCACTATTACAACAAGTACGGGGCTGATATCCTGCGTCTCTGGGTGAGCAGCGTGGACTGGCAGAACGAAGTGCCCTTCGGCGAAGACCTCTTCAAGCAGGTGGCAGAACCCTACCGGCGGATCCGCAACACCCTGCGCATCCTGCTGGGGAACCTGCATGGCTTCAATGCCTCGAGCGATGCGGTTGCCCCGGAGGCGATGACCCTGGTGGACCGTTGGATTCTCGAGTGTCTGCACGAAGTGGTGAGCGAGTGCCGCCGAGCCTATGACGCCTACGAATTCCGCAAGGTCTTCACCGTTATCAACCAGTTCTGCGCGCGGGACCTCAGTGCCATCTACATTGATCTCACCAAGGACCGGCTTTACTGCGATGCGGGAGACTCTTTGCGCCGACGGGCAAGCCAGACGGTCATGAACAACGTGGTCGAGGCCTTGGCCAGGCTCCTTGCTCCCATCCTGGTTTTCACCGCGGAGGAGGCCTGGGAGCACGCGGGACGAGAGGGCAGCGTGCACGAACAGGACTTTCCCGTCCCTGACGACCGCTTCGCGGGGAAAGAGGCGACCACGGAGGTGAACCAGCTCCTGGAATTGCGGGAGGTGATTCAGAACGGCATCGAATCCCAGGTGCAGGCCAAGGTTTTCAACAAGAACAACGAGGCGGCAGTCGAACTGACCCTCCCGGCCGGGCACGGGTTGAGCGGACTCCTCGGCGACCGTGAGTTCGCTACCGAGTTCTTCATTATTTCCGACCTGAAACTGGCAGAGGGCGAGGGGGTCTCCGCCAGTGCGTCCAGGACGAATCATCCCATGTGTCCCCGCTGCCGTCGTTACGAGCCGCCGGCCACGGAGCAGTCCGTGGAAGGAGACGGGACGGGGTTGTGCGGGCGCTGCGAGGAAGTATTGTCGGGTGCCGCGTCATGAATTCCCTCCCGCGCCTGCTCCTCGTCTTCGTCCTGCCGCTTTACCTGCTCGACCAGGTTACCAAGTGGCTGGTAGTCCTGAACTTTTCTCCGCCCGCGCCAGGGTCCAACTTTTCGCAGGAGTCCCACGTGGTGGTGGAGGACTTCTTCACCATCGTGCGCGTGCACAACCAGGGAGCGGCTTTCGGGCTGGGCAATGGAACCCCCTGGGCGCCGGTTGTGTTTTTCGTGATTGCCCTCGTTGCGCTGGGAGCCCTTCACCACTTCTGGAAGCGGGGGGCCTTCGACACCCTTCTTCTGCGACTGGCGGCAGGATTGCTGACCGCAGGAATCCTGGGGAATCTCACTGACCGGATCCTGCAGGGATTCGTCCTGCCAGCCTACCGGGAGGAAGGATTCCTCTCCCGCCTCTCGCAGGGCTACGTCGTGGATTTTCTCGATTTCCAGATCGGACTTTATGGAAAGCTGGTTCCGGACTCGGAAGGACATTGGCCCTCGTTTAATGTGGCGGATTCCTGTATATGCGTGGCAGCTTTTTTCCTGATTCTTTCAACGTTTCGTAGTGAAGCGGCGTCCAAGGGGGACAAGGAGCAGGCCGAGGCATGATGGTTTGCTGCTACGATCTGCTCCGGAAAGGACGTGCCACCAGGAACCCGGGAGAGGCATTCTCCGGTTCCGGAAACATCCCCGCTTGAGTCCGTTACATCCCGTTGCGTAATTCCCACCCTTACAACCCTCAAGACATGGAGATCTGGAAAGCAATCGTGGTGGGAATCGTGCAGGGGCTCTCGGAGTTCCTGCCCATCTCCTCCTCGGGGCACATCGCCTTGCTGCAGCACGCCCTGGGAATGCGGGAAGCGGGTGCCGGGGCCCAGGAGGACATCACCTTCGAACTGGTCCTGCACCTTGGCACTTTCCTGAGTGTAATCCTCTATTTTCGACACCGCCTGGTGGGCCTGCTTCTCAGTTTGTGGCAGAAGGAACGGATCGAGGAACGGAAGATGATTCTCTGGCTCATCATTGCGACCATCCCGGCCACTCTCGCCTTCTTCAGTGCCAGGAGCTTTTTCGAGGGAGCCTACGCTTATCCAGTCCTGGTGGGAGGCTGTCTGCTGGGGACGGGAGTGATCCTGCTCCTGCCCAAGCTGGTCCGTGCGAGGGAAGAGGAGTTCGGTCTCAAGCATGCGATCTGGATGGGCATGGCCCAGTCCCTGGCCATCCTGCCGGGAATCTCGCGGAGCGGGGCCACCATCACGGCGGGTCTGCTTTCCGGGGCACGGGCTTCAAAGGCAGCGGAGTTTTCCTTTCTCATGTTCCTGCCCGCCATCGGCGGAGGCACCCTGGTGAAGCTGAAGGATCTGCAGGCAGTGGCGCAGAGCGATGCGGCGGCGGCCTATCTCTGTGGATTTGTGGCCGCCTTTCTCTCCGGTCTCCTTGCGGTCTACCTTGTCCTCAAGACGATCAGGAAAGGCAAGTTCGAGTACTTTGCCTATTACTGTTTCGTGGCGGGAATCACGGCCATGGTCTACTTTGGCTGGAAGTAGGGTGGCGGTATCCGCGGGCAGGACCGGGGGAAAGCCGCCTGAGGGTTGGCAAGTGGGGTGAATCGGTCATAGTCGCCGCCTCCGCATGCTGGCCAAACGTATCATTCCCTGTCTTGACGTGACCGATGGTCGGGTGGTGAAGGGCGTCAATTTTGTCGACCTGCGAGACGCGGGGGACCCGGTTGACTGTGCGGTGGCCTACAACGAACAGGAGGCCGATGAGATTGTCTTCCTTGATATCACGGCTTCCTCCGACGAACGCGAGACAATGGTGGAGGTCGTGCGCAAGACCGCGGAACGCTGCTTTGTGCCCCTGACCGTTGGTGGCGGAATCCGGGTGGTGGAGGATATGCGGCGCATGCTTCTGGCCGGGGCCGACAAGGTGGGAGTCAATACCGCTGCCATCACCCGTCCGGAGGTGGTGGACGAGGGAGCCAGCACCTTTGGGAGCCAATGCATCGTGGTGGCCATCGATGCCAAGCGCCAGGGAAAGGGCCAGTGGGGTGTCTACACGCATGGCGGACGGAATCCGGTGGAGGGCCTGGATGCCATCGAGTGGGCCCGCGAAGTGTACAATCGCGGGGCGGGCGAAATCCTCCTCACCAGTATGGATGCGGACGGCACCAAGGACGGTTACGACATCGAACTCACCCGGGCGGTGAGCGATGCGGTGGGCATTCCTGTCATTGCGAGCGGTGGTTGCGGAACGCTCGATCACATGGTGGATGTCCTGGGGGAGGGCAACGCGGATGCCGTCCTGGCGGCCAGCATCTTCCACTTCGGGGAGTTCACGGTGCCGGAAACGAAGAACTACCTGCAGGAGCGGGGAATTCCGGTGCGCCCGGAGGTTGGAAACTAGCGGAACCGGGCTGCAATAATGAGCAGGCTCAAGCAGGTTCGGGGTTACCCGGAGTAAACCCGCTCTACCCGCGGCGTAATACTGGTGAAGACTTCCCAGGGAATGGTCCCGGCCCTGCTGGCCACTTCCGCGACGGGGATATTGGGACCGAAGAGCTCCACCTCGTCGCCGGGGCTGGAGCCGGGATGATCGGTGAGATCAACCATGACCTGATCCATTGTTACGCGGCCGAGAAGGGGAGCCCGGTGTCCACGAATAAAGACTTCGGGTGTGTGGTTGGAGAGCGCACGAGGGTAGCCGTCGCCGTAGCCGATCCCGATCGTACCTACCCTGGTGGGGCGGGTGGTGATGTGGGTCCGTCCGTAGGAGATGCCGTGGCCGGCCGGGAGGTCCCGAATGACGGCGACCCGCGACTTGAGAGTCATCACGGTGCGCAGGGTGGTGCCGTGCCCGGCCAGCGGTGAGACGCCGTAGAGGAGCAGCCCCGGTCGCACCAGGGTGGAAGTGCGGGACCGGTAGCCGAGGAGGCCAGCCGAATTGGCCAGGTGGGCGTGTTTCAGTTCGTCTCGACGGGGAAGGGACTCGACCAGGGAGTCAAAGGCTTCGAACTGGGCGCGGGTGAACTCGATATCCTCGTCGGCGGAGGGAAGGTGGGAGCCGAGTCCGGTGACCTGGATCCCGGGGAGGGTCCGGATGGCCTCCAGGGCCGCTGGGGCATCGGCGGGGAGAAAACCGCCCCGTCCCATCCCGGTGTCCACCGTGAGGTGGGCTTCCACAATAGTGCCTCCATCGCGGGCGAGTTCGTCAAAGTGGCGTGCTTCTTCCATGGTATTGAGGCAGGGCAGCCAGCGGTGGGCCACTACCTCTTCCCGTTCGGCGGGAAAGGTTCCCCCCAGGAGGTAGATTGGGGTCCGGATCCCGGTTTCTGAAAGGCGGCGGGCCTCACCGACATTGGCCACCCCGAAAAATGCGATCTCTTTCTGCTCCAGGGCGCAGGCCACGGCTTCCAGGCCGTGGCCGTAGGCGCTCGCCTTGACCACCGCCATGACCTGCTGGTCGCCGCTCAGCCCCCTGGCAGCCGCCAGGTTGTGACGCAGGGCGGAGAGATCAATCTCGGCCCAGGAGCGGGGTGGGCTTTCGGGAATGGCGCTCACGGGTGTGAGCCTAGGGCACGATGGAAAGTTGGGCAAACCCTGCAACCGATCCGGATCCACAGGACCGTCTCTTCCCTGCCGACCGAAATTGACGGGAGCCGTTCGGGAGGATTCCGGAAATACGCCGGAATCCGATCAGCACTGGATGAGCCGTGGGACTACGGAGTTTCCACGGTGGGGGCGGATGCCGGACCTTGGCGGAGGGATCAACGCTATCTGTTCTGCGTAGCCTGGGAGGCATACTGCAGATCGCGCCCCAAACCCGAGATGGTTTCGCAGGAGGTCAGGGCGGAGAAGGCAATGAGACTGCCAAGGAGGAACACAACTTTCAGAATCTTGCTGGCGGAGTTCATTTGCTTTCGTTGATAATTGGCAAATTCTAACCCTTTGCGGCAAGAACGAAATAAGAAAGAATGAGATTAGCGATAAACGGACGAGCTTCCTTTTCCCATGAGGGGATGGGACAACTCCGGAAGCTGCGGAGGATTTTACGTATTAACCGTAACCCCGATTTCACCCGACTTTCGTGAAGTCAGCTTACTTCTTCGCTGGTTTCTCGAAGATCATGAGGTGTTGCCAGGGAAGGAGCTTGGAGTCCGTGCTCTTCCACTTCAGCCCTACGACTTCCATCTCCTTGCGCGATTGTGCCTCGGTCATCTTGTGGAGAGGCTTGATCGGAACGGTGGGATCCTCGGCGCGGTATTCCAGCAGGATGATACGACCGCCCGGCTTGAGAGCCTTGAAGAGGGACTCCATCATCTCCCGCGGGTGAGAGAACTCATGGTAGGCATCGACCATGAGGGCGGCATTGATCGAGTTGGGTTTGAGCCTGGTGTCATCGACCTTCCCGAGGTGGGCTTCCACGTTGGTCAGCCCCAGTTTCTTTTCCTTCTTTTCGAGGAAGGCGATCATCTCGGGCTGGATATCAACCGCGATCACCCTGCCCTTGGGGACGAGGGAGGCGAGGCGGAAGGTGTAGTAGCCGGAGCCGGCCCCGATGTCGGCGATGATATCAGCGGGCTTCAGGTTGAGGGCGGCGATTGCCTTGCTGGGGGCTTCCTCCTCCTCCCGGTTGGCGCGCTCCAGCCAGCGGATGGCCTGGTGACCCATCACGTAGGAGATCTCCCGGTCCATGTAATACTTGCCGGTTCCGTCGAAAGTCTTGCGCCCCTTGCTGTAGTGGCTGGGCCAGGGAGTCTCCCCTTTGCCCTCCTGCTCTTTCCCCGTCTCCGATTTGGTGTCGGCGAAGGAGGTCAGTGGAAGAATAAAGATGAACGCAATGGTGAGGAATCGCTTCATGGGTCCGGGGAAGACAGATTGGTGCAGGCCACGTTCCGCATTCTCAAGGCGTGGTGCAATCAGAAAGCAATCCTGATCCCTCTCCCGCCAATGGGCGTCATGGCCGGGGTTCCTTTCGATTACGCGCAGCCGGGGCCTTCTCTGCTGGACCGCAACCACCCCCCGGGAGCGGGGTTGCTTCCACTCCTGATTATCGTCCTGCCTGACTCGGAACGGCAGACCCAAATGTTCAGATAGTATTAAATTCGTAAAGAGGGCGTTAACGGAATGGAGTCTCGCCAGTCGATGTGCTTCATTGTTTCTCCCTGATCAAATCATCATGAAATCCGCCCTCCTGCCCTCCTGTCTCGCGCTGTTCTCTCTTGTTTCCCCGCTGGTCGCGCAGGGGGATCGTCCTGATCGCGAGCTACCCCGGCCGCCTGAGCGGGGCGAGCGGCAACAGGGTGAACGTGGCCCGCGGGGGCCGGAGCAGTTTCTCAGCAACTTGCCGGTCGTGAAGGCCCTCGATGCAAATGGTGATCGCATCCTGAGCGGGGAGGAAATCAAGGATGCGACCAGGAAGCTGTCGGCTCTCGACACGAGCAAGGACGGCAAGCTCAGCGGGGAGGAGGTTCTGCCTCCTCCGCCGGAAGATCGAGATGCCCCCGGGGAGGGAGAGGGCCGGGCCCCGGGTGGACGGGAAGGGGGAGCTCCCCCCCGCGGACCGGGCGGGACCGGTTTCCTGATGAGGCTTCCGGTGATGTCGACTCTCGATCGGGATGCCGACGGAGAGATATCGGCCAAGGAATTGCAGGAAGCCACCGCGTCGCTCCAGCGCCTCGACAAGGACCAGGACGGGGAGATCGAGATGTTCGAGATGATTCCGGAGCGCCCGCCGGGGCGCAGGGGAAGCCGGAGGGGACGTGGATTCGGGCCGGCTGATCCGAATGTCAAGCGGCAGGCCCCGGAGGAAGTGGAGTTCAGGAATGGCGCGGCCTCCCTGCCGGATCGCGGAACCTTCGAGAAGTTAAGCTACCAGGGGGAGGAGATTCTCATCGACACGCATCTCATCGGAAACCAGTTCGTCAAGTTCCAGATCGAGGAGGCGGCCAGCGAGAATCCGCAGCTGTATTTCATCAATACCAAGACCCACCGCGCCCACATGAGGTTCATGTCAGCGGTGGGGATCCAGCGGGTTCGTTCCGACCCGGGATCACAGATGCGTGGAGTCCTGGTCTATCGGCCGCTCGCCCGGGGGCCGGATGGCAAGCCGGGACTCTACACCTTCGAGTTCGAGCCGCATGATCGCTACCCCTTTGCCGCCATCAAGATAGCCTACGAACTGCTCGTGGCGAAGGGGGACGAACTCAAGGGCCAGCTGGGCTACTATCCCATGCCCTCCGCCCTGCCGCGTTACCGCGAGGAGAAGAAGCTCTACGATGCAGCCGCATTCCGGGTTTATCTCGATGAGGATCTCTTCCGTGATATCGGGTATCTCCCGCTCAATCCGGGGGAGAGTTACGGGCGATTGCGCGTGATGGGACTTGATGAACATCCCCGTCCCCGTGACATCGTCCTCTATAAGTCCCTGCCCAACGAAATGCCGCGCAGCGCGGGGATCATTACCGCGGTGCGCCAGACGCCGCTCTCCCACGTCAACCTGCGGGCGATCCAGGACAAGGTGCCCAATGCCTTTATCACCAGGGCGGCCGAGCAGGAGAAGATCGCCGCGCTGGTGGGCAAGTATGTCTACTACAAGGTGGAGGCGAGCGGATACACCCTGCGCGAGGCCACGGACGAAGAAGTGGAAGCACACTTTGCGGAGCTGCGCCCGGCCGAACCCCGGAAGCCGAAACGCGATCTGGCGGTGACTGGAATTCGTCCGCTCAGCGAGGTCGGCTTTGAGGATTCAGACAACGTGGGGGTGAAGGCCTCCAACCTGGCGACCATGGGCTCGTTTGAGCTTGCGGAGGGGATGGTGCCGAAGGGGTTCGCGGTCCCCTTCCATTTTTACCACGCCTTCATGGAGCACAACGGGTTCTACGAGAAAGCGGGCGGGATCCTGGGGGATGAGGAACTGGGCAAGGACAGTGAGGCGCTGCAGAAGGCGCTGAAGGATTTCCGCAAGTTGATCCGCAGCGGCGACTTTCCCGATGAGATGCGGAAGAGCCTGGAGGTGGTGCATGCCTCGTTTCCCGAGGGGACCTCCCTGCGCTGTCGCTCAAGCACCAACAACGAAGACCTGCCGGGATTCAGTGGAGCGGGGCTTTACGATTCCTGCACCCATCGACCCGACGAAGGACATCTTTCCAAGTCCATCAAGCAGGTTTTCGCCAGCCTCTGGAATTTCCGGGCCGTGCAGGAACGCGAGTTCTATCGCATTGATCACCTGACCACCGCGATGGGTGTGCTCATTCACCCGAACTTCGATGACGAGGAGGCCAACGGAGTGGCGGTGACGAGCGACATCCTTTATCAGACCGAGGGCACGTATTACGTGAACACCCAGGTCGGGGAGGACCTGGTGACCAACCCGGAGGAGGAGTCGGTTCCGGAGGAGCTTCTGCTGGACTGGTTTGATGTCAGGGAAGTCAAGGTCATGCGCCGCTCGAACAGGACCTCAAGGGACCGCATCCTTGAGCCGGAGCATCTGGAGCAACTTCGCAAGAGTCTGGGCATCATTCACAACCGCTTCGCCAAACTCTATGGACACACCTACGAGGCCAGGGACTTCGCCATGGAGGTGGAATTCAAGATCACCAGGGAGGGAAAGCTCAGTATCAAGCAGGCCCGACCGTGGGTCTTTGCTGAGTGAGCCAGCTCGTGGGGAGCAGAAATGAGAGGACGAGCAGATGGTGCATTGAGTTTCGAGCTGGGTAGAGCAGTCCTACTGCTTGTAGAACGCTCGTCCGGTGTAAACGACAAGTCACCACTTTGGGGGAGAGGTCCCAATTTGCTCCGAAATGTCAGATTGACCTGACTGCCAATGAGCTGTGAGATAGCGGTTGGTCATGACGACCGGCAGGAATCGACCGCTTCTCCCTCGTTCCGGCACTTCCTTCTTCCTGACTCATGAAGTTAATCCGGTTTCTCGCTCCGCTCCTCCTGTGTCTCCCCGTGTCGGCCGAGACGGTCATCGCGGGGAGAGACTCTCTCGATGACAATGGAACTACGGACGGGTGGTCGGGGCTCTTCGTGATGGAGCCCATCATCAGCGGTCCGGGAGGCATCGACCTGGGCACGGTGACCACTTTCAACTTCTGGGCGGACGCGAACCGGGCGGACGGTCTTCATCATGTCACGCCCATCCTGATGCGGCGTAGCGGGGGAGTCTACCGCATCCATGGAATCGGGACTCCTCACGCGCCCAACAGTCCGGGGTTGCAGTCGGAGCCTTTCGGGTTGACGGCGGGCAGTGACCAGGTGGATGTGAGCGAGAGCTCGACCTACCACATCGCGGTGTTGCAGCAGTGGGACGGAGGCGACGACAACGGAGGGGGTCTGATTCCCTTCAGTGGGAGTGGCGGGGGCGGCATGTTCGTGGAGAACACCCCGGGCCCCAATCACGAGCCGGTCGTCAATGATGTTGTGGGCCGCAACTACTCCTCCGGGGCCGGGGGCCGGAACTACTCTTTCAATTTCGAAATCAAATTCCTGTCCGATCCGTTGACTCCACACGACATCACGCTGGCGGCGGGAGATCTTTTCCCGGGCCAGCCGGCCGGAACAGAAATCGGGACGTTCACGACGGACGATCTCAACTCGAATGACACGCACACCTACACCCTGGTCTCCAATCCTGACGGCGTCTTTACGATCGTCGATGACAGGCTCACGCTTGCCACACCGCCCGGCGCAGCGGGGACAGACCACACCATCCGGGTGCGGACCACGGACAGCGACATGCTCACCTTTGAGAAGGACTTCGTCCTGACCGTGACCGCAGCTCTGGTGCCGAGCGGCCTCACCCTTTCGGCGAGCAGCATCAACACTGATGCGCCGGTCGGCGTGCTGGTGGGCACTCTGTCTACCACGGACGGGAATTCAGGAGACCAGCACGAGTACACCCTGGTGCCGGGACCGGGTGATGTCGACAATGACCTTTTTACGATCGCCAACGGAGATGAACTGCGCCTGGCGGCGGCCATTCCAGCCGGGCGAAGGGGCCTCGACCTGCGGGTGCGCACGACCGATCTGGCCGGGTTGTGGCAGGAAGAAGCTCTCGTCATCGTTATTCTCGATCCGAGTTTCCGCATCAACGAATTCGTGGCCAGCAACGTGACCGGACGTCAGGACGGGGATCAGAATTTTTCAGACTGGATCGAGATCTACAACGAGCAGGAATCCCCTTCGAACTTGAACGGCTGGTTTCTCACGGACGATCCTGATGACCTCACCAAGTGGCAGTTTCCCTCTGTGGAGGTGGGGCCCAACGGCTACCTCCTGGTTGTTGCCTCGGGCAGGGACCGTGCGGTGACAGACCAGGAGCTGCATGCCAATTTCGAACTCTCGAGTGTGGGTGACTACCTCGCTCTGGTGAAGCCGGACGGGATCACCATCGTGGACCAGTATTCATTCGGAGCCCAGTTCCCGGATATCGGATTCGGCTACGATGGATCCGGGGGTGGTCAGGGGTTTCTCACTCCGACGCCGGAGGCAATGAACGGTCCTGCCTTCCAGTATGGAGCCAACGAAGTCATCTTCAGCCGGGAGAGGGGATTCTACGACGCAAGCTTCAACCTGACCCTGAGCGCGACCGTGCCGGGATCAGTCATTCGTTATACCACCAATGGAGCCAGGCCTTCCGCAAACAGCGGCACGGTTTACAGCGCTCCCATCACGATCAGTCCCGACAGCAGGGGCAGCGACCGGGGATCCCGCATCATCCGCGCCATTGCTGTTCACGCCTCCGCAGCGGTGCAGCCGGCGGTCACTCACACCTACCTTTTCATCAATGGCGTGAACAGCCCTGCCAGGGACGGGGTGGTGGGGCAGCCGGGGTTCCACTCCAGCATCGTGAACCATGCCAGTTACAGCGGATTGATGGACGATGCCCTTCTCGCGCAGCCTGCGGTTTCGATCGTGGGAGGCCTGCCCAACAACAGCGAGTCGGAACGCTCGGTGGAGTTTTTCACCCCGGACGGGTCAGAGCCCGGATTTCACATCAATTGTGGAGTGAAGGCGGTGGGCGGACACAGCATTGGATCTCCCAAGAACAACTTCCGGCTCTACTTCCGCGGTCAATACAGCACCTCCAAGCTGCACTACGATCTGTTCAAGGATCACCCCTACAGCACTGGCGCGGCGGATGTTTTCAACCGATTGAACCTGCGAAGCGGCTCCCACGACTCCTTCTTCTGGCTCGCCAGTCCGGGCAATCCGCCCAACAGCGGGGGACCGCAGAAGGGTGATGCCCAGTACCTGCGCAACCGCTGGATCGGCGACATGCAGTTCGCGATGGGACACGAATCGCTGCACGGTCGCTGGGTGCATGTCTACGTCAATGGGGCCTACCATGGGCAGTATCACCTTCATGAGTGGCCCAACGATGACTTCATGGCCTCCTACCTGCCGGGGTCGCCGGAGGACTACGAGTACACCAACGGGGCGAACGCTTCCAAGGCGGGCAGCGACAACTGGCAGGCGACATGGGCCTCGGTGAAGTCGGCCGCCAGAGCCGGGGGGGCCGCACTGCGCTGGATCGATCTCGAGAATCTCATCGACTACCAGATCCTGAACTATTACGCGGGAAATCCCTGGGATTGGAATCCGAACCAGAACTGGATGGCGGCCGGCCCGGGCCGTTCAGGGTCCCCGTCCGGTGGCTGGAAGTTCTTCGGCTGGGATTCCGATATCTGCCTGCAGGATCCCGGCGCCAACGTGCTGGGGAAAAACGTGCCCGACGGTATTTTCCAGAGTCTCATGAATGACGAGGAGTTTCGGATTCTCTTTCGCGACCGGGTCTACAGGCACTGCTTCCACGATGGAGTGCTTACGCCCATCAAGGTGGCGCAGATTCACAAGTTCAGGGCGGATCAGATCCGGACCAGCATCATTGCGGAGACGGCGCGATGGCAGGGGAGCGCCGCCAGTGCTCCGTGGGATCGCGATGGCGAATGGCAGAACGAGCTGAACCGCATGGACAACTATTTTCAAGTGCGGACCAGGAACCTGCTGAACCAGCTGCGGAATCATTCCGACTGGTATCCCGTGGATGCGCCGGAGTTCGATGTCCGGGGCGGCTTCGTGGCGCGAGGGTTCGCGCCCGCCCTTACCGCATCGGCCGGGACGATTTACTACACTACCGACGGGAGCGATCCCCGGCGCCGCAGAGGCACAGTGAGCCCCAGGGCCACCGCCTTTACCCCCGGCAGCCTGATTATCGACGACGCCACGGTTGTTCGCGCACGTGTGTTCAATGGGACGACCTGGTCAGCCTTGAACGAGGCGGGCTTCATCCTGGTCGGAACGCAACTGGCGGCCGCGGCGAACGCCACCATCACCGAGATCAACTGGCATCCCTATGATTCGGAGAACTACGAGTTCATCGAGTTCAAGAACACCTCGGGAGCAACGGTCGACTTCACCGGGGTGACGCTCTCGGATGGCGTGCACTTCACCTTTCCGCTGGGATCGGTGGTGCCGCCGGGCGGACATATCGTGGCGGTAGAGGACCTGGGAGTGTTTCACGCGCGCTACGGGAGTAGCGGGTCGCCCTGGTACTTCCCGGGTATCCAGGCGGCAGGGGCCTGGTCGGGGGCTCTCGACAATGGCGGGGAGAGGATCGTGGTGACCGATGCCGCTGGTGCCCCCCTGCAGACGGTCACCTACAACGATGCCGGAGCGTGGCCCGGTCGCGCAGATGGGCGTGGGAGTGCGGCCGAGGTGGAGGATTCCTCCCTGGTGCCGGTGGTGCAACCCGAGAAGGATCTCTATCTCGACAGCGGGAGCAACTGGCGGGCAAGCAGCGAGTTTCACGGCTCCCCGGGACGGGATGGAGCAGGGCCGGACAATCGCGTGGTCTTCAACGAGATTCTCAGCAACCCTGATCCGCCCGAGGTGGATGTCTTCGAACTGTTTAATACGCAGGGGAGCGATCTCGACATCGGGGGTTGGTTCGTGAGCGATGACGCAGGTGAGTTCAAAAAGTACCGCATTGCCGACAACACCGTGCTGCCGGCAGGAGGGTTGCTGACCTTTGACGCGAGCGAGTTCAACAACGTGGCGAACGCGGAGAGCCTGGTTCCGTTCGCCCTGAGTGGATCGAAGGGAGACGATCTCTACCTCCTTGAACCGGATGCCACGGGGAACCTGTTGCGCTTTATTGATCGGGTCGAGTTTGGCGCAGCGGCGGCGGGGGAGTCGTTTGGCCGCTGGCCGGACGGAAGTTCAGGGGAACTCTATCCCATGACGAGCCAGACCTTCGGCCTTCTGAATGAGAGCGGAGGCAATGCGGTGCGAGTGGGCTCGCTGGTCATCGCGGAGATTCATTATAACCCGGACGGAATCGACGATGGACGCGAGTTCATCGCGATCTGCAATGCTGGAGACACGGCTGAGAACCTTGCGAACTGGAAGCTCCGCGGAGAGGTCGACTTTGACTTTTCTGCGGCCACTTCCCTGGGGCCGGGAGCCTTCCTGGTCCTCGTTGACTTCGATCCGACGGACGCGGTGGCCCTGAGCGTATTCCGGAGCGAGTACGGGCTCGATCCGCTCGTTCCCATCCTCGGTCCCTGGACCAACGACGGGGCCGTGCCCACCAAGCTGAATGATGGGGGGGGCTCCATACGGCTTCTGCGCCCGGACGCCCTGGTGGTTCCCGGTGATGGTTCGCCCGCTTTTTATCCGATGCTGATTGAGGACCTGGTCAACTACGATGACGTCCCCTCGTGGCCCCTCTCCCCGGATGGTGCCGGTGATTCCCTCGTGCGGGTGGCGGTGGGGATCTACGGGGATGATCCACTCAACTGGGATGCTTCGTCAGCACCCCTGAGTGGCGTTTCATACGCCACCTGGGCGGCCACCGCCTTTCCGGCGGGAACTCCCGTCCCCGATCGTCTCGCGGAGGCCGATCCGGATGGGGACGGAGTGAGTAATTTCGGCGAGTTCGCGTTTGTCCTCGATGCTCTCAACGGCGGGGAATTCTCCCATGCCGTTTCCGTGGGTCCCGAGGCGGGTGGTGATGCCATTCTCGTTCACTACCGGACGCGCCCGGGCGGTCACGCGCTGACCTACGAAGTTGGGGTGAGTAGTGACCTGCAGGTCTTCGATTACAGCGAAGGCGCCCTGCAGTTTGTGTCAGCCGAGGTGCTGGGCGATGGAGCGGTGCTGGTGAGCATGCGCTACCCCTTGATCGCTCCCATTGCGGATCGCCTTTTCTTCCAGATCAGGGCGACCGCAAACTGAGATGAGGTTGAATGCCAACGCCGCCGGCGAACGCGAACTTTTCCAGTCCAATTTCCCGGGCTTCAACGACCCCATCAGGCTGGGGAGCGGTCTGGCAGATTGCTTCGCTGCTGCGGCCGGGATGCGGCATGAAATCGACGATTCCAATATCTGGACACGACCGGGAGGATACCGGCTGGAGACGGACAGGATTGCGGTTACTTGTTGCGCAGCTGGGTCAGGAGTTTGAGGTTACGCTTGGCGAGGGCGTTGTCCGGGTCGATCACGAGGGCGCGGCGGAAGTGGATTTCGGCCTCTGCGAGTTTGCCCTGGTTGGCGAGCAAGGCGCCGAAATCGTTATGGGCAGGGCCGTTCTCCGGATCCAACTGCAGGGTCTTCTCAAAGTGGAAGGTCGCCTGGTCGACTTTGCCTCCACTGGAGTAATCACGCGCCCACGCGAGGTGACCGTCGATGACCTGGCGGCGCAGGTTGGCGGCTCGGTTTGAGTTGAGCGCACTCGTCGTGGCGATTTCCAGGTAGCGCAGGCGCTCGGCGGGATCGTAGGAATGAAAGTATTTCGCGACGAACTCTGCGAGCTCGGACCCGGTGATGGACTTGGTGTGCCATCGCCCCGGAAATGGGATGGCAAGGTCGCGCAGGGAGTCAATGTGCCCACCGACACCGTGGCGCAGGTCGTGGACAAGGGTCTCGAGCGCAACCGGACCGCGATAGATGGAAACGATATTCCGCTTGGCGTCGAGGAGGAGGCTGAGCGGGACCGAGAAGGGGGCCGGATAGTCAAAGAGGGAGCCGAGCAGGTGGCGGATCCGACCTGCGGAGGCAGCGGTGACGGAACCGGTCAGGAACGGGAATTCAGTTTCCTGGATGAGCTTGGCGGCGGCCCCATCCGCATCCCCGCCCGGTGCCAGTGAGTCCAACGAGAGCGCCAGGATCTCCAGGCCAGCCTCACGGATGGTCTGCGCCTCCGCGGTGAATTCCGTCATCTCCGTCCGGCAGGTTCCGCAGTGTCCGGAGAAAATCAGGAGGAGGAGCGGGCGAGATCCCTCCCGGAGCGGGACCGGTGCAGATGCGCCTGCAGGGTGAAAGGTCATCGTTGGGAGAGGAATCCGACCCGGCAGGATGATCTGGGCGGCTCCGGAAACCGGGAGCGGCTCCTGATTTGAGGCGGCATGGTCTGCGACCCCGCTGCGTGGCGGAAGCAGTAGTGCCTTCCCGGCACCCTCGCTCAGGCGGTGGCGCCGCTTGTTCTCGATCCCGACAAACGTCTCTGAGTTGCCACCCGGCCAGCGCACCCTGACCAACCGGATCTCCGGAGCGCCACTGCCGAGCCCGAAGTGGAGCCACTTGCTCGACTGCGAGAGGAACCCGGTGCCGGCATGCACCGTCTCCTGGAGACGCGTCCCGTCCGCGAGCACGACCTCGGCGCGTGCGCCAATGGCGTCGCGGTTGACCTTGCGTCCCTCCAGGCGGAGGGCGATCCAGTTCTGCGCCCCGGGATCGTCCGTGCTCGCATTGTTGCGCAGCATGCGGAGCCGCGGGGCATTGCGGTTGCGCGCCCAGAGATCGAGGTCGCCGTCGCCATCCCAATCGGTTACCACGAGCGCGCGACCGTCGTCCGGGAAGTCGAGCCCGGAGACCGCCGATACGTTGGCGAAGCGCGCACCCTGTTCGACTTCACCGCAATTAAGGAAGGCGCAGTGCCGCTCGTGGCCGCTCCAGGACGAACCCGCTCGCGCGAGCCTCATGATAGCCGCCCAAGCGGCACTGTAATCCTTCACCGCTTCGGCATCCGTCTTCTCGGTCGGGGAGGGCGCCACGACCTGGCGCCAGAAGAAGCTTCATAAGTCATCGGTGCGCTCGTTCGTCAAATAGCCGTTGGCCACGACGAGATCCTGCCAGCCGTCGTTGTTGAGATCAGCGAACAGTGAGCTCCACGCCCAACGCCCCATGGTGACAGCCGCCGTTTCACTGACATCGTGGAAGCGGCCATCGCTGGAGCCCTGGAAGAGCGTGTTGCCGCGGGCCATGCGCTGGATCTGTTCGGCCGTGTTGGGACGGTTTCCGGTGAAGCGCCGCCGGAAGGTGATGCGGTTTCCAGCGGCGGAGAACATGTTGCCGACATAGAGATCCATCTTCCCGTCCCGGTTGTAGTCGGCCCAGGCCACCGACATCCCCGAAGCCATGTCCTCGACGCCCAGCTCGCCTGCCACGTCGCGAAAGCGGATGCCGCCTCCCGGGAGCTGGTCGTTGCGGAAGAGGTTGTTGCGCCCGAAGTCATTGGACACGTAAAGGTCCTGATCGCCGTCATCGTCGAAATCTTCCCAGGCAGCCGCGAAGCTCCACCGGCCGGCAGTCGTCTCCAGGCCCGCCTCCCGGGTCGCATCAATGAACCGGAATTTGCCGTTGTTCTTCAGGAGCACATTGCGACCGCCGTTGTTCGCGTCGTGGAACGGGATTGGCGCGGTTGCCTCGAACCCGCTGCGCCCTGCGTCCGCCGGCTTCGCACCGTAGTTGCACACGAAGAGATCGACGTCGCCATCGTTGTCGTAGTCGGCCGCCGACATCGAATGCGGGTCCGGCAGGTCGGGGATGCCACTGCGAACGCGAAACTTGCCCCGACCATCATTCTCCATGAATAGCAACAGGGCAACCGTCGCCACGACGAGGTCCTGATCACCGTCGTTATCGAGATCGAGGAACAGGGCAGACTTCGACTCTTCGAGCCAGTCTGCTCCTGACTCCGCGGAGGCATCGCGCACGGTCCCATCGGCGTTCTGCAGGTAGAGCCGGTTCGGCAGGCCGCCGCCGTCGCAGAGGTAGAGATCTTCCATGCCGTCGCCGTTCGCGTCCCCGATCGCCAGGCCGTGATGGCCGAAAAAATGGAGGTCGTCGATCTTTGTCAGCCGCGCGGCCCAGTGGTTCATTCCCCGCAGGACCTGGTCACGGTAGCCCGCATTGTCCCCAATCACCGCGTGGGTCACATCTTCGAACATCGCGCGCCCGGAGGTCGCTACAGTTTCCTCGTAGCTCGCGAGCGCAAGGCGATGAAGGAGAGGTCCGGACTCACTGCCGTCGTTCTCCGCCTGCAACCACTCACAATCCCACCACGCTGAGACCTGCGTCCGCCTGCGGTCATCGACACGAAAGAGCTCTATCAACGCCCGGGTCGAAAACCCATTGGTGTGCGGTGCGACGCGGACGATCTTGATCTTCACCCGCGTCCCCGGGAGCACACCCACAGCTTTGACTTGAGCCCGCAGCGTGGCCTCTCCACGCAGGGACATCTCCTGCGGGACCTCGCCACGGTGGATTGCCATGGTGCCGGTCCGGAAAACCTCTGCCCGTTGATTCGGTCGGAGTGGCGTGCACGCAAAGCCAGCTGAGAGCGGCCAGGCACCCCCACCTTCGGCGTCACTGGCCAGAATCCTCCGGAGCTGATTCAACGCCGCCTCACCGAGTAGTTCGCCGTCCCACCCGTCGGCCCGGGGATCGAGTTTTCGCTCGTGCAAGTCGGTGGCCGTGGCGGGTGCCGAGGCCGGAATCTCGATCGGAGTCATCCGAACATCGACACCGTTGGTTTGATCCGGTCGTTCGTGCGGGGCGCTCTGTCGCCCTTGGATTCCCTCCCCCTTGTCATCTGATGCGGTATCCCTGGGGGCGACCTTGAGGAGGATCCACACGCCTATCCCAATCAGGAAGATCACTGAAATGGAGACATTCTTGAGACGTGGGTGCATCGGCCAGGGGCCTGTTGTAAGTCGTGCCACACCGCGGCATCCAGTGAATTGAGTCGGATTTTGAGATTCAACCCCTGATTCCCAACGAATACCTGGAGGTTGGAGAATTGAGCCTATTCGCCAACAGGAAAAACTTGTGCGGTGGGGGGTCGCAGGACGGATCCCTCCCCCGGGATCATCCCGGGGGCATGGGGGCTCTGTGGCATGGAGCGGAAGGGTGCTCCTTCTTCGCAGGCGCCGATCCTCCCGGCTATTCGATCACCTCGATATCGTCAATGCTCAGTCCGCTGAAGTTATCCGCGCTGCCGTCGCTCACGAAATTCCACTCGATGATCACATTCTCGCCCAGGGCCTCCGTCGGGACGGGAACCTCAAGGGTGGTGTAGTCGACATCGAATACCGTCATGTCGAGGGCCGTTTCCGCGCCCAGTTGCAGGAGGTCTGCGCTACGCAGGAAGCGCACCACCGCGGAGTCGCCAAATCCGTCGGCATCGCGGAAGGCCTTGAAGGTCAGTTCCGCGCTGGCCACACCGCTCAGGTCGAAGGCGGGGGAACGCAGGGAAATGTCGGAGTTCGGACCGTAGTCGCCGAGATTGGTGCACCACGCCGTGGCGGAGTCATCGGCGCCGGTGAGGGGTCCGGTGGAACCGGAGGGGGATCCGAGTTCCCACCGGGTGCTTCCGATGGCATCGTTGACTACGGTGGTCCAGCCCTCGGCCCCCGACTCAAGGTCGTCTGTGAAGAGGGTCACGGGCGGTGCCGGGAAACCTTCAACCACAAACAGCCGCGTCAGGTCATCGGGCATGGGGATGGTCAGGGTGTTCTCGGGGGGGGTGGCCGCGATGTCGGCGTTTCCGCCGAAGATGGGCCAGTCGTGGGAAACCACCCCTGCGATCTGTGCGGGATCGGCCTCGCTGCGCAGATTGTAGAGCTTTCCGGCCTTGCTTTCCCAGCTCAAGCTGATGGTTCCGGCCCCAGGATCGGAAGAGACGTCGGTGAGAATGATCACCTCGGGCTCGGAAGTGCCCACCAGCACATCGATGTGGTAGTCGCGGCCACCGGCACCGGAGGAGTGCCCTGTCGTAACTTCGTGGCCAATCGAAACCCCACCGGCACCAAGCGTTCCATCGATGTCCTGCTGGAACATCCCGCCGCCGCCGTTGCCGAAGGCGATGGTTCCACCACTGCTGTTATTGACACCATCATTCCACTGCCAGACGCCCAGGCGATAGGTGTCGGCGCTGACGTCAATCGGGTCCGCTCCGGTAATGGGAAAGACATTGTGGCCAACCTGCGTCGGGGTGAGTTCCGGGCCGATCCAGGCGATCTGGTTCGAGGAGTCGATGAGCAGAGGCATGAAGTGGTGTGTTCCGCCATGGCGACCACCCGCGGCAAGCATCGACACCTCGAGCACCTCGACAAGGTTCCCCGCGCCGGGAAGAGTCGAATCGTCGATGATCACGCTTTCGAGCACGCTCACTCCGGACCAGCCATCGGCACCTCCTCCGGTGGCAAAAGGACGCTCCGCGCCATCACCAACGAGGACACCCGTGGGCACGAGCACGTCATTCGTGTTGGTGGGGTCCGTCCCGTCTGCGAGTTCTACGCTGTCATCCTTGCCGTCGCCGTCGGTATCCGCGAGGTTGGGGTCGGTGCCCGGCTGCTGGCTCGGGTCCAGGCGGTTGTGGGCCAAGTCCGGGTTCTCGACGCCGTCGCTGAGCCCGTCGTCATCGCTGTCGGCATTAGTCGGATCGGTACCGGTGTCATCGGCGCCGTTCCAGGTCCCGGTATTGGATTCAACCCCGTCGAGGAGTCCGTCCATGTCGGTATCGTTCTCTTGCGGATCGGTGTGGAGGACGAGTTCCTCCAGATTCGTCAGGCCGTCGCTGTCCGGGTCGCCGTCAGCGCCTTGGTCCGGATCGCCCGCGATGCCGTTGTTGTTTGGATCTTCGCCGTTGTCATCCGGATCGAGGTTGTTGGCGGTTTCCCATGAGTCCGGCAACCCATCGCCGTCGCTATCCGCGGTCTCAAGAGGCGCAACCGTCAGATCGACATTATAGTCGCGGCCACCGGCGCCGGAGGCGTGCCCTGACGTAACCGCCATGCCTAACGAAACCCCAGCGGCACCCTGCGTTCCATCGACGTCCATCTGGAACATCCCGCCGCCGCCGTTGCCGAAGGTGATGGTTCCACCATTGCTGTTATTGACACCCTCATTCCACTGCCAGACGCCGAGGCGAAGGTCCCCGCCTGACGCATCAATCGGGTCTGCTCCGGTAATGGCGAAGGTATTGAGTCCAGCAACGGTCGGGGTCAGCTGTGGGCCGATCCAGGCGATCTCGTTCGCGGAATTGACGAGGAGAGGGATGAAGTGGTTGGTTCCGACCCTTTGTGCTTGGATCGAGACCGACGTAGCTTGGAGCTGACCGCCGCCCTCGGTGGTGGAGTCGATGACCGCGCTTTCGAGCACGCTGATTCCGGACCAGCCGTCGGCACCTCCGGTGCCGACAGCGACGCCGACGCCATCGCCGATAACGGTGGCTGCGTTTGCCATGCCGATTCCAGCGGCAAGGAGGATGGAAAGAGAGGAGGGGATGAGTTTCATGCGCATAACATTAGTGAAGGTAAAGAGGCTCGATTCGATCAAGGAAGAGGGCTTGTTTCTAGGGTTTTTTGGCGGGAGGCAGGTGGGGAAGAACAGCAGGGAGGTCTCCTGGCCTGAAAAAAAGCGCACCAGAATGGTGCGCTTTTGAAAGAGTAGCTGTTCTCTCCGTGGGCGCTCTCTATGAGCGGCGCCGGCGAAGGAGCAGGCCCAAACCGGAGAGGGCAATCAAGGGGAAAACCGTGGGCTCCGGAATCGGCGCAACTGTCAGATCGATATTATAGTCGCGGCCACCGGCACCGGCGGCGTGCCCTGACGTAACCGCCATGCCTAACGAAACCGCAGCGGCACCCTGCGTTCCATCGACGTCCATCTGGAACATTCCGCCGCCGCCGTTGCCGAAGGTGATGGTTCCACCATTGCTGTTATTGACACCCTCATTCCACTGCCAGACGCCGAGGCGAAGGTCCCCGCCTGACGCATCAATCG
>MPLZ02037739.1_pt1 | contig 88668 bp, 82 predicted proteins | sample 1617311 | NCBI WGS metagenome assembly MPLZ02 (sample SAMN05944806, study PRJNA350692) | marine metagenome | biome: marine; feature: ODZ; material: water; isolation source: 160 m water sample filtered on 0.2 um supor filter | place: Pacific Ocean | collected 2012-04-08 | depth 160m m | reverse complement strand
TTTTCCAACCGATTGTGCCCCAGCGAGAAACAATATGCCTTCGAAGGCTTGAGCAGATGGAGCAGCATGAATCTTGGCATTATCTCCCCTTCTCAATTCGTACCCATCGCTGAAGCCGCTAACCTGGCTGATAAGCTAAGCGGCTTTATGCTCAGGCAATGCGCAGAAACATACCCTCTATGCCAGGAGCAGGAAATCTCTCTGGATAAGATTTCCCTTAATATCCTTATTCGTCTGATAAGCTCCCGGCATTTCGTCTCCGGGCTCTTATCTGACGCAGAGAAGTTGGGAATACCCTCAGACACGGATTTAGTCGGCTACTACCAGAGTGATTAGTTACCCAATCTTTAGGGCTTCGAGAACGTGGGGAGTAGCAGATCCCAGACTTTACTTTAGCCCACCAACTAGGCTATTCGTTTGAAAAATACCGGGTACCAATAAGTTCCGGGCACAGATAAACTGTACGCAAAAACAGTCACCTGGAGTTTTCTCATGTCGGGTCCTCTGACGGGTTACCGGATCCTGGACTTAACCACTGTTATCTCCGGCCCCTTCGCAACAATGTTACTTGGCGACCAGGGTGCTGATGTCATCAAGATCGAATCTGTCGTATCCCCGGATCATGCTCGTGGTGCTGGCTATGGCGCAAATCAGTTCACGGCTACCTTCCTGAATAACAATCGTAATAAGCGTGGCATGACACTTAACCTTAAATCCGAAAAAGGTAAAGAGGTTCTTTTCAGACTCGTTTCGACGGCAGATGTGTTCATTCAGAATTTCCGTCCTGGCGTGGTCGAACGACTGGGTGTCGGTGAAGACGAAGTACGATCGATTAAATCCGATATCATTTATACATCCATCAGTGGTTTTGGTGAAGACAATCCGTGGTCTCACAAACCTGTTTACGATCCAATTGTGCAGGCGCTCAGCGGTTTAACAACAATCCAGGCAGGATCTGATGAAGAACGACCTCGCCTGGTTCGTACAATCCTGCCTGACAAATTAACAGGTATGACCACAGCTCAGGCGGTCACCGCTGCCCTCGCCCACCGGGAACGCACTGGAGAAGGTCAACACGTCAGAGTATCCATGCTGGATACCGTCGTCTCTTTTCTCTGGGCATCTGACATGGGTGGGCAGACATTTGTCGGAAAGGAGGTAAGCGCTCAACGGGCAGCAACTTTTATTGATCTGATTTACGAGACGAAAACGGGTTATATCAGCGTGTCGGCAATGGCCAACAACCAATGGCAGGCACTTGCCAGAGCAGTAGGTCATCCGGAGTGGCTGGATGATGAACGTTTTAGTACCCCTGCTCTCAGAGACAAGAATGCTAACGAGCGACTGCAGATAACCCAGGATGCCTTACTCGAAAAAACTGCTGAAGAATGGCTCGAGATTCTGGACGAGGCAGGTGTTCCCTGCGCACCGGTTTTAAAACGCAAAGAAATGATTGAACACCCGGTCATCACCGCGAGTGATCTCATAATCGAATCTGATCATCCTTTTGCAGGAAGAATAAGGCAAACTCGTCCTGCTGCCCGGTTTAGTCAGACGAATCCTGAGCTACAGCGAGGTGCCCCGCTCCTTGGCGAACATAATATTGAATTGTTGACTGAAATCGGTATTACTGAAGCGGAACAAACGGCATTGATTGAAGAAGGTGTTATCACATGAAGGTTGGTCTGATTTCTGATACACATATTCCTGAAGCAACAAATTCACTTTGGCCTCATGTCTTCGAAATGTTTGAAGGTGTCGAATGCATCCTGCACGCTGGTGATATTTATGATTTATCTATCATTGACGCACTGCATGAGATCGCACCAACTTATGCCGCCCGCGGTAATGGTGATGATGGCGCAAGTGGTCGCAATACTCAGCCAGATGATGACAGGCTGAGAGATTCCTGGCTACTTGACCTGAATGGATTCAAAGTTGGTCTGACACACTATGTTCCCATGCCGGAGATGCCCCCCAATTTAACGGTTAGCAACTGGATTAAGCGGCTCTATCCAGACGATCAACCTGACGTATTGGTATATGGTGACACGCATGTGGAACAGATTAATCACTTCGACGGTGTCCTCTGTGTCAATCCCGGTTCACCCACACTACCCCATAATCTCAACACGCAACTAGGAACAATTGGATTCCTTGATCTCTCGGAATCAAAACCGACCGCCAGTATTCATCAGCTCACAGAAACCGGAATGATGCCGTTCGACTGGGAGAACTCGCGTCGACCCTGGTAATCTCATACTGCCAGGATACGGCTAGCTAGTCATAGCCAGATGATGATTGGTAAAAGTAATGCTCGGCAAAAGCACCAAGGGCCAAAAAGCGTTCAGAAATCACTGGCTTGGGAGTGAATGGCGCTTTCTTAACCTGCTGTATGATACTGGTGTCAAGATTGCATTATCGATGTACCACGGGCAGTCGACATACGGATAACCCCGGATGTCTACAATCCGCTGCAACGGGATCTGATAAACCTTGAGAAGTATTTCTCAAGGTATGACCTTAAGGTGCCAGTGGATGATCTAATGCGCCGTTTTTTTCTGATTCTCCGCTCAGGGCAACCCGGTTGATTGAGACCCCAGTCTTTGGATCGAGAAGTATATGCGCTGCTGTTCTCTCCCGGATGCCCTGGGCACCGTTTGGCGAACCTGGATAGGCGGCATGTGTTTCGCCATGAAACATTGTTTCAAACACATGCACATGACCCAGTGCAAGATAATCAAGGCGGCTGCCCGCAATCTCATCTGGTGTAATTAGTGACGAATAGCTGTCGCCACCTCTGGCAACATAATAACCATGTGCCAGGCCAACATACCAACCATCAAAATCGGACCTGGGTACATCCTCAAGTGGTTTATTTTCGGGATGATGATCAACAATGCCCTTTCCCCAGACACGGACCCCAAGCGATTCAAATTCGATCACCCTGCCTTCTGTCTCAGTAATGAAATGAATATGATTGCCTGCATTGGTGGGATCATATGAACCATAGATAGAGTATTCAGCCAGGCAATCGTGATTGCCGGTAATCATCACGACTGGACATCTGAGTCGTGACAGCTGGGCAGATGCAAATTCCAGGCACGGCTCATTAACACGGTTATGGTCAAAAAGGTCACCCGCCAGCAGGAACAGGTTTACATCGAGATCAATGGCAGTATCAACAACATGCATCAAGCCGAGTTGTGCCAGACTTTCATCGCCGTCATAACCGATTTCATTATCCAGGTGGATATCTGAAGTATGAAGTATGCTGCAGATCGGTTTCGACAAAGGGACTACCGCGGATTATATGTTTAGCTAAGACTACCCTTTGGGAGGGTCAGGATGCCAGTAAATGTTCGCTGACATGCAGCAAACGGCTGTTGGAAGAGAACTGTCGTTTCAGGAAGGCCATCTGATCTCCCAGAATCCTGCCACTGTGAGATAGGGCCAGGTATTCAGCATGATTCGGTTGATACGGTAACGCCAGCAGTTCCATATTAATCTCATCCAGCAGGTGACTGCCCTTCCTTGCATTGCAACGTTTGCACGAGGTCACGACGTTAGTCCAGACATCCCTGCCACCTCGGGAGATTGGCAGCACATGATCACGGCTCAGTCGGACTTCCTGAAAATGATTACCGCAATACAGGCAGGTATTCTGATCGCGTCTAAACAGCGCCCGGTTAGTCAATGGCGGATGTCGCCGTCTGCTGGAATAAACCTTACCCTTGCAAGCCATGATACTGTTAAGTTGTACGACGGTTTGTTCACCGGTGAGGCGAGAATGTCCACCGTGAACTGCCATAACCTCTTCACCATAGGTCCAGCTGACCAGTTCTCTGGCATGCAGACAGACCGCATCTTGCCAATTCAACCAATCAACTGGTGCACCTGCCGTGTTTATTCGAAGAATCCTGACACTCATCCTGTTAAGCCTTTCATCTCGCTCGTTTGGCGTTACTATTCTGGTTACTGGCTGCTGATCTTATCGATGTCAGCCAATTTATCAAGTCTTGACCCTCTTATCACTATGGATTTTTGGAGTAAACTAACTGGTTCCAGAAATTTACGGATGAGATGTCTCAGCCAGTTATGAAAAAAGACACTGTTTACGCAAATCCGCTCGAACAGATCGAAGAATTTCGATTTGATGCCAGTGTCGCCGATGTCTTTGAAAATATGATTAATAGATCGGTTCCCGGTTACCCCCTTGTGCTGGATCTCATCGGGGTGCTAACGGAAAAATATGCTGTTGAAAATACCAATTGCTACGATCTGGGCTGTTCGCTTGGTGCCTCGACTCTCAAGATCAGACAGCACCTGCCGGAGTCCTGCCACCTGGTTGGCGTCGATAATTCGAGAGTCATGGTTGAGCGATGCCGCGCGAATATTGATCGTGATCACAGTCAGGCAACTGTTGAAATTCTTGAGCAAAGATTGCAGGACACAATAATCGAGAACGCCTCCATCGTCGTGATAAACTTTACCCTGCAGTTCATACCGGATGATGAAAGGCAGGCTGTAATCAATAGTATCGCCGAGGGTATAAACAAGGGTGGCGCTTTGATCCTCTCTGAGAAGGTCAGATTCGAAGACGATTCACTGCAGGATGCGATGACCGAACTGCATCACGCATTCAAGAAGTATCAGGGATACAGCGACCTTGAGGTTGCTCAAAAACGAGCTTCACTGGAGAATGTGTTGATTCCCAATTCAGAACAGCAACATATTGAGCGACTCACCATGGCAGGTTTCGAATCCGCCCAGACATTTGTAAGGTGTTTCAATTTTGCCTCATTTCTGGCGGTTCGATAACGATGACAAATAGATATTTGACTGAAGATGAGTTCACAGGCTTGATGCTAGATCGTCAGTCAGGAAAAACCAGACTGCAGATTCCAAAGCAGCTGGCGCGCCAGTTTTTTACAAGGGTTGACAATAAATCGGCTGCGGACGCAACTGGCAAGTCCATCGTTCTGAAAAAAGGATTTATCAGGCTCGGTATAGTGACCTCGCCGGTATTCTTTCTGCTTTTCATGTTGTCATATTTTCAGGAATTCGGCATCTGGTACGCGGCGGTTATTATCCCGATTGTCGGTATTTGCCGGACAGTAATCTACGGACTAACGGGTCACCAGGGGGGCTGGTTGATCGGCTCCATCCCTCTGCTGGCCAGCCTCGGATTACTGTTTTTCAAAATCGAAGGAAGCGAACCCCTGTTTCAGCGGTGACTACTGCCGACCACACCGGTAAATCTCATGATTGATTTTCATCACTCGGCGATCAACACAGGGACCTGTTAGGTGGCAAACGAAAACTTTTTTGATGAGTTCTTTGTCAATACCAGCGATACCCCAATCAAATCCTTTCACGGGGTGCTGCGGAATCTCTTGAATCTGTACTTCGAATCACAGGTTCACGGAAGAAAGACAGAGTGGGATGAAGCTTTCGCGAATCTGCCAGAATTAACCACCCGTCACTGGCAGTTCAATGCAGACCTGGTTAAAATCGGCCAGCGTCACGAGCTGCGTGCAAGCCTGGAGCCGAGTTTGAGAAAATTCTTGCCCTGGCGTAAAGGTCCTTTCAGCTTCTTCGACACCAAAATCGATACTGAATGGCGCTCCGACTGGAAATGGTCGAGGATTGAAAAGCACATTACCAGTCTTGCGAACAGAAACGTATTGGATATTGGCTGTGGTAATGGTTATTACCTGTTCCGAATGCTTGGCGCCGGTGCGAGCCTCGCGCTTGGGATTGATCCAACGCGACTGTTCTTGTATCAGTTTCAGATCGCCAAAAGATTCCTGCCGACAACGCCTGCCTACCTCTTGCCATTGCGATGCGAACACTTACCTGAATTCGACCTGTTTGATACGGTCTTTTCGCTGGGTGTTCTGTACCATCGACGCTCACCCATTGACCATCTAACAGAATTACTGAGTTTTCTGCGTCCTGGCGGTGAGTTGGTTCTTGAAACACTTGTTATCAATGGTGACAAAGAGTCAGTCCTCGTGCCACCTGATCGCTATGCAAAAATGGCCAATGTCTGGTTTCTGCCAAGCACCCTCGCCCTCGAATCATGGCTTCAAAAAACTGGTTTCAAACACATTCGCACTGTAGACATTACCCAAACCAGCATAGAAGAACAGCGAGCGACCAGCTGGATGACCTTCCAGTCGCTGGCAGACTTTCTGGAGCCAAACAATCCAGACCTCACAGTGGAAGGTCTCCCCGCACCAAAACGCGCGATAGTCATAGCCGAAAAGTGACGAAGTCATCCCGGACTTGATCCGGAATCCACCTCGACGCAATCACAAAAACCCCAACTCACTTGGCCATATCCAACTGCTCCTTAAACCCTGAAGGAGCATGGGGACCAAACACAATCTGCTCGAGTACCCCCTGCCCTCGATGTTCGCCATCCGATGTCGTCAACAAGACATCACACATAGCCTGAACATGCAGATCCAATGGCTCTATTTCCGCGACCACAAACTCATCGTACCCGGTCTCCAGTTCACCATGGTAGCTTCCATGGCCCCAGTGGGCATGACCGTACCCGATACCCTTCATATTGAAGTTCCACCTTGTCGTCAGCTCAAAGTGCCAGTCCTCACCAGACGCGCTGGTAAATTCTATTTCTGCTCGTTTGGCATGCCGGGTGCCTGGAACAAACTCAAGCTTTGATGAGAAACGACTCATCTGTTCAATGTCCTGATCTTTGTCGTCCTGATCTTTGTCGTCCCGATCTTTGTCGTCCCGATCTTTGTCGTCCCGATCTTTGTCGTCCCGATCTTTGTCGTCAATGAGGGGAACGGCAACACCATTGCTATTCCAGGAGATACCATCCTTGTCATCGTTGACGAAATAGTGGGTGCCAAATCCTTCAAAATTTAACGGTGCCCAGAGCCAATAAAATTGAGGATGCATCGCATAGGGATTGGGCTGCGGGTCGGCTTCACCTATACCACGAATCCCCCAGCTGCGATCCCGGGTTCCCCGGAAGTTTTCTGGCTGTACCTCAATTTTCTTCCCCTTTACTTCAAACCACCCGGTCCAGACACCATTTTGCATCATGCGGGTAACATCCATCATGATCTGACTCCCGTTTCGGCGAAGGAATCTTGGTTCTTCGTGAGCAGGTGTGCGGCCTGTAAATGTCAAATCCGCTGAGATCCTATTCTCCTTGTCATCACATACGATACGAAGCACTCGCAATGGCTCAATGATTTCGATCTTTATTGGCCCGACCTCCGTGTCCAGTCTCTCCATGTGCATTACTTTTGAGGCGTAGGAATTGTGTTGAATACCGTCAATGATGACTGAAAATGCACCATCCATCACATTGACATAAGGGTAGACACCAAGCGCCAGCGCAAAGAAGACCTCCCCATCACGGTCATATCCATTGAAAAAGTACCTGTCGTAAAAATTGCGGCTGGCCCCTGTATAGGCCACTGGATCCGGTGTCTGGTGTAACGGGTAGTCGTCACCTTTGGTTATCAAGAAATTCTCCTTTGAACTTTGCAAATGCGAACATTATGACAAAGCGTTACCGGCAGCAACAATCCATATAAAGGCTCGTTCAGTAGTCAATTTGCACTTGCAACCATGTATTCTTACCTGTTTAGATTGGAACGCTGCAATGATTAAGGAGTACCTCATCAGTGACTACTGAACGGGCTGCGACTCTCGGCGAGTTGAAGAATCAGGGTTTTGAAATCATCTCGGTGCGCGAAGAAATGCGACGCAACCTGATGAAGAAGCTCGCAGACGATGAGGAGATATTCCCTGGTATCATCGGCTACCAGGACAGCGTGATCCCTCAAATTGAAAACGCGATCCTGTCTGGTCAGGATATTATCCTCCTCGGAGAAAGGGGCCAGGCCAAATCCAGGATTATCCGCAGCTTAATTTCTCTGTTAGATGAATTCACGCCAATTCTCTCAGGTGTCGAGATACCGGAAAACCCTCTGAATCCTATCAGCGCTCAGGGAAAACGACTCATCGAAGAAAGAGGTGATGAAGCAGCCATCCAGTGGCTGCATCGCGATGCCCGTTATGGAGAGAAACTCGCCACGCCGGATATTACCATTGCGGATCTGATTGGCGAAGTCGACCCCATCAAAATTGCCGAGGGCCGTTATCTTTCCGATGCCGAAGCGCTGCATTTTGGTTTGATCCCCCATACCAACCGGGGAATTTTCGCGATCAATGAATTACCTGATCTGGCTGAACGAATTCAGGTTGGTCTCCTAAATGTGATGGAAGAAAGAGATGTGCAGATTCGAGGCCATAAAATTCGACTACCTCTTGATATTCTTATCGTCGCGACAGCAAATCCCGAAGACTATACCAACCGTGGCCGTATCATCACGCCTTTAAAAGATCGTTACGGTTCACAGATCCGAACACACTACCCGCAATCTGTTCTCGAAGAAATCGCAGTGATGGAACAGGAGCAAACCAAACTCGACCTGGGCGAGTATCGTGAAAATGTACCTTCATTTATGGCGCATATCATTGCGGAAATTACCCAGCTAGCCCGGAAATCGCCTGACATCAGCCAGTCTTCCGGGGTTTCTGTAAGAGCAACCGTCGCAAACTATGAAGCCTTACTGGCAAATGCCCTGCGTCGAGCCATCACAGTAGGAGAACAGGATGTGGTGCCTCGAATCAGTGATCTGCCTTTTATCATGCCATCGTTGCAGGGTAAGGTTGAATTCGAAGCCATGGAAGAAGGTCGCGAAGACAAAATTATGGAAAAGCTGTTTAGTGACTCCATTAAGACTGTATTTACGCGGTATACCGAAATGGAAGATATGGAGACGATTTCCCAGCAGTTCAGTGAGGGCATGAACGTGACCACAGGTGAATCACTACCCTCAGAAGACTATGCAGCTATTATCCACAAAGTTGAAGGAATGGACGCTGCGGTTCAGATCCTTTACCCAAATGACAATCCGGCACTGCGAGCTTCAGCGGTCGAATTCATCCTGGAAGGATTGCATCTTAATCAAATGCTGAATAAGGACCGGGTCGGTGGACGTGCCACGTACCGCGGTAACTCCTCTGAATTGTGAGGTTTTTTAGGACCAAGTTATGGCAATGAGATTCACATCTCTGAACAAGTACTCAGAATGGGATGGCTCCCAGCTTGAATCCCTTGATGCCAACGAAATCATGTCCGCACTTTCAGATGACCTGATGGAATTCGGTGACCTCCAGCAAGCCATGCGCTATCTCATGCAGCGCGGTATTGAATCTACCGACGGCAGCTATATCAAGGGTTTGCGAGATCTTCTACGACAACTCAAAGATCAGCGTAACCAGCGCCTGGAACAGTTCGATATGAGCAGTGTATTAGATGACATCAGAAAACGGCTCAACGAAATCCTTGAGATGGAACGCGAAACAATCGATGAGTGGATAAGTCAGGAAGAAGCAGGTCAGCAGTCTCAAAAATTCATGGATGACCTTCTCAAAGATTTGAATGACCCGAACGACGCAATCACAGAGGCGGGAACTTCAGAACCCGATTTACCTGACTCATCAGCCGACAAACCACAACACCAGGACAACACTGGCAACAACAATGGAGATGGCGCTGGACCAAATTTTTCGGACAAAGTTCTTGGAGATATCGGCAAGAACAACAAGCAGTTTATTGACAATCTGCCGGATAATCCGGCCGGGCAGGTTCAGGCTCTGCAAAAGTATGAATTCCTGAATACCGATGCCCAGAAAAAGTTTCTACAACTCATCGATGATCTGCGCAAATCGATGACTCAATCATTCTTCAAAGATGTTCAGAACATGGTTAACAACATGTCTGATGGTGACCTGGAGCGAATGAAGCAGATGGTGAAGGATCTGAATGAGATGCTGGTCAAGAAAATTGGCGGTGAAGACCCTGGGTTTGAAGACTTTATATCTAAATACGGTGACATGTTTGGTGATAATCCACCGAAATCGCTTGATGAACTGCTGGCACAGATGCAGCAGCAAATGGCCGCAACCCAGTCACTTTTTAATTCCATGTCACCGGAACAGCAGCAGCAACTGCAGGAGCTAATGGGCAACAGGTTTGGCGACCCTGATCTGGAAAGCGAACTAGCAAAGCTAAGTAAAGAACTGGCGTTCCTCAATCCCCGGGGGAAGCGATACAATTTTTCGGGTGATGAAGAGATTGACCTGCAGGCAGCCATGGAACTCATGGGCGAAATGCAGGAATTGGACGCACTCGAACAGCAGCTCCAGAAAGCCCAGTACGACGGTAAGATGGATTCCATTGATGCAGATAAATTGCAGGAACTACTGGGCGAAGATGCGAAAGAAAATCTGGAAGAAATGAAAAAAATGATGGAGATCCTGGAGAAGGCCGGTTACGTCAGAAAAGATGGCGACAAATGGGAACTGACACCACGCGGCACCAGGACGCTGGGGCAGAAAGCGCTGGGTGAGATCTACCAGCGATTAAAGAAACAGAACCTCGGCAATCACGCCGTGCCGGAGGAAGGTCGGTTTGGGGAACGACTCGAAGATTCAAAGCCATTTGAATACGGCGACCCGTTCCATCTGCATATGCCTCGCACCATAAGAAACGCACTGGACCGAGATGGCCCCGGCTCACCGGTTAGCTTGCAGACCAGTGACTTTGAAATCTATCGTAGTGAACTCATCACCGAGACTGCGACTGTCTTGATGGTGGACCTGAGTTGGTCCATGGCGCTCCGAGGTTCGTTCCAGTCTGCCAAAAAGGTCGCAATGGCGCTTCACAATCTCATTTCATCGACATACCCGCGAGACAGTCTGTATGTTCTGGGATTCTCCGCTTTTGCAAAGGAGATCAAAGCGCATGATCTGCCTTACCTTCAGTATGATGACTACCTTCTGGGCACCAACATGCAACACGCACTGATACTTGCCGAGAAACTACTTGGCAAGCACCAGCAGGGAACCCGTCAGGTCATTATGATTACAGACGGAGAGCCGACGGCGCACCTGGAGAACGGCAGACCAGTATTCGCCTACCCACCAACCCCGGCTACAATCAGCAAAACGTTAAGAGCCATTCGACGCTGTACTACAAAGGGAATAACAATAAACACCTTCATGCTCGATCAGAGTTACCATCTCAAGGCATTTGTCGATCAGATGACTAAGATAAATGGTGGCAGGGTTTTCTACACTGAACCTCATAATCTGGGTGAGTACATTCTGGTGGACTACGTCCAGAACAAGAAAAAAAGACTCGCCAGACGCTAGTTCTTTATCTTTTTTGCACAATAAACCAAACTATATCCGAGTATCTCTCGTCATATAAGCAAGGACGAACAGGAGATACAAATGAACCGACTATCGATAGTATTCCTCAGTATCCTTCCGGGTTTCGGTGTCCTTCTCTCGGTTATGGCCGCACCGGTTCAACTGCCAGAACTCAAATTCCACACGGATCATGAGTTGGTGTAGACAAGACCAATGACCTCCGTATGGTTTCACAAATGGCAAAAGCGGCAACAAGCCGGCAGGAAAATGAAGCACATGCCTATCGCAGCTGATCAAACACTTCATTCAACACATTGAGAGCACACAAGGTATGGATAACACCAACCTTGTCGATGGACTCAAAGATCAATTGGAATCCCGTCCCGTTACAATGATCATCATGCAAAGTTGACTGGACATTGCCATCAATGGCGTCAAAGAAATCCAGAGAGTTATCGACGGGTACAAGACGGTCATACTCAGAGTGATAGAGGTTAATGTCCACCAGTGCGTCCTGGAACACTTCCTCAGCATTGACTACATTCGTATAGCTGTTTAGCTGAAGTGAAGATTTTAGGTCGTCATAGTCTGCATCCTGCTCAATAAACCCCGTCACAAAATCAGAATCCAATTCTTCTCCTGCAATGAGATCTGCTTCGCTGAGTCCAACATCAACATAGGCAAGTAATCCCGGCAGAATCCTGTCTGTGGCAAAGGGTACGAGTACGTCACTCTCAACCAGTCTGCAGTAACCATCATCATTACAGGTACCTGCTATCTGCTGCATGACCCCCCGGAAAGTCCGGTAAACGTCGTACGGCGCACCACCGCTGTGCACAACCCTGGTCTGAAATCTCTGACCATGATGGCGGACTAACTCCAGCCAGCTGGCAATCGCGCTGTGACCTCCCTGCGAGTATCCAATGATATCAACATCTACTGGTGCTTCAGTTTCAAAAACAGAATCATAATCACCGCTTTCTGTCACGGCTCTCAGGAGATCCACTGAATTGATTCCGGTTCGATTGCCCTGCAGATATGTTTCAGGAGAGTCCTCAGTACCGCCTCGGCCAAAATTGTCCGCTGCAACGACCAGGTATCCCTGACCGGCGAGAAGCTCAGCGAGTATGAACCAGGCATTATCAGAATCCATCTCAGAGGGCGTCGATCCTGTTGCATGGTTGAGAAGGATAACCTCACCTCGTTTTTCAAAAGCATCCAGATCCCCTACATCGGGGAAAGCAACCAGCCCGGTCAGACTCATTGAGTAGCTGCCGTCTGGTTGAATTGATGCATACTGGACTCGTTGAGATATCACATCGTACCGGGTATTCGGGTCCGCCAGGTTGTCCCACTCGGTGGTCAGCAGGTCAATAATCACGGGTAACAACAGGAGTTCAGTAATTAGATCCAGATCAAATTCATCTACAAGTACCGCATTGATATAGTCAGTGAACAGATCATTAACATCTGATTTCTGGACAAATTGGTCAGCCAGAACGCTGACAGACATTGTACTGTCGTCTGATTGAAAACTGATGACTCCCTGCAGAAGATCGCCATTAGATCGAGATTCATCAACGGTCACAGAATAGGACGTATTGGCCGCCAGTTCATTACAGGAGAATTTGTGATCGACGAGTTGATCAACATCTTCATCAGCCAGGTCAACTAGCGATCGCCGAACGGTCAGCGTCTCAAGATCACCGCAATCAAGATCAAGTTCAAAAGTTGCGTCTGCCTGGGTTGCATGGATCACGCTGAAACCAGTCATCTGATGGGCGGCAAGACTCGTGGTAGCGTCTGGCACTGAATCAAGTACGTCGATAGGCAACGGTACTGGCTCTGCCGGAGCAGGTGTTGGGGCTGGCGTACCTCCTCCCCCCCCACCACCACTGCAGGCATAGAGGAAAAACAAAACAGGAAAAACTATAATAAAGCGCTTAGTCAAACTACTCCCGTGCACATTACTTATGTGTTCTGGTCAACACCTGATTGTTTTAGATCAGCCACAACAATACTAGCTCCTCAGATCGTATTCCATGATTCAATCCATGAAAGCCTTGAGGTAAGTCGATCACAATACAGTTCCTGAAGATCTGAAACATTGTTCATGAAAACTATAAAACATCGTTAAAGATATCGAGAATAACTATCCAAACGAGCGATTTGTCTTAACGGCCAACACCTTCTTCGGTGATGACTGGAGCTAGATGGTCAGGGCTAACTACTACGGCGAGCATTATGACGAACGTGGTACGATCGGTGCGGCGGCCAGCTCAAGTACCGAAATTGATGCGACTCAGATGAGCGTCACTCTCCTTTTTCCAGAGAATCAAACAGGTCAATAATATCAATCCAAATGTTGACATTGCTAACATTCTGACTATAATGTACTCATTGCTTACATTACCCTAATGTAGCAGGATAAATCCCTAGCCATACAAATGGCCCTAGAGCAGCAGCGAACCTACTCGCTACTGCTCTTTTTTTTTGCCTTCTCGAACGGTACCTTCGACTTGAAGCTCCTGGGTTGCCCGCCAGCGGGATGCAGGATCCGGAGTTCGTGAGCATGCAGGCACAACCTGTCCGCGGCGCTATACGCTTCAGCATGTGCATAGAGGTCACAGCCAAGAATCGGGTGATTGATATGCGCCAGATGAATTCTTAACTGGTGACTTCGACCCGTGACGGGTTTCAACAACAAACGGGTAGAATCCCCGCTTCGTTCAAGGACCTCGTAGCGTGTGAGTGACTGTTTTCCGTTTTCAAGATCAATCCGCTGTCTGGGTCTGTTGGCGGAATCAGTGGCAATTGGAAAATCGATGTCGCCAGAGTCAGGAGATACCCGACCAAAGACATCAGCGATATATCTCTTCTCGATGATCCTGTCTCGAAACTGCCTGTTCAACTCGATGGTTGCCAGCTTGCTGAGCGACAATATCAACAGACCCGATGTGTCAAGATCGAGCCGGTGAACGATTGTTGCATCTGGATAGTCATAAGAGATCCGGCTCTTGACGCAGTCCTTGACAATGCGACCAGGCACAGACAGCAACCCGGAGGGTTTGTCTACCACCAGAATATGTTCATCAACATAAACCACCTCAACAGGATCTTTGCATTCAGGCGGAATATGAAAGGTATATTCATCCATTGGTATCTCGTATAGTTTATAGGTGACGCAAATTCAAAAGTGATTCAACATGGTCTCTGACAATGATCGGCTTCATGCAGCAATAACGGATCTTATCCCAAAGTTGCTGACCGCAATGGAAGCATTTGAACAAGTGCAACGCAATCTCCACCCTACTCATTTTGACCAACTGGCAGATTTCATCAGCCCGTTTCAGACTGAGCTGCAGATGGCACATACCGAGTTCGAGAAGCTTGAGTTTCCTGATGACCTGAAACACTTCCAGGATACAATCAACTCGAGTGTTACCTATGCTCTCAGAGCCTGTGATGGTCTGACTCAACACGAGGAAGGATTTGGCAAGCTCATGCAGGCAATGCGGGCTCACTGTCGCGCCCAGGAAAGCATCTATCCCCTCACATCCGTTCTGTCACCGGTAAACAAATACTTTGTGGAGTTAGAAGCTCGAGGAAACACCGAGTTGCTCCAGAATCTTGCAGAAGGCACTGAACAGGCAATCCCTGGCACCGTCGGCATACTGAATGCCAACAATGAACGCGATAAACGTGGTGGGTTTACTCTCTTCGTACCGGAAAATCTCGATCTTGAAAAACCAGCGCCACTGGTGATTGCCATGCACGGGGGCACTGGTCACGGAGCTGATTTTCTCTGGACCTGGGTTCGCGAAGCCAGAACCCGGGGTTTCATTTTAATGTCCCCAACTTCACAGCAAGATACCTGGTCGCTAATGGGCGAGGAATACGATCTGCCGGCACTTCTATCCATGTTGGAATACGTGAAGGAGAATTGGAAAATTGATACATCCAAAGTCCTGCTGACGGGGATGTCCGATGGGGGCACCTATGCCATGCTGGCGGGTTGTCACGAAAACTCACCTTTTACTCACCTGGCGCCTTTCTCCGGGGTGTTGCATCCCAATATTACGATGACCGGCCAGCTTCAGTATGCGGCTGACAGACCCGTTTATCTCGTTCATGGGACCGAAGACTGGATGTTCCCTATCGAAACCGCCTATATGGCCAGACAACAGCTTGGGGATGTTGGAGCAGACCTGACATTCAGAGAAATCGAAGGTCTGTCTCACACTTTCGCCCGATCAGAATTACCGGCTCTTTTGGCCTGGTTTGATCCTGATCTGGCACTTCCCTGATGCACAGATCCTAGTGGGATTGACGAGTAGCATGCTACCCGGAGAAAAACGCCCGGGCTATTCGAAGAAACTCTTCAAGCTGGTCATGCCGGCCCCAGTGTCCTGCATTTTTGATCGTGACATGTCTTGCATTCCTGAAGTTCCGAGCAGGACCCTGGCGTTTGCCCTGACCAAACCAGGTCTCGCTGCCGCTTATCAGCAATATTGGCGATTCAATTCTGTCCCACAGTGTCTGAGTTTGCTCAAAGGTCAGAGCAAACGGCGACATCACACGGGTATAGTTGTCAAATTTCCAACTATAACTCCCGTCTTCATTCTGGTTACTGCCGTGGACAGTCAAGTGTCGAGCCTGATCAGTGCACAGATGCTTGTTGGCTTAGCAAGCCATGAACTTAATCCGGAAGGCCGAGTACTCTTTTGGCTATGATATTGAGCTGTACTTCGGTAGTGCCGCCTTCAATCGAATTTGCTTTGGTTCTGAGCCAGGCACGGGTCTGTGTGAGTTCACTGGAACCAAACCCCTCCCCTTCCCAACCAAGCATCTGTGATCCCATGGATTTCAGCATCAATTCATAGCGCGTTTTGTTCTGTTCTGTGCCGTACATTTTAAACATCGAGGATACAAAACTTGGTGCTTTGGTCGACTGTGATTCTTCCTGATTTCGTTGAACGGTCAAGCCGAACGCCCGATCATCCATTGAATGCTGGGTAATCTCCTCTCGCAGGTTTCTATCGCTCAGTTTTCCATCCTGCTTGCCGATGTACTTGTCAGCAATCTCAGCGAGAGACTGAGTCCGCGGCCCACCGCCACCACCACCGCCAATCATCGTACGTTCGTACTGAAGGAGGCGTTTTGCGACCGTCCACCCTTCATTGACATTACTGACAACATTCTTCCGAGGCACTCGAACATCATTGAAGAAAGTTTCGCAGAACGGAGACAGACCACTGATTAGTTTAATAGGCTTAACGCTTACGCCAGGCGAGGTCATATCGAACAGGATAAATGTAATCCCGTTGTGCTTCGGTGCTTCAAAATCGGTCCTGACCAGGCAGAATATCCAATCCGCATTATCAGCACCGGAAGTCCAGATCTTCTGGCCGTTGATGATATAGTCGTCCCCATCGACAATCGCCTTGGTCTGGAGACTGGCGAGATCTGAACCTGAATTTGGCTCACTGTATCCCTGACACCACCAGATCTCACCCCTGGCTATCTTGGGAAGATGTTCAGCCTTCTGCTCCTCGTTACCGTATTCAAGTAACGCCGGTCCAATCATGGATAACCCCATTCCCACGAGTGGTGTCCTTGCATGTATCCTGGACATTTCTTCTCTCAGAACACGAGCTTCATTACTGTTTAATCCAGCGCCGCCATATTCCCTGGGCCATATCGGTACCGTGAACCCCTTCTCAGCCATCCGGTCCATCCAGATCTTAGTATCCGGATTCTTATACTGCATGCGTCTGCCACCGCCGGGATACTCATCCTGTGGCATGGGTGTACGCATTGACGTCGGGCAGTTTTCCTCTAACCAGGCGCGAGTCTCTTCTCTGAACTCATCCAGTGACATAACAAGCTTACCTCTAATCTACATAATTCTATTCTGGCAGATACTCAAACAAAGTAATTTCACTACGGGTACACAATCGCATCACAGGACCCCAGGTTCCAGTACCTTGTGAAACATACTGCCGGGATTCACCCAGGTGATACATCCCTTCTGTTCTGTCGAAGACTCTGCCGACGACAAAATTAAACGGGAAGATCTGACCGTTATGCGTGTGACCGCTGATAATGAGGTCGATACCCGCTTCAGCTGCCGCCTCAAGACCCCGGGGACGATGATACAGCAGGAGTTTGAAGGCCTCGGTATCAAGATCAATAAATTTAAGTTCTTTCTCAACCTGCAGCGGGTCTTCCATGTCATCGATACCAAGAACCTGCACATCCTCTCGAAATTGAGACGCTTCACTCCGGAGCACCGTCACACCTAAGTTTTGCAATCGATCAAGAATCTCATCCAGGTCTTCATACTTTTCATGGTTGCCTGTACAAAAATAGACAGGGCCGGATACACTTTTCAGACACCGCAATTCACGCTCTTCGATCCCGCTGGCATCAATCAAGTCTCCAGTGATACAAAGGAAATCAACTTCCAGACGATTGACTTTGAAAATAATTTTCTCAAGGAAGGTTCGACTCCTTGAACCGAGATGCACATCGGTGATCTGCACAAAACGCACCGGCCTGGTCAATTTCGCTGATGTCAGTCTAATGGTTTTGACCATCGGAGTAATCGCAACCAGCAGCCCCGCGAAACTGACGCTGATAGAAATGGCGATCACCATCACTGCAGCGACATGGGGTTTCAGGTCTGAAAAAAGAACAATGATTTCGAAGGCAAGTAATAAAAGCAGGAGCACCGGGCTGATGCCCAACCAAAAATCCGCTAATTTTCGGGCAATTTTTGCCCAGGGCTGCCGGTTACTTCTCAGATATATTCGGCTGACTATCTGGCTACTCGAAAGGGGGATGAGTATCAGCAGGGTTAACCACCAGGATAGCGCCAGCCAGTCCGCCAATCGCAGTATCGGGTAGAAGAAGAGTGGAATGTGCAGTAATAAGGTTGTGATCAGGAAACGGCTCCACTGGTGCTGATTAACTCGTTTCTCTTCCCGGATGGATGTTTCAGTGGTACTCAAGCAGTAATCCCCAGACACCTGAGCGGCGTCTTCATTTCGTCGTTTAAGCTACAACTCTGCAATCTACCAAAATCTCCCCTGGTAGCAATAGTAATAAGTCTAGTGAATTTCGGAACAAGTGATCTGTTTGGGCTGATGATGATCAGCTTCCGGTTCGCCAGGATACTTCAAATAAGAATCCAGTCACCAACTAACGCAATACTTTCAGCGAATATGTGTCATCCGGGCTTTGTGTACTATCAGCTTATTTCTAACGATCTTTTCCTCCGGGTAGTAAGGATCCACTTCGCGGTATTTCTCTGCAAGCGCCAGTTGCATCAAACTCGCATTTTTAGCCCCTACAGCCAGGTAGGTCTCTGCCAGCGCCTGGTGGAACATTGGTTCGGTTCTTTTTTTGCGGATGGACTTTTTGAGCAGTGAGATCGCATCATCATAGAGATGATCGTCAAATTTCATTCTCGCCTGAAAATACAGATAGTAGGGATTACGCTCACGATAAGACTGTACCCGGTGGCGCACATTTTCTGCTTCTTCATCCCGACCTTGAGACTGGTATAACCTCACAAGATTGGACAGGGCCGAATAATTATTCGGATTCTCGCGGAGGGCTCTTTGTAAGCTGAACTCGGCCTGTTCAAAACTGCGATCCCTGAACAGCGCGGCACCCATATTACTCCAGGTGCTAGAATGGCTTGGGTCCAGCGCGAGTGATTTTCTCAGTTCAACGATCGCCTGACCTGGCTCTCTTTGAACAATATTTTCCACACCCAGGTTGTTGTAGAAAAGCGCCAGTGCCTTTAAGTCAGAGATAGGCCAGTTAGCAAGACCTTCGACGTCAAACTTAGGAAGAAAATCCAGCGTGTAGTCTGCGCCATTTAGCTTGCCACTGGCAATGATATGTTCGTATCGAATCATCGTATTGTCTTTATGATCCCACATGGGTTTAACGTCCACGGATCGATAATGAGCGTCCAATCCTACATATCGACCGGCGGCAATAAACAAAGTAGTGAGTGCCAGGCAATTACCCTTGCGGCTTTCATAGGTATCAATGGCGGTTCTGGTCGCACTCGCATCATATGATATGTTGAGTTCATCCTTGCCATACAGAAATTTGCGTATCTCTCTGATTTTACGTCTGTCATCCCATTTCGGATCTATCCTCTCGTCAAGGTCTGCTCGAATCTGATCATTGAGCGCCAGGGTAATCAACTCAAATTCAGACTGATTCTTCCCAAGAACCTCTGCAAGAAGTCTGCTCTCATCTTCACCCTCGTAGTTATACCTGACCGGTGTCATACAACTTGCCAGAAGAACAATTAAAGTGATGTAAAATAGGGATTTCATAGACTCATTTCCACCGACGCTCTCGAACTGAGTTCAGCTCTGATCACCATTCGTTCATAGTACATTTTCTTCTCTAAAGTTAAAGTCGAAAAGGGCCCGCAGCTGCCGAACCAAAGCAACCTCGCTAAAACGCCTCTTCAGACACAAACCTGCCGCTATCAGGTCAGGGGCTCTGATTAATCTATGGCTGGTTTTCCGGCATTAACAGTTCATTGCGCCGAGTGGTGCAGGTTAGGCGGGCAAAAAAAGGTCCACTTACGCCTGGATTTCCGATTATTCCTCAAATGGTTCTGCACCAAACGAGACAATCATGGCACGCACTTTGTCTTTCATTTCATCCAGCTCACTCTCATCCGTGCCTCGCATCACGAGATTCGTTCCGTAGCCATCCTTTCGGTAGAAGGGATAACTGCCCAGATCCACATCCGGGTGTTCGTTTTGAATCACCGCCAGTTTACCCGCCACCTGGCTTTCAGCCAGATAGGCACCTATGGATCGTGACCTGACTGGTTTTCCTCCTTTGATCCGATCACCATCTAATGAACTTACCATCGCCTGCATGACCATGGGCACACCAGCCATAACAAAAACATTGCCCATCTGAAAACCCTGTGGTCCTCCCGTTGGATTGTCGATCAGGGTTCCACCTTTCGGAACCCGAGCCATCAGCAGCCGGGATTTCATCACTTCAGGCGGCGCTTCACGTCGTTGTATCACCTCGACGATATCCGGGTGCATTTCAAGCTCGGTATCAAATGCTTTGGCGATGCAGGCTGCGGTGATATCGTCATGTGTCGGGCCGATACCTCCCGTGGTAAACACATAGTCAAAACTGACTCTGCATTCGTTGACCGTGTCGACAATGACATCTTCAATATCGGGTATTACCCGGGCTTCTGTGAGCCTTACCCCCAGTTCATTCAGAGATTTGGCCAGGTAGTTCAGATTTGTGTCCTGCGTACGCCCGGACAGGATCTCATTGCCAATGATGATCATGCAGCCGGTGACCGTTTTTGATGCCATGTTGTATTCCCAATGTCTGTTTTGCTTTATTGCTGTCGTCGATAAATAGTATCAATCGATACTAACAATCGATACTAGCAATCGATACTGGCAATCGACACTGGCAAACGATGAGTCCCCTGGCCTCATCTCGCATCTCGCCACTCTGCGTCTCGCTAATAATCAACGTAAGCCTGAGGAGAACGTTTGTCCGTTGGTTCAAGTCTGGTTTCAAGCAATTTTGCCTCCTGTATCAGATCGACCCGGAACGACATGAAGCCCAGGCGCAATTCGCACCAGGCACCCAGTGCCTGCACTTAGCGTTCTTCTAGGACGTGCTGGACCAGAACTTCAGGTTTCAACTGGCCCGGCAAAACGACGATGTCAGCTGGTCCTGGGAAGGTGACTTCTCCGCCACCTGGAAGTCTGTCGAGACTGAAATTAAAGCCGGACTGACACAGCAATTCCTTCTTCAGCTAAAACAATTTGATTGATTGGTGAACCAGACTTGACTTAAGGGTACTGTATATATATACATTAATCTCATGTTCTGATAAATAACAATGAAAACAGCTGTAGACGAACTAGACCACATCCTCATCAGGGGCGCACGAGAGCACAACCTCAAGTCAGTCGAACTCAAGATCCCAAAAAGAAAGCTGGTGGTATTGACCGGCGTGTCCGGATCCGGCAAATCTTCACTCGCTTTTGATACTCTCTATGCTGAAGGTCAACGGAGATACGTTGAATCCCTCTCGGCATATGCCCGCCAATTCCTCGGACAGATGGAAAAACCCAAATACGACACCATCAGAGGTCTGTCACCGACAATTTCCATCGAGCAAAAAACCACAAGCCGAAATCCCAGGTCAACCGTTGGCACGATTACAGAGATCTCCGATTACCTGCGCGTACTCTATGCCAGAGTGGGTGTTCAGCACTGCCATCAGTGCGGGCGAAAAGTTCAAACTCAGACCGCTCAGCATATTGCCAAAGAACTGAGCGCGCTGCCAAATAACACTCGGTTGTTCCTGCTGGTACCACTATTGGTAAATCGTCGCGGTGAACATAAAGATATGCTGGCGGATGCCAGGGCTCAGGGATATGTTCGTCTCAGAGTCGACGCTGACATCATCCGGACAGATGAGATCGAGGTTCTGGACAAACGCAAAAAACATACAGTCGAGGCCGTGATAGACCGACTTGTCATTAAGCCAGATATGCTGGAACGACTAACGGAATCAGTCGAGTCTGCGCTCCATCTCGGTAATGGGATGTTAATTGCAGCGGTGGACGGTTCAAAAGATCAGATCTACTCTGAACACCTGTCATGCGGTCATTGCAACATCTCATTTCCAGCCCTGACGCCCCAGGCATTCTCCTTCAATTCTCCTCAAGGTATGTGCCACGACTGCAATGGTCTGGGTACTCAGGTTGCCTTCGACCCAGAGCTGTTAATTCCAGACAAAGACCTCACCCTGGCGGAAGGTGCCTTGAGACCCGTTGGCAGAATCCAAGAAGAGAATCGCTCCATGGGCTCAACTTTTCATCTGCAGGTATTCAAGTATCTAAAAATTCCAACCAACAAGAGCTGGACTAAACTGAGTAAGAAGCACAAACAGACAATCCTGTACGGCACAGGAGATGAAAGATACAAAATCAGCTGGGGCAAACACGGGACCGGTTTTGCTCGATACGAAGGACTGGTCAATCGTCTGATGCGACGCTTTCGAAATACCCGGTCCGAGGGCATGAAACGCTGGTATTCACAATTTCTCGCCAGTACCCCCTGCACCACCTGCCAAGGTGATCGCCTCCGAGCGGAGAGTGCATCAGTGCGGGTGGCAGACAAATCCATTGTTGAGGTATCCAGCTGGACAATCGATAAGACCAGCGATTTCTTCAGTAACCTGGATCTTCAAGGCGCTGCGGGTGAGATAGCAGCCGAAGTCCTGAAGGAAATATGCAATCGACTCAACTTTCTCGTATCTGTTGGTTTGTCATACCTTTCCCTTGAGCGGCTAGGTCCTTCACTGTCCGGTGGCGAGTCCCAGAGAATCCGACTGGCAAGCCAGGTCGGCTCAGAATTGTCAGGTGTCATTTATATTCTTGACGAACCCAGTATTGGATTGCATCAAAGAGATAACCAGAAATTGCTGGCAACACTGTGCCGCATGCGGGATATTGGTAATACCGTTGTCGTTGTTGAGCATGATGAGGAAACCATTCGGCTTGCAGACCATGTTGTTGACTTCGGGCCTGGTGCAGGTATCAAGGGCGGTCATATCGTCCACGCCGGCACACCGAAGAGTCTCGAGAAAAACCGTCAGTCGATAACAGGGAGCTATCTCTCTGGTCGTGAAAAAATCGAGATTCTGGAAAAACGTCGGAAGCCAAGAGGGGCCATCAGAGTTGAAGGTGCCAGCGCAAACAATCTTCAGGATATCAGTGTCGATTTCCCTCTCTGTGTTCTAATTGCCGTAACCGGCGTCTCCGGTGCAGGTAAATCAACCCTGGTCAATGATATTCTGCATCCCGCCCTGGCAAGACAGTTTCACAATTCCACCAGGCGTGTCGGCGCCCACGACCGCATTGTTGGAGTTGAACAACTCGACAAGGTCGTTGCCATTAATCAACGACCTATCGGCAGAACGCCTCGCAGCAACCCGGTAACCTATATCAAGGTGTTCGATGAAATCCGATCGTTTTACTCGAAACTTCCCGGATCGAGAATGCGCGGGTACAAACCTGGTCGTTTTTCCTTCAACGTCAAGGGAGGCCGATGTGAAGCCTGTCGAGGCGACGGAGTCAGAAAAATCGAAATGCATTTCCTCTCCGATGTATTTGTTAAATGTGAGGAATGTGATGGACGACGGTTCAATGAGGCGACCCTTGAGGTCATGTATCAGGGCAAGTCCATCGCTGATGTGCTCGAGTTAACCATTGCAGAAGCCGTGGTGCACTTCTCTGAGCATCCAAAAATTGTCCGCAAGTTGCGGTTGCTGGCTGATGTGGGGCTGGATTACCTGCATCTGGGCCAGCCATCGTCGACATTATCCGGTGGTGAAGCACAACGGATAAAACTCGCTCGTGAGCTATCAAAGGTCGCAACCGGCAAGACCTTCTATATTCTGGATGAACCCACGACCGGACTACATTTTGATGATGTAAAGAAACTACTGACCGTGCTCAACCGGCTTGTAGATGCGGGTAATTCTGTCACGGTGATTGAACATAATCTCGATGTTATCAAGACGGCAGACTGGATTGTGGATCTGGGCCCCGATGGCGGCCCTAAAGGAGGCAAGGTCATCGCACAAGGTACGCCAGAGAAGGTAGCTAAAAACAGTAAATCTGAAACCGGTCGATATCTGGCGGGAATGTTGTAATCCATCCATAAGGCTGCTTCGCGATCGTCGTCTGTTCTGTCAATCCGTTCTGCAATTCATAGCCTCTCTGTCCTGGGAGATTGCCAAAGCTAAATAAACGTGGTTAATTATTTTCTCTTTTTTGACAAATAACAGACAATCAGGTAACCAATACGACCCGGTGATCAACGCGGACCAGGATGGGAATGAAGCAGGAACGGACAGACTTGTTCAGACGAGCCTTTGAACTCGGCGCAAATTATGACAGGCAGAAATTCGATCGACCACCTCGCACCGGGGTCAGCCGCGATGAGTTGTTGTCGTCTCTGGGGGGACCGACACCAGAAAACGGCTTGAGTGAGCTTGATGCCCTTGAAGCACTGGTAAAAGCCGCAGAACCCGGGCTGCAGGTCTCGACCGGCGCACGGTTTATGGGTTGGGTGGTTGGTGGTTCTCACCCGGTTGGAATGGCTGCCGACTGGCTCACCAGCGTTTGGGGTCAGAACTGCGCCAATTACGAATGCTCACCGGCTGCATCTGTCTCAGAAGATGTTACTGCTGACTGGCTAAAGGATTTGCTTTCGCTGCCGGAGGAATGCTCAGTCGGCTTTACGACAGGCGCAACCATGGCTAACTTTACAGCACTCGCGGCAGCGCGAAGCGAGATGCTTCATCGAATCGGTTGGAATGTTGAACTTGATGGTCTGCAGGGCGCGCCCCGCCTCAGGATACTGATTGGTGACGAAGCACATACCACGGTATTCACCGCATTATCGTTACTGGGTTTTGGTCGCAATCAGGTCAAACGGGTGTCAACCGACGATCAGGGGCGGATGCGCGTTGATGCACTGAAGGAATCGCTTGAAGAGAGCGATACAGCAGCTATCGTCATCGCCCAGGCCGGGCAAATCAATACAGGAGCAATGGATCCCTTCAAGGCGATTCTCAGCTTACTGAAAGATCGAAATGCATGGCTGCATGTAGATGGCGCCTTCGGACTATGGGCCCTGGCATGTCCGCAACTTCGATCTCAACTCGATGGTGTGGATGGCGCGGATTCCTGGGCAACTGACGGGCACAAGTGGCTGCAGGTACCCTACGATGCCGGTTTCGTATTCGTCAGACATGCTGAGGCACATCGCCGTGCAATGGCAACGCCTGCCAGTTATCTGCCCGTACAGAGCGACATTCGAGATCCTTCTCACTATGTCCCTGAGTTATCCAGGAGGTCACGCGCTTTTGCTGTTTGGGCAATCATCAAAACCCTGGGACGTGAAGGCATTTCGGAGATGATCATCCGTCACTGCCATCTGGCAAAACGACTTGCACAGCAATTGAGCCAGGTGCCTGGAATTGAAATCCTCAATCAAGTATCACTCAACCAGGTAATAGTCGGATTTGGTGATGATGAGCAATGTGGAAAAATGATCGAGTCACTGGCCAGGGAAAACAGATATCTCCTGGGAGGCGCAACCTGGCATGATCGAAAAGTGCTGCGGATTTCAATTATCTCCTGGTTCATCGACGAGGCGGAGATAGATGGTCTCGCAGAAGACATTATTCGATTGTGGCGCGAACTGGATGCCTGAAGCCTGTGAATCTGCCATGTCCATAAACCAACAACTGATGCACAGCAGCTCTGAACTCGCCAGGCTGGTGGATTGCTGGGATCGTCCAGAACCCTTTGTAATCAGCCTGTATGCACTCGAAGACGACATTGACAGCTATCAGCACGTCAACAATTCGGTCTATGTCCGCTGGATCGATGAATGTGCCAGACAACACTCAAAAGCTGTTGGTGTTGACACCGATGACGCTGCTGAGCTGGGTTACGGAATGGCCGTCAGGGAAAGCCGGATTAGCTATCATGCCGCCGCCCATCAGGGAGAGAAAGTGCTCTGCGGAAACTGGTTAACCAGATGTGACGGGCGCCTGCGCGCGACCAGAGAGTTTCAAATCGTCAGGCAGTCCGACTGTATTACGCTTATCAGGGCTGAATTGAACTATATCTGTATTAAAATAGACTCAGGAAAACCCACTAAGATGCCCAGCCTGTTTCGTGAAAAATACGTTGCTCGGAATTGAAACGGGCAGGCCTCAGCCTAACGATAACCTGAAGTCGCAGTGTTTATCTCCTTCCATGATCGTTGTTGTCCGACTGAATTCAATATCAGGATTAAAACCAGAAAACATTTCAGCATCGCGATCACAGGAAAGAACGAAGCCTAGATCTGACAGACCCAGAGCCTGGTACATCTCAGCATATTTGCAGCGAACAATATTAAAGTCAAAATTAGTCTCAGTCATGGCAATCAATTCTGATTCATTTGCGCCTCCTTCCGACCACTTGCTTGTACCGGTGGCCAGATCTCGAAGTGAGATTCCCTCACACTGCGATGCAAGTTCAGCACCTGACTCACGAGCGAGTTTCTTGATTACTGCAGAAGCCACCTTCAAAGCCTTCTCTCGACCAATCTCTTCAATGTAGGCCTGAATCAACGGGCCGGCTATCCTTGCCTCAATCTCTCTTCTGAGCAGGATGGGCATATCTGTCTGATCTTTCATTTCGCACCACTCCAAGGATGGATTGCATTCAACTCAAATAGTGAATCATACTTCACAGCAAATCAACAAGCTGCCGCGACCCAGCGTTCCCGTTAGTTTGACAGTAATGAGGATAATTCGGCTGAGCACTCAATGGTGAAGGAGCCATATCAACAGGTTCCTTAACCATTGAGAAGTAACATCAAGAACGCAGGCATCTACATTTAGTAAATTTTCGGCACAAAGGTCTGATCGTGTAGCGGTGGGCGCACATAACCGCCAGTATCATCCAGCGTTGGCAGATCCGGCACATCGGGCTTCACGTCAGTATATGCAATTATTCGATAATTTGTACCACATCACCGACACGGATCTCACCCGCTTCTCGACAGTGTGCCCCCACACCAAGATTCTGATTCGATTCTTTAATGACACTACGTAATATCGACCGATCGAATGCCAGATCCGCCTGTGGTCGAACTATCATGCCGCACCTCGGCGTGGCTGAAGAGATCTCTACCGTCGCACTGCCAATTTGTAAGCTCTTGCCAACCCAGTCATTTTCGATCAAGCCCTCAAGGCCCTCAACGGTATCAACGTAGAAATTTGGACGGAAGCGACGGATATCCCAATCTGCCTCTGGATTTCTGGATTGCATGAATGCAATGGATGCAGTCGTCATCAAATTGAGTTCTTCGTTGTCAAAAAATGTGCCAGGGACCGAGACATGATCCATTAGCACTTCCGGAAATTTGCTCAAGTCCGGCATTGGCTCGCCCTCTTCCCGGGCAAATACCCGCACCATCTCCTCCTGAAATTCTTGCGCGCTGGGGATATAGCGTTTGTAGAATGCAAGGTTTTCAGCAGGCTGCAGCGGCCACAGTGTCGCCTCCGTACCAATCAATTCGGTCAGTTTCTGATGCACGTGACTGTCATCGCTGCCGATTGTCTCACCATCAGGAAAGGTAATGTCCACGTCCATGCCATTGCCATCATCAGGGTCTTCTCGATAACGGGCCTTACATTGCATCAACTCGGGATAGCGTTTCCCCCACTGAACTTCCTTGCGCACCTCGTCACGGATAGCCCATCCTCGATCACCCGTTATCCCGGTCGCAGACACAGTGCACCGCTCGAGCTTATCCCCTTGCATGGACTTAACCGGAAAACGCCAAATCTCCTTGATAACACCAACTTCTGTCATGAATTACCTCTTAAGTCGAAGACGTGAAGCCTCATATCAGAAGGCTCATCAGAGAATCATGATACCGCTATTAATGACCTCAAGAAAATGCGCATTAATTTCAATATACGGGGTTCAGCCAGTTCACATCTGATTGAATAGCTCTGATTCTGGCATTGTTCATCAATCGTTTGATCTTTGGATTATTACCCAGGGCTTCAAGATCCAATCGCTGAACGGCGCTCATCACTTCCGGACCGCTCAGGACGGTCTGCATATCGGATCATTTTGGAGCTTCAGGATATCTGCCAGCATGCACGAGTCGTTAATCAGACTGGATTGTATTGCGCCAACCCCCTGTATCTGACTGCCATCAGTCAGTACGATGATTCGCTGTTCTGCATAACAGTCCGGCTGAACTGCCAATAGCAGGAACAGTGCAGAAACAACCGCCAGTGTCCTGATTTTCAAGCTAACCAGCTTATCGCTTAAGCGTCAGGCTGATAAACCCCCCAAAGAAAGCCGGATTTGCAGCTAATTCGCAGATTCTCTACAGTACTGACTCCTGACGAGAATCGCATATGAGTGAAATAGATCCAGAATCTGTCCCCATAAGGCCTGCCGCAACAGTCATGCTGGTGGATGATCGCCCTGATTTGCAGGTCTTCATGATGCAACGAAATGTGAAAACCGTGTTCGCAGGGGGTATGTGGGTATTCCCGGGTGGTTCGGTTGACGTCACAGATGATCCTGCTTCTTTTGAAGCAATCTCGGTCCATCGAAGTGATGAAGAAGCCAGTACACTCATGAATATTACCGAAGGCGGACTTGCCTACTACATCGCGGCGATAAGAGAAGCTTTTGAAGAAGCTGGCATATTACTGGCACTCAATAAGGGTGATCACTCACCGCTCAGCCTTGTCGATCCCAAAAACAAGGATCGATTCAATGCTCATCGCAACAAGGTCACTTCAGCAAGCCATGAATTCCTGAATGTTATCAATGATGAAAAGCTGATTCTCGACGCGGGACAGATGCACTACATTGCCAGATGGATAACGCCACTTGGTCCGCCTCGTCGTTTTGATGCCCGATTTTTCATATCTCGCATGCCTGACAATCAGGAACCACGGCACGACGACAGCGAACTGGTTCACTGTGGCTGGTTTTCACCTAAAGAGATCCTCGAAAAGTTTGACGCCGAAGAGATGGTTCTGATGAGCCCTACTCTCCGGATGATCCGAAGTCTGGCTCAATTCGATTGTGCTGACGATGTGATCGAATCTGCGTCAAGCAATCTTCCTGACGAACGAGCGAGAGTGAACCAGGAGAATAATATCGTTCTGCCTGGTGATAAAGGATATGACACCGGCGATGAAACCATCGAGACGGGTTGGATAAGACTAAGACCCCTCGGTCCATGAAACGGGTAATCAGCAGCAGGACAATTATCGCACCGAGGGCACCAACGAGATAGTCTCGGTCGATTCGATCGCAGCCTCTACTAGTGTCCCTACCCCCGGAAACCATAGCAGACCGACTGCCGAGGACAACAAAAATACTGCGAGACATCACAACCTGTTAATTAGCACCATCAACTCGTTACAATGTCATAATGACCAACTATAGAACCCACAGATAAGAGACCACAGATGAATTTTGGATTTACCGAAGAGCAAAACTTACTTCGCGATCAGGTCCGCCGATTTCTCGACGAGAGGTGTCCTTCTGCCACAGTCAGAGAAATCATGAAAAGCGATGAAGGATACAGCCAGGAACTCTGGCACGAAATAGCACAATTGGGCTGGCTTGGATTGGCCGTTGACCCTGAATATGACGGCGTTGGCGTCGGTTGGGTAGATATCCTGGTCGTCCTGGAAGAAATGGGGAGATCACTGTTTCCTTCACCTTTTATCTCAACGACCTTATCAGCCTCTGTGCTTTCGGAACTTGCGACCGAATCCCAGAAGAAACAGTACCTGCCACGGATCGCTACCGGCGAGTTGATCAGCACACTGGCACTGCTGGACATCAACGATAGCCCCATACCCGAAAACATTACTCTTGCTGCAACCAGCAATGATGGCGGTCTAACACTTAACGGCACCAAGTCCTTTGTAATGGATGCTGGTGCCGCAAACCTCTATGTGGTCGCATTTATCGCTGCAGATCAGATTTGCCTTGGTCTCGTCGACCGAGACCAGCAGGGTGTGTCAGTACTCCCATCTGCCACCATGGACCTGACAAAGCGTACCGGTACTCTCGTACTTCAAGACGTCAACTTGAATCCGGAACAAATCATTTCGGTGAGTAGTGAGGATATCAACCGCGTATTCGACAAAGGTGTGGTAGCAGTGACCGCCGAAATGATCGGTGCCGCAGAATCAGTTTTGGAAATTACAACGGGATATGCCAAAGACAGAATTCAATTCGACCACCCGATTGGGAAATATCAGGGAGTTAAACACAACCTTGCAGTCATGTACGTCGATATTGAGTCCTTCAAGTCACTCTCTTATTACTCTGCGTGGACAGTAGACAACAGTCCTGCGGAGCTCCCCAGATCCGCCTCGTTGGCGAAAGCATATGCCTCTGATGCATTCGCCAGAATCGGCATAGATGGTGTGCAGCTGCATGGGGCGATCGGGTTTACTCAAGAGTACGACATACAGCTATATCTGAAGCGATCCAAATGGGCAAGACCTGTGTTCGGTGATTCTGACTATCACTATGAAAGAATCGCAATACTTGCTGGATCCCATTAGCAGAACCTGGAGAAGTAATATGGATTTTGATTATACAAACGATGAACAGGCGTTTCGCAAAGAAGTGCAGGACTTTCTCAAGGAAAACCTGTCTGATAAGACCAAAAGTGACGCCAACTTTATGGGCAACTGGCTAAAAAATGTCCGAGAGAAACGCTGGGTAGGTTTCTCCTGGCCAAAAGAAGTCGGCGGTGGCGATGGCAACATCATGCAACAAGTTATTCTTAAGGAAGAAATGGCTAAAGCCAAGGCGCCACCGCTTGGAACCTGCATGATGGGTCTTGCCTGGGTTGGACCCGGCATTATCCAGTACGGCACAGAAGAACAGAAACAAAGATTCATTCCTGACATTCTCGACAGTAAATATCAATGGTGCACTGGTTATTCGGAGCCTAATGTCGGTAGTGATCTTGCTTCTTTACAGTGCAAAGCCGTCCGGGAAGGTGACTTCTACACCATCAACGGTACCAAGATCTGGACCAGTCTGGCTCCGTTTGCCACCTGGATATCCATGCTGGTAAGAACCGACAACTTCGGTTCGTCAGATGCAAAACATGAAGGAATTACCGCGTTACTCGTCAAACTCGACACGCCAGGCATAGAAGTAAAACCCATTGAAAATATGGCTGGCAGCAAGGTCTTTGCGCAAATATTCTTTGACAATGTGAAAGTGCCTGTCGAAAACCGACTAGGGGACGAAGGGAAAGGCTGGGCAGTCACGATATCGTCCCTCGCCAACGAACGATCCAGTATTGGTGAAGTTACTGCCATGTACGAAAAGCTGGATACTCTCAAAGCACTGGTTGCCCAGATATCAAGGAACGGTCAACCCGCCAGCAAGGATTCAAAGGTTCGAAGAACTATAGGAATCTTCGAAGCGAAAATCGAGGCGATGCGTCTTAACGGCTTGCGGTATCTGACCAGGCAGATCAAGGGCGAGCCTCTCAGCAGCGAAACCTCTGTTAACAAGTTGCATCGAGCTGAGCTTGAAGTTGCCATGGGTGACTTCGCTCTTGAGGTACTCGGTCCGGCGGGATTACAGCTTAATGGCCAGGAGGGTAATATCGACCAGGGACACTGGGCCAGTGACGCATTAGGCTGGCCCAATGTTGTTATTGGTGGTGGTACACCAAATATCCAGAAAAATATTATCGGTGAGCGAATTCTGGGACTACCGAAAGACTAGCCACGGACTCGTAATCAGAATTCAAAAGGGATTAATATGTGAAAGAAAGTGGCCTTGATCGTGAAGGCATCTGCTTTGCCACTGAGGACATGACAGAAGTCAGGCTGCTGGTGATACGAATACCAAATTAGGTAAGGTCGGGACAATCGGAATCGCACTGAGACAACCACATGAAGTGGAAAGAATTTCTAATAGTGCCACTACTGACAATAACCATTGCAGCGATTGCGTTGTTTCACTATCAGTTTGAGCGGCAGCTGACACCTCTGGAACCAACTTTCGAACGACCACCAGACTTTAAGTCATACTCCAATGTTAAACAAAAGAAGCTGGATTTCTTCAGCTTTATGCTGCCGTTAGTTCGCAACGCAAACAAATCTGTGCATGAAGACCGGAAATTTCTCCTGGGAATCCAAGAGGTAAAAGGCACATTATCGTCTTCCAACAAAGTGAAACTAAAGGGACTTCTGAGAAAATACAACTTGAATGACGGGGGTGAGGTCATACAGCAAGTGGACGAACTCCTTAATCGAGCCGATATTGTTCCGGCATCACTAATCCTGGCCCAATCAGCTAACGAGTCCGCATGGGGGACTTCTCGATTTGCAACGGATGCGAACAATTTCTTTGGGATCTGGTGTTTCTCACTAGGATGCGGACTGACACCCAGAAATCGTGATGAGGGATTACACCATGAAGTCGCTAAGTTCGAGAGTATACAGGCGGGTGTGATCCACTATGTTCACACCATCAACACCCACTCCGCCTATCAAAATCTACGCAACATGCGCTCTCAGGAACGGCAGGCAAATCAACCTCTGAGTGGCATCAAACTGGCCAACGGGCTGGTCAGATATTCAGAATGGGGCCTTGCATACGTTCAGGAAATTCAAGCGATGATCCGTTACAACGAACTACAGCATTACAATCTTGAGGACACCGCTGTCGATCAATCAGCAGAATGAACGAGAGGAATGTGAGGATGGGCAGGCGGTTCAGTTAACATCGCCCGGGACAGCTCAGGAAATGTTCGAATTAACCATGTTGAGGGTGATTTTATACTTGATCACAAAGCAAGCGGTGATATCCGGACATCCGACATCAAGGGAAGCGTCTCGGTACCCGGAAGATACTAGGATTTCAGCAGATAGAGCACTCGCCACAAGGTAGCTGCAACAAGAGCGTGATCGATTTCGCCGGATAGCAGCAGGTCAGGTATCTCGGCCATCCTCACAAGTTGCAGTTCGGTATGTTCCGTTGAGCTATTGCTGATTTCGGCAACATGCTCTACATCTCGCGCGAGATATGTATAAAGTTTATTGGCAAAGATCGCCGGATTAGCGTTGAGTACACCCATTGATATGAGTTCACCCGCTTTGAAACCAGTTTCTTCAAGGCACTCCCGAGCCCCCGCAGTTTCAGGGTGTTCACCCGGATCAACCATGCCACCAGGTATTTCCAGTGTTATCTCCTCCGAACCATGACGGTACTGACGAATAAGTACCAGTTCGTTGTTCGATGTAACCGGGACAATATTCACCCAATCCACGGTATCGATGAAATAAAAGTCGTGCTCTTTACCTGTTTGCGGTGATATTGAAACGGATTCTTTCAATTCGAATATTCGACAGTCCGCCAGCAACCTGGACTGTTTTCTTTCCCAGGGTCTAACCAGGCTCATAGGTTTACCTCAAATAAGTGCCGGTCTGTAGTCCAGAGGAATATAATCCTGCGTTCCGGATATGCAGCCGCCTGCCTACCGAAAAGATGAATTACCCCTAGTGCCCGGTGAATTTAGCGGGTCTCCTCTCAAGAAACGAGGCCACACCCTCCTTGTGATCATCAGACCTAAAACACTCCGCCAATGCAACCGCGTGATTTGCCATGTGCTGTTCGACCGGAATACCCAATCCTTCGTAGACCAGCGTCTTGATGCGCTGCTGGGAGAATGGTGAAGCCTGCAAAATTGTCTCAGCCATTTCCCTAGCCTGACCCAGTAACTCGTCCGGTTCAAACACGCCCGAGACAAACTTCAAATCGTGCGCTTCTCTGGCGGAAATAAACTCTCCGGAATACAACAGCCAGAACGCCTGCGATGTTCCAATAAGACGAGGCAGCAGCCAGCTGCCCGCCCCCGTATCAGGTACAAGGCCACGTTGAGAAAAATTCCAGGCAAATCTTGCTCTCGTCGATGCGAGTCGGATATCACACTGAGAGGTGAACTCGGCTCCCATACCAACCGCAGGGCCATCAACGGCTGCGATTACCGGTTTGGGACAGGCGATAATAGGCCACCAGTTCGATGTATCCGCTGTACTGGTTGTTGAAGCACGCGATTCGCCCGGTACAGATGCAAGATCAGAGAGGTCGGTCCCGGCACAAAATGATCCGGGTGTCCCAGTCAGGATGACGACTCTGGTTGAATCGTCATTACCCGCTTTTTTGATCGCCGCAACAAAATCAGCCAGCATCTTGTAGCTCATGGCATTTTTCTTTTCAGGCCTGTTGATAGTGATGGTGGCAATGCCCCCATCAACCTCATGCAGAATCCAGTCTTCCATTTCGTACCTCCTTTAGCTTAACCCATCGACGGGAATGCAGGCTCCGTGAATAGCATCTGATTCTTTGGATGTCAGGAAACCAATGATACCCGCCAATTGTTCTGGTTTAACCCATTTATCAAAGTCGGCATCAGGCATATCCTCTCGGTTTCTCGGTGTATCAATCAAACTGGGCATGACGGCGTTGACGTTGATGTTTTGCTCGCGCAACTCCATCGCCATAGCCTCGGTTAATCGCATCACTGCTGCCTTAGAAGCCGTATAGGCGCCCATGTTTGCCACTCCCGCGGTTGCCGCCCTGGCCGCGACATTGACTATTTTTCCCGATGACCTCTGGATCATGCCGGGTACAACCGCTGTACTCATGTTCATGATGGAGCGAGCATTCAGATCAAACAGAAAATCCCACGTCTCATTACTGGTCTCATGAACCGGATCACCCATCAAGAAACCGCCAGCTATGTTGGCCAGCACGTCAACTTTGTCAAATTGCCGCATCAGGTCACCGACGGCCTTCACGCAGCTTTCTTTATTCGTTAGCTCACAGGTGAGATAACTATGATTCCCTGCTGGCTCGGGGAAGGCTTGCCTCAGTATATCCTCGCTATAATCAAGTACCGCCACTCTTGCACCACGCTCTGAAAACCAGGCAACAACAGCCCGCCCAAGCACACCAGCTCCCCCTGTTACCAGAACCAGTTTATTCGAAAAAGGCAAAGTGACCTCCCGTTACAAATGTTATCGTCCCAACTATCACCATATATTGCCCTGCCCAACTGAGGATTGTCCCGACCACTCTAAAGAAAGAGAGCACCGATACCTCTGACAGTTCACCACCTAACTCTGACAGTTCACCACCTAATATGCCATCCACTGATGAGTGGTTCAACGAGACATACCTGGCGATTACCCCAGGTTCTGCTGAAATTCCAGGATCACTGCGGTATACAGTGCAGCCGAACACTGGGTCATGTCTTTTAGTGGACTGACGCTGGCTGCAGCCCATTTCCATAATTATCGATGCTGCAGAGTTCACTGCTGTGAATATTAGCCCATCATTCTTGAGTGATGATTGGTAAACCTGGCCAGAGTCTCAAGCAGGCCAATCATTAAAGACACCGTCGGGCCTGCTATTCGAATATCCCGCTCACTGTAGGAAAAGTGCGCTCTTACATCACCATGCCAGGTCAGTTTATAACTACCGGGATCCAGAACTTTCGCGAGATCAACCTCATAAATGGAATCAACTTCTGACGGATTTGCTTCCACTCTGGCCGGATGCTGAATGATGCCGACCACGGGTGTGATCTTATAACCAGCCTGGGTGTAGTAGTGTCCAAGACAACCGAGAATCTCTACATCCTGCGCAGCGATATTAATCTCCTCAGCAGATTCTCTTAACGCGGTTTCTATACCCGACTTATCCCCCGGGTCAGACCGACCACCGGGGAAACACAGGTGACCTGCAAATCGTATATTCGTCTGCCTTTTCGTAACCATCAGTCTTGGCGTCACATCATCAATTATGGGGATGAGAACTGCTGACTCGGCGGCTTGTTGACGCACGTCCGGACTGACCAGATTTTCCACGTGGGGATTACGTAATTCTGCAAAATCAACCGTTTGAATGAACAAGTCTCGAATCAGTGACAGGTTCGCCTCAACCTTGATATCCAAAATCTCCCCTTTCGGCACTTCCTGATTCATGAATTCAGATTATTTTTCAGATCGCGATACCCTATTTGATGTATACCCGCCGCTTCGATGTATGACTTAAGCTCAGGGTCGGTAAACGCGAGGTAGTCTGCATGTCTCGAAGCGCTGGCTTTATCATCAATGGCCCTCAGTTCGTCACCCATTTTTGATGGATGGAAAAGAAGATGAGTGAGTCCCGGTTTAACGCCGTCAATAATCTCCCGATAGAACTGAGATTTATCTTCAAGTGGCACCAACGTATCTATATATATTTCATCCAGTGTCGGCAGGCTATCGAGATCAATCTGCGCAAGCGCTTCAAGATACTTCCCCTGGTCCTTAAGGCGATTCAACTCCTCCAATCGCTCAGGGCTGATTCTCGGCAGGAAGGCTGGAATACCAAATTCGTTTGCGAGAGTCAGGTAGGACTGGATGAATTTCGGATCTACGACTGATCCCATATGTGTATCAATATGCGTTATATCAATTCCCGCATTGAGCGCCAGTTCAATCTGGGTTCTCATCTCAACTTCCGCTGCCTTTGCATCGACATGACTCACCGCGTCTTCTGTTGTGTGCCACAGGTATCCCTGCGGATCCAGTAATCCAGTGGCCGGATCTCGTGTGCTCACCGCAGGCCATCTAAAGGTGGGGTACTCGCAGGTCAGGGTTAAATGTACACCGACGTCGTAACCTGGATTTGCCCTGCATATTTCAGCCGCCTCCAGGAACCAGGGAGCAGCAGTCAGGATCGAGCCACAGGTAGCAGCACCAACATCAAGGCATTCGAACGAGGCAACATTGGAAGCATGGCTGAAACCGATGTCATCAATATGGGTAATAAGAACTTTGTCTTCCGGTCCATATCCCATTTTCTTAAGGAAGTTATTCACGTTGAAGTCCCGGGTTTATTCGAATTTACTATTCTGCCATAGATTAGTTTTTTCTGTCCCAGCTATAGGCTTTCTCGACAGAATGTGATTTTCTACGCCCATGGGGAAAATAGAAGTTGCTGTAACTGCATGGACACAAAGCTCCGGTTGGTATGCCGATGAACTCTGTCAACAGGCCGAGATCGCGGAATCAATGGGTTTTCATTCCTTCTGGTTGCCGGAGAGTCACTTTGGTGATAACCGGTCTATTCCATCCCCTCTTACGCTGCTGGCATCCGTGGCTGGACGAACGAAAAAAATAATACTTGCCTCGACATCTTATTTGTTACCTATCAGGCACCCTTTACAGGCTGCAGAAGAAGTTGCTGTTCTTGATCAGTTGTCCAACGGACGCGTCATCCTCGGTGTCGGCCGCGGCATCCAGAACAGAATGTTCAAAGCTTTTGATTTACAGACGAAAGAGAAGCGTAAACGATTTCGGGCAAACCTGGATATTATGCGGAATGCCTGGCTGGGAAAGCCAATCGCTGAGGACGATGATGGTCATCCGATATGTCTTGCACCGCTTCCTGTCCAAAAACCACATCCGCCCATCTGGGTTGCAGCATTTGGTCCACTCGCACTCAAACAGGCTGGCAGTCTCGGCCTGCCTTATCTCGCTTCACCCGCTGAAACACTGACAACGCTTGAAGGCAATTACAAGCACTTTAATGATGTCGTAGTTGAAGCAAACCTTGAACCGGTAGAAACAACCCCGGTGATGCGGACGATCTTTATTACAAAAAGCAAGTCAGTTGCTCAAGACATAAAGAACTCGTTGGCACAGTCTGTTCCACATGCCATGCGAGAGGAAAACGCTAATGTTGATGACTGGACGATAGTAGGTGACAAGGCACACGCCCTCGACAAATTATCTGAGTATGTAGAGCGCCTGGGCATCACCCATCTTATTGCACGTGGGCGAATCCCCGGTGTTGACAATGAAGCTCAGGTTCGCAGTCATGAGATGCTGATGGAGGTTGCAGAACGCCTATAACGTAACCCGGCAACAGTTGTGCTGTTACTCACTCTGATGGGACCATCTCCCGCTGCTTTCTGCTCAGGCATTGATGCAGTCTGGTCCGTTACAATCATTACTCAAGTACTCTTACGAGGTGCTCTTACTATATTCCGATCCCAGGTTTCTATACTCGCGACCTTATCAGGCAAAGGATTACCAGCAGCAAGTTGTGCCTTAAGTAAGTACCATTCAGTGCTGATGGTTTTTGCAGACCTTAAGTTTATACTGAATGCATTGTTAGTCTTGGCAAGATTCACTTAACCGAATCTTGCATGGAGCAAATCTTTGCGCTGGGTACATTTCTTAACCGCCATTTTGTGCTGTCTTACATCAATCGAGATTACAGCATCAACGCTCAGCATTCCCCTGTCGCTCGAAACAGGATGGGAGGTTCTTCGATATTCAAGAATCAAGCAGAACCGGGTCAGATTTGACAATGAAGGTTTGACGATTGAAGTTGATAATTCAGCGGGACCGGTAATTTATCCTCTCGACGAAGCGAGCAGAATTCAGGCCGTCAGCTTCTCACTCGAAATCTCAGGAGACATCAATCTGGGAAACATGATCCAGGGTGATAAGGGGGCAGATGACTTTGTTTTTCGATTGGGTCTGGTCTATGAAGGTGATCAAACTCTCAACTTTCTGCAGCGTCGCTTTTCAGCTCCCTGGGTTCAGCGTCTTTTTCATTTAGCGCCAAAGGGAACTGGTGTTGATCCGATTGAGTTCTACAATGTCTATTCTGATTCAAGGCTGGCAGGTAAATCACGCAGCCATCCACTCTCCGACTTGCTTCATGAATCCTTTATTTTTGCTCAACCCCGCGATGGAAAGTTAACTCGACGTCTTGATCTGAACAAATCCACGAGGGTTCTGGCACTGTGGATCAGTGTGGATGGAGATGACACAGGATCAAGATTCACGACCAGGATAACGGACTTAAAACTTCACCTTCCGGAATAAGTACTATCCAGCTCTGACACAGCTGAATTATTGCCTGCTCAATTAACTTCCCGTGGTGAGATTCAGTCTCAGTCAACAATCTTGATCAATTGACCGGGTTCGGGCTGTCCTTCCGGATAAAGTCCGTTCATGACTCGTAACTTGTCCAGCGCGTAGTTGGTAATCGGAGACTCATCAGCCAGTTGCTCCATCGTTGTGCTTTCCTCGGCACGAACTACCTGCAGTTTCGGTACCTTCGCCTCGCGGCGATCGTCCTTACCCATTAAATCAAAGCTGAAAATGGTGGATATGAATTCCTTGTCCGATGCGATTTTTCGCAAGTCATGTTTACCTGCGCCAGCGAGAATATAAACCAGCCGTTTCCGAGTATCCTGCAATATGGCAATTCGAAGGGGTCTCGGACCAAACGGTGAATCCGCACGGTCTGCAATACCCAGGAATCCATTGAATCTGGATATTGTTACATCACGTCCTTCACGTATCTTCAAGCCGAGTTCCTGCTCCAGGTAATCTCGCCCGGATAATCCTTTCGCCATCCTGCCTGTTGTTACCGTGAAGATGGCATCGGAAACCACTGACACAACCTGCACACCTTTTCCAGTCGTTTGAATTCGCCAGCCATCCGGGAAGGACAGCTTTATTCCTAACTTCGGATGATAAAATGTGTTCTTTCTAACAACGCCAACCTGGCGCATGTCACCATACGCCAGGCCATTCAACTTTTCGAGAAACTCATCAGCTTTAATGAACTCGTCATAGCTTTCCAGCAGCTTGAGGGATTCTCGAACCGCTTCCTTATAACGTGTGTCATGATCAGGATGAGTGGACAGGAAGCCGTGATAAACCTTCGGTGTCCTTTTCTCAATTCTCGCCTGCTCAATCTCAATTCGATCGTTAGCCTTTAAGATTTCAATGGTCTTGAGCATTGCCTCTGGTGAATACCCGGCCTTGGCCATATATTCAGCACCCACCTCATCTGCCTCAAGTTCAAATTCACGGCTGTAACCCTTTAACAATACGCCGCCAAACAGATTCCCCAGTTCATAGACACCAGGCGTTCCCGTGACAATAGACGCGATCGCTGTTGCAGCTCCCAGAATTTTGCCACGTTTCTGCGAACGAAACGCGTGTTTCTCAGTAACGTGTGCAACCTCATGTCCGAGAACAGCTGCAAGCTCTGATTCCGAATTCATGTGTGTCAGCATGCCACGAGTAATGTAAATATATCCGCCGGGTAACGCGAATGCGTTAATCACATCGTCGTTCAGGATAGTGAAGTGATAGGTAAGTTCCGGGCGACTGCTCTCGTCAGCGACTCTATTGCCTACTTTTTCAATATAGGTCTGTAATTCCTTGTCCCTGTAGACACCATACTGTGCAAGTATTTTGCGATGTTCCTGGGCACCAAGTTCCAGTTCCTCTTCAAGCGAGACGGCGAACGTCGAAAACGAGGCACCACAGAGAATGATGAACGCAAGCAGGTGTTTTTTGATCATAAGACTCATCTTAATCAACCCGGGACAATTTTCCATCATTGGATTCCGCTCTCCTTTAGACCTGAGTCTTATTAAAAAGGTTCTTTGTTGACAGCACCTGCAGCAACTATTTATCAGTGCTTCTTTTCAGTGCTTCGGCTCAATACCAGGAAAACCCACAGAACCAAAGGCCTTCAATTGAGTACCTATCCAGAGACAATAGGCAATTCGGTGACTGTCACGCTGATTTGCAGCCCAATATCTCTGGAAATCGTAGTATCGCTGGGTGTATAACTGACCTCAAATGTTGATTCGTTTGTTGATTTTGGTATCGATAACGTTGGTTTCATCTGTTCTTGCAGCTTCTGATTCCGACGATACTACCGTTGCGCCGGAACTTGCACTGAGCTTCGAGGCAAATCAGGAATTTGAACTTGCGATTGATGCTTATCAGCAACAGGTGACGAAAGCTGAAGCAGCGTTCGGCCCATTCTCAGAGGAGCTGATTGATCCCTTGATGGGGTTGGCACGAAGTTACTTCGCGGTTTCAGACTATGATGCTGCCTTTAAAACAAATGAACGAGCACAACACCTCACTCATCGGAATCAGGGCGTTTATTCAATCCGTCAACTGGAAGGTATTGATCTGATGACTCAGATTTACTTGTCTCAGCGAGAAATCGAAATGGCTGACAAGCAGCAGATCTTCTCTCTGTTTATCTCCGAACACCATTTCGGCAAGGAGTCGATTGATCTACTGCCCGCACTGGCAAAGATGAGCATGTGGTATATGGATACGGGGCAATATCGCCATGCACAAGACGTTTTGGCGCGCAGCCGCGATATCATCAAATCATCAGGTAACACACACGAACCGTCACAAATACCTGCGATAATCGAAACCGCAAAGATTAAACGCCTGCGCAGGTCTTGCTGCAGCCATAAAATCCTCCAGGATGCCCTGGCTATTGTCGATGCTAATCCTGATATCGGAAATGATCTTCGTGCCTGGATATATGTTGAGTTGGCTGATTCGTATACCGTTCGCGGTGAAGCAGAAAAAGCTGCCAATAATTATCGGCTTGCCTGGCAGGCAATGAATGAAAAACAGAGATGGGATTACTTCTTGCAGCCACGGCCAATTGCTTTGTCCAAGGAACTTGAAGAAAAATCAAATTTACGAATCCTCAGGGCTGAAAAGAACCGGTTTGGCCGGGGTAAATTCGAACCAATGAGTGTTGAAGAAAAGTTATTGCTGGAGACGCTGCCGCCACAGGAATTCCACATACCAGTGAATGACCATGATTACAAAGTACGGATACGAGACAGGATGTTTCGTCATCCTGAGGACAAAAAGACATTTCGTGTCGTTGGACACCCATTCCAGTTTGTTCACGAACAGCTACTGAACATCCTTCCACAGAGCATGCACGATGACGAAGATCTCGCAAAATTGTATGTTGAACTCAGTTTTACGGTAAACCAGAAGGGTTCAATCCGTGAAGTGGAGGTAGAATCATCCAATGTGCCAGCCAAAGTGAGGAGACTCATGCGACAAGTATTACGCAAAACAAAATTCCGACCCAGGATTTTGGCGGGTGAAATGATTACAACCTCACAGGTTCAACTCTACCAGACCTTCGAGCCCTGACCAGGACCTAAAACTCAATGAAGTACACCGCCATTCTGCTCTTAATCGCTCTATTTACCTGCTCTTCGCTTCAGGCATCACCTTTGGACTATCTGTTTCAGGATCTGGACTTTTCTGATGAACATCTAACGAGCAGCCATGAGCTTCTGATAGGACAAATCAGCAACAGTGCTTACGACGAAGCGAGGGCTACCGCAAAGAAACTGGTCTCCGAAGTTTCAGATTCTGACCTGGACAGTCTTATTCTGGCCAAGGTACTGGCTAACTCAGCGATTATCGAGCTGAACTGGGATCTGGAAGAAGCAATCAATATCGTGAATCAGGCGATAGATCTCACAGAAATCATCAATCCCTTCCACAAAGACCTGTTTGGAATGCTTCTGATCCGGGCTTTTGCAGAAGAAAAACTAGGCGACCACACCTCGACAACAGATACTCTGCGGCGAGCACAACATATTTCTCACCGGCATGATGGTGTCTACACCAGAGACCAGCTTCCTATTATAAAATCGTTAGCACTGATCAATGAAGATCGCGGTCGCCTTGAAAGCGCAGACAGGGAGCAGAGGTTTCGCCTCAAAATAAGTGAGCAGGCATACGGTGTCAATGCTGAAGAGTTGATTCCCACACTGGAAGAACTCGGTATCTATTTTGCCAAACGCGGATATTCGATTCCCGGTATTCTGGGTCAGACAGATATGAATCGAATCAAGCTGTTCCGTTTTTCATTCAAGATGTACGAGCGTGCTATTGCAATTATCGAAGATAAGTACGGTCCCAACGATCTTCGTCTGGTGAGTCCTCTTAAAGGTCTTTCAAAAGCAAAATTCTTATTGGGATCAGCAAAGACAAATTCAAGAAGTGCGATGGAACGAGCTACGGAGATCATCAGCAACAACCCGACAACCGACACACCTGATTTTGCCCGGGCAATAATTGATCTGGCGGATATCTACACGATGACACAGGACAGCCGTGCATACGAAACCTATCAACACGCCTGGGTACTACTCTCTGAAAAACCAGAATATGAACAACTAAGATACGATGCTTTTGCCAAACCGAAGTGGTTGCATCACGACGACTTCAGGCCTGTCTTGAAACGACAACCAGTAGGCATAGATGAATCCACTGAGCTGTTTGTGGAAGTGGAATTTGATGTCCTTGAGAATGGCAGCGTTAATAATGTTGAGATAATCGAAGCCAATGTACCCAACGACAAGAAAAAATCTTTCCGCGACAGTGTCCGCAGAATAAAGTATCGACCCAGACTGGTGGATGGCAATCCAAGGGTTACCGAGGGACTCAGCTTATATCAGACATTTGTCGTCCATCGTCCCGAGCCAACCGTTGAAACCACCTTGGAAACAGGTCCTGAGACATAGGAGGTTCAACCCTCATCGGTCTGCAGGAATTCTCTCAATTGCCCCGCCAGGGCTTTGCAGGCAGCGTTACCGGGTCGCGCCATGATCGGTATGGGCAGTATCAAACCGGCAAGATAGGAGGTACCGCTGGCATCGGCACTAATCTCACCAGCTGTCGTGAGATTTTGCAGATCCCATATTGATGCCTCATAGGATGCATTTTCTTCCCAATAAGTAACCCCAAGGCAGCCACCACCGAATGTACTCAGCGTACAGCTGAAACTTCCACCACGATCTGTGGTGACGGTATCACCATTGATCCAGGCCAGATATCTGATCTTTGACGCCTCAATTCGATCCTGAACACCTGGTTGAGCGAACAATCTTGCAAGATCATCACTCGACGCCGGTGCGGTACGAGGTTCAAACCAGGGGTATAGCTGATCTTTAAACTGTGCCTGTGGTATCAGCCTGATGGGTTCAGAACCCGTGCTCAAGGCATCAGCCAGGCAGTCCGTGAAACTCTCTTCAGTCTGCCGATCGTTGTAGCTGGCCCTGCCAAGAATTACCAGTGCTTCATCATTATTAAGGCCGGTACTGGCAGTACGTGATTCTTCAATTCGGGCTGTAACACAACTGGTGAGTAACGTCACCACTAACACTATCAAGCAACCATTCTTCATTTTGGTTCCCCTTCACGTTGTGCCAGCCACGAAACTATCGCTGGATGTTCTCCCAGTCCAACCGCAATTCTGGTTCCGCCATCTCTTATTGCCAGCATCGTAGCATCTCCCAGCGCCTGACCTGAACTAAAAGTACCGCCTTCGCTCTTGCCATATCCGACGACGACATACTCGGCTACTTTCTGGTTGTCTGAATCCATCAGTGTGATCCGATAATGAATCGAAGCGGAATAAAACTTCAGACCAGATATATTCGGTGTGAGGAAGCCATACTTCTCGATCTTCGGAATAATCACCCCGTCCAGATTAGCTTTCTGAACATCGGTCAATTCAGGTGATTCGACTTCAACTACTGAATCGAACAGGGCAGTCATCAGATTGCGAAAGAAGCTCAGGTTCTTTTCGCCCAGTGGAATATTCCAGGTCCCTTCTTCCTTGAGGACTTCACTGTGCATAAATGTCTTGAAACCCTCTTCGTAATATATCCCGACATTCGCAGGAATCCTTGCCACCAGCGGAGTAGGAACTGAACCCTCAACCACCACATTGGTCGTACAAGCTGTCAACAAACCAAGAAGCACAACCAGACTGACAGCAGTCCATTTCAATTCACAGTTCCTCAAAAACATACCCTTGTTTTTTTAGTTCCATCAGATGAAGATTAGTTCATCCGACAGGCGTATAGGTGACGATCTGAGTCTATTTAGACCTGATCAACGACCTTAATATTCGTTCTCGCACTTCACCACATCAACAGCGATCTTACAAATAATTCCACCCGCTCGACGGATAAACACATCTCACTCTATATCAGGATCAGAAAGGGCAAAATCTCCACAACAGGCCCTGCAGATAAAAAGTACCCGGTTTGGAAGTGTATTGAACATTTCGGCCAGAAAACGGGTCAAACTAGGGTCAGATAGTAAATAACAGTGCCCTATTCAGGTAAACTTCAGTTTTTGGGTGACACAATGCAGTCTGGCAACTACTTTTTGGGTGAAGGTACATTCATGGAGGCTCCATGAGAAACAAACAGCTGCGATCGATGTTAGCACTTGGTATTCTGCTGGTGCTGGTCGCTTGTAAGTCGCCGAAAATGCAGATGCCACAACCACCATCCAGCACACCGCCTTCATCAAGCCCGTCAGGAGGCCTGCCTTCTCCTACACAAACACCATCCGGCACGCCCCCCAGTACACCGAGTTCTTCTCCTTCATCACCCAGTCCGACCTCAACACCATCACTGCCCAGCCCGTCCTCGTTGCCTAATCCAACGGTCGGTACAGATCCAAGTTTAAGTTTGCCAGACGGAAAACCCTCCAGTGACCAGAAAGGCAGCAAAGGGGAGCAAGGTGAGACCGCAGAACAAAGGAATGAACGACAAAAAGCGGGTGGCGATCTGCAAGAAGCCGGTGAGAAAATTGCCAGTGCCGGTGCCAAAATTGGCGATCAGGCACAGGCAGGCGGTGGAAGCGAATTACCCTCCCAGTTCCCTCAGCAACCACCTGAACCCAATGCTCGGGGTGATGAACCGCCTGATCCGTTGATTCCCGACACGGACTCCACGTCGGAAAGTGAAGAACTGGTATTTGATGAGAGCGAATCCAAGCCGTCTAAATCGGTGGCCAGCAATGATTCTTCAAGCCCACCGGGAGAATCCAGCAACGTTGAGTCCAGTCAGGCTGCAGAGCTTGAAACCGGTGCGAATGAGTCTTCTTCCGGTGAATCTGAGATAAATGCCGAGATTACAGCAACACAGGATGCTCTGGAACAAGCCAGTGAAGCACTGCGAACGGCAGGAGAGGCAGTCGCCAGTGCGGAGTCTGATGAGGAACTGGCGGAAGCAGAACAACTGCTTGCTCAGGCTCGAATTACCGTTATTCTCGCTGCTCAGGATCTCGAACTTCTGGAGGAAACTCTGGGCGATCCCAGTCTGGGTGAAGATGATCTCTTTGAGGAGGCGGAGAATGCACTAGACGAAGCGAATATCTTGCTCGTGATTGCCACCCAATCAGTCCTGAATGCAAAAACAGGATTACCTGATTTCCCGGATGGTTTGCCTGCGACGGGGATTCCGACGACGGGCAGTGAACAGATCGGTCAGCTTGATGAAGAACTGGACCAATCCCTGGTGATATTTGAGGGTCGGATTGAAGATGCCAGGGGTACCATTGTAAATTCAACACCTCCTCCGATTACCGACTCTTCTCAAACGCGACGTCAGGGCAACCGGGGTCTAGATCTGATGGAAGTTGGGGATCAACCTGTTGGGGATCAACCTGTTGGGGATCAACCTGTTGGGGATCAACCAGCAGGAGATGAGCCAGAGGCAGCTGACCAGAAGTCGCCGGGTGAAGAACAGATAGCATCAGTCATCCCCCAGGTCCCGGAAGACATGCCAAGCCCACAGGGTGATGATATTGTCGCGCAGCAGCTCAGAGAAGCTGCCATTGCTGAGACAGACCCAAAGCTCAAAGAAAAACTCTGGGAGGAATATCGCCGTTACAAAGCGGGATTATAGTTCCAAGGACAAGACTATGAAGATATCAAATCCACATCATCTAACTATCAGCCTCCTCACAGTCGTCTGCGTCGTCATCAGTGGTTGCTCCACTACCGAAATAGTGAAAGCAAACTCAACTCCTGCTCTCCAGGCGAAAGAACCATTGCCACTGCATCTGTACCTGGATGTCGGTATTCTGCCCCTGCAACCAGGGATACCTGATTCGGAAGACGAAGTTAAGAAGAAGCTGATTATCCCGGATGTAAGACGTGCAGAATCCCAGTACATTGCCTACCACCTCAAAGATACACTTGAATTCACCGGCAACTGGGGAGCTGTAAGGGTTACGCCAAATATTTCAAACGCCGTTGACATCAGTGTCTCAGGCAAGATCATTCAGTCTGATGGTGAATTACTAAGAGCCCGGCTGAAAGCGACCGATTCAACCGGAAAAATCTGGGTCAACAAGGAATATTCTGACCAGGCCAGCAAGTTCTCCTATGATGGCCCGAAAGAAGATCCATTCCAGGACTTCTACAACGACTTCGCCAACGACTTACTTAAGTACCGAGAAATACTCAATGAAGAGAAGATCACTGAGATTCGACGAATATCGAGTCTCAAGTATGCTATTAGTCTGTCACCAGAAGCTTTTGGTAATTATCTAACAATGTCTCGAGGTGGCAACGCTGAGATTAATCAACTCCCTGCAGACAACGATAGAATGTTAGAAAGAGTCGACAAAATCAAGGAACGGGAATACCTGTTTGTTGATACTTTGGATGAATACTACGGTAAGTTCTATAGAGACATGAAGGCATCCTACGACGAATGGCGATTCGCCACATACGACGAAGCCATCACTTTGCGACGAATGCAAAAACAAGCCAGAAACAGGTTACTGGGAGGCGCGGCATTGATCGCAGGAGGACTGTACGCAGGCTCTGAAAGTGGTACATACGCCGGTCAGGCAGCATCTGTCGGATCTGTTCTCGGCGGAATCAGCTCAATAAAGAGTGGACTGGACTTAAGAAAAGAAGCAGAAATCCACGCCGAATCTTTACGAGAGCTAAGTCATTCGCTGGGATCTGAGATTAAGCCTTATGTGTTGGATATAGAGGGTCGTACCATTGAACTTACTGGCACGGCAAATGCGCAGTACGACCAGTGGAAGAATATACTAAAGGAAATTTATACGACTGAAACAGGGACCCTTGAACGGTAACCGCCACATTTGTTCATGAATGTTTAAGGACTGCCTGAAGTTTTATGGCTGCATACGCTTTTAACTAAGAATGACAACAACACTAACTGAAGGGCAGATATTTTCTGCCAAATACACCATGTTGCATCGAATCGCCGAAGATGATCAGTGCGACTGTTGGCTCGCACTTGATACCGAACTGAACGAGCGAGTCTTTCTTAGAGTATTTAAACAGGATCTGGATAACGAGATCCGGCAGTCAATTTCCCAAATCATCAACCGGCAGCGCGGCCTGCTGCACGCTCAAATTCCACGAATCTATGCGCTTGATCGATTTGATGACACTGACTTTATTGCCAGCCAGTACATTCGATCTCAAGCAGAGTTCAATCACGCGGGAGACTTTGCAGAGCAATGGCAACTGCTCAGACAGGCTGCCATGGCGCTTGAATTCGCTCATGGCCTGGGCTTTGCTCACGGTCACCTGCACCCTCACAACCTCCTGATCGATAACTCGGGTAATATTCAGATAACAGATTTCGGGATTTCAGCTTCACAAAAAAAACAGATATCTCAGTATCTAAGCCCTCAGGTCAAGACTGAGCATGCTGCTGATGCATCTGACGATATCTATTCCTTTGGTCAACTTTTATTTAGAGGCCTAACAGGCAAATATTGGCGCGACGGGCAAACTTTTGAATCCAATCTACCGATACCAGAAGAATTCCAGCAACTTCTGATCAGCATGCTGAGTGACTCTCCCTACAATCGACCCAGGGATCTCTCAACCGTTATCGAGATCGTAGATGCTTACGTCGCTGGTGACAACGATAAAGTCGAAGCAATCGTGTCTGACTTCAGTCGCGTACAACCAGAAACTGTCGATATCAGTAACAGATCAACCCATATATTCCCGCGTGAGCGGAACCTTGTATCAGCACCAATCGCTCTGGCGGGATTATTTCTGCTTGTCATCCTGGCCTTTTTTGTCTTCCGATTCTTACCTGAAGCAGAACCAATCATCGTCGCCGAAGATGCCGGTTCAGTCAGCACACCTACAGTCGCGCCCACTCCGCAAACTGATGCTCCTGAAGAAAAGATCCTCACACCACTTGAGATCGCCAGACTCAAGGAACTGGAAGAACAGGGAAGTGAGATTGCCACCCGTCTTCTAAGGCTGCAGATTGAAGTTGAAGACATTGGCGGGCAGATCTGGGCAAAAGAGCAGTACAGTGCTGCCCTCAATTATGGTCTCGAAGGTGATGCGGCGTATCGCGACAAGGCCTTTGAATTAGCGCTTGGTAAATATCAACAAGGCGTCACAACACTTGAGATGGTGTTAGACAGCACCGAATCGGTCTCTTTGCAGAACCAGGCCATTGGCAGGCAGGCGCTTGAAGACGGCGATTCAGCACTGGCCCAAAAGGCCTTCACAATTCTCAACGCCATTACCCCGCGCGACCCTGAGATCCTCGCCAGCCTCGAGAGGGCAGAAAATCTGAAACAGGTACAAACCTTGATAAAAAATGGCGAGATTATCGAGAGAAACGAGGACCTTTCAGGTGCACTCAGCTTCTTTGAGCAAGCTTATGCACTAGACCCGGAATGGGCTCCTGCCCACATTGCACGCCAACGAATCAAGCAAAAGATTGCAAACGCTGCCTTCAATGACAAGATGTCCATCGCTTTCTCTGCACTAAACAAAAAGGAGTACGCAACCGCACGGGAAGCCTTCCTCGAAGCCCGGCAAATTCTGCCTGACTCAGACGAACCAAAGGATGGTCTGGAGCAGATTACAATTTCTGAAATCCAGGACGCCATCGGATCCCATCAGCAAGAATTACATCAGTATGTTGCTGACGAAGACTGGGCTGAGGCTGTCATCGGATATGAAGCGGTGCTCGATCTTTCACCAGGCACAACCTTTGCTACCCAGGGATTGTCGTATGCACAGGCACGCATCACGCTGGACAAGGAACTGCGACGCTTCGTATCTCAGCCTGGACTAATGCTCACTGACAGTGCGCTTACTGAAGCAAAAGCAGTGCTGCTCAAGGCAGCACGAATTAAAGATCCTGGTAAGAAACTGCTTGACCAGATAAATAGATTGTCACACTTCATCTCACTGGCACGAATTCCGATTGAAATTGAACTGAGATCAGATAATAAGACTGAAGTGACGGTCAACAGAGTAAGGAACTTTGGCAAGCTGGCGTCAACCAAACTGGAACTCTACCCGGGCACCTACACCATCGTCGGTAAGCGGCGCGGATATCGAGATGTTCGTGAAGAAGTAATCCTGCGGGGTGGGCGCCCGGTCCGGCCGATTCTCATCAGCTGTACTGAGAAAATCTAAGAGGATTAATGGAGAACGAAAATACCATTATCGAGGCAACGCCTTTTCAACCTGCGCAGGATGATCAGCGTGACCGCTTCTTCAGGATAAGGCCCCTACAGACGATCTTAGTCATCGTTTTCCTTGTTCTGACGACAGCAACGATCTTCACCCTGACGGCGCGCGCAGTGAGAGTCGCAATCAACCCAGCTCCTGATACATTTCGATTTACGAGCGGTTTCAGTTATCAAATTGGTGAACGGTACCTGATGTTACCTGGTCAATATTCATTCACTGCGGGCAAGGAGGGTTACTACCTTCTAAGCGATTCAGTTGTTGTTAATGATGATCCCGATCAGGAATTTGAATTTATACTGAAAAAACTTCCCGGCATCCTCAGACTCGAAACACAGCCTGAGGTATCAGCCGAGATACTCCTGGATCAGAAACAGGTTGGCGTCAGTCCGTTGATATTGGATCAAATAGAACCCGGACTGCACGATATCAGCGTCAGATCCGCTCGTTACCTTAATTATGATACCGAGATATCTATCGATGGCATGCGCCAAACCCAAACCCTCTCGATCCCCCTCTCCCCGGCCTGGGCAAATATTACGATCAGCAGTCAACCGTCTGATGCACAAATTCTGATTGACGGAGTTGTGACGTCAACTACACCCGACAGCATTGAAGCTCTGCAGGGTGAACGCAGCATACAGATCAGAAAAAAGGGATACAAAACCTGGCAGACAGAGTTGCCAGTTAGAGCAGATATTGATCAAACCCTGGACACAGTTATTCTTGAAAAATCCGATGGCAAGGTTTCTGTCGCGTCGACCCCAGCTGGCGCGAATGTCAACATTAACGGGCGATATAAAGGACAAACTCCGATACGGCTGACGCTTGCACCAAGCCTCGCTTACGAAATCAGACTCTCAAAAGCAGGCTACAGACCCGTAACACGCAATATTACTGTTGATCCGGATGAAGATCTCAGCCTCAGCAACAAACTCTCTCCCGTGCTTGGCGTGGTTCAACTCATGGTAGAACCCGCTGGCGCCGAACTCTTTGTTGACGACATGTCATACGGAGACGCCACGCAGCGACTGTCTCTGACAGTCAAGCAGCACGAAATCAAGATTATGAAAGAAGGTTATTCAGACTACATCACGATCATATCGCCTCAGCCGGACTCTTCACAGCAGTTGCTTATACGTCTGCAAACTGAAGACGAAGCCAGAATCGCCGCCATAGCCACGACCATCACCAACGCTGTCAATCAAACGCTAAAACTCATCATTCCTGACCAGTTTGAGATGGGCGCCGGGCGCAGAGAACCAGGCAGACGCTCCAATGAAATCCAGAAACGGGTCACCCTGACAAGGGCTTTCTACTTGTCTACCACAGAAGTGACCAATGAACAATTCAAGCGGTTTGATTCTACCCACGATTCAGGCATGTTGGGACGTGCCCTGCTTTCAGACGCCGATCGTCCCGTCGTGAATCTGTCATGGCGTCGGGCGGTCGAGTTCTGTAACTGGCTCAGTGATCTGGACGGATTACCAGCCGCCTACGAACAGCTCGAAAGTCGCTGGAAACCAGTAACACCAATGAATACTGGCTACCGCCTGCCGACCGAAGCAGAATGGGTTCGAGCAGCTCGATATGCGAATGGGCCGGAGCCCACCAGGTTCCCCTGGGGAGAGAACATGCCACCCGTCAAGGTTCTGGCAAATTACGCGGACGAATCTGCAGCAAACATGGTTCCATACTATCTCTCTGGGTATGATGATTCATTTCGTGGACCAGCCCCGGCAGGTAACTATCCGGCAAACGAACTCGGCATCCACGATCTGGCAGGTAATGTTGCCGAGTGGATTCACGACTATTATTCTGTGGAAACACCAAAGGAAACACTGATCGATCCAACAGGCCCGGAACTTGGAGACTACCACGTGATCAGAGGATCAAGTTACCAGCATGGTCGCTTCAGTGAACTTCGCTGGACCTATCGCGATTATGGCGACGATTCGCGACCAGATGTCGGTTTTCGAGTCGCCAGGTTTCTGGAATAACACAAATGAAACATCTGACTTTTTTCATGCTCCTGTTAATGCCGCTCAACCTGGCAGCACAAGACGCATCGAATACAAAAAGTGAAGACGCTGTCCAGGAACAGAAGGTCCAGGAAGAGAAGGTTGAAGAAGCCACGCCGATACAAGATCAACCGGTCGCAGCTAACGCGACGCCCAGAGCCGAAGCACTGCGCGAAAGAAAGCTGAGCGATGCTTTTAAACAATTTATACCGAGTGAAAGGATCAGTGCAGACAATGCTGTTCCGTTTCCAATTGATATCTAAGGGGGAAGAATGAAAAGACAATTACCGGTGGAATTTATCTTCCAACTGTTCTCACTGATTATTGGCATTATCATTATCCATGGTATTTACGTTTCCATCGTCCGTCCAAATGCGACCGCGATCCTAGAAGAACAGGCTATTCAGATTAATGCCAATCCAGACTACGTTCCCGAACGCTCTCCCTATGTCGTGATCAGAGACTTTGAACAGGAATCCTGTTTCATTCTGATGCTGTGGGCAATGTCGTTAATGGGCTATAAAGCACTGCTGGCAACCAGAGAACGAAGTGTCATGCAACTCGATCTGATTCCCCTCAGCCAGGGCACCAGCATTCTTCCTGAAGATGCCCGGGAGTATTCGCGCCCCGTGCAGGCACTGACACAAGTTCAGCAGAGCTTTCTGCTGCCAAGAGCACTGCTCACTGCGCTGCATCGATTTCGCTCGACGCGAAATATACAAGATGTCTCTAATTCTATTCGTGCAATTTGTGAGTCTGAATCTGAAAGACTGGATTCCGAGCTATCAATGATCCGATATATTGCCTGGGCAATTCCTTCAATTGGATTCTTAGGGACTGTACGCGGCATTGGCCAGGCGCTAGGACAGGCTCATAAGGCCGCGCAGGGTGACATTGCCGGTGTGACGCAATCCCTGGGGGTAGCATTTAATTCAACTTTTGTTGCACTCCTGATCAGCATTATTGTCATGTTTCTGATGCATCAACTGCAACTCAACCAGGAACGGTTGGTACTCGACTGTGAAGACTACTGTGATAACCGCTTAATCCGACATCTACAAACCTAACTGAGGTAAACCTTTGGCAACAGGATTCATCGAACTTAACGACGCTGGTATTAATCAGGCTGTAGACGGAAAGCTGATCTACACAAGCCCGGGTTACGCCGTTCTGGATGGCGACCAGTTGATGGTCGGTGAGCAGGGTCTAAAGAACGCACGTTTACTGCCTCGCTGGACCAACAACAGATTTTGGAATCAACTCAACAATGAACCCATTGCCAACAGCACAAACCTCGTGAGACACCACGCCGATCTCGCATTCAATCATCTTGAGCAGATCTGGGCCAACATGGATCAGGGCATTGAGCAGGTCGTACTGGCAGTACCTGGATTTTATGACAGACAACAGCTTGGTTTGTTGCTTGGTATGGCAAAGGAAACCAACATTCCAGTCAAGGGATTGGTAGATCTGGGTCTGATATCCGTAGCCCAACAACCCAGTCTGCAGACCATATTCTTCCTGGACATCTCGTTACACCGCATTACAGTGACGCTGCTCCGATCCGATAGTGTGCTGCGCGCGATGGAGACGATGACAATTAGTGACACCGGCTTGTTTACTCTCTGGGATCGCTGGGCGAATATCATTGCCTCACAGTTCATTCAATCCACCCGATACGATCCAATGCATCAGGCAGACAGTGAACAGCAGTTATTTGACCTACTGCCTTCATGGATCACTGAAAGCAGCCGAACCAATCAGTTTGAGTTAAATCTCGATGGCGTGACTCATACAACCCAGGTTTCAAGCGAACAGCTGATAGGTGCCTGTTCAACTGTTTATCCGGAAATCGTCAAGGCTATTCGGAATCTGATCCCTCCGAATGAAGCTGCAACACTGTTTGTTTCTCACCGATTCCAGGGGATTCCAGGGCTGAAAGACTCACTTCAGCTTATCCCGGATCTTGAAGTTGATTATCTTAGTGGCACCGCCGCAATAGAAGCGGCGCAGATTCACTGGGATAAACTCGCGTCTTCAGGTGATGACGTATCTCACATCACCACACTACCGGTTTCTGCCAAAAAGACGAGCACCAGAGTGTTACAGCAGCCACCCACTCACCTGCTGACAGCTCATCGAGCCTATAGCATCAGCAACACTTTAAGAGTTGAATCTCTGTCGCCAGAAGGTCTGGTCGAAAGTGCTGATGATGCCAGCTTCACCGTGTATCAGAGGGGAAAAGATGTGTTCCTGGAAGCCCATGAATCAGATGTACTACTCAATGGTCAGGCACCAGCTTCGCGGTGTGTGCTCAATGCAGGCGACCAGATCATGCTTGATGGCCAAACAGCCGTTTTGATAACCGTCAATTAGTATGGCAAAGCGACGCGAGTTCAGCATTTTCAGTCTTTCTTTTCTGGATGTCATGGCCTGCGGATTTGGCGCTGTCATCCTCATTTTTATCGTTATTCAGCACAGTACGGAAACCGTATCACAGGAAATTAACCTAGAGTTGCTTGCCGAAATAAAGGAACTCGAAGTCGAGGTTCTTGAAGAAACCGAAAACCTCGTTGAACTTAAGACAACTCTCAAAGAAACCGATGACGAGATAGTAACAACCGAAGATCTTATTCTCCTAATACTGAATGAAATCAAAGTGTTACAGGCTTTAATTAAAGAGTTTCAAGACTCTGGATCCAGCCATGCGGCTGCTATTGATGCCCTCAAAACTGAATTGAAACAACTCAACGAAGAAGCCGCTTCACTCAAAGGGTCAGTTGCAGCAGCCGAACAAAGTGGTGTAGACAGCAGATCCTTCATTGGTCTCGGTGACCGACAGTATCTAACGGGTCTGCATCTCGGCGGCGAGCACATACTTATCCTGTTGGATACCTCGGCCAGTATGTTGGACGATACCATCGTCAATATCATCCGCCGTCGAAATATGGAGGATGATGACATCCGAGCCTCGAAGAAGTGGCAACGGGCAATTAGAACAATCGATTGGATCGTTGCAAATCTACCTGTCGAAGCCAACATGCAACTCTTCACTTTTAATACCGAAGCTAAACCACTCATTCCCGGAACAGAAACAAGTTGGATTCGAGCCGCTGATCGTGAAGATATTGACCAGGCACTGAGCAATCTGCAGGAGATTATCCCGAAAGGTGGCACCTCACTTCATCATCCTTTTGCTCTTGCGAGACAAATGAAACCCGTACCAGACAGCATATTTCTTATCGTCGACAGTCTGCCAACGATGGGTTTTACACCAGGCAACCAGACCAGCATTTCAGGTAGTGAACGTGTCGGCCTATTCGGCAGCGCTATGGATGAATTGCCCCTTGATACGCCTGTGAATGTGATTCTGTTCCCTATGGAAGGTGATCCGATCGCCGCACCGAGTTTCTGGCGTCTGGCTCAAATAACTGGCGGCTCTTTCCTGAGCCCGTCAAAGGACTGGCCATAATGAAGCCTAAGCGTCGGGAAATTGAAGGTGTGAGTCTGTCTTTTCTTGACGTCATCAGCTGTGGTTTTGGCGCGATCATTCTTATGCTGGTACTGACAAAAGTATTTGAGCCGGTCGTGCTGGAGGATACCATCGAGAATCTGGAAGGTTATCTGGCCGCTCTTCAGGAAGATGTTTTTAAGCTCCGGGGAGAAACACGGGACATCGATCGGGAAATGATTCGCAAGCAAGACAAGAAGAAAGACGAGATCGAACGCCTGATCCGTTTACAGCAGAACCTTGATGCCCTCAAGAACAAGCTAACGACAGTAACCGACAGAACAAAGGTCAACACCACCATTAAAGAGAAACTGGCCAAGGCAAAACAGGCACTGACCGAAGAAATGCAACGACTTCTGGCGGATTACAAAAAAAGCATCGACGATGACACCATTGGCGGCGTTCCGGTTGACAGTGAATATGTCGTCTTCATCATTGATACATCAGGCAGTATGCGACAATTTGCCTGGCCGCTGCTGCAACAGAAAATCGAGGAGACTCTCTCAGTCTATCCAAGGCTCAAAGGCATTCAGGTAATGAACGATATGGGCAATTTCATGTTTTCAGAACGTCGGGACTTCATGAACGACAACATCAAGCTGAGACAATTGATAGTTGAGCGCCTTGAGACCTGGGATACCTTCAGTAATTCAAGCCCGGTCGAGGGCATCACACGGGCAATTTCAGCATTCTATAAACCAGGCAGGAAAATCAGCCTTTATGTGCTGGGAGATGAGTTTACCGGCAGATCAATTCAAACAGTCATCGATAAGGTTGATCGCATCAATCATGCCGGAGCTGACGGTGAAAGACTGGTGCGTATCCATGCCATTGGATTTCCTGTTCAGTTTGCACAACCTCAGAAATTTCAGGTAACCGGTATTAAATTCGCCATTCTGATGAGGGAGCTATGCGCCCGTAACGGCGGAACCTTCGTTGCTCTTAACGACTATCGTTTGCTCTGACTTGTTGCCTGCCAAACAGTACTAATCGAGAAGTATCGGAACCAACTCAAATGGCACTTACTTAAGGCACAACTTGCTCCAAATAGTCCTATGCCTGACAAGATCGCGAGCGTAGAGCCTAGGTTTCCAGCACTGTGTCTGAACGGTACAACTCAACTTCCTGGTGGATTTCTCTGGTACAACAACAACGCACTCCTGAATGCGGCTATTGATCCTCTTGCACACTTCACTTGGCCTGGTTATCTGCCACTCGCCCTGCAGTTGCTCATAACCGTCATCTCAACAGTTTCATCTTTATTGTTAGTAATCTGTATCTCATAACTCGCTTCATTGGCCCGATCAACCAGTCGTCGAAAGGACTTCTGCTTTCAAGTCGCATCGAGATCGGAGGTATTGCCAAGACTCAGTTCAATCGCTTATCCATCTGCTGAGTGCTCGATAATTTCTTCACCGATCAATTGCAAGAGCACCTGTCACATCAGGGACATAGGGCGGTGAGAGAACACCTTCTGTTGAAACTTCTCTCTCGTCACCAAATTCCACAATTTCCGGGTTTGTAGATAAGAGGGCACCTTCACGCTTGGCTTTTTCACATGTCGTTCCCTGCAGTACGGTACGACTGAATTTTAATTTTCAACCGATGTAGGTATCAAGCAACATCTCTCTTTTGAGCTGGTGATATTGATAGCTCTGCACTCGCGAGTATTTCAGGCGCGACCAGCATCGCAAGAAAGATCAGACACCGTGGTTTCATTTCACTTCACTCATCGATAATTGCCACAGCGCGAGTCCAGCCTGCCGAAGCAGCACGAATTTTAAAAGGGAAACAGGAGATCATGAATCCATGATCAGGTAACAGCTCAAGATTATGCAGCTTTTCAAGATGACAGTAGCCGATCTTACGACCAGTCTTGTGCCCTTCCCAGATGAGACTGGCATCGCCTGTATCGATGTATTTCTCCCTGGTGTGCACAAACGGCGCATCCCAGCCCCAGCCGTCCGTTCCCGTTACCCTGACGCCTTGTTCGAGCAGATAGAGAGTCGCATCCCGCCCCATGCCGCATCCAGAAGAGACATAGTCATCGTGACCGTATCTCTCAGCTGCCGCTGTATTCACAACAACAATATCCAAAGGCTGAAGTGTGTAATTTATTCTCGATAACTCCTGTTCAACATCGTTAGCCGTGACGACATAGCCATCTGCCATTTGCCGAAAATCCAGCTTCACACCCTGTTGGAAACACCAGTCTAGAGGTACTTCATCGATCGTGATTGATCTTTCGCCATCATTCATGGTGGAGTGAAAATGATAGGGTGCATCGAGATGAGTGCCGTTATGGGTGCTCAGGCGGATATTCTCAACCGCCCAGCCTTCACCATCAGGCAACTCTTCTTTTGTAAGGCCAGGGAAGAATGACAACATTCCCTTCACCGATTGCTCATGGTCGACGTAACGGATCTCGGGTTGTGCACCCGGAGGATCAGACATCACATCGTTTTCAAGAAATATCGACAGGTCAATTATTCGTCTTGTCATCAGTAATTTATTAACCGGGTTCCAGGGGCTGGTGGATTTTCAGGTGGTCCTGCAAAACACTGCGCCACCGCCATCCATTCGGTCGCAGGTTTACCAACAACCGTGAGATTTACATCTACAATATTCCTGCCCTGGGTAACCACATGACAGAATTCGGCCGCATCACCCTCAATATAGTTATCTGAATTGGGTTCATTAAACTCCCAGACAGCACCCGAGGGTGCAGTCAACTTAACATAGGGTGCAGGCCCGGGCACGTCAACTTTACGGTTGGCAAAAGTCCAGCCGTAGGTCTTAACACCAATAACAGCCACGTTCTCCAGGCGATCGGAGTTGACACGCACCTGCCCCATTAAGTCGTAGATATCCTGTCCATGCGACCAGGTTTCCATTTGCCTTGCGGTCGTGAACATCATGACGCCCATATCCGGACCAAACCAGGGAACTCTGCGCTTGGGATCTGAATCTCCCAACAACTGACACATTTCTGAAAAATACTCCCACCATTGTTGTCGCAGGCTGTCGCCTGCACCCCTGGGAGTCATTGCCTGACCTGCTTCACCGCTTGTGATCACCCGCTTGAACTCATCGGGATCTTTCAGGGAAAGCACCGCCATCTTGTCGGATACATGCAGATGACCCACCACATTATTGATGGTCCAGCTCTTGAAGGGAGTTGATTTTTCATAATCGGTATCACTCATCGTCTTCAGTAACTGATGGAGCTCTTCTCCCTCCTCCAACAGATCTCGAGCTTGCTTTAGCATCTTGTGTTTCCGTTCTGTGAGCTTGAGAGCAGTGTATCGCCGTATTTCACTGGCCGCAATCATGACGATATACCGGTACCGATAATCAGACATCCACAGAAGTCGGTATCGGTGTTGGTCTGCATGCTGGGTACAACGCGACACAGAGAACGCGACACAGAGAACGCGGCACAGAGAACGCGGCACAGAGAACGCGGCACAGAGAATGTATGTTGCTCGTGGCTATATCCCTGATGGCAAGAGAGTACACTATGACGATGAGCCAATGCGCAAATACGTTGAGGTTATGTTAGATGACTCACTGCTGCTCTACCTGACCAAGAAGACCTCTGCCTGAGTGCCGCTATGGACTGCCTTTCAAGTCAAAACCAGGTCTGGTTATCCACCTTGGTTTCTCACCGGCCAAGCCTGTTAGAATACCACCCCTTTTCAATCCTGCGGATGTAAGAATGACATCGAGAGTCAGCCAACGCACTGCCTTTGGTATCAAGATACTCAACTCGCATCACAAAGATATTCGTCGCATTAAACGAGACGGGCATGCCGCAGAAATTCACGGAAACAAATTCTGGAATTCAAGTTTCCTGGTCATGGACTACCTGAAGAAGAATCCATTGAAGAGGCGAGCAAGAGTATTAGAGGTCGGATGCGGATGGGGCCTGCTGGGCGTTTTTTGTGCCAAAAGATATGACGCGAGGGTGGTTGGCATAGACGCCGACGAACATGTTCTGCCATTTCTTGACTTGCATGCAAAAATTAACAAAGTGAAAATCAAAGGCAGAAAAATGTCTTTCCAGCAACTCACTGTTGCGAACCTGAAGAACTACGATGTTATTCTTGGCGCTGATATATGTTTTTGGAATGAAATGACCAGCGTCCTTTACAATCTCATCAGTCGTGCAAAAAAAGCTGGAGTGAAACAAGTTGTCATCGCAGATCCGTGCCGCCAACCATTTACAGATTTGGTTGAACGCTGCAAGAAAAAGTATGACGACATAGAAGTTGTCGAGAAATGGTTAAAACATCCAGTTCATACATCGGGTGAAATTCTGATAATCAGGTAGAACAACTTTGGCTTTGTGCTGAGCCTGCGCAAGAGGAGAAATGATGATCGTTACTACAACCCCTTCGATCGACGGTAAACGAATTGTGAAATACCTCGGTGTCATTACCGGAGAAGCGATACTTGGTGCCAACATATTTCGTGACATGTTCGCTGCTGTTCGAGATATCGTTGGAGGTCGCTCTGCTGCGTATGAAAGAGAGTTGGGGAAAGCACGTGAGATTGCACTGGAAGATCTTGAGGACTGGGCAGAAGAGTTGGGTGCTAATGCGGTAGTGGGAGTCGATATAGACTACGAAAGTTTCGGTCAGAGCAACGGTATGATGATGGTTAGCGTGACCGGAACAGCCGTCGTCATCGAAGATGCCTAATAACCTCAAGTGATTACTGAAATCGTTTCCTGCTCACTTGCTTTTACATAGAGATAGTAGGGTAGCGCGCAAGAAAGTCCCAGCGTCAGCTTTAAAGCCACGTAACGCCACATGCCTGGCTCTCGATTAACGCCCAGATAGATCCAGAATATCGCAGAACTGATAAGGAGATCTGCAGCAAATCCACCGGCGGCACCATCAGCGAATATCCCCTTCCGAAAGCCCACAATATCCAACTCTTGCGAAAGAAAAAACTCTACAAAGAACAGGAACGGCACGACCGCGCCAACGAGTCACCGCTGGTTGCGCTGTAACCTTGTGGTGCTTCGAAATATCGACACGTTTGTGTTAAAAAACCAACCTTCCCAGGCTTTCAGCGACACAAACGGGTTTTTCCTGACCTTCTATTTCACAGACTATCTCGTTCATTGTCTCCAGCATGCCACCTTTTATCTCGACTCGCTTCAAGGTACTGGTGGTTCGAATCCTGGAGCCTGCCGGGACAGGTCCCGGAAAGCGAACCTTGTCGAATCCGTAGTTGATTGTCAGCTTTTGACCTTCAAGAGCCGGACCTTGAGTAGCTGCTTCGGCTGCGCGAGGTAAGTGTCCCATGATTGACAGCGTTAATTGCCCGTGGGCAATGGGTGCACCAAATGGGCCTTCATTCGCACGCTCGACATCAATATGAATCCATTGATGATCCATTGTGACATCAGCAAAATCGTTGATTCTGTCTTGCGTGATCTCAAACCACTCGCTCTGTGAAGTCTGCTCTCCAATCCTGGCACTCATAATTTCATGAGCATTCTGCAGTGCGTCTGACATGCCCTCTCTCCTGTTCCCTGCGATAAAAAATGACCTGGGATCATACCAGACCGTGATGTTGCCTTGTTACTATTGCGTCGGTCAGCAGGCTAATCTCATGAATAGCCAAGTGACAGCAAGTTGTCTAGTGGCTGATAGAGTTCTTCGAGGTAATCAATATCTTCCTGTTCGAGCGTGATTTCTGTGGCACCTGCCAGATCATCAAGCTGTGATATTTTCGATACACCGACCACAGGGGCGCAAACTTCCGGTTTGCTTAACAGCCAGGCCACTGAGATCTGAGCGGGTGATTTACCATATTTATCAGCGGTTTCCACGACTCGTTCTGCAATCTTAAAATCCATCTCACCACGATAAAGACCCTCGGTGCGTTTTCGGTCCATGCCTTTTGATCGATTGGTCGTGCCACCATCAAATCCACCCTTGTATGCTCCCGCCAGGATTCCCCTCGCCAAAGGCGACCAGGGCGTAATACCAACGCCGGAGCTCCTGCAATAAGGATTCATTTCGCGCTCCTCCTCCCGATAGATAAGGTTGTAATGATTTTGCATGGAGATGAACCTGGTCCAGCCATTTAGCTCGGCTGTCATCTGCAACTCGACGAACTGCCAGGCAAACATGGAAGAACCTCCCAGATAAAGCACCTTGCCTGCTTTGACGACATCATGGAGAGCCTCCATGGTCTCTTCAATGGGTACTGCGATCTGGCCCGGGACACCGTGTGGATGTCGGTGAATAACCAGATGATCAATGTAATCGTGACCCAATCGTTGCAGGCTGTTATTCACACCTTCGATAATGTGTTTGCGCGACAGGCCACCCATATTCGGATTCAAACCCATTGGCATAGCAATCTTGGTACCAAGTACATACTCTTCTCTTGGCAGTAGTTCTTTCAGCAACTGCCCCACTACTTCCTCACAAGCACCTATTCCGTAGGTATCGGCACAGTCAAAATAGTAAAGCCCTCTTTCAATGGCCGCTTTGAAGATCTCCCGACTCTCGTCAAGTCCAAGCGTCCAGTCCGCCTGGTGTCCCTGTCCTGGTTTGCCAAAATTCATTGTGCCTAAACACAACTGCGATACGCGAAGGCCGCTGTTCTTGCCGAGTTGAACTGGTTTAAGCATGGTATTAGCTGCTCCTGAATCAAAAAAATGTCTATGGAAATACTACCAGATCGATTTATCTGTTCCGAATAGAACTGATACCCATTACCAAACCAGGAAAAACAATGGCCGGGGTGTTGATTCCTATTATCATCGGTCTCGCATTATTATTTTGCATCGCCTGCATCACCCGGGTTATTTCATACAACAGAATCCGAAGAAAATTGATCAATTTATCAGAGGGTAATCCAATCACATATGAGCTTGTTCTTATTTTCGGTATTGAGCGATCCAGTACTGCGGGATCACGGTACTTTCCGGTCTCTACGCTCACAACCCCGTCAAACGCAGGACTATAAGTTGCAAGCCATTCGTATCTGATCCCGGTTACCACAACGACTCTCTTTCAGTATTACTCCAGTTACCTGCTCATCATAAAAACGGGTGATCCAGCAGAATCACTGTCTCATGAACGAACAAAAAAAGGTGATCTTTCCGTCGACTGACGTTATCTTGTCACCCCTACACCATCAAAAAGACAGGAAACGACATGATTTCAACGGACTTATTTGATCTTACGGGCAAGATTGCTCTGTTAACCGGTGCCTCAAAAGGCATGGGAAAGCAGATGGCGCTCGGATTGGCAGAACACGGCGCAAAAGTCGTGGTTTCCAGTCGAAAGATAGATCAATGCGAAGCTGCTGTTCAGGAAATCAACGAGAAATGTGGCGAAGCAAGCGCAATCGCCATTGCCTGTAATATTGGCTACAAAGAACAACTACAAAACCTGGTTGATGAGACTCATGAAAAACTGGGCCCCATCAACATACTCGTTGCAAATGCGGGGATCAATCCTTTTTATGGTCCCATGTCCAAGATTCCGGATGAAGCATTCGATAAGATCATGGGTAGCAACGTACGATCAAACCACTGGCTGTGTCAGATGGTTGCACCCGATATGATCGCTGCGGGTTCTGGATCGATGATGATCACCTCAAGCACTGGTGCCTTCGGACCATCAGAATTTCTTGGTACTTATAGTATCTCTAAACTGGCAGATATCGCGCTGGTCAGAAACCTGGCGGCTGAACTGGGTCCAAGCGGCGTTCGCGTCAACGCGATCTGCCCCGGACTCATCAAGACTGACTTTGCCCAGGCTCTCTGGGACAATCCTGAGGCTGCAGAACGCGCAAATGCACAGACACCTTTAAGACGTCTTGGCGAAGCTGAGGACCTGAAAGGTATCGTGGTGTTTCTTGCATCCAAAGCAAGTTCATATATTACCGGGCAAGCCCTGGCTGTCTGTGGTGGCACACATATGTTTCGTTAAGAACAGATTAATACAAACCAACCAATTCAAGAGGAATAGCAATGACTGAATTCTGCATTGTCGAAAAAGAAAATCACATCATGACTGTTCGTCTCAATCGACCCGAGAGATTGAATGCCTTACATCCTCCGGCAAATGCCGAATTAGGTGAAGTATTTGACGACTTTGCCACAGATAATGACATGTGGGTCGCTATTATCACCGGAGAAGGAAGAGGATTCAGCGCCGGTAATGATCTGCGTTACCAGGCTGAAGGTGGTGAAAGAGTTGCAACTCCCAGGGGATTTGCCGGGCTGACATCTCGCTGGGACCTGATTAAACCCGTTATCGCCGCTGTGAATGGCGTATCCATGGGTGGGGGATTTGAGATCGCACTTGCCTGTGACCTGATCATCGCCTCAGATAAGGCAACATTCGCCCTGCCCGAACCGAAAGTTGGGCTGGCCGCTTTGGCGGGTGGTCTTAACCGCCTGCCGAAACAGATTGGTGTAAAACGAGCCCTGGGTATGATCCTCACGGGTCGTCACGTTCCAGCAGAAGAAGGCTATACTCTCGGATTTGTCACTGCAGTCGTACCTCATGACCAGTTGATGGAGAAAGCACTCGATTGGGCCGGACAGATCGCACAATGCGCCCCGCTATCCATCCGAGCCAGTAAAGATGTTGTTTATAAAAGCCTGGACGCTGATCTGCGAGAATCAATGGAAGCTCAATACGATTCGGTAAAGGCAATGGTATCCAGCCAGGACTTTATCGAAGGCCCCAGGGCCTTCTCTGAAAAACGCCCTCCTAACTGGCAGGGAAAATAGAGAAAATGTTGTTGTCGACGTAATAGTTGTCCGGAGGAGCAGAACCTTGTTAGATCGATTTAAAGTCCCCGAGGATATCGCGGTCCGTGTTCAAGCGGATGATATGCGAGCGACGGTTGAGAACCTCTTTACAGCGCTTGGTATGACTGAAGAGGCTGCAAAAACATCAGTTGACGTACTCATCTACGCGGATATTCGAGGTATCGATTCTCACGGTGTCAGCAATATGACCCCGGCTTATGTTCACTGGCTAAAAAACAAGATTCTGAACGCAACACCAGACGTGAAGATAGCCAGGGACAGCGGTGCTGCTGTTACCATTGACTGCGATAAAGGACTCGGGCTTGCAGTTGGTCCTGGAGCAATGGATCTGGCGATCGAACGGGCAAAACAATACGGTATTGGTGTTGCCATCGCGTTCAACGCATTCCACTATGGGGCTGCTGCCTATTACGCACAACGGGCCCTGGCACATGACATGATTGGCATGTCAATGACCACGGGTGGTGTGCTGGTAGCGCCAACCCAGGGTGCAGAACCACTACTCGGGCTAAATCCGATTGGTATTGCTGTACCTTCGAAAGAAGAAGTTCCATTTCTGTTCGATGCGTCAATGAGCTCTGTAGCCGCCAATAAAATCAGACTGCTACAGAGAATTGGCGGTAAGGTCCTTCCCGGTTGGGTCACAAAAGCCGATGGCGAACCAGTAATGGAGGAAGCAGAGGTACCTGAAGACTACAAGATGTTGCCACTCGGGGGGACCAGAGACATAGGATCACATAAGGGATATGGACTGATGCTGATGGTTGAAGTACTCACATCGATATTGGCAGGTACTGGTGGGGGGCCTGATCGTCGCGGGGATTCGACCCATTACTTTATGGCGTATAATGTCGAAGCATTTACCGATACCTCATTGTTTAAAGATGATATGGATACATACCTAAAGCGACTGCGAGAATCCAAGCCAGCACCCGGGGAGTCTCGCGTCGTCTACCCCGGCATACCGGAACATGAATCTGAACTGGAACGCATCGAACAGGGAATTCCTTATCATCCCGATATCATTGACTGGTTCAAGAACACTTGTGAAGAATTGCAGGTGGTTCACCGGCTGGACATATGAAAACAAAAGTCACTCTTCTTCTTTACCTCTCTTTAACCTTCACAGGTTACACCTATGGCAAAAAAGTTACAGAACCTGGCCTAACTGACTATGTAAGGTGCGCGATGTTACATCGCATGATGGCCGCCTCTTTCTCAAGTCGGTTCGGATCCGGACTGGAATCGCTGCAGATCGTTGAGACAGAGAAGATGCAGGCTTTCGTTAAGTACTCTCATGAACTTGCGGAGAAAGATTTTCCGGATGAAGCAAAGGATATTTTCAACGATGAATGGCAATTCTATCTCAAAGATATGTTTGACCAGATTAATCGAAACTATAAGAACGTCTCACGACTTAAATACCGTTACCGTGAAAGATGCGCAAAACTAGCTGAGAATCTTCCGGGCTAATCCCGCGCCTGCCAGATCATTCCATAGCTCCACCGGGATATCCCGCCCTATCAGGTCAAGATTCATCTCAACTTCATCAAGCGACCACATACCGGGAATAACCGATGCAACTGCTGGATGCTGCAACGGATACTGAAGTGCCGCAGTTCGCATATCCGTATCATGATTCTGGCAAACAGCTCGAATTCTCTGTGCTCGATCCCAGCGGCTATCGTCGACGGGTTTATAGTCATAGGTTGCCCGTTTCCGATCTTCAGACGCAAGAAGCCCTGAGTTGTAAGGTCCGCCGACGATAACTGATACATTCTTATCAACGCATTTCGGCAGAAACTCATCAAGCGGCTCCTGCTCCAGCAACGTGAATCGGCCAGCCAGAAGAAAGCAGTCAACATCAAACAAATCCATCACCTGACTGCAGACACGCCACTCGTTGACTCCCAATCCAAAAGCACCAATAACACCTTCTTTTCTCAGGTCACTCAGTGCAGGAAGAATACCGTCAGCGGCAGCTTTGAAGATTTCAGGCTGGTCGTCTCCATGGGTCCAAAGATCAATATCATGACAAAGCAGAATATCAATTCTATCGAATCCTAATCGTTCGATGCTGGTTTCCAACGATGTTCTCGCGGCGGAATAGCTATAGTCGTATCGAATGGAGAACGGCTCCTTGTCACGCATTCCTTCATTTCTCTGCCCTTCGGCCAGAGATACAAGCAAACGCCCTACCTTGGTTGACAATACAAATTCACTTCTTTTGAAGGATTTTAGGGTAGTCCCAATCCGTTTTTCCGACAGACCATGGCCATACAAGGGCGCCGTATCAAAATATCGAATGCCCCCATCATAAGCCGCTTTTAATATTGCCGCAGCTTCTTCATCTGTAATTCGACCGCCAACTGCACCCAGGGGAGCGCCACCAAATCCAAGCGATGTTACTTTGATGTCTGTTTGCCCGATTGTGTTGGCCTTGAGATTCATCATTCAGCCTTAAGAAACGAAATAACTATCGTTGAAATTAACAATTACTGTCAAGCGATTCTAATGATCATGTGCTTGTGAATATTGACAGCTACGCCTAAACAAGACATTTTGTAACACAACAACAAGAGTGGAAAAAAATTTGACTGATCCCGGACCTGTTAAAATCGCATTGGTCGGATGCGGTAATATTGCCCAGACCCACTGGCACGGCATTCAAAACCACGCACCTTATGTTGAAGTCACTGCCGTCGTTGATACCAATCAGGGTGCTGCCAGAAAAATGGCTGAACAAACTGGCGCATCAGCTTTTACCGAACTGGATACTGCTTTAACGAGCGGTGAATTCGATGCAGTGGATCTGATGTTACCCCACGATCTTCATGTAGAGGCTTCTCTTGCCTCTTTCAGTGCAGGCAAGCATGTCTTGCTTGAAAAACCGATGGCACCAGATCTGAAAGGGTGCCAGCAAATCCTGGATGCAGCGAAACAAGCCGGAACTGTTTTCATGATTGCAGAACAGGCACAGTACTGGCCTGACGTCTACAAAACGCTGGAGCTTATCAAAAATGGTGACATCGGCAAGATCATATCCGCACAAGGTTATTTCTTTGACATGCTTCGAATAAATCCGGACGACCCGATCCCATGGCGGTTTAAACTGGCAAAGTCAGGTGGCGGAATCTGTATCGATGGCGGTGCTCATTGGATCAGACCACTGAGAATCTGGCTGGGTGAGATAGACGAGGTTATTGCCTCAACGCAGCACCCTGTCGATCATATGGAAGGCGAGTCTCTCGCTCACGCCCTGTTTCGATTTCAGAACGGAGTAACAGCTACATTTAGTGCGATTTTATCCGATGCCAGATCGGGCCCCAATGTGGCTTTCAGGCTTACCGGCAAGCAAGGTGAAATACTGATAGAACATGGCAGGAACGGACGATTGCTGCTATTCAATGACCAATACCCAAAAGGTGAGGTCATTATGAAAACAGCTGCTGGAAAAGGCGCGAGCTATGGGTTGGAAATTCATGACTTCAGTCAGGCAATTCTGAAAGGCACCCCATTACAGGCTACGCCGGAATTCTCTCTGGGTGAGTTACGCACCGCTCTTGCCATGTACCGGTCGGTTGAAACCAGGACCTGGGAAAAAGTCTGGCAGGAAGAAATATGATTTTCAACAACGTGGTGCTGACGGTCACCAGAGAATCTGATATCTCATCCGTAACAGAACTGCTGGCTGAGCAGGCTCGTCTTTCCCGTACAGAACCAGGCTGTGCCCAATTTGAGGTGTACCACTCGCAAACGAATCCTCACTTCTTTATGCTGATCGAGCAATGGGAAAGCCAGGATCATCTTGACCGACACAGGGAAGCAAAAGCCTTTCAGGAACTGTATGTGCCAAAAGTGATACCCTTGGTTACAAGAGAGCCGCACCCATCAGATCTGATCTGGCCAGCAACGAACGATTGACAACAACGACAACAGAACCCGACAGGAGTAATGCAACGATGGCAACTTATGATGCAGTTTCAGCACTTCCAGATGGCGAACCTGGCCCCTGGGGTGACCCGGTTGCCATTCGATATGATCGGCGTGATGTGTTGCTGTATGCCGTCGGCATAGGAATACGCGACCTGGGATTTGTGTTTGAAGGACATGCAAATTTCAGCGTGTTTCCAACTTTCCCAATACGCTGGGGCGGTGCCGGCGCACCGATCGACCTGAACCTGATCCCCTCTTCACCAGGGCCCCTCAATATTGATGCAGAGCGGTATCTCGAGATGATTAAGCCTCTGCCCATTGAAGGTGAGGTAACCGTCCGCTCGCGTCTGATCGGTGCTCATCCAAGAGGCAAGGGAAACGGGTTTGTCGAATCAGAGAGCGTCGTCACGGACGGCAATGGTGATGTGTGTATCAAAATGGTCAACGGATCATTTCGTCGCGGTGTAAAGGAACTGGGAGATATTGAACCCTTCGAGGGCGCAGGTCAGACGTTCTCTGCAAAAATCGCTGTTCCCGAAACAGAACCGGTTGTTACGACAAGTGCATCAATCGCTGACAATCAGGCTCATATCTATCGACTGTCAGGTGACTACAACCCGCTGCATATTGACCCGGAAGCGGCTAAATTCGGCGGATTTGATGAACCTATATTGCATGGGCTGTGTACTTTCGGTCACTGCGGACAATTGCTGCTCGCTGCACTCTGTGACAATGACGCCCGTCGTTTTCGCAAGATTAAAGTTCGGTTCTCTTCACCCGTGTTCCTGAACGACAAGCTCGATGTACTTGCCTGGCAGGACGGACCCGGTCGCGTTCTTTTCGAAGCTAGAGTTGACGGCAAGGTTGTGGTGTCAAATGCCTACTTTGAGTATGAGTAGAATCAATTGAATAGCTGGGTAACTGATGTCTGAAACAGACGTTGAATTCTCTGATGACCAACAGCAGGAGAACTACCACACTCACACCTATCGTTGTAAACATGCCACCGGCGATATAATTGATTACTGTGAGGAAGCCAGCAGACGGGGCATGAAGGTCCTGGGCTTTTCTGATCATTCCGCGTTACCAGACGATCGCTGGCTCGCAGGAAGAATGTCATATGCCGAACTCGGGGAATACGCAGCATCAATTGATCAGGCCCGGTGTGACTTCCCGCAGCTCAAAATCCTCAAGAGTATGGAATGTGAATACATCCCGGAATATCGATCATGGTACGAAGACGAATTACTGGGCGAATACAACTTTGACTACCTTGTCGGGGCTGCACATTTTTTTACCGAGGGCGACAGGTGGCATGGTACCTATGGTGGTACTAACTCTCCTCAGCGGCTGAGGGCATTTGCCGATTACACTGTCGATATGATGGAAACCGGTCTGTTCAGCTTCATCGCTCATCCGGACCTGTTCGGTAACTGCTACCTTAATTGGGACAGGGATGCTCTCGCCTGTTCCCGAGACATTATCAAGGCCTCTGTCGAACTCGGTATTGGTCTCGAAATCAATGCCCTGGGATTTCGGAAGCAAGCTTACAAAAAGAAGGACAATCCCTTCCCCATGTATCCCTGGTTACCGTTCTGGGAAGAAGCTGCGGCCCATGACGTTAAGGTGATTGTGAACTCCGATGCGCATCGACCGGCAGACCTGCAGGCTCGAACCGGGCAGGCTCGCAGGTTTGCCAGCGAACTGGCGCTTGCTTTTATGGATCTGAGGGATTTAGGGCGAGACTAGAGCCGCAGGTTCTTTTTCGGATGTATTATCAAGGATGTTTGTTGAGATTCCGGATTGGATGACATTCACTCAGAGTATTCGCACTCATATTTCAACATAATCTGGTTATACCGAAAATCAGATTCCTAACGGGTTCTGACGGCCCATTAAGAGTGTTTTACCGGTGAGGTGAAGAGAGGAGTTGGGGAGGTTTTGTCTGACTTGGATGAAGTTTCCTGGCTCTACTCTCCAAATAGAACCAGTTACGCAACATCCACTGTGTTTTCAGCTGCTGACTGATCCTCACCGGCAATCTTTCGCAACTCATTAAACTCACGCTGCAAAGCACGCTGCAGAATATTTGACTCCATCGCATGCAGAACAAATCTGGCCCCGGCATTGATGGCCATGGTTGAGGTTTCAATCGTCTGTTGGTGCACCATCACGGGCACGTTTGACGCTTCACACTTCCTGATGATATCCGTCACGACTTCTATATAGCGAGGGTTAGAGTAGTCGTCTGGTATACCGAGGGATGTAGACATGTCATTTGGCCCGATAAACACCCCATCGATATTACCTATTGCAAGAATGTTCTCCAGATTTTCATATCCTGGCACGGACTCAATACCGATAACGACAAAGGTGTGTCGGTGGCGCTGTTCCAGATATTCTCTTGAGGCTTCACTTGGAAGCACATCTTCTTCGACTGCACGTTTCAGATAAGATCCTTTGAGGGGATGCCACTTCGCCGTTGCGACGACCGCCTGCACTTCCTCGACAGTTTCACAATAGGGTACGAGCACACCCGCAGTGCCGGCATCCAATGCCATGGCTACCCACTCGGCTTTGGGTACCGGGACTCGCACAATGGGTGCAATGTCGGCCTGTCTCAACATGGTACACAATTGCTGAATCTCAGCTCGACCACGAGACCCATGCTCTGTATCGATAATGGCATAGTCTATCGTGCTGCCACTTAACACTCCTGCAAAACGTGTCGACGCCACGGCGGACAGCATACAGCCATACACACGACCGCCATCTTTTAACGTTTGCTTTAACTTTGTGGCTTTCATCTATCAACTCCCTGTATCTATTTCTAGTACTTCGTACCTTGTATGTCGCCGTGGTCTTCGTAGTTCGCTGTGTAATCGGCGGCAATCTTCAAGGTGTTTTCAGTGTACTTTGAGGGCCGGCCACCAGAGACGATGAGCATATGGTATCCACAATCATGCTGGGAACACCCAGGTAAGGCCCGCCAGCTTAACTTCCGCGAAAAGTAACATACCCTGAAGACGGTTAAGAATACAGTCTCATTTTCAGCCAGATTTCGATATTATCGACCCAAACCGTTATCAGCAGGTGCAGGCACAATGCCCTGCAGAGGAATCATGTTACGCACATTGATATTGATTAACACCGGGCCAGAATGACCCATCGCCTGTGCGAGGCAGCTATCAAATGCTGCCGGATCATCCACAGTGAGACCCTTCACTCCCATACTTTCACACAGCATCACAAAATCCGGTGTATTGAGCTCGGTTTCGTTGATACGACCATCAAACTGATTGGCCTGTAGTGCTCGCAGCACACCAAAACCACCATCGTTGAACACTAAAACCACAATTGGCATTTGATATTGAGCTGCTGTTGCCAACTCCCCGACATGATACATAAACCCGCCATCACCATGCATAATAATGGTCTTAGTGCCTGTCGCGACGGCAACACCCATCCCCAGTGGTAACCCAGGACCAATGGCGCCGGACGTTGGAACAATATATCCACCAGGCCTGAAGACAGGTAACAGCCCGTTTCCCCAATAGTAACCAGGAATCGTGTTATCCCTGACAAAAAACGCATCCCTATCCATATACCTGGTGATGGAATCAAGCAGGATGGCATGATCCGGACCAATCCGTTCACGGTTTGTTGATTTCGTCTGAGCTGCAGCAGTTTTTATCTTCTCACGAAACTGTGCGTCTCCCGCTTCACTGGTACCGAGGGTCAGACTCTGCAAGGTTCCCCTGGCATCACCAACAACGCCAACTTCTGCCTTATAGTTAAGATTAATATTCCGGGGATCTATATCAATATGAATAAGTTTCGGCAATGGCCCTGAGATCTGGTTACCGGCAACTCCTGCCTGAAACGCCTGAAATCTTGTACCAACCGCAATCAGAAGGTCTGCTTCTGAAAGAACCTTGAGTACCGGACCGCTCATTAGTACCGGTCCCAGTAACAACGGGTGATCATCTCGAAGCGCACCCTTACCGTTCAATGTAGTCAAAACTGGCGCATCTAATTTCTCGGCAAACTCCCGCAAGGTTTCAGAAGCGCCCGACAGTCCGATCCCGCCACCTGCAAGAATGACACGGCGACGAGTATTTTTTATTTCAGTCACTGCCTTCTTGATGAGCTCGGCATCTGCTTCTACGGGCGCTGGCAAAGATATCTCCAAAGGCAGCGCCTCGCTGCTCGCATACTGCAGATCGATTGGAATCTCGATTGCACCCGGTTGAGGCCTTGCGCTGAAAATATCTTCGATTACCGAGACAAGTTGAGTCTCTAATTCAGATATGTACTTCGGTGACGCCACCGACCGAGCGACCGATTCGAGCATCGGTTTCTGGTTTTCTGCTTCATGAACATAACCCTTTCCCTTACCGTAAAAAGTTGTCTCGGCCTGACCCGTCACAACCAGAACCCGGGATGAGGCATAGGCTGATTCATAAAGCCCGGTTACCGTATTGGTAGTCCCGGGACCAGTGCTGGCAAGTGATACACCCAGGCCACCCGTTGCACGAGCATATCCATCAGCCATATGGGTTGCACTCTGTTCATTGCGAGCCGTCACCATCTCAATTCCATCAGCACGACAGATCGCATCGACTATCGGCATGTTATGAATGCTGACAATCCCAAACACATGACGGACGCCCACCTTCTTGAGGATGTCTGTGACTATTTCAGCACCGGTTCTACTCATCATTTTGATTCCTTCATTGCCAGGGGTCCATCGGTGTCTTGTTGATCAAAAGCAGAGTTCGCAGCAATGGAACCTGGAACTGGTATTAATGGAAGTTGGTGACCCCTATGCCTGCCGCCACCAGGCAACACCCGTCTCATCTTCTTCAACCATCAGCATCCTTCTCTCTAGTGCACAGTGTAGGTGGGCCAGAGACTCACCTGTCGCCGGGAAAAAATTCATGTTAGTGATTTCGCTTTTAAATAACGCGGGAAACGTATCAACTGCGCGTTTAGGCGAATCACAGAGCTCGTAGAGCTTTTCAATCGCAACTTCATGCCAGTCAATCAACGCCGTGAGTCGCTCATGGATACCTGTATAGATACTCTCGTGAGCAGGCAGCACAAGAAGATCTGGCGGTAACAACTCGCGAAATCTCTGGCAGGAATTTATCCAGTCCCGCAACGGATTGGCGTGAGGTTCAGAAGGCTGAACACTGACATTGGGCGTGATCTTCGGGAGAATCTGATCACCAGCTAGTATCAACTTCAACTCGGGACAATACAGACAGACGTGTTCAGGTGCATGACCGTGACCAATAACAGCCCGCCACTCACGTCCACCAATATCAATGTACTGACCGTCGTTAATTCTTCGATATCCTGCAGGCAATCGAAACATGCTGGCGCCGAAGTGACCAAATCTCTGCCTGTATCGATCCAATCGCTCCTCCGTAAACCCAGCCCGACGATAGAAGCGGATTGCGTCTTCGGGCACATCGGAGGGACCATCAGCAGCCATGGTTTTGCACATATAGAAGTCACTTCGACTCATCCAGAGTTCACAGTCCCATTTGCTGGTGATCCAACCAGCATTACCTGTGTGGTCAGTATGCAGATGGGTTGCGATCACTCTGGTGACGGGTTTGCCGTCAAGATGATTATCAAATATCGTCTGCCAGTGCTTCTGAATTTTCTGGTTCGGGATACCGGTATCAACAATCGTCCACCCATCGTAGTCTCGCAGCAACCAGGTGTTGATGTGATTAAGACGGCCCGGCATTGGCATCCGAACCCAGTAGACACCATCAGCAACCTCGGTCACTGATCCAGGCTTGGGAACCTGATCTTCGAACTGGTATTTGAGGGGATCAAATCCCCTCTTCGACATATTATCCACAACAATAAGTTCTAATTAATGAGTTCTAATTAATGAGTTCTAATTAATGAATCTCTGCCATTCCGGCCCAGGCTTTTTTCATTTTCTCTATATTGAATCCGGGTTCTTTGGCAGCATTGATGAGGATACGCTCTCTTGCCATTATTTTCTCTGCTTCCTCGACCACATGTTGTGCACTTTCAAGGGGTATAACCACCGAGCCATGTTGGTCTGCATGAATCAGGTCCTTCTCGTTGACTTCCATGCCATGCACATTCACCGTGCAGCCCCAGTCAACGACGTGAACCCAGGCATGGGAAGGATTGACCATACCAGCGAGCATCTGAAATTTCTCCTGGGAATCCGGCAGATCTCTGATACTGCCGTTTGTCACTAAACCAATACAACCGAGGCCATAGTGAACATTGGTGTTTACCTCTCCCCAGAGTGCGCCAAAGCCGGGGCTCTCATCCAGATCCTGAACAACTACGATACTTGGGCTTGGCCCACCCTCAGCGACATAGGTGTAGTAACCCACGCTATCCTGTGGCTTCTCTGGTTTATGAGTCGCCCTCATTCTGACGGTTCGCGCAAATCCCACAATGGGGGGGAAGTTCAGGATGCGCACAGACAAGCGGTTTGATGTTGAAGCCGCGAGCTCTTCTACTGGGATCGACCACTTCCAGGGCGTTGCAGACTGTGGGAGTATCCAATGCTTTTAATGCGCCTGCCAGTTCTTCAGATAGTTCAGCCATATCCATTCTCCATTCTTCTCGACTATTCCTCGTCATGTGTAATACTACCTCGCTTCCCCACAGGAATGATTGCTAATTCTATTGGGACACTGTATTAAAGATACGTTTAGTAGATCGAACGGAGCAATAATATTTCTGTTATGAATGATCCCACTGAAAGCATCAGCGACGCTTCAGCGGAAAAAATCCTTGAGATCAATGATCTATCGGTTGACTTTCACGGTGTACCAGCGGTTAAGCACGTTAGCTTTGACATTCAAAAAGGTGAAACCGTCGCACTTGTCGGTGAATCGGGATCAGGAAAATCTGTCACTGCACTGTCCATTCTCCAGTTGTTGCCTTATCCGGTCGCCACTCATCCAAGCGGTTCTGTCCGCGTCGGTGGCTTCGAGTCTGTTGGTGCTGACAACGATGCCCTGCGAACAATAAGAGGCAGCAAGGTCACGATGATATTCCAGGAACCAATGACTTCACTGAATCCGCTTCACAGGATTGAGAAACAGATTGGTGAAATTCTGCTGGTTCACAAGGGGATCAAACTAAATGTATCCCGACCACAAATACTGGAACTTCTGAACCTTGTAGGTCTGCAGAAACCAGAGGAAAAAATGCGTTCGTTTCCCCATGAGTTATCCGGTGGTCAGAGACAAAGAGTCATGATCGCCATGGCGCTCGCAAATGAACCCGATCTGCTGATTGCCGACGAACCCACCACTGCCCTCGATGTAACGATTCAGGCCCAGATACTGGAACTCTTAAGTGAACTGCAGCAGAAACTGGGTATGGCGATGCTTCTCATCACTCATGATCTGGGCGTCGTAAGAAGGATGGCTGAAAAAGTCTGCGTGATGACCGAGGGTGAAATTGTCGAAAAAGGAAAGTGCGGAGAAGTCTTCGACAATCCCCAACATGAATATACAAGGCACCTGCTTGCCGCTGAACCGAAAGGCAATCCCATTGAGCTGGATGAATCCTCTGCTGTTCTGCTGGAATGCGATAACATGTCAGTTAAGTTTCCGTTGAGCAAAGGATTCTTTTTCGTTAATAAATATCTGCAGGCGGTGGATGATGTTTCGCTCAAAGTCGCCAGAGGTCAGACACTGGGTATTGTGGGTGAGTCCGGTTCGGGTAAAACAACCCTCGGAATGGCGATCCTGAGGTTGGTGAAGTCAGAAGGAGATATCCTGCTGGAAAGCAGCAATCTCCAGGGGCTGAAGTCAAAAGACCTTCGTCCCTATCGACGAGATATGCAGATTGTCTTTCAGGATCCTTATGGCAGCCTGTCACCACGTCTATCGATTCACCAGATAATCGCAGAAGGGTTGCTGGTTCACGAAAAAGATAAAAGCGAAGAGGAACGCCGCGAGGCTGTTGCCCGAGCGCTTGAAGAAGTAGGTCTGGAGGCCAATCTTCAGGACCGGTATCCACATGAATTCTCCGGTGGCCAGCGTCAGAGAATTGCCGTTGCGAGGGCACTTATTCTCAAACCGAAACTGCTGGTTCTGGATGAACCCACTTCTGCGCTTGATATGTCTGTGCAGGCCCAGATCGTTGACTTACTCAGGGACTTACAGCGACGGCACCAGTTAACTTATCTGTTCATCAGTCACGATCTTAAGGTTGTACGGGCTTTGAGTAACCACGTCATTGTAATGAAGGATGGCTTGATAGTAGAAAGCGGCACATCAGATCAGATCTTTGAATCACCAAAAACTGAATATACCCGCGCGCTTATCAGCGCAGCGTTCGATCTCTCGGTCCACTAGATTACTTATTCATTTCCTTCTGACAGGTACTCTCGTTTGTACATCCAATCTCACTCTGGCGTCTGACATTGAATACAAACACGGAACGGTTTCTTAACGGAACCAAGACAACCGAGAGATTTTACATACTTCAATTACGTTAACCCTAACGCACCAAAAGGGGGGTGAATCAGAATTCCAAGAATGGGACACTGGGACAGCTTTAAATTGAATCTATTATAACCTTCCGCCACAGTTGCCAACGCTGTTCATTTTTCAGTTGCGAGTGAAACTGAAGTGTTAGAACATACCCACTCTGGATATATCAGCAAAAGGTAAACCATGAACAGTCAGCAAGCTGAAGGCTATGACATATCAGCTGTGGAGAGTTGGATCAACGATAACATCCCCAGCCTCACACCACCCTTCACCTGGACCAGGCTGGAAGGTGGCCACTCAAACCTCACCTACCAGATCGATGGTTCTGACGGTAGTCAGGCAGTTATCAGACGACCTCCCCAGGGGCAGTTGCTGCCCAAGGCCCACGATATGAGCAGAGAATGGGCTTGTATCTCGGCACTGGGACCTACGCCAGTGCCTGTCCCTGCTGCCCTCGGATTCTGTGAAAGTCCTGACGTCACTGGCGCCTGGTTCTATGTGATGGGTCTGATTGATGGTCATCCGCTCTACAATGCCGAGGACACCCGTCTTTATGCGCCGGAAGAAAAAAGACGCGGTCTTGCCTGTTCTTTTATCGACGTTCTGGCGGAGCTGCACTCACTTGATCCCGATGAAATCGGTCTGGGTGATCTTGGAAAGAAAGAGAATTATGTTGGCCGACAATTAAAGACCTGGTATCGCTCCTGGACCTCATCAATTGAAGCAGCCCAGTATGATGATCCAAGAGCCCATGAGCTGCAGCAGTTTTTCCTCGATCACATGCCGGAACAGGGACCAGCCAGGTTGGTTCATGGAGACTATGGTGTTCACAACTGTCTGATTGGACCTGACGCCACCGTCGCCGCGGTTGTCGACTGGGAAATTTCAACGCTGGGAGATCCCCTGGCAGATCTGGCCTATGCACTCAATTTTTGGCCGGATCCAACCGATGCTCTCCCGCCTAATCCGGAAGGTGCAACATCACTGCCAGGTTTCGCTACTCGCAATGAACTCGCGCAACGATATGCCGACAATACTGGCAGGGATTTATCGAAACTTGACTACTATATTGGTTTTAATCGTTGGAAAAGCGCCGCGATCGTGCATGGTGTTTATGCCCGATATATGGAAGGCAAAAAGAGTACCGAAGGTATCGATCTGGATGAACTCCGAACGCGAATCGCAGGATCACTCAATCTGGCTGAACAGGCAGTAAATCGACTGGATTAGAGGCAACTAGGGTCTGAAAGCTCCATTGCATCGGATCCTCATCCCTTTTACACCTGCTTCTACACCTGCTTCGAATAATGAATAAAACATTTTCTCGAAAGGCTATTGCCAAAATCGGAAGTCAGAGATAGAGTGCGTCGCTTTTCAAGTTGAGGATGGTCAGGTTTCGATCCGGCTTACTCTTCTGCTGAATGATGAAATCGAGGTCAAATATCAGTGTTCGACCATAGAACTACCCAGGGTGCCTATTTCGCTTTAGCCGCCTATATGTTCTGGGGATTCGTACCCATCTATTTCAAATGGCTGTCACATGTTTCCGCCTTTGAGATTCTTGGACAGCGGATCATCTGGTCCATCCTCCTGCTGCTCTCTATCCTGGCTTACACAGGTCAGTTGCACACCCTTAGAGTAACAAAGAATAAACTCGCGGTTCTGTTTCTAAGTGCCACCTTACTGTCCATCAACTGGCTTACATTCATCTACGCCATCGTTAACAACAACATCGTAGAGACAACCCTTGGTTACTTCATTACGCCCCTTGTCAGCATATTTCTTGGCATGGTTTTTCTCAATGAACGACTGAGACCGTTGCAGTGGGCAGCAATAACAGTTTCGGCATCAGGCATTGGCTTCCAACTGATCTACTATGGAGCAATGCCCTGGATTGCACTTTTGATTGCCTTCAGCTTTGGTTTTTATGGTTTAGTCCGAAAAAACCTTGATCTTCACGCGGTCGGCGGGCTGACACTTGAAGCATTGATCATCGCTCCCGCCGCCCTGGCGGGGATTACCTGGCTATATCTGCAAGGTGAGATGAAATTCGCCCATGTTGATCTTAAGACCGACTTTCTCCTTGCACTGGCTGGCTTTGTCACCTCATTTCCACTTTTGTGTTTTGCTGCGGCAGTAGCAAGACTTTCACTCACGGCGATAGGCATGTTTCAGTACATTGCACCAAGCATCTCTCTGCTTGTTGCCATTGTGATCTACGGCGAACCTTTTGGCATTGATCGAATCATTACATTCTGCTGTATTTGGATGGCTTTAGTTATCTTTAGCTGCGAGACTTATTATCATCATCGACGACTGCCTGGCACAGTATGAGTCAATTTGACGAAGATATATCACTGATACGAACCTCAGAAACCGAATACCAGGCAATCATCACAGATACCTGGCAGATAAATGTTGGTCCAAATGGTGGCTACATCGCGGCTATCATGTTGAACGCGCTTAAACAGACAACTAATCCTGAAGGTAAAGCAGAGATTCAAACTCGATCCCTGACCTGTCATTTTCTGTCTCCTTCAACGCCGGGACCCGCCACATTGACAGTCAACCTCGAAAAGAAAGGCCGGACTCTATCGTCCGGCACCGTCCATCTGTCCCAGGGATCAAGATCAATTGCCATCGCCGTTGTTTCATTTGCTAACAGCAGAGAGATGCTCAGCTTCAATGATATTGAGATGCCAGTCGTCCCCGCGCCAAACGAAATACCGACATCTCATCACATGAACCCCAATATGAAATACCACGCTGCTTTTCGATCAAACTATGATCAACGACTGGCTATTGGACCAATCCCTCCCGCGATTGCCGATGAGGCGCTGGTCGGAGGCTGGACACGGTTCAGGGATACGAGAATATTCGATGACCTTGCCCTGCTGGCCATTTCGGACTCCTGGTATCCGGCCATGTATGCTCGAACCAACGAGTCAGTACACTCGCCAACTATCGATCACACTGTACATTTCTTACATACCTTGCCCTGGGATGCAGGAGATCACTTCATTCTTGTGGCGTTCAAAAATGAAACTGCTGCAGACGGGTATTTGGTTGAGGATGGATTCCTCTGGACCGAGACGGGCATTTTGTTAGCGCGTTCCCGACAACTGGCCATCATCCTGGAGCAAACCTGAAGCCCTCAGTCCACGGGCCTGATTAGCGACTATCTACTTCCGCTCGCATTTTTTCGTAAGCCGCCTCATCCAGTGAGAACCTCGAAAACAAGATTGCACCGATCACGTAGCAAATCAACGGCAAGATGCCGTAAAGGAATGCAATCGAAACCTGAACCGTCATGGTCTGGTCCTGGTTTGGAACATACCCAGAGAACTGCAACACATAACCGGTGATAAATATCATGACACCAACGGCACTTTTCTGCACAAAATTGAATGCCGCAAAGTAAGAACCTTCTTTTCGTTCGCCAGTTGTATATTCATCATAATCAATGATATCACTTTGAATAGAAGGCGCGATCGTGCCACCACAACCGGCAGCCAGACCTGCAAAAAAGGCAAGGAATGAAATAATTGGTACTCGGAGATCGGTGTCAAGGAACGGCAGAGAGAACATGCCTCCAAAGGACACTCCAGTGAGTAACATTGAGAATATCCACAGTCGAATCTTACCGAATTTTTTTGACAGGGGTATCCAAATGGGAACTGACAGTGAAGAAGGAACCATATAGCACAGGATAAATAATGCGGTTAACTCCGGGCGCCCTACAATGTACTGTGCCACGTAGAGCGTCAGCAACCCGATGACCGCGCTGCCGGTGTTTTCAATAAATGTCACCACCAGAACCAGCCTGGCATGATGGTTCTGCCAGACATCTCTGAAGGCAATAAAAGGATTTTCATTCACTCTGCCCTGAAAATCTTGTCTTTCTCTCAGCTGATAAACCGCGTAGCCAATCAAGAGAGCCGTGACAATAGAAGCCAGGACGCTCAGTTCAAAAGCCATGCTTCGAACCTGATCAGCACCTTGACGCTCGGCGTTTATCAGCAACTGCATACTGATCAGAGACAAAATCGAACCAACGGTGAACGCCGCATGACGCAATCCGTAAAGACGGCTGCGCTCATGGTAGTTCGACGTCAATTCAGCACCCAGAGACATATGGGGCACGATAAATATCGTCATCGCAGAGTAAAAACCGATGACGCCTACCGCCATCCAGGCAATGAGAGCCGCACCTTCCAGAGTGGTCAACGGTGAAAACACCATAATGAACCCGAGAGAGACAGGAACAATGCTAAACAGCAGCCAGATCCTGCGTCGCCCCAGACTATGTCTGGTTCGATCACTCATATACCCAACCAGTGGATCTGATACCGCGTCCCATATTCTTGAAACAAAGAAAATCGTGCTCATGACTGCAGGGGCGATCAGCAAGATATCTGTCGAAAATTTCATGATGTACAGGTTAATGAGCAGGTACATATAACCTGCACCAACACCCGGTGCACCATAGGCGACGACGGTGTTCCAATCTAAACGGTCATGATTCGAATTGCGGGGATCTGCCGGGGTTACAACTGCCATATTCACCTTAAACTGTACGTTTGAGGGATACTGCGTGATCGCTTAAATATAAGCAACTCTACCTGATCCTTCGCGGGGACGATGGGTTTAAAGCAGGGCATGCAGAGCCAGTGACTTTTCGGCTCAATTTCAGCTATTCTTAGCGCCTTTTTTGCCGGTAGTCCCAAAAACAGGAGTGTTATTATGACAATGCAACAGACACCTCTCCTCATGTCGAGAATTGTTGGAAGAGGAGCTCAATTAGATCCACATGAAGAAGTCGTCACACTGCTGGAAAACGGAACCCATCGGCAGACCCTTAAAACGACCTGGGACAGAGCCAATCAACTGGCAGCCGCGCTAAAAGCACATGGCATTAACGTCGGTGATCGAGTTGCCAGTTTTATGTGGAACAACTATCGACATCTCGAACTCTACCAGGCAGTGCCTTCCATGGGTGCGGTCCTGCACACGCTGAATATCAGGCTTTCACCCAATGATCTGGAATACATCATTAATCATGCAAAGGACCGCATCATCGTTGCAGATGAAGATCTGTTGCCTCTGCTGGAGCCGCTTCTGGATAAGATTCCAACAGTGGAGCTCCTGATAATCTGCGGGCATGGCGACGGCGGAGAATCAGGATTTAAAACTTGCGTCGACTATGAGGACTTCATCTCCGAGCAGGCCACAGAGTTCGACTGGCCAGCTATTGATGAGAACGCACCGATGGGACTGTGCTACACAAGCGGTACTACGGGCAAACCCAAAGGTGTGATGTACACCAACAGATCAACATATCTTCATACCGTTACCCAGGCAATGACGGATGCAATGAACTTGTCGGCTCTGGATTCACTCTGCGGGATAGTACCGATGTTCCACGCGATGGGATGGGGATTGCCATTTGCCGCCTCCATGCTGGGATGCAAACAGGTTTATCCCCATAAATACATGGTACCGGATCGCCTTCTGCAACTTATGTCCGATGAAGAAGTCACAATTTCTGCTGGTGTACCCACTATCTGGCAAGGCGTGAAGTCAATTCTGGAATCCGATGAAGGCAGTAAATTTGACCTGAGTAAACTGTCACGTCTGACCTGCGGAGGTTCAGCCCCACCGGTTTCCATGATGCGCTGGTACTGGGAAACCCTCGGCGTTGAAATGGTGCAGGGCTGGGGTATGACCGAGACCAATCCTCTTGGAACCTTGTCCCGCAAGGTGGCCAAGAGATCTCACCTAAAACTCACAGAAGACCAGCAGTTTGAGAATATCGCCAAGGCGGGCTTGCTCATGCCTGGACTGGAACTGGAGATTTTTGACGAAGAATGGAATACCTTGCCTCACGACGGTGAAGCAGTGGGTGAGTTGCTGATTCGAGGCCCCTGGATTGCCTCTGAATACTATAACGACCCACAGCCAGACAAGTTCCACGATGATTGGCTGATCACCGGTGATGTGGCAAAAATCGATCCCGAACAGTATCTGATTATTGCCGATCGCTCAAAAGATCTTATCAAGTCTGGTGGAGAGTGGATTTCGTCAGTGGACCTGGAGAATCACATCGTTGCCCTCGAGGGTGTATCACAGGCGGCCGTTGTTGCGCAGCCCCATCCTAAGTGGGACGAGCGCCCGATTGCTCTGGTCATTCTGGTTGAAGGAACTAACGTCACACGCGATCTGATTCTTGAACACTGTGCAGAGATATTTGCCAGATGGCAACTACCAGACGATGTCATATTTGTCGAAGAGATTCCTCTTACATCGACGGGCAAGATAGATAAGAAGACCATTCGCGCCCAGCTGGCAGAAGACAATTACCAGCTCCCAGATTTAAGATCTGCCTAGCATTCATGCAATCGCTGGAGGCAATCGCTTATTCCGCTGAACTAAGGGAACTGCTGAGTTCTAACCTGAATGACTTTCAGGACCAGAGGCACCAAAGTCAGTCTCTGACACGAGCAGCAGTTGCCCTGACAGTATCCCAACATAATGAGGAAACTGCCCTGATTCTGACAAAAAGACAACCACGACTCAAAGACCATGGCGGCCAATGGGCTCTGCCGGGTGGCAGGATCGATACGGGTGAAAGCGCGGTTGATGCTGCTCTCAGAGAGTTGCATGAAGAAGTGAATCTGGAACTGATCAGTACATCCGTGCTGGGCCTGCTGGATGATTACACGACAAGATCAGGTTTTGTTATCACGCCAGTTGTGGTCTGGTCAGACGTCAATATTAAAAACCTTAATCCGAATCCAGATGAGGTTGCATCAATTCATGCCTTCACATTCAGCGAGTTGATTCGCAAAGACTCACCGAATCTGGAAACAATTCCAGAAAGTGATCGTCAGGTACTATCTATGAATTATCTGAACGATCGGATCTATTCTCCTACTGCCGCCATGTTGTATCAATTTCGCGAAGTATGCATTTTAGGTAACGACACGAGAGTGTCGCACTATGATCAACCGGTTTTTGCATGGAAGTAATCCCTGTCAAAACACCAGTGGATATAGCGGTTTTATTGATCTTGTGAGAGTTTCACAAAGAGAGTAAAACCCAAAGAACAAAAACAGACCAAGGAAAAGAAATGAGGGATTACAGCGGTTACCAGTACCTGACTGTTGACTTTAAAGATCAAATTGCGAAGATCACATTGAATCGACCCGAACGTCGAAACGCCGCCCATGATCCAATGCATCAGGAGCTGGAAACAATATTCTCCGATATCGGCTCTGAAGATGAGGTACGTGCTATCGTCCTCACAGGCGCCGGTGAAGCATTCTGTGCCGGTGGCGATGCAACATCGATGGACTCCGGCGAGTTTAATCCCACCGGGCCGAGGATTCCATTTAATGGTGTGCGCCGGTTAGTCCACAGCATGCTGGATGTGGAGCAGCCCGTCATCGGTGCAATTAATGGTGATGCTGCCGGACTTGGCGCTTCTCTGGCTCTGATGTGCGACATAACCTACGTCGCTAATTCAGCCAGGATTGGTGATACACATGTCAAGATGGGACTGGTAGCAGGTGATGGTGGCGCAGTTTTGTGGCCCATGTTAATCGGCATGGCGAGAGCCAAACAGTATCTGTTCACAGGCGACTGGATAACAGGCAGTGAAGCCGAGCGCATTGGATTAGTCAACGCTGCATTACCCACAGAAGAAGTTCTACCGGCAGCGATGGCATTTGCTGAACGAATGGCAAAAGGTGCACCCATGGCCATCCGATGGACTAAATACACCATGAATAAACTGATCCGGGAGCAGGTAAATCTGGCACTGGATACCGGCATGTTTCTGGAAGCCGCAACGATGGGTACTGATGATTTGAAGGAAGCAGCTACTGCTTTTCTTGAAAAGCGTCCGCCTGATTTCGAGGGACATTAACAGCAGAAATAAGGATACGGGTGAACATGGATCATTCACAAGTAGAAGCAACGAAAGAGGGGCAGCCCATGAATTTGGACTTTGGTTTTAGTGAATCTCAACGCCTCTACAGAGACCAGATTCGACGGTTCGCACGGACTGAACTCTCACCCATGAGAGAAAAATGGGACCGTGAACGCAAACGCCCTCAAGATAAGGTTCAGCAAGCAATATCTCTCGGCTTGCTCGATCCGGAAATGGACCATGTGAGCCGAGGAATCATGATTGAGGAAGTTGGCTATGCAGATTTCAACTGTGCGCTCCCCTTCCTCGTCAGCACGGAGCCCTTTGAACTAAACCGTCTGGACGGTGTGCCTGACGAGGTACGTGATCCAGTTCGAAATGCAGTGCGTGAGGGAAGAACCATCATCGCCGTCGGTTTTACGGAACCAGGTGGCGGTACCGATGTTGCCAACTTTCAGAGTAATGCTGTCCTGGATGGAGATGAATGGGTTATCAACGCGGCAAAAAATTCGATCAGCTGGGCTGATGCAGACTACTTTACGATAACCTGTCAAACAGAGAGTCCAGAGAAAGGGATCTGGTCTCTGAGCAACTTCTTTATACCCGGGGATACCGAAGGCGTATATCCACCCAGAATGTGGGAAGATCTCGGCACCCGTGCAGCCGCTCGAGGTGAAGTCCGTTTTGAAAACGTGCGGGTACCAAAGAACTATCTCATTGGTGAGCGTGGCAAGGCTTATATTCAGATGGCCCAGTTATTTGATACCAATCGCGCCTATATTGGACTTAAATGCATCGGTGCTGCCCAGGCCTCAGTTGATGAAACCTGTGAATATGCCAAGCAACGAGTGGTCATGGGTAATCCGATATCAAGCTATCAAGGGGTGAGTTTTCCTTTGGTCGAAGCAGAGACAAAACTCGAAGCCGCTCGTTTGCTTTGCTACAAAACCTTGTGGCTGCGAGACCAGAATCTTCCAAACTCAAAAGAAGGTGGCATGTGCAAGTGGTGGGTACCCGAACTTACATTCGAAATAGTACGAGAATGCCTGACCCTCCATGGGCACTACGGCTATTCGAATGAACTACCCTTCGAGCAACGACTGAGGGATATTTTAGGCTGGCAGATCGGTGATGGTACATCACAGGTATCAAAACTTATCGTGGCAAGAAGCATGTTTGGAAAGGAAAATGTTGGTTAAGACAGTATCAACTCCAAGAAATTGCAGTTACTGACCTCTCACTATTCAGAACGTCAACACGACACGTGTCAGTTTCCCCTCTCTCATTTCTCTGAAGCCATCGTTGATCTCAGAAAAATGTCTGGTTTTGTCTACCAGTGGTTCGAACTGAAGCCGACCGCTTTCGCCTAGTGCGGCAATCTTCTGAAAATCGACATGCGGTTTTGAAGAACCGTACACAGAACCCGTGAGCACTTTTTCACGCAACAACATAATAGCAGGGATAGTTAAGAGCTCGGTATAACCAGGGAGACCGACAATGACAGCCCGACCTCCTTCTCTCACCAGGTTAAAACAATCCAGCATGGTTGAAATCTGGCCAACACATTCTATCGCCACATCGGCTCCAATCCGGGTTGCTGCGACAATATTTGCAGTCTCAGCAGGGTCAAGCGCATCGGTCGCACCTACCGCAAGGGCAACTTGCCTGCGTTCCTGGATCGGATCTACCGCAAAGATTCTCGCAGCACCCGCTATCCGTGCCCCTTGAACAGCAGCGAGTCCAACACCACCACAGCCCAGTACCACCACTGACTCACCCCAGCGTACAACTGCCGAATTAACCGCCGCGCCGAAACCCGTCGTGACACCGCAACCAATCAGACAGGAATAAATGGGTTCAAGTGAGGTGGAAACAGGAACTGCCATAGCCTCTGGCACCACGACATGTTCACAAAAAGCCCCGAGTCCCATGAACCGGTCGAGTCCCTCACCACCCTGACTGAGGGGACCCTTTCCCTCTGTCGTCATGTTAATGCCCCGACATAAATGCACTTCACCTCGTTTGCAGGATGCACACTCGCCACATGCTGGAGTCCATGATAGCACCACAGTATCACCTTCTTTGACAGATCCGACTTCATCTCCCACGGCTTCAACCACACCTGCAGCTTCATGACCCAGAACAACCGGAAACTGAATCGTTTCCTTGCCTTCAAGTGCACTTAAATCACTACGACAGATTCCGCAGGCACTCACCTTGACACGCACTTCGCCAGGTTTTGGATCAGCCAGGTCAACCTCTTCAATGGTGAAGTCCGCATTACTTGAACGGGCTATTGCCGCTTGAGTTTTCATTTTGGCTATTTCCCTGCGTGAGCGGCTCGTTACCGGATGCTATTCAGCACCGTGTATGCCGCGAAACTGATCTCTCCAGAAAGGCTCCCTCAATACTCTCCTCAGAATCTTCCCGACCGGCGTTTTCGGTAATTCTTCAACAACGTGTATCTCTTTAGGCACTTTGAATTTCGCCAACTGGGTTTTCGAAAAGGCGAGCAGTTCCTCGGGGCTTGTCTCATAGCCGGGCCTCAGTACCAAAGATGCGTTGATCGCCTCTCCCCACTTCTTATCCGGCACCGAGAAAACACCACATTCAGCCACGGCTTCGTGTTCCATCAAGGCATTCTCGACCTCTGCGGGATAGACATTAAATCCACCTGTGATAATCATGTCTTCCTTTCTGTCAGCCAGATAGAAATACCCGTCCGCTTCCATTCTTCCCAGGTCACCCGTACGCAACCACCCATCTTGCAACCTCGTCTCGTCAAGATCAGGTCGACGCCAGAATCCCGGCGTCGTCCACGGAGCACAGATGCAGATTTCACCGACTTCTCCAGGTTCAACATCCCGCCCTTCGTCATCGCGAATTCGAACTTGTGCGTGTGTACATTCCCTGCCAACCGAAGTGAGCCGCGCTTCAGCTTCCGACAAAGCCAGCTCATGCTCTTCCGGGCCCATATAGGTGTTGAGGCCATAGGCTTCTGTCTGTCCGAATCCCGTATTGAGGATAGATCCCAGTTTTTGCCGGGCCCTTTTCACCAATGAGGGTGCTGCCGGAGACGCTGCATACACAACTGTTCGCAGGCTGCTGAGATCCCGGGTATCCGCATCAGGATGATCGAGCAGAATTCGAAGCAATGTTGGCACGGCCAGCATCATGGTCACCTTGTGTTCTTCAATGGCACCTAGAATCGCCTCTGGATCTGCCTCGGGGAGGATAACCAGGGTGCCCCCCGCTATCCAGCAGCTGTCCATGGCCCTACCGCAGAAATGGCTTAAGGCAAGTTGACCCAGCAGATTGTCATCTGGTTGCAGGTCAAATATTTCGGCCCAGAAATTCATTGCCGCAGACACACCTGAATAACTGTGAGTAATCCCCTTGGGTCGTCCGGTCGTACCCGAGCTGTACAGGATGTGAGCGAGTGACGAGGGCGGCAAATCAATCAAGGGGCTGTCTTCGTCACCGGATTCATCCAGCTCAGAAAGATCGATCACACCTTCCGCTGAATGAAACGAAAGAACTTCTACCGGATCTTCAGCAATTGCCAGTGCACGGGCATCATCATCGGGTGCCATCACAATAATAAATCTGGCTTCTGTATCATTCAGCATGAAAGCATGTTCAGCTTCAGTGAGAGCACCCAGCATTGGCACAAGCACACCGCCTGCCCTTGCTATCCCGATGACTGATTCGACATATTCAATACAATTTCTCTGTATCAGAGTAACGCGTTCAGTTGGCTCTAATCCCAGCTTAATCAGCCCACGGGCAATAATGTCT
>MPLZ02031226.1_pt1 | contig 89273 bp, 56 predicted proteins | sample 1617311 | NCBI WGS metagenome assembly MPLZ02 (sample SAMN05944806, study PRJNA350692) | marine metagenome | biome: marine; feature: ODZ; material: water; isolation source: 160 m water sample filtered on 0.2 um supor filter | place: Pacific Ocean | collected 2012-04-08 | depth 160m m | reverse complement strand
TGAGATCAAGGAGAACGAAGCCCGGCTGCTCCAGGCGGAAACCCTGTCTTCGCTTGGCCGCATGAGCGCGGGGATCGTGCACGAAGTCAACAACCCGTTGAATTACGTCAGGACTGCCCTGCATGCCCTGCGGATGTACACCGAGGACGTGACCGAAGACGAACGGGCCGATTTTGAGGAAACCGTTGCAGATGCCGAGGAGGGTGTGAGTCGGGTGATCCGGATTGTGAGCGATCTGCGCTCCTTCACCAAGGGCGAGGTTGCCATGAAGGAGGAAGTGGTCGTCGGGGAAGCAGTTGAGAACGCGCGGCGGCTTTTGGCCGGCGAACTGCAGGGCATTGAGTTTAACATGAATGTGTCGGAGAGTCACAAGGTCAGCGGCAACGCCAACCAGCTCTGCCAGGTTCTGGTCAACATCATCCAGAATTCCGCCCAGGCCCTGGAGGGGGCGAGAGAGCGGGGGGTCCATCCCCAGATCGAGGTTTCCTCCGAACGGGCAGGGGAGCAATACGTCTGCATCCGGGTGCGGGACAACGGGCCGGGAATCGACCCCGAGGACCTTGACCACATTTTTGATCCCTTCTTTACGAAGCGGGATGTTGGCGAGGGGATGGGCCTGGGCCTGAGCATCTGTCACCGGATCCTGGAATCGCACGAGGGGAGAATTGAGGTCGAAAGTGATCCCGGGCACTTTACCGTATTCAGCGTCATGGTTCCGCAGCCGTGGCAGGGGGACGTAGACTCCGGATGCGAAACGGACAGCGAAGATCCGGAGTCGGAGCAGGGATCCGCGTCCCGGCGCGAGTCCCGTTCTGAGGCGGTTGAACTCGAAGAAGCCTGGAAGAAATGAGCCTGCAAACTCCAGATTACCGGCAACACCTTGTTCTTTTCGTTGATGATGAACAGCGAACCCGCAAGTACTTCGCGAAACTCTTCGGCAAGGCTTTCCGCATTGTTCTTGCGGAAGACGGGGTAGCGGGCCTGGAACGATTTCGCGAATACCAGGATGAGATTGGCGTGGTGGTGACCGACCAACGGATGCCGAATGAAACCGGAAGCGAGTTCCTTGAAAAGGTCGCCCTCCTCAAGCCTGGCGTGGTGCGGATCCTTTCCACGGCCTACGCGGACATTGACGCCGCGGTCTCTTCCGTCAACAAGGGAGGGATTTATCGTTATGTCACCAAGCCCTGGGAGGTTCCCGAACTGGAGGTCACCCTCAAGCGAGCCATGGAACTCTACATGGTGCGTCTTGAGCGCGAGGAACTGGTGCGCCAGAAGATGATGAGTGTGGATATGCTGGCGGCCTCTGACCGGATCGTGTCCCTTGCGGCCCTGGCCATCTTTCGTGATGCCGGAATCCGCCACGTTGGCGAGGCCCTCAGGGCGATCGTCCGTCTCTCGGAAGAGCCTCACGAGAAGCCGGTGCCCGAGTCGATCGGATCCGAGGGGCTCTCGTGGCGCGAGCTCTATCGGCGGCACCTGTCGTTCCTCGGCGCGGTCAATACCTCCCTGCCATCCGATCTCACCAGTCCTGCCGACCTGGACTTTGACCGTCGCTGCACGGTGGGCGAGGCCCTGAAGCCCGTGGTGGCGGGAAGTCCCGCCCTGGAGTGGGGCGAGGCGCGGGCCAATCCGCCGGATTGGCCGGGGCCCCTGAGCGATCTTCAGGGCGTAATCGGCCCCTTCATCAAGGCCCTGGCGAAAGCGGTGGAGGGAGAAGGGGTGGTTCGTCTGGAGGAGTGCCTGTCGGGCCTTGAACTGGTCTTCCCGGGGCGCCCGGTGCGTTCCGTGCTCGCGCCCGCCATGAGCGCCAGTGCGGAGGAACCCTCCAGGCAGGCCCTTGACCTCATAGGAGCCTGCCTGCGCATCACTCACCATGGGGGCGTGATGGACTTTTTGCCCGATCCGAACCGGACTGAAGCGCGGTTGCGGATTGGATTCGACGTGTCGCGGATTGAACGGGCGCCCGATGATCCGTTCGAGGAACTGGCCGCCGACCTGGTGGGCAACGAACTCTTCTGGTCGCGCTTCGTTGAGTAGCGGGACAATCCTGAACCCCAATAATCCCATTCAACCTCCATCGAAATGATTAAGCTTGTTTACTGTGTCCATCGGAAGGCCGGGATGTCCCCGGAAGAATTCTATCGCTACTGGAAGGACAATCACGGGCCGCTGGTGCAGAGTTTTGCGGAAGTCCTGAAGGCGCAGCGATACGTCCAGAGCCACCTCCTGGAATCTCCTCTCAACGAGATTGCACAAGGGGGACGGGGCGCCTCCGGGGCTTTCGATGGGATTACCGAGATCTGGTGGAATTCTCATGAGGAACTGGTGGGTGCCATGCAGACCCCGGAAGGGGCCGCGGCCCACGAGAAACTCATTGAGGATGAGGCCACCTTCTGCGATCTCTCCCGGTCTTCGATCTTCCTCACCGAGGAACACACCATCTTCGATTCCCAATAAGGTCAATCCAGCCCATACTCCTCGACATGAACCTCCATAACATTCAGTGCCGCCAGGCTTCAGCAGGCGTGCTTGCCGCAGCCCTGCTGCTGTCTGCCCAACCCGGTCTCCGGGCCAACGGCTTCTACATTCCCGTGCAGGACCCCTTTGCCGCGTCACGGGGAAATGCCTTCGTGGCAACTGCCGACCGGCCCTCTGCCGTTTACTATAACCCCGCGGGGCTGACCCAGCTGGACTCTCTGGCGGTCCATGCCGGGGTCTATGCCGTGCAGCTCGGAATAGAGGCGGAGACCGATCTCGATGGGCGGACTCACAAGAACGATGCGGAGTTCATCCCGGTCCCTCAGCTTTATGTGGCGGCCCCACTCAACGACAGCCTGGCGGTCGGGGTTGGTCTGAATGCGCCCTTCGGCTTGCGAACAGACTGGGGCGCGTCGACGCCGTTTGGAGCGGTGTCTACCGAGACAGACCTCAAGTATGCCACCGCGTGGGGAGTCCTGGCGTATGAGCTGAGCGACAGCCTCTCGATCGGGGGCGGGATCGGGGTGACTTATGCTGATGGGACCCTTAAACAGTTGGCCGCACCCCAGCTTGCTCCGGGAGCCGAGTTTGAATTCGAGGGCGACGATGTAGCGGCCAACTGGATCGCTTCCCTCCTCTGGAACCCGCATCAGCAGCACTCCTTCGGGGTGACCTATCGTGCCAAGACGGACCTCGACCTGGAGGGTTCCGGGGGAGCTCCCGCCGTAGGGCTCCCCAATGGCCGGGCGTCGCTGGATCTCGTCACTCCGGATACGCTGGTTGTCGGGTATGCCTTCCGGCCGGATGACCATTGGACCATCGAGGCCAATGTGGAATGGGTGAACTGGAAACGACTTGGCACGTCAACGTTGCGGCAGGCCTTTTCTCCCGACACTCCATTGCCATTTAACTGGGAATCAAATTTCATGTATGGCATCGGGGTGACCTATGCGCCGAACGAGACCTGGGCCTTCAACGCGGGCTACATCTTCATTGAGAACAGTCAACCGGATCTAAATTTCAATCCTGCCATTGCGGATGCCGACCGTCACTGGCTCAGTGCGGGGGTGAGCTACAAGGCGGAAGACTGGACCATCGACGTTGCCTATCAATATGCGTTCTCCGACCGCACGGTAGAGGATAGGACGGCGGGATTCGACGCAGGCGACCTGGTGGCGGGGGACTATCATTCGCGGTTTCATGGGCTGATGCTCTCCTTCAACAGATCCTTCTAGGCGCTCCTTTCCTGCCCCAACGGTTGCTCTTGCGAAAAGGGGAAAGGGCAGACATTTTCTGGGGGTAACGTCCGATGCCTGTGCGAGTTCCTGCGCCTGTTTTCCTTGGGATCGCGGTGCTTCTTCCGATCACCGCGCCGGGGGGGGTGTCGCCCGATGAGGCCAGCTCGCACTGGGCGTTCCAGTCCCCCGTCCGGCCGGCGCTTCCGGGGAAGGGGCACCCCATCGACGAGCTGCTCGCCATCCGGCAGCGGGAACGGAATCTCACCCCGGGTCCGGAGGCCTCGCGCGAAATTCTTCTCCGCCGTGCGTGGCATGTGATCACCGGTCTGCAGCCGGATTCCGACCTTCGCGCGCGGGCCCTGGCACAGCAGGGGGCGTTGCCGGCATGGAGCGCGCAAGTCGTCGAGGAGGCCCTGGCTTCTCCGCACTTCGGGGAACGCTGGGCACGCCATTGGCTGGACGTGGCACGCTACGCGGATACCAAGGGCTACAACTTCACGGGCGGACGTATCTTTCCCTATGCCTTCACCTACCGGGACTGGGTGATGCGTTCGCTCAATGAAGATCTGCCCTACGACGAGTTCCTGCGGCGCCAGATCGCGGCCGACCTGATGGATGTCCCCGTGGGGGAACAGGCCGCTCTCGGCTTTCTCACCCTTGGACGGCGTTACCTCAACAAGCAGGACCTCATCATCGCAGACCGGATCGATGTTATCTTCCGTGGCACAATGGGGCTCACCATGCAGTGTGTGCGCTGCCACGATCACAAGAGCGATCCGCTCACCATGGCAGACTACTACGGAATTTACGGGGTCTTCGACAGCACCGAGGAAGTTCCCGAAGGAGAGTTGCCGGTTATCAGCATGCCGGAGGACTCGCCCGGCTACCGAAAATTCCGGGAGGAACTCATCAAGCGTGCCAACGCCGCCCACGACTACGCGGCCGGGAAGATCAAGGGGTATCAACGGCCTGCTGACCCTCTCAAGTTCGATCGCAAGGCCGCTCTCAGCAAACTCAATCAAAGTGAAAGTGGGAACTACCGTGGGCTTCTTGCCAAGCTCGATGAGTTGGAAGGCAAATCGGAATATGCCCCCTTGCGGGCCATGGCAGTAAGGGATCGCTCCCATCCCCGCGAGCCGGTGATCTTCGAGAGGGGACAGCAGGGAAACCGGGGAGCGAAAGTTCCGCGGGCCTTTCCCGCCTTTTTCCGCGACGCCCCGGATCGTATCTTTGAGAAGGGCAGCGGACGACTTGAACTGGCGCAGGAGCTGACCAGGCCGGACAACCCCCTCACCGCCCGGGTTTGTGCGAACCGGGTCTGGATGCATGTGATGGGATCGCCCCTGGTGAGCACCCCGGGAGACTTCGGAATGCAGGCCCAGCCCCCCCTGCAGGCCGAGCTCCTCGACCATCTGGCCCTCTATCTCCGGGACCACGATTGGTCCATCAAGGGCCTCGTGCGCCACATCATGACCTCCCGGGCGTGGCGGCGCAGCAGTTTTGCGGACGACAAGCTGGGCGAACATGATCCCGAGAACCGGTACTATGCCCGCGGCAACAGACACCGGAAGGATCTTGAATCCTGGCGTGACACCACCTTGCAGGCGAGCGGCCGACTCGACCGGAAGCTGGGCGGGCGACCGGTCAGAATTCACGAAGCGCCCTTTCCAGGACGGCGCACCATCTACGGATTGATCGAACGGCAGAACACGCCCTCCTTCTTCCGCATCTTCGACTTTCCCGATTCCAGCCAGCCGGCGGTAAAGCGGGCTTCCACGACCACCCCCAAACAGGCGCTCTATCTCATGAACAGCCCTTTCCTCCATGGGGAAGCCAGGGTCAGCGCTGCGGCCACGGCCTCCCATCAGGATGAGGAGGCCCGGATCGTGGCGCTTTATCTGCGGGTTCTTCAACGGGAGCCCTCTCCGGCTGAGCAGGCACGTGCACGGCGGTTTCTCGGCAGCGCGAAGCCAAGCCTGCGGCAGAGTGCAGGAGCCTGGAGCTATGGCCATGGGCGGCATCATCGCGACTCGGGACGAGTTGATTTTCACCCCCTGCCACATTTCACGGGCAAGGTCTGGCAGGGCGGGCCGGAACTCCCCGACCAGAAGACCGGCTGGGTCCACTGGCACGCGGCCGGGGGGCACCCGGGGCACGGTGACCACGCAGCCATCCTGCGGTGGGTGGCACCCAGGAACGCCATGATCCGGGTTTCCGGGGAGCTGGCGCGGCCCACCAGAAAAGGGGATGCAGTGCGTGGTCTGGTGGTGGCACGCAACAGGATCCTCGGGAAATGGACGGTGGAGCCCGGAGCAAAGTCAGGGACTGAGCTCACCTTGCAGGTTGCTGCCGGGGAGAGCGTGGACTTCCTCGTTGAATCGACCGGGGAGGAGGCCTGGGATGGTTTTCATTGGGCCCCGGTCATTCGGGAGGACGGGGTGAAGCTCCCCCTGGCCGAGGCGCAGGCCGGCTTCTCGGGCCCGGCACTCGATCGGTGGCCGTTGCTCGCTCAGGTGTTGCTTCTTTCCAACGAGTTTCTTTATGTGGACTGACCTGAGGTCCTGCCGATCCAGAGGAGAAAAATGTCACATCACGCGTTCAATCCAGAGCACCTCTTCCTGACCAGGCGGCAGATGTTGTCGCGCGCCGGGATGGGGATGGCGGCAGTGGCCCTGAATGGCGTTCCCGGGCTGGTGGCCGCTGCGGAGGGGAAGGGTTCCGGCCTGGACCTCAACCCACTTGCTCCGCGCCGGCCGCAGTTTCCCGGCAAGGCCAAGGCCGTCATCCATCTCTTCATGAACGGAGGGCCTTCCCATCTCGACACCTTTGATCCCAAGCCGGAACTCACGAAGCTGCATGGTCAGGAGTTGCCCAAGATGCTTAAGACGGAACGGCCCACGGGAGCGGCCTTCAAGTCGCCCTTCAAGTTTACCAAAAGGGGGCGGTGCGGGATGGAAGTCTCCGACCTCTTTCCCCAGGTTGGCAGCATGGCGGATGAGCTCTGTGTGATTCGCTCGATGCATGCCGATGTGCCCAACCATGAACCCTCCCTGCTCCTGATGAACTGTGGGGACGGACGCCTGGTGCGGCCGGCGATGGGCTCCTGGGTCACCTACGGGCTGGGCTCGGAGAACCAGAACCTGCCGGGATTCGTGGCCATGTGTCCGGGCGGCTATCCCATTCAGGAAACCCAGAACTGGCAGTCGGCCTTCCTGCCGGGGGTCTTCCAGGGGACCTACGTGGACACCAGGCACTCCGATCCGAAAAAACTGGTGGAACACATTGAGAGCCGGATGGGAGACAGCGAACAACGGCGCCAACTCGATCTTTTACGAGCGCTGAACGAGGACCATCAGAAGCAAAGAAGCCATGACACACGGCTGGAGGCCCGCCTGCAGTCCTTCGAGCTGGCCTACCGAATGCAGATGGAGGCGACCGATGCCTTTGATATAAGCAAGGAACCGGAGGAGATCCGGAAGATGTACGGAAGCGGAACCCAGGCGCGGCAGATGCTCATTACCCGGCGGCTCATCGAACGCGGAGTGCGTTTCGTGCAGGTCTGGCACGGAGCGGGGCAACCCTGGGACAATCACGACGACCTGGAGAAGAATCACAGGAAGCTGTCGAGGGAGTGTGATCAGCCTGTGGCCGCTCTCCTCAAGGACCTCAAGATGCGCGGCCTTCTGGAGGAGACCCTGGTCATGTGGGGCGGAGAGTTCGGACGGACTCCCACCGTGGAGATGCCAAAAAAAGGATCCAATGCAGGAAAGATCAACGGCCGAGACCACAACCACTATGGGTTCACGGTCTGGCTGGCAGGGGGCGGAGTGAAGGGGGGCCATGTGCATGGAAGCACGGATCCCTTCGGGTTCCAGGCCGAGGACGAGCCCGTCCACGTTCACGACCTGCAGGCCACCATCCTCCACCTGCTCGGCTTTGATCATGAAAAGCTGACCTACCGCTACTCGGGCCGCGACTTCCGCCTCACCAACATAGGCGGCAAGGTGGTGAAGGGGATTCTGGCGTAGCAGGTCTTTGGCAGACCGGGGCCACAGGCAGCCGGGATTCCGTTCTACTGCGGGCGGTGACTCGCGACGGTGGCAGGGCCGCACTCCACTCTACCCGCGGATCTCCTCAAAGATCTCGGGGTCATCCCGGAGCTTCTTGCGGATACTGGAGATCTTGGCCCATTTGCTCTTGAGCGTCTTGAGAAATTCCTTCTCTCCGTCCTGGATGCCCTCCTCGATTGTCTGGCAGAGATCGATCGCAGCGCTGTGATAATCCCCGAATTTCTCGTGGACCTTGCCGTCGAGCTCCGCCAGCTCCTTGCGGGCGTCCTCTGCGTCGGTGCGGGCGGCTGCGCCCTCGCTGAACTTCTCGCGGAACATCATGCGTTGCACGCGGCTGAAGACGCCCGAAGCACGGGAATCAATCTCGTGGAAACTGCCCCCGACCGAGAGTTGTTCGGAGGCCTTTTCGCGGATGTGGTCGAGGAGAAGCTGGGCCGAGATGTGATTGGGCATTTTCTTGAGGACCTCCTCCAGGCGTTCCTGGACGCGGTTGTTATTGAGAGCCGCATCGCCCTGCTCCGTGATCACGTCCGCCACCGACTTGAAATCATCGAGGGTGGACTGCACGTCCTTGTCCTTCTCGGCACGGGAGAGGGCCCGGGCGTCGTCCATGTCCTTCATGGTGAAGATCTGGATATCCAGAAGCGGCTGAATCCCGTCGAGCACGAGGATGTCGTTCACGCCCTTGGCATTGCCGTCGGGCACTCCGACGATCCTGCACTTGCGCCGCGTTGCACCGCGGATCTTGGCGGCGACGCCTCCGATGCTGGTTACCTTTCCGTTGGGCGTGATCCCGCCCGTGCAGGCGAATTCGTCATCGATCTTCTCTCCGGAGAAGAGAGCATCGAGCATCAGCGCCATGGCGGTTCCCGCCGAGGGGCCGTCCACCCGCTGGTCGCGGTCCTGGAAGACGATGCTCACCTGATAGCCATCAGGCACCATCTCCTTTGGTTCATAGGTGACGCGCAAATAATCGCGGATGGACTTGAGACTGTTGCCCATCATGTCCCCTACTTTCTGGTCAATCTTGAACTCCACCCCCTTGACGCCCTCCTCCCGGAGGGCGGTTGCGATAATCTCGGCGGCGGCACCGGCATGCTTTCCGTTGCCGAGAGTGACCACCACGAGCCCGACGACCGAGCTCTGGTTGGAAGCCAGGCCCTTGGCCTTGCCCCCGGGCATCTTTTCCCTGCGGGGTTCCATGCGGCCTCCCTGCCCGAAGGGATTCCAGGGGGTTTCCTTCACCACGGCCTTGCCCTGGAGCTGATCCCAGTCGATCTCGACACCATCTTTTTCAAGGTCCTGCTGGATCTTTTCGAGGTCTCCGGCGTACTTGTGGCCGGGCAGGAGACGCAGGGCGACGTCCACACAATAGGCGGCGCAGATCTTGTTGTCCTCGTTGCCCTTGTCCTTCAGCAGGGTGCGCACGCCGCGGAAGATATTCCCCACCAGGCGGTCCTTGCTGGTACCACTGCTGCCATAGGCCTCGGCGGCCTTCTCGAGCTGTTCGTAGGTGGTCTTGAAAGACTTGGCGTCGGGGTTGATCCGACCGGAGATTCCGAGGGCGTTGGAGCGCAGCAGGTTGGGGACTTTGCCGTTTTTCTCTTCCGGGTCAAAGTCACTGGCGATCCGGGCCAGAGCCGCCACCAGGCCCGACTTGTCGAACGTGCCCCGCCGTCCAAAATCAAGGCTTGCGGTGTCGAAGAGCTCGGTCTCCATGTCCGGCAGGAAAAAGAGCCGATCTTCATCCTGAGCGTGCACGTTGGTTCTGAGCCCGGGGAAAAGGAGAACGACGCAAATGACGAGAGCGCGGTAAGGGGTCGGTTTCATCTTGATGCTGCTGAAGAAGTTTATGCGATCTGCGGTGCTTCGCTAAAGCAAAAGCGTAGGCCGGGAGGCTGGGGGCGCCTTTGTTACACCCGGGCAGCGATTCCGGCGCCACAATTTGTGTAATCAGGGAGTTTTCTGTGCTTTGACAGGGTTGGGAGGCGGATCGACCCGGATGGTTTCGCGGGTAAAGGGGGCCAGTTTCCTGAGGTAAGCGGAAAACCTCGTCTGCAGACCATGATGGTAGTCCGCAAGGGGAATTTTGCGATAGTAAACCACGCCCTCCCTCAGGTCGCCGTCGCGCTTGCCCTGGCCCAGGGCCTCGGCCAGCTGTGCGATCTCCCGCGCCTCCTTCACCAGATCCTGCTCCTTGGGAGAAATGAACTTGGCGAAGCGTTTGATCTCAGCACCTGAGGCCTCCCCGGTGGTGATGAGGCGCTTCGCGCTGAGCTGGGAAAGGGGAGGGCGAACAATCCCGCTCAGCGGCTCGACGGCACTGCGCAGGATGCGGGCAGCTACTTCCCGTTCCACCCTGGTGGGTCGTTCTGCGGCGTTTCCCTGGGTCAGGAGCATCCTGGCGGAGTAGTGGAAGGGCGCCTTGCTTACGATCTCGGTCAGGCGTTCGCGCACCTTGGCATTCACACAGAGCTGGCCCACGTCCTTGTTCCGGCTCACCTCGCGGAGCTCGGTATAAAGCCCGGAGGTGACCGCCAGGCCCTCGGGGTCCCCGTCCACGGCCGCCAGGCTCAGGGCGACTTCGAGTGAGCTCACGATGAGGACCTCCCAGCGCAGGAAGAAGGCGGGATCTTCCAGGGCGATCATGGCTCGCAGCTCCGGTTCGAAATCAGCGGGCACCAGGAGGCGGCCACCCCCGGTGACCCGCAGGGCCCGCAGGTAGTCCCAGCTCTGGCGCGGTCTGGTCAGGTTGCCATCGGGTGTCAGCTCGCCCACGAAGATGACATCAGGGCGGAGTTGTTTGCCGGCCAGGGCGGCGTGCATGAGGAGTGCGGCCGGCCCCGAGATGGCCTGCTCGTTCTTGGAGGCATAGCGTTCCTCGCCGGTCGAGATTCGGGCGATGTGCTGGATGGGAAGATTGGGCCAGCTTTTCTCTAGGAGCTTCCGGGCCTCGTTGCGGGCGGAATCGATGTCGGGGGACTCGATGGCGGGCAGGAGGGAGAAGGTGAAAGGATCGGGCTGCGCCAGTTCCTCGACCTGCATCTGAAGCGTCACGATACGCAGGTGTCGGCGGAGATCCTTGTCGTAGAGAAAGAGGGGAGTCTGTGTGCTGGCCTGCCGGAGCAGGATGGGCGGACGCTCGATGGGCGGGGGTTCCGGTTGTGGCGGGGCGGGACTCTTCTCCGGTTCCGGACTCCGACGGTAAGCCGCGAGAGGCTGGACCACATTTTGCCAGCGGGCGGCTTCCCCCTGCGGATCATGGAGCTTGGCGAGCGGGCTCCGGGGATTGATCACGACGAGGGCGTCGATGATCTGGTGGCCGAGACGCCCGCCCGCGTCGCCCGCTTTGGGGTCGACGAGCCAGTCGGCGATACCCCAGGTCTGGCGTAGCGGGGCATTGATGTCGCCGCCAAAAGGATCAACCGGGCGTTCTTCTCTGAGGGCCTTGTCGGTCTCGCGGGCCGGGCGGTTGGCGGGATCGAGACGTAGCGCGATGGCGAGCAACTGGGCGGTGGCCCGCAATTGGACGGGGTCCCGGGCCATTTCGCGGCGGGCCAGGTCAGTGAGGTGCCGGGAGAGTTCCCGCATGGTGTCAGTGTCGATGGGAATTTTGTCCCGCCGGAAGAGAGCGGCGGCAGGATCCGGGCCCACGTAGACATCCGCCGGCAGGGAGGGCGGAAGCAGGTGAAACAGGAGGACCAGAGAGCACGCGCGCATGCGGCCGAAGTCTCTCCCATGCCCAGACCCGACGCAACCCTTTGCCTTCCGGGAAGGTCGCGGGAGAGCGGATTGCCCTGTGCCCCGCTCTTTCGTCCGCTACACTTCCGTCATGGCTGAGCCGGAAGGGATTCGTCCCGAGGAGTGCACCCAGGATGAAGTGATGTTTTACGACACCGATGTCGGGGGCGTCGTTCATAACCTCGCCTATCTGCGGATGATTGAAAGGTGCCGGACCAGACTGGCGGGGCAACTGGGATTTGACCTGCGGAGCATGGCGCAGACCCAGGTCTATCCCGTGGTGGTGCGGACCGAGATCGATTACCGCAGACCCGGACGCCTGGGGGATTTGCTGGAGACCCGGGGCTGGCTCGATGACTGGGGGCGGGTTCGCTTCTGGTGTGCCTTCGAGATGCGGCGCCCCGAGGACGGGACCCTCCTCATCACCTGTCGGCAGCAACTGGCCCTGGTCCAGATGCCCGAAGGAAAACCCCTGAGGTTGGAACGATCGCCGGATGGGAGTCGCCCCTGCGATCCCTGACGGGATCCTAGCGCCCGAACATCTGGGTCCAGTGTGATCCGTAGTTGCCCAGGCCCACCCGGCGGTGGCCGGGATTGAACATGTTCCGGTGGTGACCGGGGGAGCGGAACCAGCCGCGGTTTGCGGCCTTTGGATTTTTGGAGCCCATGAAGATGTTTTCAGCGCTGGAGGAGGCGCCCGCCAGGGCGGCCCGTTGGACGAAGGACTGTTTTCCCTTCACCGGCGAGGTGTGGCTGAAGAATCCGAGGGTGGCCATGTCCTCGGAGTGCCCGCGGGAGGCGTTACACAGTCTCGGGTCGAGAAGGAGGGCATTGAGGCCCACCAGAAGGCGCATCTGGTTGAGTTCCTCGATTCCACGCCATTCGGCCTGGGGGACCATCTCCGTCTCGGCGATCTTGCGGTTATGTTCCATGACCCTCAGCCCATCGCGACTCAAGTCGGAGAGGTCTTCGGCCATCGTTTGTTCTTCGGCGTTCACCCCGGCGACCGAGTCGGCGTCCTCGATGGCGATGGCGGCCTTGAGGATCCCATCACGGAACTCGCCCAGGCGAAGGACCCGGGCCCGCTGTTTGTTGAGAGGGTCCCCTGCGATCCCGAGAATGCGTCCGGAGGAGGGAAGCAGTAGCTTGTGGAGAAGCGCGACTGCCGGTTCGCTCCTGGCGATGATAGCGGCCTTCATGGGGTCCTCCGGCATGATTCGCACGGAGTGAAAGGTCTCCCGGGCTTCCCGGATCGCCTTCTGGTTGGCCTGGCGCATTGAGCCTGAGTTCTGCCCCGTGGCTTCCTCCTGGAAAGCCTTCAGGTAGGCATCGCGCATACGGGGCCAGACCTTGTCGTATTCGGCCTGGAGCCGCGCCAGCTCCTTGGGCTCGAGATTATTCAGCTGCTCGAGGAGATCCTCAAAGCCGGCATTGTTCTCCAGGCGGGTCTGGAGAGCGGAAAGAATTTCGTCAGTCGCCCGGGGAGTCGCCGCCATGATCTGCACCCCCATGAGGAGGGGGAGAAGGCGGGCAGGGAGACGAACCATGGACTTGAAGTTAAAAGGGAAAAAGGGAATAAGGCACTGCTAAATTCTCCTTTGGAGCATCGTTCGCAGGTCGATGTATTCCGGGAGAAGGACAAAAAAAGACGGGGAGGACGATCGTCCTCCCCGCGGTTGAGATGGTGAGATGTAGCGCCCGGAGGCGGAGGGGTCAGCGGCACGTGCGGCCGCCGAGCGAGAAACGGAAGGAGATTCCGGAGGAGCGTCCGTGGGATCTGTGACTGCTCAGGGTAATCCGGGGCTGGGAGCAATGCGTGCTCCGGGAAATAACGGCCCGGGAGTGGTGATTGTGATGCTGGGCCCGGTGACGGCACGAGTGTCCGTGGGATTGGGGAACCCGGCTGTAGGCGAAAACGGGGTGGCCGTGACAGTCGTATCCCCGGACGTAACGTCGGGTATAGACCGGGCATCCGCAGGAAGCGCATCCGCTTCGGTAGGTTATACTGGGAGACGAGTGTCCAGCTTCAGCACGAGGTGCGGAAATGAGGCCGGTGAGGGCCACGGCAGCGATGGTGAGGAGTATTTTTGTCATGGATTCGAGCGGGGTGGTTACCTGCGGTTTGACCCCGGCCGGGTTGAATCTATTCAAGGGATTTGCTCTTTTCTCGCAAATGGAGGAAGAGGGGAGGAGAGCTCCCGGGGAAGAAAGAGTGGGCGGTCCTACTCCCCGAGCCGGTAGAGCCGCTCAAGGTTTTCGAGCAGAACTTCCCTGGAACGGGGCGCCCCGTGCAGGACCTCGTCATCACCGACGACCAGTTTTGGCATGGCACGGGTGTGGAGGATCATCTGTTTGAAATCGTTGATGCCGGTCTCGAGGATCTGATTGATCCAGGGATCCTCCAGGGCTCCGGCCAGTTCATCGTAGCCGACGATCTGTCCCACCGCGGCCTCGGCCACTTCCGGCGGGAGAACCGGGCGGGAGAAGAGCTGCTCATGGACCTCGGGCCAGCGTTCCGGATTGGCCCGCCACGCCGCGAGGCTCAGGCGGGCCAGTTCACAGGCATGATCGTGATCGGTGAGGCCGGCGGGAAAGAAGGGATTGCAGGCGCGGTTGAGGGGGACCGGGAGAAGGATGATGCAGAAGGTGTCCGGGTGTGACTCTGTCACGAAATGGAGATGCTCGTGCACGTCCCGGCACGAGCTGCAGGTGTAGTCGAAGTACTTCACCATGACATGCTTCGCGCCGGAGGGGCCGAGGTGAGGCATGGTCACCGCGTTGTAGTGTTTGCGGCCCTTGAAGAAGGAGACCACCCGGCCCTCGGCCCCCTTCCCCTGATCCGCATCACGCACCACCTCGGTGGTCCGGGCGTGGGTGTCAGGCTTGGGACCGAGGAGCTGGCCCAGGGCGAGGACGAGGAGGGCGGCCACGGCCCCGAGGGGGGCGAAGCGAAGAGGAGTCCTGGGATTGGAGGCTGGGAGTTGGTGCAGTGAAAGAATCAGGACGAGGGAGGTGATGATGCCGATCGTGTGCATGGCGAGGCACCACGGACAGACCGCCTTGATGTCGAAATAGAGCAGACCGATAAACCAGAGAGCCGCCCCGGTGAGGCAGATGGCGAAAGCCCCGTAGAGGGGACGAGAGGGCCGCCAGGTGGTGATGAGCAGCGCGAGGTAAACGACCCCGGCGAGAACACTGACGGGGATCCCGAAAAACTGGGACCATCTAGAGCCGAGGGCGTTGTCACAGCCAGATTCGGTCCCACAGCCGACGATGGAGGTTGTCTGCCCGGTGAGCTTGAGGATCCCGAGATAACCGCAGATCATCAGCCCGGCGAGGGCGAGGAAGCGCAGGAGTGGGAGGACGTTGACGATATGGTCGAGTCGGTCCCACCGGATCCATGAGGATTTCACCAGGGCAGGATGTGGCGGGTGGGCCGCCGCTCAAAGTTAAAAGTCCTTCTTCACCGCCTTGAGTAACCAGGCCGCGAGCTCGTCCGGGGGGTGCAGACCGTGGGGGTGGTGCCCCTTTCCCGGCTTGCGCCAGACTCGGACCGGACCGCCGAGGGACTGGTAATTGCGGGCGAGGAGCTCCCCGTTCTCGGCCACCGGGACGACCTTGTCCGCCAGCCCGAGGACGAGAGCGATGGGCACCTTCTTCTGCGCAAGCGGCTTGAGGGTTGTCGGGCTGAGGGGCTGCCGGTGCTGAGGTGCGGTCTCCGGGGCGATTCCGTAGGCCTTGAGGCAGCGCTGCCAGTCGCCCTTGGAAAACTTGCCGTTTTTCCCCCCGGGCCAGGAGTTGAAATTGCAGACCGGGTTGTCGCCATAAAGGGCGGCGACCTTTTCCGGGTTGGCCGAGGCCCAGTTCACGATCATCAGGCCGCCGCGTGACATCCCTTCCAGGACGGGCCGGGGAGAGAGTCCCTGCTTGACCGCAAAGGCGTGAAACTTGTCCCATCGCTCCACGGCAGCGGGGGCGCCGAAGAGCCCGCCCACCTCGCAGTAGGCGAGATGAAAGCCCTTGGCGAGGAGGAGGAGATCGAGGGCGGGCTGGTGTCCCCAGAAGCGGGCGCGCCAGATCCAGGGGCGGCCTTCGGCCGGGGCCTTGGGTGTGACCACGATGCAGCGGGCCCCGTCCCCGGGCAGGGGGAAGTCGAGGCGCGCATACCCTTGCCACTCGGAGCGTTTGCCCTCAGGCCATGCGGCGGTTGCAGTCGTGACGCAGGCCAGAAAGAAGAGGGCAGGAAGGGAAGGCATACCTTGGAGAGACGAATTGGCCCCGGGTAGCATTTACTCCATGCCCCGTCCCGTCCTATTTTTCATCGTCCCCGGCCTGGCCCCCCGCTCTTTGGGCGGCCGCGACCTTCAAGAGCCGCTCGGCCGTCAGGGGAGACTTGGGGGACCCGGAAGAGGAAGGCGCGGAGAGGCCTGTTGATAAAGCCCTTCCGGGGTTCCCACGGGCGAGGGGCCAGATGGACCCAAGAAGTGGATTTCTTGGAGCGACGGCCATTAAATTATTGGTGGAGAATTAATTCAGCAAAGCGTATTAATGGGCGAATGGGACCGCTTTTGATAACGCTGGGGATTCTGCTGGGGATCATTCTCCTCATCCTGGTCCTGATGTATAACGGCTTCGTGAGTCGTCGGAACCGGCTGCGCAACGCCTTCGCCTCCATCGATGTCCAGCTCAAGAAGCGCTGGGATCTCGTTCCGCAGCTCGTTGAGACGGTCCGCGCCTACGCTTCACATGAGAAGGGGGTGTTTGAAAGGGTGACGAGGGCCCGGAGGGGGATTGAGGCGGTGGAATCGGACAGCCCGGAGCGCTTCAGATACGAGCAGGACCTGGGGGCGGGCCTGTCCCGCGTCATGATGCTGGCGGAGGATTACCCCGAACTCAAGGCGGGGGAGCAGTTCCTCAATCTGCAGCGGAACCTGACTGAAGTGGAATCGCAGATCGCGGCGGCGCGACGGGCTTTTAATGCGACGGTCACGGAATGGAACGAGGGAGTGGAAATGTTCCCGGGGAGCGTGATGGCGGGAATCTGCGGATTCCGCGTGCAGGACTGGTTTGAAACTCCCGAGAGCCAACGCAAGGTGACTGATGTCCAGATCTAGCGGAGCCAAAGGCCATGAGCATCGCACCGAGGAAGGCCCCCTGGGGACGGGACTCTCCGACGAGTTCCACCAACTCGAGGCCATTCGCCGGAAGGAGCTGCGGAAAAAGAGAGTGGCCGTGCTCGCCACGGTTCTTTGTGGATGGTTTAGCCTCACCATGGTCGCCGCGTCGCTGAAGTTGGGGACCGGTGATTCCGGCCGCTGGTCTGCCCTCGGGGCGTTAGCGCTCATCGGAACGCTTGTCCTGTGCTCGCTCTTTGTGTTCGGGCCGGGTGCCCGCTACCGCGCTGCCTACAAGAGCCAGGTGATTCCTGCTCTGGTTCGGAGTATCCAGCCGGACATGGCCTACTACAGTGAAGGAAATTTCGGACAACACTGGTTCTATAACAGCGGCCTCTACAAGCAGGAATACAACGTCTATGAGAGCGAGGACTATCTGACGGGCTACATCGGGGAGACCGATTTCCAGATCGGTGAAATCCTGGTCCAAAATGAGACCACTTCCCGGAGCGATGGGGAGACACGAACATCTACGAAGACGATTTTTGACGGCCTGCTCGCGGTTGCTGCCTTCCCCGGGGAGCTTCAGGGGGATGTATTCGTGATCCCGGACTTCGCCGAGAAGCATTTTGGGTGGCTGGGGCGGGCCTTCCAGAAACTGGGGACAGACCATGGAGAACACCTTTTACGGGGCGAAAACCCGGAATTCGAAAAGGCCTTTGTGGTGCGTGCTACGGATCCCTTGGAGGCCAGTTACATCCTGACCCCTGAGATGCAGAAGCAGATCCTGACCTTGCGCGCCCGCCTCGGAAAGGATCTGCGATTGGCGTTCAGGGGCCCCCAAGTCTTTATTGCTATACCCAGCACAAAGGATTGGTTCGAACCAAAGTTCTCGCGACCTGCCTCCTCTCCCGACCAGGTCCGTGGCTTGCTCAACCAGCTATCGGCCTGTTTCCAGATCGTGGAGGACTTGAACCTCAACACGCGGATCTGGACGAAGGAGTAGCTTCCCGGGACGCGAATCGGCCCGGGGCACCGGGAAAAGTCGCCCTGCCCGGGAAAACCCCGAAAGTGCGGCTTTACGGACGGGGTATACTGAAACATCGACAAGGTGATCATGAAGTGGGTTCTGGTGATGGAAGGGTTGTTGCTGACCATTCCGGCCCTCGCGATCGAGCCCGATGATCCGGTGGCTCAAGACCACTGGGCCTGGAGCGAACTGGACGCGCCGATGCTGCCGAAACCGGAGGGCTTCCGGATTCGCACCCCGGTTGACAATTTTGTATTTGCCGCTCTGGCCGGAGAGGGAGGGAAAGCCGCCCCGGAAGCCGCCCCGCAGGCGCTGTTGCGGCGGGTCCATCTTGATCTGACGGGGTTGCCACCAACCCCCGCGGAAGTGGAGGGTTTTCTCAGGGATCCGGATGATGAAGCGTATGCAAAGATAGTCGACGATCTCCTGAGCCGCCCTCAGTACGGAGAGCGTTGGGGGCGCCACTGGTTGGATGTCGTTCGCTATGCCGAGTCCAAGGGCTACGAGCGGGACGAGTACAAGAAGTTCGTCTGGCGCTACCGGGATTACGTCATCGCGGCCTTCAACGAGGACAAGCCGTATGACCGCTTTGTTCGCGAGCAGGTGGCGGGGGACGAACTCGCCGACGCGAGCCTGGAGAGCCAGATTGCCACCACCTTCCTGAGCCTGGGCACCTTTGATACCATCGCCGCGGACCGGGAGGTTGCGATTTACGACACCCTGGACGACATGGTGGGCACGACTGCGATGGCCTTCCTGGGACAGACCCTGCAATGTGCGCGCTGTCACGATCACAAGTTCGAACCCTTCAGCCAGCAGGACTATTACCGCTTCCTGGCGGCCTTCGAATCGCTGGACGTGACCAGCAAGGAGCGGCAGCTCGGAAGAGAGGAAGGAAAGAAGCGGCACCGGGAAGAGGAAGAGCGCTATCAGAAGGAAACCCTCGAACCGCAACGGGCCTCCGAGGAAAGAGCGTGGCTTCCCATCCTGAGCCGCTGGCAGAAGGATGGCCTGCCCGAGGGGCGCAAGGCGAAACTTGATGACAAGCAGTTGCAGTTGACCATAGAGGCGATCTCCCTGGCCCCGGACAAGCGCTCCAAGGAGCACCGGCACATGCTTGAGAAGGAGCGCAAGCGCGTGCGCTCGGCAGTGCGGGAGGGGGCCACCGAAGAGGAGCGCAGGAGGCTGTCGGAGCATGAGCAGAAACTGGCGGCGATCGAGAAGGCGAAACCGCAACCGATGATGGGCTGGGTCTACCCGGACCGGGGACCCCGGCCGAAGGCGACCCACCTCCGGATTCGTGGGGACGTGCACCAGAAGGGCGAGGAGATAGCCTTTGGGGTGCCGGTGATTCTGGACCGGGGCACCCTTCCCGAGCCCCGGCCGACGGATCATTCCGCGGGCCGGAGGCGGGCCCTGGCGGAGTGGATCGTGGGACCGCAGGCACCCCTTGCGGCCCGGGTGATGGCCAACCGGGTCTGGCACTACCACTTTGGGCGGGGCCTGGTGAAGGACGGCAACAATCTTGGTCTCCAGGGCGGAGCGCCAACCCATCCGGACCTGTTGGACTGGCTGGCGAATGCGCTCATCGAGGGGGGCTGGAAGTTAAAGCCCCTCCACCGCCAGATTGTGCTTTCCAGCACCTATCGCCTCTCCGCCAGTCATCCGGATCCCGAGTCCGATCCGGACAACGCGCTCTATTCCCGATGGCCCCTGCACCGGCTGGAAGCCGAAGCCATTCGGGACTCGATCCTGGCGGCCAGCGGCAAACTGAACCTCCAGATGAAGGGCCCGCCCGTCTATCCGCCCTTTGCGGACAAGGTGGTGGGGGCCTCGTCGGGGGCGGACTGGAAAAACTCGACCGAGGAGGAGGCCTCCCGCCGCAGTGTCTACGTTTTCGCCAAGCGTGCCATCCCGCTGCCGGAGCTCGCGGTCCTGGGCAATCCGGATTCCTCCTGCAGTTGTGCCAGGCGCACCATCTCGACCACCGCGGTGCAATCGCTGCTCATGCTCAACGGGCGTTTTGTCAACGAGCAGACCATGCACCTGGCGGGACGCCTGGGGGAGATCGACGGAGAGGAGGCGCAGATCCGGGCGGCCTTTGACCTGATCCTCTGCCGTCCGCCGAGCACGCAGGAAATCGGGGAAGCGCAGGAGCTCCTGGCCCGGGTGGCCCGGGAGAAAAAGATCGATCCGCTGGCCTCGCTGGCCCTCGTTCTCTTCAACACCAACGAGTTTGCCTACCGTTAGGAATGATGAACAGGCCTGCCAGCTCCTTCCATTTTTCCTGCGGCCGGACACGGCGCGAGTTCCTCTGGCAGGCAGGCAATGGGTTTTTCGGCACCGCCATGGCCTGGATGCTGGCGCGCGACGGGGCCCGGGCCGGGGGGATCACGCCTTCCGCCCATTTCCCGGCCAGGGCGAAGCACTGCATCTTTCTCTTCATGGTAGGTGGGCCGAGCCACATCGATACCTTTGATCCCAAGCCCGTTCTCAACAAACGGCACGGGGAGGACTACGACTTCAAGCCGGCCCAGGGCGTGAGCCAGAAGGGAAAGGGCAAGCTCATGGGCTCTCCCTTCAAGTTCCAGGCCTGCGGGCAGTCGGGCATCGAGGTCTCCGAGCTCTTCCCCCATCTGCGGGAGCACATCGACGAGATGGCGGTTATTCGCGGAACGAAGGGGGACAGTGCGGCCCACGGGGCAGCCTCCCTGCAGATGAATACCGGCTTTGTCCGCCAGGGGCTCCCTTGCCTGGGGTCGTGGGCCAACTATGGGTTGGGATCACCCAACAACAACATGCCCGGGTTCGTGGTGCTGGTGAACGGGGCCCCCTATTCCGGAGCCCAGAACTGGGGCGCGGGCTTCATGCCCTCGGGCTACCAGGGGACCGTCCTTAAGACCTCGGGAACCCCTGTTCCCAATCTGGTGCCAGCCATGAATCGTTCGCGGGAAACGCAGCGCGACCAACTGGACCTGCTGGCGAGGTGGAATAGCGAGCACCAGGCCCGGCTGCCGGCCAATTCCGAGTTGGCCGCCCGCATCGAAGCCTACGAACTGGCCTACCGCATGCAGGCTCATGCTCCCGAGGCGGTGGACCTTTCCCGGGAGAGCGAATCCACGAGGAAGCTCTATGGAATCGGAGGGGGTGACGCTGACCGGTTCGGCAAGAGCTGCCTCATGGCCCGCCGCCTGGTGGAGCGCGGGACCCGCTTCGTGCAGCTCTATCACTCGAACTGGGATACGCACGGCGACAACGACAAACGGCACCAGAAACTCTGTAATCAAACCGACAGGCCGATTGCTGGTCTTCTGGCCGACCTCAAGGCCCGTGGATTGCTGGAGGAGACCCTCGTGGTCTGGGCCGGGGAGTTTGGCCGGACCCCGGTGGGGACGGGCGGGCGAGACCACCACGCCGCGGGATTCTCGACCTGGATGGCCGGGGGCGGGATCAAGGGCGGCACGGTGCAGGGAGCCACTGACGAATTCGGATTCCATGTCACCGGCGGGGAGGCTCATGTGCACGACCTGCACGCCACCATCCTCCACCTGATGGGGCTGAACCACGAGGAGCTCACCTACTTCCACTCCGGGCGTGATTTCCGGCTCACCGATGTCTTCGGGAAGGTCCTGACGGATATTGTGGCCTGACCGGTCTGAGCAGGAGGGGCTCTAAATTCTCGAGTATGACCGGGCACCAGAAGAGGCATTTTAATGAATCAACCCTTCGCCGGGAGCTGCGGGAGGAGTTCAAGGTTCTGGAAATCCTGCGAGGCAAGGTTCTCGCCAAGAGGCGGGCGAAGCATTTGATAGTGGCCCTCCTCGTCGTGGGCGTCGTCCTCCTGGTTTTGCTGTTGTCCCTTGTGACCGGGTTGGGGGAGGCCGTTATCCTTGGGGGCGTTCCCCTGACAACGGCAGCGCTGATTGTGGAGTACCGCCTCTACTCGAAGCGGGTGTCGGTCCCCGGGCAACTATATAACGAGGAATACAAGAGGAGAGTAGGGCGGCATCTGATCAGGAGCCTGGAAGTGGACCTTGAGTTCCACCCGGACGAGGGGGTGAGGGAAGAGGTTTTTCTCTCAGCCGAATTCTGGAGCTCGCAGGATTATCATTCCTACTGGTCCGAGGACTGCCTCAAGGGCAAGGTCGGGAACACACGGATGCTCATGGCGGAAGTCCACACAACACGGACAAGTGATAGCAGCACCGTAGAGATTTTTTGCGGATGGTTTGTAATCGCGGACTTCCACAAGCGCTTCCGCTCGGCGGTAGTTGCCGAGCCCGACTTTGCGGAAGCAAAGCTGGGCCGGCTGGGGAGGGCTCTCCAGAAACTGCGCGGGAATATCGAGCTCCTTGAGAACCCGGAATTTGAAAAAGCCTTCGTGGTAAGGGCAACTGACCCGGTCGAGGCGCGGTATATCCTGACCCCCGACATGCAGGAGCGAATGCTTGCCCTGCAAGCAAGCCGGGGGAGGGGGGTGCGCCTGGCCTTCAGGGAGTCCCAGCTTTTCATCGCTATTCCGAACCGCATCGCAGGCAAGGACTGGTTCGACCCGGATCCCAGGAAGCCTGCATCCGATCTCCTGCAACTGCGGACGATTGCGACGGACTTTGTGAAGCAGACCACGGCCTGTCTTGAGATCGTGGAGGAGCTGAACCTCAACACGCGGATCTGGACGAAGGAGTAGGATCGGCGGCGGAGCCCTCTTCAGGGAAGGAAAGTGCCAGGAGGCCGCGGCAAAGTCGGACAGGCTACCGTTGCTTCCTTTCGGACCTGGCGGATTTCACCAGCCGCCCCTCCACGGCCCCTGGCGCGGGCACTCTAGGGGTGGCGGCCCCTGATGCAAGAGCGAGTTTTGTGGCGCTACCTGTTGGTCTCCAGCGTTTCACGGAAGGAGGCCGCCATGCTCTCCCAGCGTTTTTCGAGGATGTTCACCCGTTCCGGATGACGGGCGGCAATGTTCCGGGCCTCGGTCCGGTCCTCGGCGAGATTGTAGAGCTCCCATGGATCCCCCTGGGCGGCCACCAGTTTCCAGTCCCCCCGGCGCAGGGCGCGGTGCCCCTCATGGAGCCACCAGAGTTCTTCGTGCAGGGGCTTCCCACCGTCTTCGAAGGTGTGCTGTAGAGAGCATCCGGGAGAGGGGACTTTCCGGGCGGGCGTTATCCCGGCCAGCTTGAGAAGGGTTGGGGCGACGTCGATCACGTGGGCCGGGGTGTGGCGCAGAGTGCTGGAGTCCTTGATGCCCTTCGGCCAGTGGGCGATGAAGGGGGTAGCACACCCTCCTTCGTGAACCCACGTCTTGTGGCGACGGAAGGGGGTATTGCAGGCGGTGGACCAGCCAGGGCCGAGGCAGAGGTAGGTGGAGGCGGAGCCCGCCGGGGCCTTGGGGTCGTGTCCGTCGGCGCGGACCATGATCTCGGCGCTGGCTCCGTTGTCGGAGAGGAAAATTATGAGGGTGTTCTCCCATGCATCCATTGCGCGCAGTTGCTGGAGAATGCGCCCGATTTCCTTGTCCATGCGCTCCACCATGGCGGCGTGGATCGCCATCTTGGTCTGCTGGAAGGCCTGTTGTTCCCGGGTCAGCGTGTCCCAGGGCAGGGGTCGGTTGACCTCCCCGGGCCCGAGGATCTCAAGATGCTCGGGGAAGTGATAGGGAGGCCCGATTTCACGCTCCACCCCGGGGAGTTGCCCTTTTGTGATCCCGAGCTTCTGGATTCGCTTCCAGCGTTGGGCCCGGATCTTGTCCCATCCTACGGCGTAGCGATGCTGGCACTTTGCGATATCCTCCGGGAGGGCGTGGAGCGGAAAGTGGGGGGCAGCGAAAGCGACGTAATGGAAGAAGGGTTTGTCGGCGTGATTATCGGCGTGGTTCTTTAGATGGTTGATGGCGGCATCGGCCACCGCAAGGGACCCGTAGTAGCCTGAACCCCTCTTGACCGGAGGGAGTTTTACATCGTTCTCCCAGTGCACTTTGGGACTGAAAAACCGACTCTGGTCTCTGAGGTAGTAGGAGAGATCAAAGCCATTCTTCAGGGGCATTCCGTCGATATGCCATTTTCCCGAGTGGTAACAGCGGTAGCCGGCCCGCTTGAGATCGACTGAGACGAGAGGGGCCCAGGAGGGGCGGGCCCCACGGCTTTTCCCTCCCGGGAGTTTGTCCCGGCCGACCTGCTGGGCGTAGTAGCCGGTCAGGAGGGCGGCGCGGGTCGGCCAGCACCGGGCGGTATTATAGAACTGGGTGTAGCGAAGCCCTTTCTCTGCCAGGCTGTTGAGATGGGGGGTGCGAATTTCCCCTCCGTAGCACCCGAGGTCCGAGTAGCCCAGGTCGTCGGCCATGATGAGCAGGACGTTGGGCTTGGGAGCAGCCGCGGCAGTGGTCGCCACGAGGCCGAAAAAGAACGGCAGCAAAAGGAGTCTGGGAGGCCGCAGGGGCGGAGCACCCAGGGGGAACAAGATTCCGGGGAGTGAGCAAACGCGAAACATGAATGGATTCAAATATTACGGCCGAAGAACGAACTAAATGGAGAGGGCGCGACCTTTCCCTTTACATCCAGAGCGATATTACTAACGACCGCAATCTTTATGAAACAGATAAACCCAATCCTTGCTGCTGGCGTTCTCGGAGTGACTGCCGCCCACGCAGAAATCGGCGCTAACGAAACCCCCGGGGAATTCCATCTGAAGGCGGGCCTCATCCACGGGGTCGGCACGATTGCTGGCACTGGTCTTTCCGCCGATGGAGAAGGCTTTCGAGTTGGTGGTGGTTACCAGTTCACAGATCTTTTCAGCGTGAATGCCCGTTACGAGGCCGCCGATACGAAGATCTACCAGGATTTTAGACTGACCCTGGATGGGAAGATGGATCTCACGGACGAGTTTTCCCTGCATCTGGGAGCGGGCTACGGGAACCAGAACATTTTCGGCGGGGCGGTTGAAACCGATGGCGTGCTGGCGAACGGGGCCCTTTGCTGGGAAAGAGGAGCCTTCTTCGGCGGAGCAAACTATACGCGCGTTTTTGCGATCGAGACCGGAACAAACCTGCTCGAGCGAGGCGTCCCGATCGATCTTCCGGAAGAGGATTCCGATCTTCTTGAGATCGTTGCCGGGTATCGACTGAGCGAGCGAATGGCAATCCTCCTCAGTTATGAGACACAGGTTGGTGGGGACACCCAGGTTGAGAAGGAGAAGCAAATCACGCTGGAAATCAGGTTTAAACTGTAGCCGACGTGGGTTCGCCCTATTTTTCCCGGGCCCATCCCCGGAAGTTCATCATGTCCGGGTGGGGATTATCCCGACCATCTCTCCCAGCGGCACGGCTTACCTGCTCAGGCGCTTCACCGCGGCATCGAGAACGGTGTCTGATTTTCCGAGGCGATCCTGCGGGGGGGCGTCCATGACCACGTCCGGGGGCACTCCGAGGCCATCGTACGGTTCCCCGGTGGGCCGGAACTTCGCGGTCTGACACAGCACCACCTCAAGCTCGGTGTTGGGCAGGGTGTAGCTTTCCATCCACCCGTTTCCTCCCCCGCTCGTCGTTCCCATCAGAGTGGTGTTGGGCAGGCCCTTGAACCCGCCCAAAAAGATATCGCTGGCGCTGAAGGATCCACTGTCCTGCAGGATGATGAGGGGCTTGTCGTAGTAATAGGCCTCGGGGTTCATGGTCGAGTCGAAGGCCAGGACGTAGAAGTCGCTGAATTTGCCGCCTGGGAGGGACCAGGTTGGCTTGAAGGCCTTGATGGCGTCTCCGATGAACTTGCGCTGGGCGTCTGTTTTCCAGTGGGAGGAGGTGACGGGTTGGGCCGACATGGCAGACATGTTGAACCCGTCCGGCATGGGCTTGGGCAGTTTCATCGGTTTGCGGTAGGCGGAGAACTCGATGATGCGCATCGGGTCACCCGGCTTCAGGAAGTAGGGCATGAGGGTCAGCAGGATGTCCTTGGATCCCCCGGGATTTCCCCGGACGTCGATGATTAATCCCCTGGTGTCCTTGAACCGGTCCATCCACCGGTCCAGCTGCTCGAGAAAGCGGGAGCTCCCCGTCATCTGCGGGAGCCTGATATAGCCGACTTCCCCGATCCGGCGGCTGTCGCCGGAGGGGAACTCCACTTCGCTTTTTGGACGACGGGCAATTTTCACCTCCATTTGCCGGGTGTTTTTCCGGTCCCCGGACTCCAGCTCCAGGGTGATGGCCTCCTTGCGCGGGAGGCCGAGTTCCTCCCGGATGTAGTTGACGTTGGTCAGCATCCCCAGGGACTGCCGCAGTCTCCACTGGGGGGATTCCTTGACCACCACGTAGGAGGCCACTTCCAGCCAGTCGGCGATCGGGCGCCCGTCGATGGTTTTCACATAGGGGTGGCTGTCATCGAGGAATTCCTCCCCATCGCAGAGGTAGACCCGGCCCTGGTCACTCCCTGCCACGTAGGGGGCATAGCCCCGGGGCATGTATTCGGAATGAGGGATGGAAAGCCTGGCGTGCCCGTCACAGAAGAGGCTGATCAACTTGGCGATCTGGAGGCGGAACTGGTTGAGGGAGGTCTTTTCCCCGAGGGATCCGCGGATGGCATCGAGGGCTCCGCGATAATCCACCGGTCTCAGCTCAAGGTAGGAGAAACAGGTCACCAGCACATGCTCGAGATAGTCGAGGTCCTCCTCCAGGGCCTTCCGGGCGATGAGCTCCGATTCCCCGAGGTCCGGTCTGGTGACGAGGAACTTGTGTTCGGCGGCGACCGTCCTGCTCCGTTCCCGGGCGATGGATTCCGGGTCGAAGAGCACCCCGGAAAGGACGTGGGTCTTGATGTAGGAGCGCACGACCTGTCGGTCCGTGGGGGCCGCTTCGTAGGCCTTTTTAACGAAGGGCAATCCGCGCTCCGGTTGTCCAAGCCCTTCCGCGAAAACCTGCCATCCGAGCATCGCCATGGTGCGGGCATACTCGGGATGGTCCGGGGAGATCTGCGACAGCAGGTGGATGCCCTCCTCGACCTTGCCCCGCCGGAGCGCACGCATCCCCTCGCGGTAAGGATCGGAGGCCGGCTTCTCGCCCGCGGCCAGTCCGGTGAGTTGGAGATCAAGGTGGAGATCACTGCTGGTGGGCCCCGACTGGTGGACCTCCACTGCCACCGTGTTGACGGCCCCGTATTTCAGGGTGGCGGCCGGGATCGTGGTCCCCAGCTCGCTGCTCTCCCGAATGGCGCGGGGTGCGGTGGTCCGGGAGGTCAGCTTCCCGGCCTCGAGGTTGCCCCGGGCCACCTCCCTGCCGTTGAGGTAGATCGCCACGCCGTCATCGTAGGTCGCGAGGAGGCCCAGTGCCGCGAAGTCGTGCTTCTCCTTGGCTCCCACCTTGAAGGTCGTGCGGAAGTAGGCGGTGAGGGGCTTGTCGGCGGGATCCTCGCCAAACCGGATGGTCGTTCCCAGTCCGTCCTTGCCGTAACCGAGGGGGGCCTTGCCCTTCTTCCACCCGGAGTCGTCGAAGCCGGGCTTGGCCCAGTCCTCCCCCGGGGCGGCCCTGCCATCCAGGTAGCGCCACTCCGTCTTCCCTCCAGCAGGGAGAAGAATCTCCTCCGCCCCGGTGGTTCCGGCGGGGAGCATCAGGCAGGCCAACGCGCAGAAGGACACTCTCATGATGAGCGAACGCTAGAGCATGCGAGCCGGGTGGGGACAGGCCAAATTCGGGGGAGTGTTGCGTAGGATCAACGTGCGGATCCCAATCCGGAACCCGGAGGGAGGGAGCAGGGCCGGAGGATCGCTGCCCAACCAGCAGCCCTGATATGTGGTCGCACCAGGTCAAGGGAGATGCTCTAATCGTATCAGGAGCAAAAAGAGGAAGATCATGAGCCTGTGGACAGAGCCGGAAGTGCCCAAGGAAATGCCCTGCGAGAAATGTGGGGAACTGACCTCCTATAAAGGGCTCATCGGGGCCAGTCTCGAGCCGTGTGAACATTGTGGGACCCCGAGGCCCCACACCCCGGCCAGGACCGGGTGCTGGCCACTCATCTTCATGGTTTTTTTCGTGGGGGCGATCCCGGTGGCCCTGATCTTCGGGGAAGGCGCGATCGCCGTCATCTTCCCCCTGTTCCTGCTGCTGTACCTGGTGATGTTTATCCTGTTCATCGTCGGGTGTGTGATGAGGCAGTGGAAGATGAACTGGAGAGCCACCTCGGGGTCTCTTTTTTTCGGCCTCCTCGTGGCGGCCGGATCCGTATGCGCCCTCTACGCCATAGGCTTCGAGGCAAAAGCGTGGATGACCCCGGCGGTGGTGGCGATTGTGGTCATGGCGCTCCTCTCCTTTTTCGCCCTGTCCCGGATTCGAATCGTGGACCGATCGGAAGATCCTGCAGGGCAGGAGGAAAAGGCCGGACCGGAGGAGAATCTCCACGAGGAATGAATCGACCACTCGGGCGATGGCCCAAGAAGCATTTCCCAGAAATGAGGGAGGGGGAAATAATGGGCAGCTGGCGATTAACTCAGGGACACTACAGGATCAGCATACAGTCGCCGTAACTGTAGAAGCGGTAGCGTTCCCGGACCGCCTGCTCGTAGGCCTCCAGAATGAGCTCACGATTTGCGAAGGCGCTCACCAGCATGAGCAGGGTGCTCTTCGGGAGGTGGAAATTGGTGAGGAGGGCATCGACGACCTGGAACTCGTAGGGGGGGTAGATGAAGATATCGGTGCGCCCCTGGCCCGCGGGGACCGGACCGTTGCGGCCGAGGTGCTCGAGGACCCGGGTGACAGTGGTGCCCACTGAGATGACGCGCCCGGCCCGGGTGATTCGTTCCGCGGAGTCGGCGCCCAGCTCGTAGGCCTCGTCGTGCATCCGGTGTTCCGCGGGATCGTCGACCTGCACGGGACGGAAGGTGCCCGGGCCCACATGCAGGGTCAGGAAGGCATGGGGAAGGGCGTCGATCAGTTCCGGGGTGAAGTGGAGTCCGGCGGTGGGGGCCGCCACCGCCCCGTCCTGCCGGGCGTAGACGGTCTGGTAGCGCTCGGCGTCGCATTCCTCCTCCCCGCGCTGCATGTAGGGCGGCAGGGCAAGCTCCCCATGGGTGTTTTCGTCAACGGGGTGGTCCCAGGTGATAAGGCGGTAGCCGAGTTCGTCGATTGCGGTGACCGTGCCGGTGCTGGCACCGACCTCCACCGTGCGCCCGATCTTCATGCGCTTGCCCGGGCGCACGAGGCAGCGCCAGTGGAGGGGATCGGAGTGGTCCACCCGCAGGAGCTCGATGCGCTTGTCGTTGGAGAAGAACCGGGCCGGGATGACCCGGGTGTCGTTGAAGACCAGGAGGTCGTTCTCCCGGAGGAAGGCGGGGAGCCCGGCGAAGAGGTGGTGCTCGATCGTGTCCCGCTCCCGGTCAATGACCATCATGCGTGAGGCCGTCCGCTCCGCCAGCGGGTGGGTGGCGATGAGCTCCGGAGGAAGGTCGTAGTCGAAGTCGTCGGTGCGCACGGCGGGGAAGCGGATCGGGGTCATGTTTGTCCATTCCGGGGTTCACCACAGTCAAAAAGGAGGCGGGCGCCCGACCAGTCCGGACCCGCATCTAGGCCGGTTCGAGGCCGGCCTCCCGGGCGGCCGTGGTGAGGAGGTCCATCCCGTCCCGGCGGAGGCCGGGAGGGTGCAGGAGGCGCACCTTCACCATGGTGTGATCCGGGCCGTGCTGTTCGTCGGTGGTGAGCAGAAGGTAGGGCAGGTTCTCGAGATCCCAGGGCCGGGTCTCCCCGCAGGGTCGCCAGCCGCCGGCGCACAGCACGGCGAGGAGTTGGTGACGGCCGGCGTCCGGGGGCCCGAGGAAGCGCCCCTCGGTGGTCACGCCGCCTTCGTCCCCGGTTGCGGTGGGACCGGGACGTTGAAGTCGCGGGGCCGGTCCCCCGTGCCGCCAGCGGCTGAAGGCGCGGACGACGGGTTGGGTGAGGTCGCAGACCTTGAGGAGGAAGCGCGCAACCGGGGAGTCGAATCCGCGGTGCAGCAGGCGGCGCGGGATGGCGTGTTGCGCGAGCCCCTGGTAACCGGCCTGCCCCATCGAGCCGAAGTAGATCACCGAGGAGGCGTCCACGCTGACCGCGCCGCCTCCGTAGACGCTGCCGCGCCAGTCGATCCCCCCCCGGTCGAAGCGTCCCGGGTGCGCGTCAAAGAGGAGGGCTTCTGCCCGGCCGTAGCCGGATTGCTGTTTGAGATAGCCCGCTACGCTGGGGCGCCGGTGATGCCAGACGAAGGCGCAGGGGGCGAAGGCCAGCTCCCAGCCCTCATCGAGGAGGCGCCAGCAGAGGTCGACATCGTCGCCAGCGGTGACGAACTGCGCCTGGAACCCGCCAATGGCCTCAAGGGCGCTGCGCCGGAGGACGAGATTGCAGCCGGGGAGGTGCTCGGCCTGGAGATCCTCGACGAGGATGTGGGAAGGAGCTCCCGGGGCAGCGGTCACAATGGCCTCCTGCAGTGCGGTGGGAGAGGGGGGGAGGTTGGGGCCCCCGGCAGCTCCGGCCCGGGGATTTTCGAAGGCGCGGGCGATCCAGAAGAGCCAGTCACGATCGGGTTGGCAGTCGTCGTCGGTATAGGCGATGAGCTCCCCGGTGGCTTCCTGGGCTCCGCGGTTGCGGGCGACCGAGAGACCGCCGTGCTCCTGCCGGAGGTAGCGCATTTCCGGGAAGCGGGCGGCCACCCCGGCGGTGTCGTCGGTGGAACCGTCGTCGACCACGAGAACCTCGAAGTCGGGATAGTCCAGGGCGCGGCAGGCGGCCAGGCAACCGGCCAGGATCGCGGCGCTGTTGTGAGTGCAGACTACCACCGAGATCCGGGGAGCATGCTCCAGCGGCAGGGCCTCGCGGTGGGTGGTCAAGGGCGGCAACCTCTCCCGGAGGATGGGCAGGACCGGTTTCTCGCTCCGGTCGCAGCGGGTGAGCCCGAAAGCCCAGTCCTCCATCGCACGGCCCCGGCTGACCCAGCGGTCTGACCAGGCGAAGAGAGTGGTGCCCGCCACCCCGGCAGCGAGGCACTCGTCGAGGTGGGCGTCGAGAAGGGCCGCCTGTTCCTCTTCACTGTTGCGCAGGGTATCGAGGCCGAATTCGGTGATGAGCACGGGCCGGTCGCCCGCGATGTTCTGCAGGCGGGGCAGGTAGCGACCCAGGGCCTCGCGGTCCTCAAGGTAGATGTTGAAGGCGGTGAAGTCCGCATTGCGGGGCTCAAGGTATTCGGTGCTGGGATAGTTGGCGTAGGCAATGAGGAGGTCCCTGCACCCGTTCCGGCAGAGATCGATGAGATCCTCAAGAGCTTCGCGGACTCTTGCCGGACCCATCCAGCGGGCCAGGTCAGAGGGGATTTCATTGGCCACCAGGAGGGCCCCGAGAGCCGGATGGGAGCCGTGCTCCTGCAGGAATTCGAGCAGCCGCAGCTCGCCCTCGGTGCGTAGCCGGGGCTCCGCGAGGAAATCGCGGTTCCATTCCCAGGGCAGGCCGAGCAGGACGAGGAGCCCATTCTCATGGGCACAGTCGAGGAGGCGCTGGTCCGCTCCGGTGTAGAGGCGGATGGCATTGAAGCCACACTCTGCCAGCCGGGGAAACTCGATGACGGGATCGAGCTCGGCATCCGGGGGGAACGGTCCGAAGGTGACGCCTTTCAGGAAGATGCGATCATCGCCGAGGGCCAGGAAGCGGCCATCGACCCGCAGGCGCACTGGTCCGGACGGGGACACGCGCGAGACTGGCGGGTGGCAACGGGTTTGGCAAGGCGGGTGCTGCACCGCGCTCAGTGGACTTCGATGGCGTTCGGGCCCGGCTCGCTCATTTCCCCGATCACCTCCGCGCAGGGCGCGCCTTCCTCGCCGAGGAGGGCCAGGACCTGGTCGAGGTTTGCCGGCGGGACGGCGAGGAGAAGGCCCCCGCTGGTCTGGGCGTCGGCGAGAAGCAGACGCATTGACTCCGGAACGTCTTCCGCGAAGGAGGTGGTGGTGGCGGCCTTGAGATTGGCCCGGGTGCCGCCCGGGACACAGCCCTCATCGATCAGTTCAAGGACGCGCGGATCGATGGCGGGGACCTGTCCGCTGCGGAGGAGGGCGGTCACCCCGCTCTCGCGGGCCAGGGAGCCGAGGTGTCCCAGCATTCCGAACCCGGTGACATCGGTGCCGCCCTTGACCAGGCCGGCCCTGGCGAGCCCGGCCCCGGGGGTGTTGAGGGTGGCCATCAAACTAACCGCGCGGTCGGCCAGGTCTCCGATCTCGATGCCCCGCTTGGTGGCGGTGGAGAGAATGCCGGTGCCCAGCGGCTTGGTGAGGACGAGGACGTCGCCCGCTGCAGCACCTGCGTTGGTGATGAGGTGGCCGGGATGGACCAGTCCGGTGACCGAAAGGCCATAGAGAGGCTCGGGATTCTGGACGGTGTGTCCGCCGGCGAGGACGCAGCCGGCTTCCGCCACCTTGTCCGCCCCGCCCTTCAGGATCTGGTTGACGTCCTCAAGGGAGAGATGTTCCAGAGGCACCCCGACCACATTCATGGCGGTGACGGGAAGACCGCCCATGGCGTAGACATCGGAGAGGGAGTTTGCGGCCGCGATCTGTCCGTAGGTGTAGGGGTCGTCCACGATGGGAGTGAAGAAGTCGAGGGTCTGCACCATGGCCAGTTCGTCGGTGAGACGGTAGACCGCGGCGTCATCAGAAGTGGCGGCTCCCACCAGGAGGGACTCGTCCTCTATCTGGGTCAGTCCGCGCAGGACCTGCGCGAGATCGGCCTGGCCGAGCTTGGAGGCTCAGCCTGCGCAGGAGGAGAGTTCGGTCAGGCGCTTGATTTCTTCGCGGGACATGCCCGGAGAGTAGGGGAGATTTTTCCCGGGGCAAACCCGACGGGCCGCTTTCCGGTTAATTTCGAACTCTCTCCTTTAGGCCATTGCCAAGGGGCCGGAATGCGTCGAGAGTCACCGGGCCGTTCCTTCCCTGAATCCGTGACTCGAGCGCTGCTTCTCATCCTTTTCCCGTTTTTTCCGCTCGCTCTCCCCGCCGCGGAATACGGGCCCTTCTGTCAATGGCATCGTGATCCCACCACTTCGATGGCGATTCACTGGGTCGCCACCGAGGAGAAAGAGGGCGAGCGGGGCGAGTGGAAGCTCGGGGCGGCTGGGTTTGGTTACGGCGATGACGACGACCAGACGGAGCTCAAGGGCATGCGCAAGAATTACCGCTCGGTCTATATCCGGCGTCCCTACGAAGTGCCCGCCAACGCCCCCAAGGGAGCGGAGCTCACCATCGGGATTCGCTACGATGACGCCTTCATCCTCTATCTCGACGGGAAGGAGGTTCTGCGCAGGGGCGTGGAGGGTGCCGGTGCCGACATCAGCAAGGTGACGAAACATGAGGCTGAGGTATGGGAGTATTTCAAACTTGGCCCGGTGGTGGCGGGTCATAAGGGCGTGATCGCCATCGAGGGGCATAACGAGAGCCTCGACAGTTCCGATTTCACCCTGCGGCCGCGGATTGATTACCGGGCCAACGGCAAATTGCATCCCGTGGTGCGGGAAGGTGCCCAGTGGGCCTACCTGGGGGGCAGGACGCCGCGCGCGGGCTGGACCAGGATCGGGGGGGTGAAGGGGAAAGACGCCGAGGCCCCGCGTTATCAACTCGCCCTTCGGCCAAAGACGGGAGGAGACTGGACCTTTGCGAACCTGCGTGACCGGAAGTTCGGGACGACCGAGCATCGCGTCTTCAGTGCGGACCTGGGGGACCTGAAGCCCGGGACGCGCTACCTCTTCAAGATCGCGCGCTGGGGAGCCCCCATTGGAAGCTGGGAGTTTGAGACCGCTCCCGCCACATTCAAGGAAGGCATGACCTTCGTGACGGGAGGCGACATGTATGGCACCCGCGCCTGGATGGACGCCATGAACCGGCGGGCGGGTGAGGAGGATCCGCTCTTTGCCCTGCTGGGCGGGGACCTGGCCTATGCCAATGGGACCAAGGGGGATCGCTGGCTGGAATGGGTGGATTCCTGGCACAAGTGCGCGGTGGCCCCTGATGGACGCCTCATTCCCATGATCGTGGTGATCGGCAACCACGAGGTGAAAGGTTACCAGTATCGCCCCACCAAGGCCCCGGGGCGGGCCCAGGCCCCGTTTTACTACAGCCTCTTCCTCGGACAGGAGGAGGGAGCACAGTTGACCGTTGACTTCGGCAAATATCTCAGCGTGATCGGAATCGATTCCGGCCATACCGCGAATGTCGCTGCCCAGACCCGGTGGCTCGCGCGCATTCTTGGCAACCGGTTGGGCATTCCAAGGCAGTTCGTCTGCTATCACCGTCCGGCCTGGGGGGCCGGAGTGAAGGATGATGCCAATGACATCCGGCGGGAGTGGTCCCCGCTCTTCGAGCAATTCAAGGTCGACTGCGTCTTTGAGAACGACCATCACATCTACAAGCGCACTCATCCCATCGTGGGGGGCAAGCGCAACGACAGGGATGGCGTGCTCTATCTTGGTGACGGAGCCTGGGGGGTGAAGATCCGCAGTGTTCCCAAGGACTGGAAGAAGCGGACCTATCTGGCGGAAGCCCGGTCGGTGAACCACCTCATCAAGGTCACCATGACGAGCGGGCAATTCGTCTATGAAGGGATGACCGCGGATGGAGACATCTTCGATAAGACCATGCGTCCGGTGCGGAGAGGGGCCAAGTAATGGTGGGAGCGGCAGGATCGTGACCTGTCCGTGTTTCCTGAACTTGATGAGAAGACCGGGCGGAGGCATTCTTCGTGCACGACGCGTGGGGCTCTTCCCGGCTTCGTCCGTTCCATGTCAGTGACCCCTTCTTTCCGCGAGTTTCTTCTCGGCCGCGTGTGGCAGGAGCGTTTTGACGGTTTCGTCCTGGAGGACGGAGAGAAGCTGGCGCGCAAGCGCCGGGTCACGGACCTTGCCTGGAACGCGTTGGAGGATGGGGGCGGGATTCTCACCGCCCGGGTGCAGGACCTTGAGGGAGAGTATCATGAGGCAGAAGTTTCCCTCTGGCAGGAGAGCGAGAGTTCCTGGGAACTTGAGGCCTCCTGCAGTTGTCCCTATGCCCACTTCTGCCAGCATGCAGCGGCCGTTCTGCTGGTCGCCAGCAGGAAGACCACGCTTGAGCGGCTGCTCAAGGGGGGCAGTGCCAATGTCCAGGTGGAATCCGCGGGGGGAGACAAACACTCCGGACCCGCCCGGCCCCTGAAATCCCTTCAGACCGAACCCCGGTTTCGCCTCGAAGTGCTGGTGGAGCCCGCCAACAGCCGGCCGGTGCAGCTTCTGTTGCAGTCCTTGCGGGCCTCCAACCGCGACGACTGGCTGGTAGCGCGCCCCACCGTGAGTTACGGCGACCATGAGCTTCCCCTGCACACCAGCGGGGACAGTGCGGTAGTGATTGAAACGGCGCAGGGGCCGCTGGAAGTCGTGCGCGATCTTCATGCCGAGAAAAACGCCGCCCGGGAGCTCGCCCAACTGGGGCTGACTCACCTTGGGGCGCAGCCCAGCTACCGCTTTCTTCTCGGACTGGAGCGGCAGCGCGATTCGGCGACTTCAGCCGAGTTCGCCTGGTTTCCCGAACCGAGCCTGAACACCCCGGATCTCTACTGGCCATGGTTTCGGGCGGAGGCGGCCACCAGGCTGAAGGGGCGGGGCTGGCAGGTCGAGATCGACGAGGAGGTCGGGTTTCCCGTTTACGAGACCGAACCGGCCGACTGGGAGGGCTCCCTGGCGGAGCAGCCGGGAGGCTGGTTTTCCCTTTCGGTGGGATTCGATCTTGACGGGGAACGCCTGGACCTTCTTCCCATCCTGACCAGGTTACTGGAGGACGGCACTCTCGACATGCTCGACGAACTGTCCGATCGCTCACACCACCTGGTTTACCTGCCGGATGGGGGAGCCCTGCACATCCCAGCGGATCGCCTGAAACGCATCCTTCGGCAGCTGGCGTCCCTGGTGGACCCCAACCGGCCCTTCCTGCATCCCGTCGATGCGGCCAACCTGGCCTCCAGGTCCGAGCTCTCGCTCGAACCGGCCGGCAATCTCACCAACCTGACAAGGCAGCTGGGGGACCTCAGGAAACCCGGCAAGGTGGAACCGCCCCCCGGGGTGCAGGCCACCCTGCGTGACTACCAGCTTGAGGGTTACCGCTGGCTGCAGACTCTCGCCAGTTGCCAGCTTAACGGCATCCTCGCGGATGACATGGGACTGGGCAAGACGCTGCAGACGCTTACGCACATCCTGACCGAGAACACCTCGGGGCGGGCGGGTGGCAGGCCCTCCCTGGTGGTGGCTCCGACATCGGTGGTGCCCAACTGGAAGGCGGAAGCCGCCAAGTTCATTCCTTCGCTGAGTGTGCTTGTCCTGCAGGGCCCGAAACGCAGGCGGGACTTCGGAAACATCCCGTTTGCCAATCTGGTTCTCACCTCCTACGCGCTCCTGCAGCGTGACATCGAATCGCTGAAGAAGATCGACTTTCACCTGGTGGCCCTTGACGAGGCGCAGAACATCAAGAATCCCGCGGCGAAGGTGAGCAAGGCGGCCTGCGAATTGAAAACCGCCCACAAACTCTGCCTGTCGGGCACGCCCATCGAGAACCATCTCGGAGAACTCTGGTCCCTGATGCGCTTTCTCCTGCCCGGGTTCCTGGGGAGCCAGGAAGCCTTCCGGGTGCGTTTCCAAGGACCCATCGAGAAGGATGCCGATGAGGATCGCAAGGAGGATCTCAAGGGGCGGGTGGCACCCCTCATCCTGCGCCGGACCAAGGACGAGGTGGCTTCCGAGTTGCCTCCAAAGACCATCCTCGTTCATCCGGTTGAGCTCACCACCGGGCAAAAGGATCTTTACGAAACGGTGCGGGCGACCATGGACCGGCGCGTGCGCCAGGCGATCGCAGCACAGGGACTTGAACAAAGCCGGATCGTCTTTCTCGACGCTCTGCTCAAGTTGCGGCAGATCTGCTGCGATCCCCGTCTCCTGGCCATGGAAGAGGCCCATGAACTGGCTTCCGCCAAGCTCGACTATCTCGGCGAGCTCCTCGGGACGCTCCTTGACGAGGGGCGCCGGGTCCTTCTGTTCTCGCAGTTCACCACCATGCTGAACCTCATCGGCGAGAAGCTGAAACTTCGGGGGGTTCCGTATCTTGAACTCACGGGCTCCTCCCGGAACCGGGGAGAGCTGGTGGAGAAGTTCCAGCAGGGCAATACCCCTCTCTTTCTTATTTCACTGAAGGCGGGAGGGACCGGACTCAACCTCACCGCCGCCGACACCGTCATCCACTATGATCCCTGGTGGAATCCGGCTGCGGAAGCGCAGGCCACGGACCGCGCCTACCGCATTGGCCAGACCAGGCCGGTCTTCGTGCACAAACTGATTTGCACGGGGACGGTGGAGGAGCGCATTCAGAAACTGCAGGCCGATAAATCGAAGCTGGCAGACGATCTCCTGGCCGGCACGAACAAGGTCACTGCTCCGGATGAGGAAACCCTGCGGCAATTGCTGGCGCCGGGTTGACGGGGGGAGAGAGGATCTGCCGCAAGCGTCATTGCGGACATGAGCCGCCTGGACGGACCGTGCCCGACGTTCTCGCGGGCAATCTGGGGGACGTTCCATGAAGCCGGGTTCGGACGGTGGCCTTCCGGAAAGCTCGCTGCTTGGCCTCGACTCCGGGCGGCGCTGCTGGCAGACTCCGGCAACCCTGAGAATCTGAGAGGATGCCTTCGTTTTACCTTCTTGCTGCCGATACCGATTCCAAGGTGTCCCCTCTTGTTCAGTGGTGGAGGAATGTGGATTCCTGGGAGCAGACCGCAATAGCGGTTGCCGCGGCCTTCCTCCTCCATATTTTTGTTAGAGTGGTCCTCCTTCGCGCCCTCAACCGGATAGCGTCCTCGACCGAAAACGATCTCGATGACCGCCTGGTCTACTTTGTCCGGCGGTTCTACCTGCTCGTTCTGGTTTTCATCCTCTTCATGGTGCTGCTCAAGATCCACGGCATCAAGATCACGCCCTTTCTGGCCAGTGCCGGGATTGCAGGAATTGCCATTGGCCTGGCGGCAAAGGAAACTCTTTCCGACATCCTTTCCGGGATCTTTCTCATCACCGACCAGCCAGCCCGGATCGGCGACCGGGTGAAGATCGAGTCACCGGGCCGTCACTGGGGCGGCTGGGGCGATGTGATCGATGTGGGGCTTCGACGGACGCAGATTCGCAACACCGACGGGGTGATTGTGAACTATCCCAACAGCGTCCTCGCCAACTCGGTGATCACGAACTTCTCCTATCAGGATGAGCCGGTTCGCGTGCGCGTGCGTTTTCAGGTGAATTACAATGCCGACCTCGAGGAAGCCAGCTCAGTGGCGCGGCGTGCAATCGAGGCGACCGAACGGGTTCTCCCCGATAGCGCTGAGATAGTGGTGCGGTCGCTGTGGGATGACAATGGGGGGCACATGGGATCCGGCATCCTGATGGAAGGCCGCTATCATATCGAGGATGTGCGCAACCGGACCAGGATCCGTTCGGAGGTGCTCAAGAGCATCAACAGAGACCTGGCGGCGGCAGGAATTGCCCTGGCCAGTCCCCGGGTGCGGATTGAACAGGTCTAGGTCCGGCGGGTTCGCGGGGCGATCCCGGAGATCCGCAAAGCCCCCCGGGGGGGTGCCGGTGCTATTTCATCCAGAACCGGGGCAGCTCCAACAGCTCCAGCCCGGGATCCTTGAGAGCAAAGCGATGGAGCTGTCCATGGGAGCTCTCCACTGTTTCCCAGGGGACGACCTGCACGCTCACCTGGTCGCCTGGTTCCCATTTGGCCATCCCGGTGGGGAGGTGATCCTGCACCCCATATCCCAGCAGGAGGACTCGCCCGGGGATCCGACCGGATTCGCTGCGGGCGTTTTCAAGGAGCACCTCCCTCACGGCCTGGCGGTAGGGCGTCCGGGCAAGGGGAGGCACGTTGGCCACCCGGGCGATGGTTCCTTCCAGTTGTTGAGGGGCGGTTTCGATGGGTGGACGAGGGGTCAGTCCCGCCCGGGGGAGGTCGAGGATTTTCCAGTTGCCGAAGGAGAGTTCGCGCATGGCGAATTGCCAGACCACGACGGACTTGCTGGCCAGTCGACCCGGGTCGCGGAGAAGGTCCTCACGACTGGCGAAGGCCCCATCTGTATTGCGGGTGATGCGGTCGACGGGAGCGCTCATCTCCAGGCACAGCCTCTCCGCGAGTCCGGCTCCCTTGCCCCAGCCCATTTCGTCGAGCGAATAGATGTTGGCAAAACTGTCGCCCAGCAAAAGGTAGGGGGCCTCGCGGGAGGGTTTCCAGATCTCCTCGTTGTGACCGAGGACCATTGAAGAGGCGATCGTCTCCTTCCGGTTCCGGCCAAGCAGGCGGGTGAGATTCCCGGAGGCGGAGAGGGTCCGTTCGACTGTCTGGCAGGGATCGCCGGGCGGCTGGACAGCAGTCTCCTTCGCGACCAGGCGGGCGATATGAGACATCGCTTCCGGGGTCCAGTGGCTGTCGCCCTCGAGAAAGAGCGGATCTCCCTGAGCATGGAGTTCGCCGAGGAGGGGGACGAGGTCGAGAACCTCGACCCCGTGATCCTGGTGGAGGGTCTCGACGAACTCATGGTAGCCTTCGTTCAGGAGCGGCCGCTGGGAGGAATCTGTAAACACCGCCTTTGACGGGACGGGGAGAAGGACCAGCCGAATCCCCTCCTGCTTCAATTGCCGGTCGAAGGTAACGATGGCGGGCACCGGATTCCAGTTCCGCTTCGTGGGCCGCTGCTGTCGGAGCACCACATGGGATCTCTCCGCGGGGGGTTCGAGGAAACTGCGTCCGCGGACGTGTTCGATGTCCGGCCGGTAGTAGAGCTGGCCGTGGTGCGCCACGACATCATTTGTATTGAGGCCCATCGTGGTGCGCAGCTGCTGGACAGGGTTGCGGACCAGCGAGGCCCCCGCCTCCCTGAAGGCGTGGTCGAGTGCGCCGTCCTTCCACGACCAGAGTGCGCCATTGCCGAAAAAGATCGTGAAGTGAATGAGGGAGAAGAAACCGAGGCTGATCAGCACAGCAAGGCAGGGAAAGCCGCTACGGGCCCCGGGTTCATTCTGGGACAGGGGAGGCATGATCTGTTAGAAAACGTAATAGAGGAAGGGCTTTCCAGCCTGGGCCCCCATGGCGACCAGGCAGATCCAGAAGAGAATGGTCAGCCCCACCCATCGGACGGGGGACGGTCCCGTGACGAAACGCGAGGTCGAGAAGCCGCCCCAGGTCACCAGCGCCGCAAGCAGGAGAAGGACGAGGCCTTCCGGGCCCACCACCAGCTGCCTCGTCCACCAGGCGGCCCCTTCCGGGGCGGGGTTGCCAACGAGGGATGCGTAGTAGCGTCCGGCTTCCCCCAGGGAGTCGGCCCGGAACACGACCCAGGCCAGGGTGATTACGAGGAAGGTGAGACCGGCGCGGAGGACGGTGGGCAGGCGCTTGCCGAGGCCCAGTGGCCGGGCGAGTCGTTCAGCGGCCAGGAGGAGGCCGTGCACCCCTCCCCAGATGAGGAATTGCCAGGCCGCCCCGTGCCAGAGGCCGAAGAGAACCATCACGAGGATAATGGTTCCTGCCGTGCGCCAGCGGCCTGACCGGTTTCCTCCGAGGGGAATGTAAAGGTAGTCGCGCACCCACGAACCGAGGGTGATGTGCCAGCGTCTCCAGAAATCGCGCAGGGAGGTGGCGCGATAGGGAGCCCGGAAGTTTGCCGGCAGGGTGAACCCGAACATCATCCCGAGTCCGATGGCCATTTCACTGTAGCCGCTGAAATCGTAATAGATCTGAAAGGAGTAGGCGAACAGGCCGATCCATGCGCTGGGCATATCGAGTTCGGCCGCTCCGAAGGCCTGGTCTGCAAGGACTCCGCAGGGATTGGCGAGGAGCAGTTTCTTGGCCAGTCCGATGATGAAGATTCCCGTCCCGTCGGTGAACTGCCTCCGGGATTCCCGGCGCTGGCGCAGATCAGCCGCCAGTTGCGAGTAGCGCACGATGGGCCCGGCAGCCAACTGTGGGAAAAAGGCCGCGTAGGCGGCAAAGTCGACGAAGCGCCTGGTCGGGCGGATCTCGCCGCGATAAACGTCCATGGTGTAGCTCAGGGACTGCAGGGTGTAGAAGCTGATGCCGAGCGGAAGGGCGATGGTTCCCAGCCAGGACAGGGTTTCTGATCCGGGGATTCCCGCCAGATCATGGGCGGCGCGGGCCAGGAATCCGGAATATTTGAAGAAGGCGAGGAGACCGAGATTGCCGAGCAGGGAGGCGAGAAGGAGGATCCGCCGGGTCCTCCGGCCTGCGCCCGGCATGGACAGCGCACAGGCGAAATCGAGCAGGGTGGAAAAGAGCAGGAGGAGGATGTAGAGGGGATTGCCCCAGCCATAGAAGAAGTAGCTTCCCGCCACCAGCCACCCATTGCGCACGGGGCGGGGGAGAAGGTAGTAGACCGCCAGCATGAGCGGCAGGAAGCCGTAGAGAAAGATGGGCGTGCTGAAGACCACGGGGCTGGAGGAGGATCCTGTCTACCGTTTCAGGGATAAGGTTGTGACCTTGGCAGGCCTCATGTTGTTGAATCGCCGGTCCGGGGAAGCGGCAGGGAGCCTGGCACGGGCTGCCAGAACCTTCCCCCACAGCCATGATGAACCGGCGGGAAGGAGAATCAAAAGACGTGCGGCCGCCATGAGACACGATTGATACCCATCCGCCTGCTGTCAATGCAGGGCCACCCCCCTGTTCCCGGAAGCTACTTCTTTTTCTGGTTGGCCCGGTGATGCGGAGAATCCTTGGGGAGAGAGGCAAGGGGTGCCGGATTGGCGGGGATGTCCCGGGCCAACCGCATCTTCACGGAGGCGAGCTTCGGGTCATCGATGAGGTTTTCGTACTCGTGCGGATCGTTCGTCAGGTCGTAGAGCTCCTCAAATCCATTGCCGTAGCGGATAAAGCGGTAGCGTTCGTCAGCCACTCCATGGGAAGGGGCCTTCTCGTTCCAGAACTGGAAGGAGCAGAGAGCGGGGCGGCCGCGCCTGGTGTCCGGGTCCTTGAGCTGTGGCACGAGGGAGAGGCCATCACACTGTTCCGGGATGGGCAGACCGGCCAGTTCACAGAGAGTTGGATAGACATCGGTGAGGGTGGCCGGTTGCCTTGTCCTGGCGCCATCCCGGCTCACTCCGGGGGCGTGGATGAAGAGGGGCACGCGGGTGGTCTGGTCCCACAGGGCGAACTTTTCCCAGTTGGCCTTTTCGCCGATGTGGAATCCGTGGTCGCTCCAGAGCACGATGATGGTGTTGTCCTTCATGGCAGGGGTGGCATCAAGGGCATCGAGCAGTCTTCCGAGCTGGTGATCAACGTAGGTAATGCTGGCAAGGTAGCCCTGCATGAGCTTTTCCCACTGCCGGTTCTCGACCACCCACTTGTGCCAGTGGGTCCGCCCGTGGTGGTGGGCATCTGTCAGGTCGTCCTCGCGGTGGGGAGGCAACTTGACGTCCTCAAGGGGATACCGGTCGAACCACTTCCGGGGCACTTCCCAGGGGATATGGGGGCGGAAGAGGCCGACAGCCATGAAGAGGGGCTCCTTCTTCACGGACTTCATCTGCTCGATGGCCCAGTCGACCACCATGTGGTCACCGGTTTTCTCGTCGGGCAGTTCGAGAGGCGCGGCGCCGAAGAGTTGCGAGTGTCCGCCCAGCGGTCGTCCCTTGGTCAGGCCGGCCTTGTCATCAGGCACCAGTTCCGGGCGGGGCCAGTCCGGGGCGATGGGGTTGTTGGGATCGCCGCGGTAGTCGTCCCAGGCCTCCGGGTCGTTCTGGGAGTCGTGCGGGGTCCACTGCAGGGTATGGAAGATCTTGCCGCCTCCCACCGCGCGATAGCCGTGATCGCGGAAGTGCTGGGAGAGGACCACCGCCTTCTCCAGGATCCTGGACTCGTGACGCCAGCGGGGCCCACGGGCTCCGAACATGTTGCGATAAATCCCCGAGCGGGTGGGATGCACCCCCGTCATGACGGCCACCCGCGAAGCGTGACAGACCGGGGCGGCACAGTGGGCATTGGCGAAGTTGACCGAGCGCCGGGCAAGGCGTTCAAAATGCGGGGTCTGCACCCCGGGATGGTTGTCGAGCGGGGAGATGTAGTCGTTCAGGTCGTCGATTGCGATGAAGAGAACGTGTGGGGTGCCCTCAACCCGGAGGGACCACAGGGTCAGGATCGTGATGACCGGGAGAAAAAAGCGCATGGAGGGAAGGTTCAGGAGAAAGCCGTGCCGTTACTTCGCTTTCTTCGGGTCGTATCTGGGAATGGGCCACGGCTGCACCCCGATCCGGTCAGCCCAGGACTGCCAGTTCGCGACCATGGATTTGAGTTTTCCGGGCATCTTCTGGGCGAGGTCGTTCAATTCGGTCCGGTCTGCCTCCATGTCGTAGAGTTCCCATTTGCGGGGTTGATCCCGGCGATACATGGAGACGATCTTCCACTTTCCGTCTCGAAGACCGAGGTTGCCATGGTGCTCAAAGCCGAGGGGGGCCTTCCGGGTGATGGCCTTCCCGGCCAGGGTGGGGACGAGGCTGGTTCCCTCCATGGGCTGGATGTCGTTGCCATCGTACTGCTCCGGGTAGGCAGCTCCCCCGACCTCCACGAAGGTGGGCATGAGATCGATCAGGTGTGAGACGTCATGCACGATTGTGCCGTTGCGTTGCCCGGCGATTCCCCCGGGCCAGCTGACGATGAACGGGGTGCCGATTCCGCCTTCGTAGGGATCATGCTTGTAGCCGCGGAAGGGAGTGTTGGACGTGTTGGCCCAACCCGGGCCGTAGGCGACGAAGGTGTCCTCCGCGCCCGGCATGGTTTCCGGTCCGGTGCGAACGAATCGTCCGTCGCGGGTTTGCATGGGGGGCCAGATCTTGGTCTGCAGTCCGTCCTTCCCGAGGGGCTTGAACTTGAAGCGGTCCTTCTGGTGCGAGTTGTTGGCCCGGCCGTAGCCCTCTGCGCAGCCGCCGTTGTCCTGCAGGTAGACCAGCAGGGTGTTCTCAAAGAGCTTCTGCTTCTTCAGTTCGGCAACGATCCGGCCGATGCCCCGGTCCATGAGTTCCGTCATGGCGGCGTAGGCTTCCATGCACCGGATATCCCAGGCCTTGTGCTGGAACCCTTCCCAGTCGAGCCCCTTGGACATCGCCCATTTCCTGTCGATGACGCCCATTTCGATGGCCTTGCGGTAGCGGGCCTCACGAATGGCCGGGTAGCCCTTGTCGTAGACCCCCCTGTATTTTGCGATGTCGGCTTCGGGGGCGTGCATGGGCCAGTGCGCGCAGGTGTAGGAGACGTAGAGGAAAAAGGGCCTGGTGGCGGCGGCCTTGTCCTTTCGGTGGTCAGCAATGAAGTTGACCGCGTTGTCGCTGATGGCATCGGTGTAGTAGTAGGACTTCGGCTGGTAGTCCGGGTCGTTCTCGGGAGTGATGTAGGTGTTGCCCCGGCAGAGGGTGGCGGGATCATAGAAGCTGCCCGCCCCCGTGATTGTCCCATAGAAGCGGTCGAAGCCACGCTGCATCGGCCAGGCCGACTTGTCCCCGTCCGGGCGTTTGTGGCGGGTCAAATGCCACTTGCCCGACATGTAGTTCCGGTAGCCTCCGCTCCTGAGCGCTTCCGCAAGGGTGACACAACGCTTGTTGATGGATCCCCGGTAACCGGGCCAGCCCCGGTCGCCTTCCATCAGGCCCATGCCGGCCTGGTGGGAATAGAGACCGCTGATGAGAGCGGCCCGGGTCGGACAACAGCGCGAAGTGTTGTAGAACTGGGTGTAGCGCAGGCCGTCCCGGGCCAGTTGGTCGAGTACGGGGGTCTTGATTTCGCCGCCGTAACACCCGATGTCGGAGTAGCCCATGTCGTCAGCCATGATGAGAACGATGTTGGGACGTTCCGCAGCCAGACTGAAGGCCCACAGGCCGGGGACCAGGAAGAGGAGGAGTGTTTTCATGTGGTTGAGGCGGATGATTGGAGGGATTGGAAGCCAGGAATCACGGGATGGCCCGGCGGCATGCTCCGGAGGCAGTCTTCCTACAGGAAGACCACACAGACCGGGGCCGGTATTTCGAGGTGGGCCGCGGTCGGTTCCAGGGCGCCCGTTTTCTGGTTGAGGGAGAAGACCTGCAGGTCGCCACTGGACTGGTTGGCGGCAATAATCCACCTGCCGCTGGGATCGAGATTGAAGTTGCGGGGAGTGCGTCCCCCGGTCTTTTCGATTTCGATCAGGCTGAGTTTGCCGCAACCCTGGTGGATGTTGAAACAGGCAATGCTGTCATGCCCACGGTTGGAGGAGTAGAGAAACCGGCCATTCGGATGGATGAAGATCTCCGCGGTGGACCCCCTGGCCCATCCCTCGGGGACGGTCGAGATGGTCTGGATCCCGGTGAGTTCGCCGCTTGCGGCATTATAACGAAAGGCGGTGATGGTCCGGGTGATCTCATTGAGAACATATCCGAAATTGGCCCCCGGGTGGAAAGCAAAGTGGCGCGGCCCGGTTCCCGGATCGACCCTGGTGCTCCCCGGGCTTTTGCTGAGTCGTCCGTTCTCCTCCAGTTCGTAGCGGACAATCTGGTCCATTCCCAGGTCCGAGATGAAGACAAACCTGTTGGCCGGGTCCAGGTTCACGGCGTGGGGATGCGGATCGGCCTGCCGTGGTTTGAGGAGGCTCGATCCCTTGTGCTCGATCCGGTTGAGGGTCCTGCCCAGTGAGCCATCAGCCTTGATCTCGATCGTCGCCACGGTGGATCCGGTGTAGTTGGCAATGATGACCGTCTTGGCCCCGGGCGTCAGGACAAGGTGGCAGGGATGAGCTCCGTGTGAGCTGACGGTATTGAGCTTCTTGAGAACTCCACCTTCCCCATCGGCAATCCGGTAGGCGGTGACCGCTCCGGACGTCTCGCCCCCGTAGTTGTCGGTCTCGTTCACGGCGTAGAGAAATTTCCCATTGGGATGCAGGGCGAGGAAGGACGGACTGGGCGTCTCGGCGGCGAGACGAAGGTCGGTGAGGGCGCCGGTTGCGTCGTCGAAGCGGCAGGAGTAGATGCCCTTGCTTTCGCCTTTGGTGTAGGTGCCAAGGAAGACCGTGCGTTTCATGGTTTCAGGAAAGGAAAGGTGGTGGGATTGTGCAAGCGGGAAGCGAAGAAGGCGCTCTGGCGTCGCTGCTCACCGATGGGATTGACCAGTCTGCTGGTGGGACCCGCGCCATCCTTGGGCTTCGGAAATCCGGCGTCCTGCGGCAGCTCGCTGTTCCACTTCTTCAGTTTGGCGTGCAGTTCCTTCACGACCTGCGGGAAATTCCCGGCCACGTTGTGTTTCTCCCCGGCGTCCTTGCCGAGGTGATAAAGTTGCGGATCACTGTCGTCGTAATTGACGAGAAACTTCCATCGACCGTCCCGCACCGCGAGGTCGGGGTTGTCCTCCTTGAGGCCGTGACCGAAGCCGGGACGGTCGGGGGGTCGCCGCCAGAAGATGGGAGCGCTGCGGCTCGTACGTTGCCTGCCCAGAAGGGTGGAGCTCAGGTCTTCCCCGTCGAGGCGGCCCCCCCCGGGAAGCTCCGTGCCGCACAGGGTGTAGAGCGAGCGATTGATATCGAGGGCACAGAGAATGGAGCTGGTGTTGGCCTTGCCCGCGGCCTCCTTTTCCACCAGCCCCGGACCCCACACGATAAGGGGCGAGCGAATGCCGCCCTCGTAGAGCCACGTCTTGGCCCCGCGCAGCGGGTCAGACCTGCCTGCGCCGCTTTCGTGGCCATTGTCGGAAGCGACGATGATGAGGGTGTTGCCGGCGAGCTTCCCGTCATTGCGGATGCGGTCAAAAAGGGGGCCAAGCTGCTCGTCCATCGCATCGAGAACCCCGTAGTAGATGGATCGCTTGGTCCCGTCGCCCCACTTGTCGAGGGGCGGGAAGAAGGGGGAATGAACGTCGTCAGGCCAGAGGTTGACGAAGAAGGGCTTCTTGTCGGCCTGGGCCTCGTCGATGAAATCGAGGGCCGCGTCGACAAAACCCTTCGTGATATGGGAGCGCTGCATCCAGGTCACCCCTTTGCCGAGGCGGGTCGCATTCTGCCAGATCCGACCGGGCTTGGCGGGATCCTGACCCGGTTTGAGAGTAAGGGGAAGAAGCTTGGGTCCCATGCCCTCAAAGTTGGTAAGGCTCCGGTCAAAACCATACTTTGAAATTGGCGGAGCGTCGTCCACGTCCCGCTGACCGCCCATGTGCCATTTGCCGAAGTGTCCGGTGGCGTAGCCGTTCTTCTGCAGCTCCCGCGCGAGGACGGGAGCCCCGGGGTCGAGCCACTGGGCCATCCCCCGGTTGTTGTTGGAGCGGCGATTGGCGAGATAGGACGTGATGCGCCAGCGCTGGGGGTATTGTCCCGTGGTCAGGGCGACGCGGGAAGGGGAACAGATGGGCGAGTTGACGTAGAAGTTGGTGAACTTGATTCCTTCCGAGGCGAGGCGGTCAATGTTCTCAGTCTGCACCCGGTCTCCCTTGAAACACGACAGGTCGGTCCACCCCATGTCGTCGATGAAGACGGTGATGATGTTGGGGCGCTGTGCGGCTGGTGCGAGAAGCGGCAGGCAGGCGGTGAGGGATAAAAGGATGCGGGTCATGGTCTGGTGGAGCCGTTGTCGCCCCGGGCCTTGGCAGCCTCCTTGAGGAGGAAGTCCCGGGTAGGTCCGGTCCCGGGAGTGTTCAGCAGGTTGTCTTGTTCGCGTTGATCCACCGCCAGGTTGTAGAGCTCGGTGGGATGGAGCTCCCCTTTCAGGGCGAAGCGGTGATCGAGAAAGAGCTTCCACTGGCCCTTGACGGGGGCGGCGTTGGAGCGGACGGCCACCACCGCACGCCGGTCCGAGTTCTTTTTCGAAGCCTCGTTGTGGTCATTGGGGAAGATCGGCGGGCGTGGCTTGAAGGGCTCCCCCCGCAGGGCGGCCAGTTGCGAGAAGCTGTCTTCTGCCCCGATCCCGCCCTGGGACAGGTCAGGTAATGGCTGGCCGAGAATCCGGGCAAAGGTCGCGAAGAGGTCGTTGAGGGCGAGCAGGCGGCTGCAGGTGCGGCCCGGGGTCTTGGGGCGCCCGTCCCCCAGCCCGCCCGCCGGCCAACAGGCAAAGAAGGGGATGCGGTGACCGCCTTCATAGGTGGAACCCTTGTTGCTGCGGAGAGGACCGGTGGCGGACTTGGCCCTGTTTTCGGCTCCGTTGTCGCTGGCAAAAATGAAGAGAGTGTTGTCGAAGAGTTTCTGACCCGGTCGCCTTGGATCCTCCGTGCGCTGCAGGTAATCGAGAAGGAGACCGACCTGCACGTCATTCTCGTAGATGAAATCGAGGCGCTTGCTGCCCGTCGGCGTTCCATCAACAAAGGCACTCGCTCCTGTCACCTTGCGCCCGGCGATGGACTTGCAGGGAGTGTGGGGAGTGTGATTGGCCGGGCTGGCGAAGTAGAGGAAGAATGGTTTCCGGGCGGTGGTCGCACTGCGGAGGAATTCGAAGGCCTTCCCGTGAAGGGTGGGACCAATGTCCCGGAGGACATAGGAGCCGTCCAACTGCTTGCCCCGGCCGGTGGCCCCCACAATGCGGCGATTGTGAATCCAGCCCGGGCCCCGGCGTTGCTCAGGGGTGTTGGAATGCCTGCCGTTTGGGCCGGAGGTGGGGTGACTGCGCGAAATGCCGTAGAAGAAATCAAAGCCGTGATCGACGGGGCCATCGGCCAGGGGCCGGGTGAGATCGGCGTCGTCCCACCCATCGGCCGGGGATCCGTCACTGCGCTGGTAGCCCAGCCCGAGGTGCCACTTGCCCACCATTCCGGTCTGGTAGTCGTTGTCGCGGAGAAAACTGGCGAGGGTGGGGCGGGATTTTTCGATGAGAGGATCGCATTGGACGCCGAAGAGCACCCAGTACTTGAGGGAGGTGCGCCAGCAGTAGCGCCCGGTAAGCAGGGCATAGCGGGAGGTGCTGCACCGGCTGTGGGGGGAGTGGGCATCGGTGAAGCGGATGCCCATGTTGGCCATGCGCTCCATGTTCGGGGTGTGCAGCTGGACGTCGCCCCTGTTGCCGCTCCAGTCCTGATAAACCGAGGTGTCGCCCATGCCCATGTCGTCGGCGAAGAAGATGACAATGTTCGGACTGGTTTGAACGGGCCGGGCCCCGGAAAGAAGGGGCGCGAGCCAGAAAGCCAGAGCGAGAAGAAGGAGGCGGGGCATGGGTGGAAAATGGTGGGGGGAGGGAATGGGACTTGCAAGTCGGGAGGTGAGGAGTCGTATGGGGCCCCGATGCGGACAATCGCGATAGGAGACATTCATGGATGCCGGGCAGCGCTTGAGGCTCTGGTGGAATATACGGAGGTTTCCGAGGGGGACACCATCGTCACCCTTGGTGACTATGTCGATCGTGGGCCGGACTCGAAGGGTGTAATCGATTTCCTCCTTGAGCTGCGGACGCGGGTGAAGGTGGTGAGCCTGATGGGGAATCACGAAATCCTGATGCTGGCCGCCCGGGGCCCGGAACAGGATTTCGTGAACTGGGCGGAGGACCGGGTGGGAGGGGGAGACACCCTGAAGTCATACGGGGCCGACAAGCTCAGCGCCGTCCCCGAAGAACACTGGCAGTTCATTGAGGACGCGTTGCCGTTTTATGAGATCGAGACGCACTTCTTCGTGCATGCCAATGCGGCGTCCCACCTGCCCCTTGAGGAACAGGACGAATTCATGCTTTTCTGGGAAAGGTTCCGCAAGGTGCCTCCGCATCGGAACGGGAAAGTGATGGTCTGCGGACATACGTCCCAGGAGAGCGGCGACCCCGTCAACCTGGGCCATGCGATCTGCCTCGATACCTGGGCCTGCGGAGGGCAATGGCTGACCGCCCTGGATGTCGGGAGCGGCACCTGCTGGCAGTGCAACGAGGAAGGCGACCGTCGCGAAAGCCACATCTCGGCCTACCTCGGGGATTGATCCAGCGGGTTACTTCCTGCGTTTCCGCCGTCCGGAGAACTTCACTTTCCCGGGATCGAAGCGGGCGGGGTCGTAGTCGTCGTCGAGCCACATGAGATCCCCCTTGAGGGCCGCCATGTAGCCGAAGGCCCCTCCACAGTCCTCCGGAGGACAGGCTCGCTCCCCTTCCAGGAGGACAGGCAGATCTCCCTCGCCGTCCTCCGTCCTGCCCTCGATCGAGATTTCGTGCACCCATTCGTCCTTGAAGTCGTAGCGGTAGAGGAAGCGGAGGGGAAAGTGGCGGCGGCCCACGAAGTCCCGCAGGGTGACCTTGTTCTCCTCCTGGAAGTTCTCGCCCTTTTCGACCTCTTCGTGGTCGGGACCGATCACGTCAAGGAGGTGCTTTCCTTTCCCGTGGCGGAACTCGTGCCAGTGCTTGTCCTGCCAGCCCATGGCCTGCTGCACCGCCTCGTGCAGCTGCTTGAAGGTGGCGGTGGCCGGGATGGAGAAGCGCCGCCAGATCTCGGGCTCGATCTGGTAGAGGAAGACTTTGAGGAGGAAGCGCGGGGTCGTGCTCATGAGATGGTCCGCGCCCTTAGCAAGGGCAGACCTTCTCTGCAAGTGGAGGAATGCGATTTCCGCCGGCCTAGCGCTTGGTCTGTCCGGGCCTGGTTTTCTTGTTATAGGGCGGCTTATCGAAGGTATCGCCCTCCAGGCGGGGGTCCTTGTTCCGGCGAAGTTCGTCCAGGAGGAGACCCCGCAGGGCATCGCGGATGGCATCGTAGGCCTCGTTTCCCGCCAGATTGTTGATCTGGTGGGGATCGCTGTTGAGATCGTAGAACTCCTCGCGGGGGCGGGGGCCGAAGCCCAGCTCCCAGTGGCGTTTGTATTTGGGATCGTCGCGGTGCTTTATCATCCAGGCCTTGGTGGGGCCGGCATCCACGTCACCGTAGGTGAGGCGGGTGTTGTTCTCGATCTGCTCGTAGGTGGGGGGCTGGGGGTCGATCAGCTTGAGGGGTTTCCCCATGGGGGCCCGTTCGGGAGTGAAATTGACAATCACGAGGTAGTCCTCGGTGCGCAGGGCGCGGGTTGGGTAGGGGAGTCCGCCGCGGGCGGTGTTGACATGTGTCTCCCGGCCGATCAGGGCCCAGCCGCGCAGCTTGGCGTGATCGCCTGCGGCGAGGGCGGGGAGGAGGTTCTGTCCGTTCATGCCCTTTTCGGGGTCCAGCCCGGCTGCCGCGAGGAAGGTGGGCGCGAGATCAATGAGCGAGACCGGCTTGGTGATGACTTGTTCCGGCTTGATGTGACCGGGCCAGCGGGCGGCGAAGAGAACACGGGCTCCGAAGTCGTAGCAGTTGGTCTTGCCGCGGGGGAATCCGGGGGCGCCGTGATCCCCGGAGATGACGAGGAGGGTGTTGTCGAGTTCCCCGATCTTTTCCAGTTCCGCGATGATTTCCCGGCAACTGTGATCAAAGGCCATGCCTTCCCCGAGGTAATCGGCGAGGTCTTCGCGAACCTCAGGAACGTTGGGGAGAAAGGGGGGCATGACCCTGGCAAGGGCATCCGGGTTAAGGCCCCAGAGATTCTTGCCGGAGCCCTTGGTCCACTTGCGGTGCGGGTTGGTGGGATGGAAGGAGTAGTAAAACGGCTGGCCTGCTTCTCGTTTGGCGAGGAAGGCCCTGAAGTTTGCGCGGCATTCGTCGAAGAGCTTCTGCTTTGCCTGAGTGATTGCAGCGGACTTCCCGGATTCGCCAGCGGCTTTGCTGACATTTTGCGAGAACTGGTTTACCTTGCCCCCAGCCGCCCGGAAGTTGTTCTGTTTTCCGCCCATGCGGTCTTCCGCGATATGCATCTTGTGCGACCAGCCGATGTGGTAGCCGGCCTTCTTCTGCAGAAGCAGGGCAAATCCCTGGACTTCGTTCCACGGATCCTGGGAGCGGTCGCCGTGCCAGGGCGTGTGCAGCTGGGAGTGGGATCCGTTGCGGAAAAAGTGACGACCCGAAATGAGGGCGGCTCGTGAGGGGGAACAGGAAGGTGCGGAGACAAAGGCGTTCCAGCCGAGGACCCCCTCCTTCGCGATGCGGTCAAAGGTGGGGGTGGAGACGATGTCGTTGACCGAGGGGCTTTCCGGATGCGAATAGGCTGAAGCGTAGCGCCCAAGATCGTCCGCAAAGAGAAGGACGATGTTGGGCCTGCGATCCGGGGTTTTGGCGAGGACCGGGAGGCAGGCGAACAGGAGGAGGATGGCGAGGACTTTTGTCATTGAGAGGCGGAGGCTATCGGAAAGGGAAGCGGGACGAAAGGCAAGCTCGCACACGGGTCGTGTTTCGCAAGATCTCCGGTCGGGGGGCCTGTCGCGGAGTTGCCATCGCGGGAAGATGCGGCTCCACCGCCTGCATGATACGCCTCACCCTGTTGGCAATCCTGGCCTCCTCCGGGACGCTCCTGGAGGCTGGGCCGGATCGTCCCAACATCCTCTGGATCACGAGCGAGGACAACAGCCCTTACCTCGGGTGCTACGGGGATCCCCATGCGAAGACGCCCAAGAGGATGAACGATGGCCTGTTTACTTTTTCTTTTTCGAGCGGGTTGATTGCCCGATTTTCTGCATCGGTGAGCCATGGCTGGCAATCAGCTTATCGCAGCGGGCCCGCATTCGCTTCAGCGCGGAAGCATTCTTTTCATTCAATGCAACGTTAGCCAGCTGAGCAGGATCGTTTTTCAAGTCGTGGAGAAATTCGAAGGGGGGTTTGTCCGGTCCATCGACAAAGTAGCGCGCGTAGGACCAGTGCGTCCCGCGCACCCCTTCCCAGCGCGGGATCGTTCGCGGGACAGCGAGGAATTCGCAGAGAAACTCGCGACGCCAGTCCCCTGGGGGTTCGCCCCGGAGGAGGGGCAGGAGACTGCGGCCGGTGTGGCTGACGGGAGCGGGCAGGCCTGCCAGGTCGATGATGGTGGCACCCAGGTCGCTGTTGAGAGCCATCTCCGGAAGCACACGTCCCCGCTTGGGCTCAGGCAGTCGAGGGTCGTGGACGATGAGCGGGACGCGCAGCGATTCGTCGTAGTGAGTCCACTTGCCGGCAAAGCCGCGGTCGCCCAGGTAGTAACCATTGTCAGCCGTGTAGATGATCACCGTGTTGTCGGCGAGGCCCTGTTTCTCAAGCTGTGCCACGAGGCGGCCGACGACATGATCGATTCCGCTGATCATGCGGAAGTAGGCCCGCATGTTGGTCTGGTACTTCTCCGCGGTGTCCCAGCGCCAGAAGTAGCGTTGCCGATTGATCGATTTCTTGAGGAAGTCTGGCTGCGACTGGTAGATCGCCGGATCATTGAGCGGGGGAAGAGGCATCTCCTGGCCCCCGTACTTGCCGTTCATCACCTTGGGCCAGGGAAAGTGCCCGAGGCCTGGACGTTTGTCTCCGTCCTCGGCGTGGGTAGCGTTGAAGGAGAGTTGGAGGCAGAAGGGCTTGTCTTTGGGCTGTTCCTTGATGAATTCGATGCCCCAGTCTCCCAGGATCTGGGTTGTGTGGCGGGCGCTCCCATCAGCTTGTTTTTTGAAGTAAGGATTCCGGCCCAACTTGCGACGCACATCCCACATGGCGGCGGCATCCTTTGCGGCAAGGGAGACGTGTTCCTTCCCCAGATGTCCGGTGCGGTAGCCAGCGGCCTTGAGCTGGGCGAAGTAGCTGGTCTGGCAAAGGTCGGGGTTGAGTGACCCCGGCGAGGCGCGGTAGAGGTGCCGACGTTCGTAGCAACCGGTGAAGAGACAGGCTCGGCTGGACCAGCAGGTGGAGGTTGTCACAAAGGCGTTCTCGAAACGCACCCCGCCGCTGGCGAGGAGATCGATATTGGGAGTCCTGACCACCGGGTGTCCTGCGCAACCGAGGGTATGGTTGCGCTGATCGTCGGCGAAAATAAAGAGGATGCTGGGCCGGTCAGCGAGGAGCCCGTTGCCGCTCGGGGGCTTGGCGGAGGCCAGCCAGGAGCAGGCGAGCAGGAGGATGGCGAGAGCCCGTGACATGGGGGGAAAGGGGCCGGAGGCCGGCAATCAGGGAGCCCTTTTCGGACCGGCCCACCAGGCGTCGAGCTTGGCCCGGAGTTCCTTCACCTTCCCGGGGTGTTGGGCGGCAAGGTTCTGTCTTTCCGCCGGGTCGGCACTCAGGTTGTAGAGCTCTACCGGCTTGCCTTGGGCCGCCTTCTGGTGGTGGGAGAGCAGCTTCCAGGTATCCGCGACCACGAAACGGGTCTGCACACTGAGGTTGGGTCTGCTGACATCGTGGATGTCATGATCGTAGGCCGCCCCGAAGACCGCATTGCGTTTCATGAGGGCGGCCCGGTCCCGGAGATCAATGCCGCCCATCGAGGGAGGAACCTTGAGCCCGCAGGCCCTGAGGATGGTGGGAGCGAGGTCGATCGAGCTCACGAGGGTCTGCTCGTCGAACTTCTGCTCCACCTTGCCGGGCCAGCGGATCATGACAGGGGTTCGGACTCCCCCCTCGTTGGGGGAGCGCTTGGATCGTGGTGCATAGCGGCCGCTGCCGGCACTCTGGATCCACCCGTTATCGGTAACGTAGAGGACAATGGTATTTTCCCTCAGGCCCTCCTTGTCGAGGTGGCTCAACAGTTCCCCGCAGGTCTCGTCGAACCACTCGCACATGGCCCAGTAGCGGGCGATGAACCTGGAGTCGCTCTTCTTCTGGTACTTCTCGAACAAGCGGGCAGGCGGGTTGTGCGGAGTATGCGGCAGGAACGGGGCGTGCCAGATGAAGAAGGGCTTTTCCTGCTGCTTCGCTTCGGCAATAAAATCGGCGATGGGCTTGATCCCCTGCCGGCTGACCTTGAGTCCCGCATCGCCATGGCGACCACCCCGCTTCGGATCGCCATGTGTCATCGCATGGGTGAAGCCGCCCCTTTCCCTGGGATCCCCCTCCCACCACTTGCCGGTCTGCAGGGACAGGTAGCCGGCCTGGCCAAGAAGGTGGGCCAGCCCCGGGTCGTCATCGATGCGGTCCATGATCGTCTCGTAGAGGGGCTTCAACCCGGGAGTGGTGCGCCCTCCCTTTTTCCCGGGGGGGAGCCGGGGGTCATTGCCGGTAATGCCGTGCTGGTGGGGATATTTTCCGCTGAAGATGGAGGCGAGAGAAGGGCGGCAGAGGGGAGCGGCAACGTAGCCGCGGGTGTAGGTCAGTGATTCCCCGGCCAACTTGTCGAGGTGAGGTGTCTCGATGTGCGGATGTTTGAGGAAGGAGTAGTCCCCCCAGGCCTGGTCGTCCGAGATGATGAGCAGGACGTTGGGTTGGATGGTCTCCTGTGCACGGCTCGCGGGGGGAGTGATGAGCGCGAGGCAGGTGGCGAGGAAGAATGGGAGGAGAAGACGCATGGCAGGATGCCAACAGTGCGGGAATGGTGGAGGAATGGCAATCCCGGTCCGTTTATCGGTGAACATTTCCTTTATTCGCGTTGTCTGACTCTTACGCTTCCGCCGTGATCCCCACCAAAGCTGTCATTACTGCCGCCAGCCCGACCGAGTACCACCTGCCTCTCCAGACGCTGGTGGACTCGGAAGGGGTGCCCAAGACGGCGTTGGCCATTATTCTCGACGACCTCTTCGCATCGGGGATCGAATCAGCGGCGGTGATCATCCATCCCGGAACACGCGAGGCCTATCTGCAGGCCGCGGGGGAGCACGCGGAGCGCCTCACCCTGATCGAGCAGAGCGATCCGCGGGGCTACGGTCATGCGGTGTGGAGTGCCCACAAATTCACTGGAGACGATCCCTTCGTCCTGCTGTTGGGGGATCACCTTTATCTCAGTGCCGGGGAGTCGTCCTGTGTGCGACAGATGCTGGAGGTGGCAGCCACTCATGATGGCTGCATCTCGGCGGTCAACCCGACCCATGAGAGCCAGCTTCGCTACTATGGGACCGTTGCCGCGACGCGGGTGCCCGCCTCGCATTCTCTTTTCGTCGTGCACGATGTCGTGGAGAAGCCAACCCCCACCCTGGCCGAGCAGGAACTCATCGTTCCCGGTCTGCGCGCGGGCAACTACCTCTGCTTCTTCGGGATGCACTCGCTCACCGCGGGCGTGATGGAACGTCTGGAGGAAGAAGTCTCCCTGCTGGGCGGGGGAGAGAAGCTCGGGCTCAGCCCCACCTTGGCCTTCATGGCCAGGTCGGAGAAGTACCTGGCGGCGGAACTGGCGGGTGAGCGCTTCAACGTTGGAGAACGGTACGGTCTCCTGCGGGCGCAGCTCTCCCTGGCGTTGGCTGGCCCCCACCGTGACGAGGTGCTCACCGACATCATCGAGATCACTGCTCATTCCCGTCCTGGATGCCAAAGCTCCTGAACATCATCACGAGCGGAGATCCTTCGGTGCGCGATACGGCGCTGGGGGAGGCCTGTGCGGGGCTTTCCCTGGCGGAACTCCTGGAGGAGTGCATCGAACTCGACCTCTTCCGACGGGAGGCCGGGAATCTCTACGAGCGCGTGCGGGCGCTGTTTTTCCTGTCCGCCATTCACCGCGTTCATCTTCCCCCCAGACTGCCGCCGAGGCGGATGGGCTACATTCCCTTTGAGGGACAGGAGCATCTCCTTCGCCGCAGATTTGCGGAAGCCATTGATGTTTTTCACCTCGCGGTGGCCGAGCAGGGGGCCAACGATGCCCTCTCGTCCGCTCTTGCGGAGGGATACCACGAGCTGGCCTTTCAAACCCTGGCCACCCAGGTGCGACACTCAGTGCGCACGGTGCGGGGACACCAGTGGATGTTCCGCATGGGGCATCCCGCGGACCATCCGCTTTCGATTACGGATGAACTGTTGAAGCCACTGCCCGGCGGCTCCCGCCGGATCCTGCGGGAACGGACACCGGTGCGCATGGACCTCTCTCACGCAGGGTGGTCGGACATCTTCTTCCTGGGCATGGACTATCCCGAGGGGGCCCGGGTCCTCAATGTTTCCATAGACCTGGGGATTCATGGACGGGATCCGGAACCGCGTCCTCCCATTGAGGCCCATGTCCGGGTCATCGATGAGCCGGTTATCGTGCTGACCTCCGTCGATCTCAAGGCCACCGCGCGGATTGGGACCCTGGGAGAGATCTTCGACTTTGCGAAAGATGCCCTCGGTCTGCTCAAGGCCGCCGTGATTGCCTCCGGGGTGGTCCCGCCCGGGATCGAGGGGTCGGGGCAACGCCTGGAAAACCTCCTGGAACGCATGGTGGGGCCGGGGCGGGGCATCGAACTGGTCTCGTGGGTGAACGGCATCCCGAAGGGATCCCGGTTGGCGGTCTCGACGAACCTGCTGGCGGCCTTGATCGGGGCGCTCATGCGGGCGACCGGGCAAACGGGGTCGCTCACCGGGCCCCTCCGGGAAAACGAAAGGCGTCTCGTTCTTGCGCGGGCCATTCTCGGGGAGTGGCTTGGTGGATCGGGCGGGGGTTGGCAGGACTGCGGCGGGGTGTGGCCCGGGATCAAATTGATTACGGGAGTGCCGGCGGCGGAAGGCGATCCGGAGTTCAATGTTTCGCGTGGATGCCTGTTGCCGGCCCATCATGTTTTCGGGGAGGATGAGATCCCGGAGTCGTCGCGGCAGGCGCTCCAGAACTCGCTGGTGCTGGTGCATGGCGGGATGGCGCAAGACGTGGGGCCCATTCTTGAGATGGTGACGGAGAAGTATCTCCTGCGCTCTCCGGTGGAGTGGGCGGGCCGGCAGGAGGCGCTCGCCATTCTGGATGAACTGGTGGAGTCCCTGCAGAAAGGGGATATCAAGGCCCTTGGCCGGGCCGCCACCCGTAACTTCCGTGGTCCGATCCAGAGTATCATTCCCTGGGCCACCAACCTGTTCACGGAGACCCTGATTGCGCGGGCGGAGCAGGAGTTCGGAGGGGATTTCTGGGGCTTCTGGATGCTGGGAGGCATGTCAGGGGGCGGGATGGGATTCATTTTTGCGCCGGAACGAAAGGTGGAGGCCCAGGAAGCAATGGCCCGCATCATGAAGGAGACCAAGGATCAGCTGCAGGCCGCCCTGCCCTTCGGGATGAACCCGGTGGTCTATGAGTTTTCCATCAACCATACCGGCACCTGTGCCGATCTGCTGGAGGGCGGGATGCAGCTCCCGGAGTCCTATCATCGATTGCAGGAACCTGCCTCCGAAGGCGGGCAGGAAGCAGACAGGGATGAGGCGGAGAGCGGGGCCCTGAGGCAGCTCATGGAGGAAAACGGGTTCGATCACAATGTTCACGAAGGGATCCGGGCCGGCGTCCGGGCCGGTCGGATCGGGATGCTGAGCAATCGTCTTCCTCCCACGACCCGGATCGAGGACGTGGCTGCTGATGACGTTGTTGATTGTTCCGTTGTTGCTCAGGGCGGGGAGGAGGTCCGCCGGATGGGGGCAGAAGCCCTGGCGGGTGGAGAGGTGGCGGTGGTTACCCTGGCTGCGGGGGCGGGTTCGCGCTGGACCGGGGGAGCGGGGACCTGCAAGGCCCTCAACCCCTTCGCTCCGCTGGACGGGAGCTACCGCACCTTTCTGGAAGTCCATCTCGCCAAGTCCCGCAAGACGGCACGGGAGCACGGGGTTCCGCTGCCCCACATCTTTACCACGTCCTACCTGACCCATGATCCTACCAGCAGGTTTCTGGAGAGCGTTTCGAACTATCACTACGATGGTCCGCTGTTTCTCTCCCCGGGCCGCACGGTGGGACTGCGCATGGTGCCGACCGAGCGCGATTTGCGTTTTGCCTGGGAGGAGACGCCTCAGCAGCAGCTCGATGCCCAGCAACAGAAGATCCGTGACTCGGCTCGGGCCGCTCTGATCGACTGGGCGCGCAACTGCGGGGAAGCGAGTGATTATACCGGAAACCTGCCCGAGCAGTGTCTCCACCCGATGGGTCACTTTTATGAGATCCCGAATCTCGTGTTGAACGGGACCCTGCGCCTGCTCCTGGAAGAGCGTCCGCAACTCAAGACCCTGCTGCTCCATAATGTGGATACGCTGGGGGCCTCGGTGGATCCCGTCATCCTCGGACGGCATCTCGAGTGCGGTCACGGGTTGACCTTTGAGGTGATTACGAGGCGCCTGGTGGATCGGGGGGGCGGATTGGCGCGTGTCGATGGAACGCCCCGCCTGGTGGAAGGCCTTGCCATGCCCGATGCCGAGTCCGAGTTCGGGCTCTCGTACTACAACTCAATGACAACCTGGATCGACCTCGACCAGTATCTTGCGCTCCTCGGTCTGACGCGGGAGGAGGTGCTGGCCAGCGATCAGGACAGGCTGGCCAGGGCGGTGCACGACCTGGCGGAGTGCGTGCCGACCTACCTCACCATCAAGGAGGTAAAGAAGCGCTGGGGGCACGGCCAGGAAGCGGCTTATCCCGTGGCCCAGGTCGAGAACCTCTGGGGAGATCTTACCATCCTGCCCGAAGCCAACTGCGGGTTTTTCGTGGTTGAACGGCAGCGCGGCCAGCAGCTCAAGGACCCGGCCCAGCTCGATGAATGGTTCGCGGGGTCTTCGCAATACGTGCAGAGCCTGTGCGAGTGGGAGTGAGTTCCCATTACTGCAGTTCCGGCACCGGATCGTCCGGCTTGATCTCCTCGCCCTGCCAGATCGTCTTTCCGGTCTCCTTGTCGTGGGTGAGAATGCGGTGGGCCGAACGGGGAGCGGGCTTGCGGTTCACCTTGGGAATCCAACGTGCGAGCTTGTCGGCCCGGGCCCGCATGGCGGGATCCTGCCTGTCGCCGATGGGGGCGAGGAGGTTGTTCCACTCGTTGGGATCCTCGGCGGTGTGGTAGAGCTCTTCCGAGCCGTCGGCGTAGCGGATGTAACGCCAGTTTTCCGAGCGGACCCCATGATTGTCATGATTGTGGGTGGTGATCGCAGGCCACTTGCGGGCGGCCTGGGCGTTGCTGAGCTGCGGAACCAGGGAATGGCCCTCCAGTTTCCTGTTTGCGGGAAAATCGAGGAGCTCGACGAGGGTGGGGTAAATATCGAGCAGTTCAGCCGGACGGGTGCAAACCTGCCCGCCCTTCACCCCGGGGCCGGCGAAAATGAGAGGCACGCGGGTTCCGTCATCCCAGAGGGTGTTCTTGCCGGTGATTTCCTTCTCTCCGATGTGAAAGCCATGGTCGGACCAGAGCACCACGATGGTGTTTTTCCCGAGCCCTGTTTCCTTGAGAGTGTCCAACAGGCGCTGGACCTGGGCATCGATGAAGGAGGTGCAGGCGAGGTAGGAGCGGGTGAGGTTTTCCCATTGGTTCGCATCCTTCAGGAACTTGAGGCGTGGTTCGGGGAGTTTCCAGTGGATGTACCACGAGAAACGGGGCGTGTCGGAACGGTCGCTGGGTTGCACCACCGGAAGCTTCACTTGATCGAGCGGGTGGAGGTCCATCCACTTCCGGGTGGCATAGCAGGGGACATGGGGGAGAAAAAATCCGGTTGCGAGGAAGAGAGGCTTTTCCTGGTCTGACCTGGCGTAGGCCTTCAAGCGATCGACGGCCCAGCTGGCGACCTGGTAGTCGCCCTTGTCCTCGTCCTTGTGGGGGAAGGTGCCCCAGTCCACGAGGCGATGGGGCTGCGGGGTGTTGACAAGCTTCTTCGGTGGAAATGGCTTTCCGGATGCCCCGGGGCCGACCTCGTGCCACTCGATGAACTTGCCCTCGACGGATCGCCCGGAGCGGCCGTGATAGATCTTGCCGGTCATGGCGGTGTGGTAGTTGCCCTGTCTGGCGAAGTATTGGGGCAGGGTCAGCACTCCCGCGAATTCAGGGAGGGAGCGGAACCACGGGGCCAGTCCGTAAACGCCGGTGGTGCCGGGGCGCAACCCGGTCATGAGACTGGTGCGGGAAGGATTACAGAGGGGCGACTGGCAGTGCGCATTGGTGAAAACCGTGCCGCGGCTGGCGAGGGCATCGATGGCGGGCGTGCGCGCCTGCGGGTGGCCTCCGAGGCAGCCGATCCAGTCGTTCTGGTCGTCGATTGCGATCATCAGGATGTTGGGCAGGTCGGCCGCGCTGAGCGCGCCGGGCCCGGAGCTCAGGACCCACAGGAGGAGCAAACGTTTCATGAAGAATAATCAGTTGAGTTTGGCATCGAGTTTCTTGCTGAGAGCAGCGGCCAGACCGGGCTGGCTTCCGGCGATGTTCTCAATCTCCCCGGGATCATTTTCATGATCGTAGAGTTCAAGGTGGGAAACCTTACCGCCCTTGGAGTGGCGCACGAGCCGGTGACGCTCACTACGGATGGTTTCGCTGCCACCCTTGTAGGAGATGGCCATCCGGCCGGGAGCGGCAGGATTCTCCAGGTGGAGGCGCAGGGAGGTTCCCGCCAGGCCTGTTGGCGGTTGCAGCCGGGCGAGGTCGCAGAGGGTGGGGAAAAGGTCGACCGTCTCCACGATCGCGTTGGTTGGGGTGCCGCTGTTCTTTTCCAGCCCGGGAGCGACCACGATGAGCGGGGAGCGAAGCGACTCCTCGAAGAGGGAATGCTTGCCCCAGATCGCGTGTTCCCCGAGGTGCCAGCCATGGTCGCCCCAGAGGACGATGATGGTGTTTCCGGCAGCACTCGTCTTCTCGAGCCCGGCCATGAGGCGGCCCACCAGGGCGTCGGCATAGGACACGCAGCCAGCGTAGTGCTTGCGCACTCTGGTGGCGAACTCCGGGTCGCTGCGGGGATCGCGCTTCCACCGGTTGTACTTCATGAACTCACCGCTGCCGTGCCAGGTGGTCTTGCCCACCGGTTTGCTGGGGTGGGGAATGCCCGGGAAGGACACGTCGTCATAGAGTCTCACGTAGCGCGCGGGCGCTCCAAAGGGGAGGTGGGGGCGCAGGAATCCCACCGCGAAGAAGAAGGGCTTCCTGTCCTTTTCCAGCAGGTTGAGTTGTTGGAGGGCCCCCTCGATGGTCGGTCCGTCCGGGTAGGAATCATCGTCTCCGTCAAAGGCCTGGAGGACGTCCATGTCCTTGGCATTCCTGCGAACCTCCCCGTTGGCCTGCCCGTGCATGAGTCCACGGGGGTGTTGCCAGGGTCCGCTGGGGCAGAGGTGGCGGGTCCAGGCTCCCGGCATCTCCGGTTTGCTGTCGTCGTTCCAGTCCGGGCCTCCGCGGCCTCCGGGATGGTGGGACACTTTCCCGATCGAGACTGTCGTGTAGCCTTTGCTGCGAAACCAGGCGGGCATGTTGGTGGTCCGGATCTGCTCGTTGCCGGAGTGACGGAAGAGCGCTCCGTTGTCCCGTGGTCCATAGCGACCGGTCAGGAGAGTGTAGCGCGAGGCACCGCAGGTGGGGGCCTGGACGTAGTGCCGGGTGAAGGCCCGTCCCCGTCTGGCCAGGGCGTCAATGTTGGGCGAGTGGATATGCCCGGCCCCGAAGCATTTGAGCTCGGGTCGGAGGTCATCGATGCAGATGAGGAGCACGTTGGGGCGATCCTTCCCTGCGGCAAGAGGGAGGGCAAGGAGCGTGGCAGCCAAGAGGGCCGCGCCATAAAGAACAGTTGTTCTAAGTGTTGTCAGCATTAGGGGCATTTCGCTTTGTTGCGGAGGTCCAACCAATAGGGCGCGGATTTCATTTCACAAACAGCGGCACAAGGTGTTCCAGCACGGCCTGCAGGGGCAGGCCGATTTTGCCTTTGTTATGGGCGGTGGCGACGGCGACAATGTTTAACTCGGGAAAAGTGGCCATATGCTGCCCGCCTGCGCCGATGCCACTGATCAAATAGATATCCCGGCCAGCCGCCTTCTTGCGCCGGTTGTGGAAGTGATAAAAATACCCTTCTCCTTTTTCCCTGTTCATGATCAGCCTTACGTAATCAGCTGAGAGGAATTGTTTGCCGTTGTATCTGCCTCCCTGAATGACCGCGATACCGAATTTCAGCAGCGAGCGCGAGGTGAAGCTGCTTCCTGCGCCACATTTTGGGATGCCACAGGGCTGGTCGTCCCAGCAATAGAGGGCCCCGATCTTTCCCGCCACCTCCCTGGCGATGAATTCCTGTGCCGTTCCGGGTGCGAGAATGTCCATGATCATCATGATCATGGAGGGGTCTGTGCCCGTGTATTTGAATTGCTTGCTCCCGGGGGTGACGGGCGCGGTGTTCTCGAACAATACCTGGAAGAATTTCTGGCGTGGATGCTCCTCGCCCAGTGCCCCGGCGAAATTCTTGCCCGGGAAGCGTAATCCTGATTCCATGGAGAGCGCATTGCGCAGGGTGATCGTCTCGACACCGGGCTTGATCCTGGAACGGTTAATTTCCGGCATGAAGCTGATGACCGGCTTGTCGAGATCCTCCATGTTGAGCAGTCCCAGCTGGATGGCCCGCGCCAGGGTGATGGAAGTGAGGGTTTTGGTGATCGACATCGCGTAGTGAGGGCCATCCACCCGGCCCCGGCGGTTATACATCTCGAAAATCAACCTGCCGTCCTTCCACAGAAGGATGCTGTCCAGGTTGGAGTATTTTCCCGCCCTGTCATCAGCGAGCAGAGCCTTGATGGCCTCCCTTGTGCCCGGCACATTCAATGCGCCTACTTGCAAGCCGTCCCCCAGGTCCTCCGGGGAATTGCTGAAGTATGGTTCTGCCAGATTGGGGAGTTTTTTCTGCGCAGCGTAGGTTTGTTTTTTCGGGTCAAGACCCTTGGGAAGCCGGGGCAGTTCGCCTGCGGTTAATCCTGCCAGGGGCAATAAAACAGCGAGCAGCGTGATCATTTGCCGGATCATTGATGTTCTGCTGGCTGTTGGGTGCTTTTTGACGGGGGAATGAAAAAAGCAGAGGGTTCGTTATTTTTTCAGCAGGCGTGGCGAGGCTTTTTCAACCCAGCCGGCTTTACGCTGGCCCTTCCCGGGGTGGCCCACATCGCCAAGATCTTCACGGGCGGCCTCGGCGTAGGTGAGGAGCTGCTTGACCACCTTTGGGTTGGCGGTGGCCACGTTGTTGTCCTCGTGAATGTCTTCGGCCAGATTGAATAGCTGGAGTTCCTTTTTGCCCTCGGGTTTGCCCCAGTTGCGCTTCTTGGAATCCATTGCCACGAAGAGCTTCCAGTCACCCGAGCGGACCGCCTGCAATTGATCCATCTGGTAGTAGAAGAAGGCCTCGCGTGGGTGAGCCTTGGATTTGCCGTTGAGGATGGGCCAGATGTTCTTGCCATCGATAGGACGGTCAGCGGGGACCTTGCTGCCGGAGATTGCGGCGAAGGTGGGCAGCAGATCAATCGTGCTCGTGAGGGCACCACTGCTGCTGTCGGCAGGGATCCTGCCGGGCCAACGCACCACGCAGGGCACGCGCATGCCGCCTTCATCCGTGCGGCCCTTGCGCCCGCACAGGGGGAGATTGCTGCCCTGTTTCTCGCGCGCCGAGCCGTTGTCGGAAGTGAAGAGGACAAGGGTATTTTCATCAATCCCTTCGGCTTTCAGGGCCTTGAAAAGTTCGCCCATGGACCAGTCGATCTCCTGAACCCAGTCGCCGTAGGCGCCGTCCCTGCTGGTGCCCTTGAAGTTCTCGCCGGGCACCAGGGGCAGATGCACGGCGGTGTGTGGCAGGTAGAGGAAGAAAGGCTTTTTGCGGTTGGCCTTGATGAACTTGACCGCTTCTTCTGTGTACTGCGTGGTGATGGTGGTATCGCGCTGCACGCTGTCCTTAATGACGGTGAGGTCACGCACCAGGGGCAGCGGCACCTGCTTGCGGTTCATGTCGTTGCTGTAGGGGATGCCGAAATAATGATCGAATCCCTGGCTGGTGGGCATGAAATCGGGGTGATCGCCCAGGTGCCATTTACCGATGCACATGGTGGCGTAGCCCTGCTCCTTTAATACCTCGGCAATGGTGACCTCGTCGGGGTTGAGGCCCTTGCGGGCGGCGGGGAAGAGCACGCACAGGTTCTTTTCATCCACGTGCATGTTGACCCGGCGCGGATAACAGCCGGTCATGAGGCTGGACCGCGAGGGCGTGCAGACTGAGCAGGTGGAATAAAAGTCGGTAAGCCGCATGCCTTCCCCGGCCATCTGGTCGAGCACCGGGGTGGCATGGGTCTTGGAGCCGAATGGACCGATGTCCGCGTAACCAAGGTCGTCACAGAAGACCACGATGATGTTTGGCTTCTGTTCAGCGGCCTGCGCAAAGGGCGAGGACAGCAGGCAGGCGAGCAGGCAGGGGAAGATTTGTTTTTTCATATGCGATGAAGTTCCAGGCGATGTCCTTGTGGGAACGGTTGTGGGAACGGTTGTGGGAACGGTTGTGGGAACGGTTGTGGGGACAGGTCTTGGGGTCGGGAGGCTGATCGCTTGGGGGACTGGGAGCGATCTGACCGGGGGCCGGGCAGGTTACTCGTAGCGCCACTTCATGATCCAGGGATCTTCCGTCCGTTTCTGCATGGCCTTGAGTTTGTCCTGATAGGCGATGAGGACCTTGGCGAATTCAGGATCGGCCGCGAGGTTTCGCGTTTCGGAGGGATCGGAAGAGATGTCGTAGAGTTCAAACCGGGGGCGGTTGATGTAGGAATCGACCGTGCGATTCCCGTATCTTGCCTTTGGTCCCGCGGCATACTGGGCCTGCCAGGTGGAAGCGGCCCAGAGATCAGAGGCGAAGGGGTAAGGCTGGCGCCAGGCAATGTTCCAGATGAGCTTGTAGCGGCGGTCCCGGACCACCCGCATGGGATAATACATCTGGATTTCGTGAAAGGTGTGGGAGGCCCCGATCTCGTCCCAGCCCTCAGGATTGATCTCTTCAAGAATGGGAACCCATGAGCGTCCGTGGTAGGCCTTGACCGGCTTGCCGGCATTTTCACCCGGGGGGACCCTGGGGACCTCGACCAGTTGCCCGGGCGCCCGCCGGTTCTTATCGTAGGCACCGGCCAGGTCGAGGATGGAGGGGGTGATGTCCACGTGACTGATCATGGCGTTGTTCACCACGCCGGACTTCCCGGCGTGGGGATGGCGGACGACAAAGGGTACCCGCAAACCCGCTTCATAGACGGTGGTCTTGCCGCCGGGAAAGGCCATGCCGTGGTCGGCGGTGTAGATGAGGACGGTGTTGTCCCACTGCCCGCTCTCTTTCAGGAGGGTCACCAGGTGGCCCAGTCCCTGGTCAATGCGGGAGCAGCTTTGATGATACTGTGCGATCTCTGCGCGGCATTCGGGGGTGTCGGGGAGAAACCCGGGTACTTTCACCTTGCCGGGATCGTAGAAGATTTCCGAGATCCCCTGATGGGCGCCCCGCTTGGGCCTGTTGCCGAAAAGGTCGGGCTTGAACTTCAGCGTGGAAGTGCGGTCGACCCCTCCGCCACGATGAGGATCGGAAGTGCAGAAATAGAGAAAGAAAGGCTGGTCCGATTTTTCTGCGAAGAGGTCGCGGCAGTTGTCCGCCATCATCCGCGCGTTGCGTCCGTTACCGGGCAGGCGCTGTTCGAAGTCGAAGACCGCGACAGGAGCGACATGATACTTCCCGATCTGCGCCGTGCGGTAGCCGGCCTGTTTCATCTGGAGGGGAAGACTGACGGCGGCCACGCCGGGGAAGGAGGCAAACTTGTGGAAGGCGTGGGTGTGGCCATACTGGCCGTTTCGATGGTTGTGTAATCCGGAGAGGATGACCGAGCGACTGGCGGAACAGGAGGCGGTGGTGGCGAAGGCGTGGGTGAAGCGCGTTCCTTCCGCAGCAAGGGCGTCGAGGTGCGGGGTCTGGATGTCGGTGCTCCCATAGCACCCTGCAATGGGGCTCTGGTCGTCGGTGACAAAGAGGATGATGTTGGGCCGGGAAGCGCCGGGCGCGGGAAAGGAGGCAAGGAGCGCAAGGAGCAGGGCGAAAGGGAAGGATCTCATCGTGAGGATGAGTAATCGGCAGGCGGGCGGTTCTTGCGAGGTAATAATTCTCGGCCGGGAATCGGGACCCTACCCGGTTCGAGCGGGGACCGAGAGCTGCCCCCAGGCCTTGGGGTCGCGGTAGCTGACAGTGCCCCCTTTGTCGACCCGGTAACCACAACGCCTGATCAGCTCGTCCCCGGGGGCGAAGTCGTCTCCGGTGGCCACGAGGCGTTCTTTCAGCTTGTCTTCCAGTTCGTCACGCAGGGCGCGGTGCGTGGCCGCGTTGATGAGATTGTGTTGCTGGAAGGGGTCTTCCTGAGTGTCGAAAAGCTCCCAGGGACCCTCAATGGTGCGGGTGTAGCTATAGCGCCTGGTCCGCAGGCCGCGATATTCCCGACCACCCTGGGCCCGGGTCCACTGGCCGAAGGGACTGGGGCAGGTGATCAGGGCGTGGTTGTCCTCAAGCTTGCGCTGGCCGCGGATGACATCGGAAAAATCTTCCCCCTCGACGCTCCCGGGAATCTGCACGCCCGCCAGGTTGAGGAGGGTGGGCATGATGTCCGGCGTGTTGATGGGCGCCTCGAGTCTGCGAGGTTTCACCTTGAGGGAGGAAGGACAGCGCACGAGGAACGGGACGCGGATGGACTCGTCCCAGGGCCGCTGCTTCTTCAGTTGTCCCCGCGAGTGCAACATGTCGCCGTGGTCCGAAGTGTAGACCAGAATGGTGTTCTCCAGCTGACCACTCTCCTTGAGGGCCTCGACAAGCCAGCCGACGCATTCGTCGAGCGCACTGCAGTGGGCGTAGTAGCCGGCGTAGGTGGACTGGGCCTGTTTGCCCAGGTGCGGAGGCACGTTCTGCCTCAGGGTGAGCTTGCGGCTGTCGTAGCGGTCAACCCACCTGGGGGGGGCGGTCCGGTAGGGAGCGTGAGGGGGCCCCCACGAGAGGAAGAGGCCGAATGGTTTTTGGTTCCGGGCAGGCTGGGTCGCGTGGTTCCTGATGTAGGCCACCGCGTCCCTGGTCTGGGCGTAGGCGTCGTAACCCTTCCACTCCTTGGACTCCTGCCCCGTTTTGTCGTAGTAGCGGGACTGGTTGTAGTTGTGCGTGCACTCCAGCACCTTCCAGTAGTCGAAGCCCTGGCGTCGTTCGGGGGGGATGTAAGCTGAACGACCAGTGCCATCGATATGCCACTTCCCGATATAGCCCGTGTCGTAGCCAGCTTCGCCCAGGGCCTGGGCGAAGGAGGTGGCCCTGGTGTTGAGACGGAGATCGTTGAGAAAGAGACCGTGGGAAAGGGGATACTGGCCGGTGAGAAGAGAGGCCCGGTGGGGACAGCAGACTGGAATTCCGGAAACCGCATTGGTGAAATTGACGCTCTGGTCGGCCAGGAGATCGATGTTGGGGGTGCGCACATCGGCGTTGCCCATGTAGCCGTGGTCCATCGTGCGCCACTGGTCGGAGAAGAGGTAGACGATGTTGGGGCGCTTGCCCGGGGTTTGGCCGGATTCTGCGCTGGAGGCCTGGCGGGCCACAGCGAGGGCACCGGCCGAACTGGATAGGAAATGGCGGCGTTTCATTTGCTGAAGAAGGAGGATCTTCCGGGTCGGCTTCGGTGCGCACCCCGGGGAGCCGTTACTTCTTCTTGCTGTTCCGCTCGATCATCTTGATCTTACGGCGAAGTTGGCCCATCTCGACGCGGGTGGTAGAGATCTCGGCGTAGACGGCGTCGGCCTTGTCCCGCCAGTCCTTGGCTTCTTTCAGTTTCTTCTGGCTCACCTTGGGGTCCCCCCCGGCGCCGCCGATCCCCTTGAAGGCCTGGTCCTCGCTGTCGGAGGCTTTCTCCTGAAAGGCCTCCGCTTCCGGTCTGCGCTTGGCAATGAACTGCTCCAGCTCCGCGATCTTGGCCACCATGGCCTGAACCTCCGCGTTGTCTGAAGGGGGGGCAGCAGCGGCCTCAACGGGCTTGGTGGTCTTTGGCTTGGTGGTCTTCGGCTTGGTCGTCTTCGGGCGGGTGGTCTTCGGCTTGGTGGCAGTGGGGCGGGTGGCAGTGGTGGCCGGCAGTCCCGCATTAGCTCGCAAGGCCGCAATGGAGGCCCGCGCGCGTGCGGATTCGAGATTTTTTTCGCGTTCAAGGAGATCCTTGGCCCGGGAGGGATCGTAGCCGAAGCGGGCCTGGAATTCCTCGGGAAGCTCCGAGAACTTGATGCGGGCTGTTCCGTACTCATGGGTGATTTTCACTCCGACCTCGTCCACGCCTTTGATGACCACTTTCTTGTAGGTGCGGCCCCTGCTGGTGGTGAGGGCCGCGTGTTTTTCTCCCTTGGCCGATTCGCGTTCGGCGGCCGCTTTTGCCAGGCGCACCTGTTCTTCCTGCGCGGCCTTGCTGGCGGCTTCTTCGAGGGCCGCCAGTTCTTCCTCGCTGGGCCCGGCATCTTCGCTCTCTTCGGCGGAGGTCTCTTCAGCGGGGGCCTCTTCAGCGGGGGTCTCTTCGGCAGGCGCCGGGTCGGGCGGGGTCTCAGTCTGGGCCACCGCCAGAGCAAGCGAACTCAGGCAGGAAAGGAGAAAGACGAGGGATTTGCACATGCCCTGCGAAGTAAGGCCGGGATGGGGGTGTGTCCAGTTCCAATGCCGGACAGGAACAGGCATTTGTTTGGCGAAATTAATAAGTGCTCCCTTCCGGCATGGAAACTCGTGACGGGTTCCCAAGGACTCATTTCTTCCAGAGTCACCTCATGAGGGCTCTGGCGCTCCCTTTTGACTCGCCACCTGGGTGCCCCGGTGGTGCCCTGAAGAAAGGCGGCCTTTCCGGATGTCTTGCTCATGACCGATCAACCGCGCTTACCCTCCCTCGTGCTGTCATTGGTTCCGGTCGCGGTGGTGATGACGATTCTGGGCCTGGCCATTCCACTGCTGGGGGCCTCGCCGCACCTTCCCCTCATTGCCGGCAGTGTGGTGGTGGTGCTTATTGGTCGGAGACTTGGCTACAACTGGAAGACCCTGCAGGAGGGGATGGTCAAAGGCATCTCCATTGGCCTTCCCTCCATCCTGATCCTGCTTTCGATCGGGATTCTGATTGGAGCCTGGCTGGCGGGCGGGGTTGTTTCTCTGCTCGTTGCCTACGGATTGCGGCTCCTCTCGCCCGAAGTCTTCCTGGTTGCGTGCTGTCTGATCTGCGGGCTGGTTTCGGTGGTCACAGGCAGTTCGTGGACCACCGCGGCAACGATCGGGGTGGCCCTGATCGGAGTGGCGGAAGGCCTGGAGATCTCCAGGGCCATGACGGCTGGCGCGATTGTTTCGGGAGCCTATTTCGGCGACAAGCTCTCCCCGCTTTCCGATACCACCAATCTGGCGGCCGGGGTGGCGGAGGTTCCCCTCTTTGAGCATATCCGCCACATGCTCTGGACCACTGTGCCCAGCATGGTGATCGCCTTGGGGATCTATGCCCTGCTGGGAATGGGAGCCGGGGGCGAGACGAATGACGAGCACATCGGGCTTTTGCTGGAAACCATCGAAGAAAAGTTTCATCTCTCACCGGTGCTGCTTGTGGCTCCTCTCAGCGTGATTGTATGTCTCGTGTTTCGCATGCCGGCCGTGGGCGCCATCCTGGCAGGCGGCGCGGTGGGTGCGGTCCTGGCGCTCACCGTGCAGGGAGAGTCAGCCACCCGGCTCGTGGAGGTGCTGGAAGACGGCTACGAGCTGGAGTCGGGAGTGGCCAGCCTCGACGAACTTCTCTCGGGGGGCGGATTGAAGAGCATGTACTCGACGATCGGGTTGCTCCTTTGCGCGTTATCCTTCGGGGGGTTGATGGAGAGCACGGGGATGCTGCGAGTGATCGTGCAGACCGTCATGCGGTTTGCGATCAATACCGGGCGACTGGTGCTCGCCACCCTGGCGTCCTCGCTTGGAGTCAATCTTCTGGCCGCAGACCAGTACCTCTCCATCATTCTGCCGGGCCGGATGTACAAGGAGGCCTACGATGAGGCCGGACTGGAAGCCAGGAACCTTTCCCGATGTCTCGAGGACGCGGGAACGATGACCTCTCCGCTGATCCCCTGGAACACCTGCGGGGCCACCATGCTGGGAGCGCTCAAGGTGGGTCCGCACCTTTTTGCGCCCTTCGCGTTCTTCAATCTCCTTTGCCCGCTCGTCTCCGTTCTCCTGGGGTTCACCGGCTGGACCATGCATCGACGTCCGGAAGATCCGGAGAGCGGGCAGGGCTGATGGCGGGTGCCGTCTGCGCGGGATCGATTTCTTGCTGGTTGGGAAAGATCCGTGGTGTCACCTTTGGAATAGACCTGCCCCCAGATCCATGGTTCGCGCCCATTCCCCCTTCCTTGTGCTCGGTCTCGTGTGTGGCTTGAGTGAATTGCCTGCCCGGGGCGAAGTGATTCGCGATCCCTACATCCAGCTGACCACCCGCAGTTCGAGTGTCGTGGCCTGGCGGACCAACCAGGCCATTACCCCGATGGTGCGTTACGGCCCGGCCCCGGACAATCTCAACCAGGGTGTGCCGACCGGGGATATTATCATGCGCGTCAGCCCCGAGATGAAGGGGCTGCCGGAGGTGCCCCGGCTGGGGCAGACTACACCGGAGGGCGTCTATCAGTTTGAGGCGACGGTCAGTGGATTGGCCGTCGATTCGAAATACTACTACGGGGTGTTTGACGGGGACACCCTTCTTGCGGGAGGAACGGAAGACTCTTTCTTTCACACCCAGCCCCGGGCGGAACCGGGCAGACCGCTGCGCTTCTGGGTGATGGGGGACACGGGGGACGGGGGGATGATTCAGAGGAACGTCTACGATGCCATGAAGGCGTACGTGGCAGCCGACGGGCGGCAGCTCGATGCCTTCGTCCATCTCGGGGACATGGCCTACGACGACGGGATAGACTCCATGTTTCAGGCCAACTTCTTTGATGTCTATGCGGGGACGATCTGCAACACGGTGACCTGGGCCACCATGGGGAACCACGAGGGGCACACCTCGGATGGTACGCTCGGGATCGGCCCTTATTACGACGCCTATGTTCTTCCCATGGACGGGGAAGCCGGAGGGGTCCCATCCGGCAGCGAGGCCTATTACTCCTTTGACTTCGGGCCCATTCACTTCGTCTGTCTCAACAGCCATGACGAGGCCCGGGGAGAGACGGACCGGATGGCGACCTGGCTCCGGCAGGATCTGGCCCAGAACGTCTCGGAGTGGCTTATCGCCTTCTGGCACCACCCTCCCTACTCAAAGGGCTCCCATCACAGCGACGTTGAGGACCAACTGGTAGAGATGCGTGAAGTGATGATGCCGATTCTGGAGGATCACGGGGTTGATATGGTCCTGGCCGGGCATTCGCACATTTACGAGCGCTCCATGCTGCTCGACCGGGCCTACGCCACGCCCACCGATTCCTTCGGGGTGATCCTGGATGATGGGGACGGGAATGCGGACGGAGACGGATCCTATCTCAAGAGTGCTCATCTCCATCCTCACGGGGGGACGGTGGCGGTTGTGTCCGGCCATGGCCACGGTTCGGATTTTTCCTTCGGGCTCTCCCCGGTCCACCGCATTTCCCTCATGGAGGGGGGATCGGTCCTCATGGATCTGGAAGGTGATACCATGAAGGTGACCATGCTGAATGAGGAAGCGGTGGTGCGGGATGAGTTCCAGCTCATCAAGCGCGGGGAAGTGGCGCCCCGGCTCCCCTTGAGCGATCCCTGGAGCCCCTTCGGTCCGGCTATTGTGGCCTCGGAGCGGACCCGCGGGAAAGTGCAGGCCCATCTGATCGCCCAGCCCAATGTCCCGGGCGCCACCGTGCACTACACCCTGGATGGCTCGGAACCCACCCCAGGCAGTCCAGCTTTTGGCGGGCCAATTGACATCGAGGCCCCGACGACAATCAAGGCGCTCAGCGTGTGGAGGGGGGGTGAACGACAGAGCCCGGTGACAACCAGGGAGGTGCAACCGGCCACGCCCGCTTCGCTTCGCTATGTTCGGATTCCACTGCTCCAGGCGGAAGACGATGCGGTGGAATCGGGGCTGGGAATAGTAGATCTTCATTCCTCAACGGTGGGAATCACCTCGCCGGAAGCCAGCTGGTTCGGTCTGCGGTTCCGGGATGTCCGGGTTCCCCGTGATGCCACCATTCTGTCCTCTTTCATCGTGATGAGGCCGGCACTGCTTGGAATGGATCCGGCGGAGTGGACCGTCTACGGGGATCTGAGCAACCCACCCCGGGCCTTCACGGAAGAGATCGGAGGATTGAGTGCCCGGCCACGAACGACCGCCAGTGCTCTCTGGAACGCCGCGCCCTGGACGGGAATCGGGTATCAGTTGAGCTCTCCGGAATTGGCGACCGTGGTGGAGGAGGTTGTTCACGGGGCAGAATGGACCGCGGGCGATTCGATCGGGTTGCTCATCTCCGGGGTCGGTGAGCGGGCAGCTGACAGTTTCGACGGGACGGCGGCAGGAGCTCCCGAGTTCTGGGTGGTTTACGATAAGCGTGACGCCCTCAGTGTCGCCGCCGACGGGGGACTGACGGCCCATGTGGTGATGACGCCGCAGGGGGAGCGCCGGCTTTTTGCGTCCTTCGAGATTCTGAACTCCGCCCAGGCGCGGGGATTCGTCTACACGGTCGAAGGGTCTCCCACGATGGAACCGGGTAGCTGGAAAGCACTCAACGCTTCATTTGCAGGAACACTGCAGGGCAGACGGACCGGATTTTCCCATCTCGCCTTTGAGATGAGCCGGCCGGACGGAGGAATCTTCGGGGAGAAGTACTTCCTCCGCATGCGCGTGGTCCGGCAGTGATCAATTCTCCAGCGGTTCCCCTGCTCTGGCTGTTGTTCGATGGTGGTGGGAAGACTGACTTCGTCCCGGGAGGCGATGGTCCGTATTTAGCCGGGATTTGACATGGCCAGGGTCGGGGGCATCTGGAACGGTCCCCGTCTCATGAATTTCCGCCTGCGAGCAGCCTTGTTCCTCTCGGTCCTTTCCTGGCTGCCCGGGGCCGTTGGTGCTGTCGCCCGCCCTGCGGAGGCCCCGAACATCATCTTCATCATGGCGGATGACCTGGGTTACGGTGATCTCGGGTGCTACGGACAGAAGGTGATCCGGACTCCGCGTCTTGATCGCATGGCGGAGGAAGGGATCCGGTTCACCCAGTGTTACGCGGGGTCCACCGTTTGCGCTCCTTCGCGCAGTGTCCTCATGACCGGCAGGCACACCGGCCACACCACCGTGCGGGGCAACTTCGGGGTCGGCGGGGTGAAGGGCCTGGGCGGAGGGAAGGGACGAGTCCCCCTGCGGGCCGGGGATGTCACGATCGCCGAGGTGCTCAAGGAGGCGGGCTACCTCACCGGGATGACCGGCAAGTGGGGACTGGGGGAACCGGATACCACCGGGCATCCCAACGCCCAGGGATTCGATAACTGGTTTGGCTTCCTCAACCAGCGACGCGCTCACAACCACTATGCAGGCTACCTCTGGCGCGGTCGCGAGAAGGTCGTTCTTCCGGGCAATAACGGGGGGAGGGAAGAGCAATATACGCACGATCTCTTCACGGGATTCGCGCTCGACTTCGTGCGCCGGAACCAGGACCGCAGGTTCTTTCTCTACCTTCCCTACTGCGTGCCCCACGCCAGCTACCAGTTCCCACCGGGAAACCATGGCTACCAAGGGCGGGGGTGGCAGAAAAACGAGATGTCGCACGCCGCCATGGTCTCGCGGCTCGACCGTGATGTGGGGCGCCTGCTCGACCTGCTGGATGAACTCTCCCTCAGCGAGAAGACGGTGGTCTTCTTCTGCTCCGACAACGGGGCGGCCGAGCGATGGGAGGGACGCTTTGACAGCTCGGGGCCCCTCCGGGGCCGCAAGCGGGACCTCGCCGAGGGAGGGTTGCGCGTGCCGATGATCGCGCGCTGGAAAGGGACGATTCCGGCGGACCGGGTGAGCGAGGAGCCCTGGTGGTTTGCCGACGTGCTCCCGACCTTCGCCCACCTGGCCGGGGAGCGGGCCAGATGCCCTGAAGGCCTCGACGGAATTGACGTGTGGCCCGCCCTGGCGGGAGAGCAGCTTGCGCAAAGGGACCGGCACTTCTACTGGGAGTTCCACGAGCGCGGATTCCAGCAGGCGGTGCGGTGGAGGAACTGGAAAGCGATCCGGGAAGGAACCGGCAAACCGCTGCGGCTTCATGACCTGGCTGCGGACCCGGGGGAAGCGGCCGATGTGGCGGGCGCTCATCCCGAGATGGTGGAAAAGATGCGGGAGTTGATGGAAGGCTCCCGCACGGAGTCGCGGGAATGGCCGATCAGGCGGCAGGCCCCCGCAGCCAGGACAAAAAAAGGCGCGGGAGTCTTCTCCCGCGCTTTTGAATACCGCCTCGCACGACGGCCGTCAGGAACGGCCCCGGTCCGGGGCCGCCATGGGCTTACACCTTCGCTGCGTCGGGGACTTCAAAGCCCTTGTTATTGGGATCCTTGAGGAGAGCGTTGGCTTTGGCCGCGTGTTCCCCGGTGTGTTGCTCGGTCTTCGGGTCAAAGGTGAGCCAGGGGCCGACGATGTAGTTCTCCTTGTCGACGGGGACCTTGCAACCCTGCTCCATGATATCGTGGAGGGTGCCGAAGTGTTCCGCGGCGTCCTTGTTATCGCCGAAGCGACCGGCCTTCTTGTTGAAGGGGACCTTCTTGCCGAGGCGGTAGGAATTGTTCATGAGGTGGCCCAGGACGCACCCATAGTGGGCGTCGTGCACGTCCCCGTTCGCCATCCTGGGATCGCTGGCGCGGCAGGCAGCCACGAAACTGGCCCAGTTGCCACCCGGGGTGACCTTGCCGCCCTTGACCTTGATTTTCTCACCCTTGTCGCTGCCGGGCTTGAAGTAGTGCGGGTTGGTGTCGGACATGATGCGGCCACCGTCCTCAAAGTAATACTCGTTCTTCACCTGGCGCTGGTAGCCGTTGTAGTTGACGTTGCGCACGTTGAAGAAGCAATACTGTCCATTGGGATACTGGGCGAGTCCGAACATGCTGTTGGGAGTCTCGCCCTGGTCCTTCCACTGGAACCGTCCACCGATGGCCATGGCCCGGACGGGATGGGTCTGGTCGTTGTCAATGGCCCAGCGGGCGACGTCGAGCTGGTGGGTGCCCTGGTTGTTGAGATCCCCATTGCCCGTCTTCCAGAACCAGTGCCAGTTGTAGTGAACGAAGTTGGCGTGGAATTGATCGATGACAGCGGGTCCCTTCCAGAGATCCCAGTCGAGGTTCTCCGGCGGGGAAGACGCCCCCTTGTTGCCGATGCCGCCGCGTGGCTTGCAGCAGTAGCCGTAGGCGATCTTGAGCTTGCCCCAGGTGCCTTCCTTGATCATTTCGTGCAGGCCTGCGATGTTGCCATCGCTGCGACGCTGGGTGCCGTGTTGGATGACGACGCCGTATTTCTTCTGGGCCGCCACCGCGACGCGCCCTTCCTCGACATCGTGGCTCATGGGCTTCTCGACGTAGACATGCTTGCCCGCCTGAGCTCCCCAGATGGTCATGAGGGAGTGCCAGTGGTTGGGAGCGGCCACCGAGATGGCGTCCACCTCGGGGTCTTCAAGGGCTTCCCGAATGTCGGCCACGGCCTTGCAGTTCTTGTGTCCCTTGCCTTGAACATCCTTGAGTCGGCGGTCACGGACATTGGCATCAGGATCCGCTACGTAGGCAATCTCGACACCCTTGATGCCGCCGAAGCCCCCGATGTGCGAGCCCCCGCGACCGTTCAATCCGGCCACGGCGATCCGGAGCCGGTCGTTGGCTCCCTTGACTTGTGCTGAAGATTTCGTGCCGATGATCAGGGGGGCAGCCCCGGCGGCGGTTTGTGCCATAAAACGGCGTCTGTTTGATGAGCTCATATCGGGTTAAGGCTAGCGTAATAAAAACGAGGGGTGCAGCTCAAAAATATCGAGATTAATCCTTTGGTTGTCCGAATTAGAAGCGTTTTGTGATTGAGAGCGGGGTCGACGAGCGTAGGCGGAGGCGATGAGATTGCCCACTGCGCTTCTGATTTCCGCCGTTCTGTGCCTGAAGGTGCCCGCGGTTTCAGGGATCGAACTGCCTACCATGTTCGGCCGCCACGCGGTATTGCAGCGGGAGGAGGCAGTGCCTGTGTGGGGCTGGGGCAAGGCCGGGGAGGAGGTTAACGTGACCTTTGCGGGGCAGTCAAAGCGGACGACGGCGGACGACAAGGGAAACTGGCGGGTGGAACTCGATGCTCTCAAGGCCAGTGCCAGCGGCCAGGTCCTTGAGGTGACGGGAACGGAAAGCGGCCGCCTGAGAGTTCCTGATCTGCTGGTGGGGGAGGTGTGGATGGCCTCGGGGCAGTCCAACATGCAGTGGGCGCTTTCATCCACCGAGCGGGCCAAGCAGGATCTTCCCAGGGCGGACCATCCCGCCATCCGAATGTTCCTGACGGATCTGGTGACGGCGGCCAGTCCACAGCGGCGGGTGGGAGGGGAGTGGAACGTAACCACCCCGCAGAACGCCGGCAAGTTTTCGGCGGTGGGATACTACTTTGCCCTGAAGCTGCATGCTGAGGCAGGAGTTCCAGTAGGGATTATCCGCACGGCGTGGGGTGGCAAGCCATCGGAGGCTTTCACGAGCCGGGAAACGTTGATGAGCAAGCCGGAAGGGCGCGCCCTCCTCCAAAAGCTGGATGCCGAGACGAAGCGCTTTGATCTGGGTCGGGCCGAGGCGCAGTATGAAGAAAAACTGGAGGCCTGGGAGAAGGGCCGGAAGGCCAACCGGGCGGAAAAGGATCCCAAGAAGAGGAAGAAGCTCCCTCGCAAGCCCCAGAAGCCCAGTCCCCCGGCCCTGAGCCCGAACCGCTCGGGAGCCATTTACAACGGAATGATTCATCCCTGGGTGGGTTATGCCATGAAAGGAGCAATCTGGTACCAGGGGGAATCCAATGCAGCTCGCGCCAAGGAGTATGAAACGATCTTTCCCCTTCTCATTCAGGACTGGCGCAAGCAGTGGAAGGGGGAGCTGCCATTCTATTTCGTGCAACTGGCCAATTTCCGGATGCCGAGCGGCAAGCCCGGGCAGGCGAGTTCGTGGGCGGAGCTGCAGAATGCGCAGCGGCTCGCGTTGCGGTTGCCCAGAACCGGGATGGCCGTGATCAACGATATTGGAGCGGCCGGGGACATCCACCCCCGCAACAAGAAAGATGTCGGTGAACGCCTGGCGCGTTGGGCTCTTGCCAACGAGTATGGCCATACGGACGTGGTGGTCAGTGGGCCCCTATACCGGGATTTCAAGATCGACGGGAGCAAGGTTCGGATCTCCTTCGAGTATGCAGAAGGTCTGAAGACCTTTGATGGCGGGGAGCCGGGACGCTTCGAAATCGCGGGCAAGGACCAGGTGTGGCACTGGGGCAAGGCCGTGATTGAGGACGAGGCGGTGCTGGTCTCCAGCGAGGAGGTTCCTGAGCCGGTGGCGGTTCGTTACGCCTGGGCTTCGAACCCGAAGGGAGCCAACCTGGTCAATGCGGCGGGGCTGCCCGCCTCCCTCTTCCGCACCGACAGCTGGGCCCTTTCCACCGAGCGGTAGCGGCCTTCGAGGGGCCTTGCGCCAGTTCACCGGGATCAGGATCCGGGGGAGGCCGTTCCTGCGGAGAGGTGACGGGCAGATCCTGCTTGCCCCCGGATCCGGGGCCGCGCTAGCGTGCCAGTATGCAACTTGCTCGTTTCACCCTGCTTGCAACTGTGTTCGCCGGGCTGGGAGGGGTAGCCGAGGGAAAGAAATTAGTGGCCAACTATGACGAGGGCAAGGTGCCCGGTTTCAAGCTCCCGGATCCGCTCGCCCTGCCGGGGGGCGGCAGGATCAGGTCAGCCGGGGAGTGGGAAGAGGAGGGTCGTCCGGCCACCTTCAAACTCATCGAGGAGCAGATGTACGGGCGCATGCCGGTCGGCAAACCGGCGGGGTTCAAGGTGGTCCTCGACAAGGAAGTTCCCGATGCGGTCGGGGGGAAAGCCATTCGCCGCGAGTACCTGGTGAGTTTCGTCGAGAGCGGGGGACCGGTGGTGCGGATGCTTCTCTATCTGCCCAGGAATGCCAAGGGCCCGGTGCCCGGCTTCCTCGGGCTGAACTTTCGTGGCAACCAGTGCGTCGAAAAGGACCCGCGCATCACCCCGGAACTGGGTTATGTGATTGGGTCCCGGAAGGGGGAAGACCGCCGGGCGCAGGCAGAGGACTTGCGCGGGAGCGCGGCGGGCCGCTGGCCGGTTGGCATGATTCTGGATGCGGGCTTCGCGGTGGCCACCGCCTGTTGTGGCAATATCGATCCCGACTTTCACGATGGCTGGAAAAACGGGGTGCATCCGCTCTTCACCAAGGGAGAGCCCAAGCCTGATGAATGGGGAACAGTCTCGGCCTGGGCCTGGGGGTTGAGCCGTCTTCTGGATGCGCTGGAGGAGATTGAGGAGGTTGAGGCAAAACAGGTTGCGGTGATCGGGCACTCGCGACTGGGCAAGACCTCGCTCTGGGCGGGCGCGACGGACCAGCGCTTCAAGGTGGTGATTTCCAACAATTCCGGTTGCGGAGGGGCGGCCCTGAGCAAACGGGCCTATGGCGAGACAGTAGGCCGCATCAACCGGTCCTTCCCCCACTGGTTCAACGGCAACTTCAAGAAGTACAATGAAAATGAAAAGGCTCTGCCCTTTGACCAGCATCAGCTGATTGCCCTCATCGCTCCCCGGGCGGTGTATGTGGCCAGTGCCACCGAGGATCGCTGGGCCGATCCCAGGGGCGAATTTCTCAGCGTGCTTCACGCTCAGCCGGTTTACGATCTTTACCACCAGTCTTCCCTCGGAGTCACCAGTCACCCCGCTCCGGGCCGGAGCGTCGGAACGGTGACGGGGTATCACCTCCGGGCCGGCAAACACGACGTGACTCCCGGGGACTGGAAACATTACCTGGCCTTCGCAGGCCGGAACTTGAAGAAAGCCCCGGAGTAGGCGGTTTGCCTGTCATCGAACTCTCTGCCATAAAGCCCATGAAAGACCCTGCCACAAAACCCATGAAAGACCCTGCCATTCATCCGGCCCTCCTTCTCTCTGCAGCCCTCGTTCTCTGCGCCCCGCCCCTGTCGGCCCAGATCATCGAGGATGATTTCAACGACGGCAACGACGCCGGCTGGTCACGCTACCTGCCCTTGCAGGACTTTGGGGTCGCGGCGACCTTCTCCTTTCCGAACGGCAACAGCTACCGGATCCAGTCCGCGGCTTCACCCAGTCCCGAGCAGCTGGGTGCTGGCCGGGCGGGCTCCGAGCAGGCAGGTGCCGTTTACGAGGCCTTCCGGGTGGAGGTGGATCTTGTGGACTGGGACTCCGCCCTGGCCCAGGACATCGGATTGCTGGGGTCCCTGAACGTGGTTGGTTTGGGAACGACCAACGGCTATGCCTTCACCTACGACACTGGCGGGGAGGGCGCCTACCTTTCGGTCGTAAACGGGGAGCAGCCCACCACCCTGAGCTCCTCGCCCGTGACTCTCGTGCCAGGGCAAAGTTACCGCTTTGTGCTCCAGGGAGTTTTTGATGTGGAGAACTTCGACGGGCAGCTCTGCGGGGAGATTTTTGAGATGGACGACCTTGAGAACCCGCTCGTCAGGGTGCCGGGGTTCGACTTCTCTTTTCCCTCGGGATCCTGCGGGCTTGTCTGCATCTCCTCGACCGATTCGGGAGCAACGGATGCCACTTTCGACAACTACTTCTCGACCTCGGCTACCGACGTCGACAAGGACGGGATGAGCGACCAATGGGAGTTCGATTACTTCGGGGAGCTCTACTGGTTCGAGGATGAGGATTTCGACGAAGACGGACAGACCAACCTGGAGGAGTTCCTGGGAGGAAGCGATCCCACCGATCCCACTTCCCTGTCCGGGTCCACCGAAGTTGGAGCCCTGGAGGTCCGGGTGGCTGGCGGGGAACTGACGGTGGGCTTCGCCGCCCAGGACGGTTGGAGTTACGGGCTGGAAACCTCATCCGACCTCCAGAACTGGAGCCCCGCGCCCGGAGCCGTATTTTCCCGGGAGAACGGAGCGGGAACCCTCGCCCTGCCCGTGGCCGGGCAGGATGAACTCTATCTCAGGGTCATCGGCTCGGCGGAGTAAGGATCACTTCTTTTGCCGGGCCCGGGCCTTGCGCCACGAACCGAAGGGCACCACCCCGCGCTCGTTGGCCCACTGGTCATACTGGGCGGTCATCCGGGAGGCGATTTCGGGGTGGCTGGCGGCGAGGTTGTGCATCTCGGTGCGGTCCTTTTCCATGTCGTAGAGTTCCCAGGGCCCCTTCACGCCCTTGGCGACCAGTTTCCATTTGCCGTCCCGGACGGCGCGATTGCCCTCGTGCTCGAAGTAGATGGGCTTGCCGCGCTTGAGGGCGGTGTCCTCAAAGGCCGGGCGGAGGGAAATTCCCTCCATGGGGGTGATCTTCCTGCCGTCCTTCCGGGCGGGATACTTCGCCCGCCCGAGGTCGACGCAGGTGGCCATGAGATCGATCAGGTGGGCCGGAGTCTTGAACCACCGGTTCCGGCCCTTGATCCCCTCGGGCCAGTGCGCAATGAGCGGGGTGGAGATCCCGCCTTCGTGGACCCAGTGCTTGTATTCGCGGAAGGGGGTGTTGGAGACGTTGGCCCAGTTGCGGCCATAGCCCACTTCGGTCTCGGGAGGACCGGGGATGATCCCGTCCCCGCGCCGGAGAGGATATCCCCCGCGGCTCTTGGGCGGGACCATCTGGGTCTGCAGCTCGTCCTTGCCCATGGGCGGCAGAGTGGGCTTGGCGGGGCGCTTGACCGGCCCGACCACCTTGCCGCGGCCGAAGCCCTCTGCACAGCCGCCGTTGTCCTGGAAAAAGAGGATGAGGGTGTTGTCCAGTTGCCCGGCCCCCTCCAGGGCCTTCACGATGCGACCGATTCCCTGGTCCATGTTGTCGACCATGGCGGCGTAGACCTCCATGCAGGCCGATTCCCATTCCTTCAGTTTGACGGATTCCCAGTTGCCAATCTGGGGCACGACGTCCCAGTGGTCGGGGAGGAGGCCGAGGGCCTTGAGCTTGGCGACCCTTGCCTTCCGGGTGGGCTTGTAGCCTCCATCGTACTTGCCCTCATACTTGGCGATGTCCCCGGGAAGGGCGTGCATGGGCCAGTGGGCCGCGGTGTAGGCGACATACATGAAGAAGGGTTGTCCGTCCGCTTCCCGCTTATGGTCCCTGATGTAGCGAACCGCATTGTCGGAGATGGCGTCCGTGTAGTAGAAGGTCTCGGGCTGGTAGTCGGGATCATTGGCCGGGGTGATATAGCGGTTGTCGCGGGTCAGGGAGTTGGGATCAAAAAAGGATCCCGCTCCGTGAATGGTGCCGTAAAAGTGGTCGAACCCCCGCTGGAGCGGCCAGTTGGAGGTGTTGGGGTTGGCGACTTCCCCGGCCTTGTAGGGAGTGACGTGCCACTTGCCGGACATGTAGGTGCGGTAGCCGGCGGGCTTGAGGACTTCCGCGATGGTGAGGCAGTTGCGGTTGAGCTCGCCCTGGTATTGGGGGATGCCGTAGTTGCTCATCATGTGCCCGACCCCCGCCTGGTGGGCGTAGAGTCCGGAGAGGAGGGTGGCACGGGTCGGGCAGCAGCGGGCGGTATTGTAGAACTGGGTGAAGCGGACGCCGTTGGCCGCCAGGTGATCGAGGGTGGGGGTCTTGATTTCCCCGCCGTAACAGCCGATGTCCGAGTAGCCCATGTCATCGGACATGATCAGGATGATATTGGGACGATCGTCGGCGGCCTGGGCGGTAGTGGAGCAGGCCAGGAGCGCGAGGGAGAGAGCGAGAGCAGGCAGGACAGGAGTGTTCATGGCTGATGTTGGCGGTGGTTGCCGGGGGAGGGGAGGATGACGGGCAAAGCCGTCTCATGCGAGGACGAGATTAATTAAGATGTCTTACGGAAGGCCCTTGGGGGGGGATGGGTCTCGCTCCGGTTCCGCCCGGGGATGCGGCCCCTCCGGCAGACCCGGAGGAGAAAACGAATCTGGAGGTTCGGCCGGAAGAACGGCACCTTCAAACGCGAGTCATCTTCTCAGTAAAACAGGAAGACTGCCGCCATGCCGCAAGGCCGTGTTCACGGTTAGCGTCAGGAAAACGGGCTGAGATGGCGGAGTCCGCTTCCAGTCGGTTTCCGAAAGGGGCCGGAGGCCGCAGGCCTGCCTACGGGAGCAGTGGTCAGGGTTGGACGGACTCGGCGATTTCCACCTTCATGCGGGTAAAGAGAGCAGGAGCGCCGGGGAGATGGATCTGCACGATGCCGAAGCCTTGCTCGGCGTGCACCGCCTCAACTTCGCCCGGGCCCTTCCAGGGGCCGTTGGCGGTGCGGGTGGCCTGGGTGGTCCAGGTCTGCAGGTCCAGCGAGGACTGGATGTGAAAGATGACATCCTCCGGTGCAACCGCGGGGACATGGAAGATGGTGGTGGAGTCCTCCACCGGGTGAATGAACTGCTCGAAGAGGATGGGAACGGATTGCCGCTCAAGGGGGTCGAAGCCGAAGGCGTATTCAAAGAGATTGCTCAATAGATCACCGTCTTCATCACCCAGGCCGACCCCCAGGGTGCTGGCCCAGCTGTGGTAGGAGGAAGCGCCGTTGGGGAATCCGGGAGAGCCGTGAAGGGCGAAGGATGGTGCCCAGGCTGAGCGCTCGTTCCAGGTGTCGAGTTCCCGCTCGGCATCCCGGATCTCAAGGGAGTAGCCGGTGGAGTCGGTGCTGGGGTGCCAGGTGTGATCGTAGGTGAACTTCTGGATGTGGACGTCGAACGGTGCCGGCAGAGTGAGGGCCACACTCTCGCTGTCGTTGTGGAATTTACCGTCTTCGAATGATCCTGCAATGTTGATGCCCTGCCCGTGGATCAGCTCGAAGAACTGCCGGTCGGCAACCACTACGATGTGCGCCCGAGGTTCGAGGGCAAGGGATGGGAAGGTGAACTCGATGCCCTCCGTGAAACGCACTCCCGTGAGGTCGAGGGTGAGGTCGTGGCTCGTATTGTGGATCTCCACGAACTCGCCGTTATTCCCGTCGGGGGGGTTGTACATGATTTCGGTGATGCGGAGGTGATCGAGCAGAACTCGAAGGGCGACTTCGGTGGGATCCGGCGGGGCGGCAATTGATTCAGAGGCGTCGAGTTCACAATCAAAGACGATATCCGAGCTGTTGAGGCTGCCCTGATAGGTGACGGCGGCGAGGATGTTGGTGCCATTGATGAGGTGCTCGCTGGACACGGGGAAGGGGCCCTTGAGGGAGGCGTTGGTAATGACCTCTTCCGCCCAGGTGGATTCATCAAGGACTCCGTTGGGGACGTTATGCCGGAAGAGCTCGTGGCCGTTCAGGTAGAAGATCGCGCCATCGTCAATGTAGGTTGCGAGGGTAAGGGAGGTCTGCAGGGGATCTCCGTTGAACTCGAAGGTCTTGCGGAAGTAGTAGTTCTTCCGGCCCCGGCGGTAGTTGAAGGGCGGAATGCTCTCGCTGTGAGAGGCAAGGGGAACGATCAGGGCAGTGGTTTCCCGGCCGAGGGGGGCGGGCCCCATTTTCCAGCTGCGGTCATCGAAGTTGAAGGCCTTCCAGTCGCTGACCGGGTCGGCATCGTCGAGGAAGCGCCAGTCCGGGAGCTCAAAGGGGAGCAGGGTGGAAACCCTGTGAATACGGGGGGCCCGGTTGTTGGAGCGTCCGGGGGTTCCGAGGGGCAGGGTTTCCACGTTGGGAGATCCATCGGGATTGCGCCCTTCCACCGTATCGGCGTGCTGGGAGGTGACGCTGATCTGATCGATGGTGGTTCCGTCTTCGGCCGTGAGAACCAGCCACTGGTGGAATCCGTCGAGATGGAAGGGAAATTCGTCAGCTGCGGGTCTGTTGCTCGCGGTGGAGTGGAAAACGCGGAACCCGCGGGCCGGAATGTAGGAGTGGGCGGGAATCTGGTGCCTTCCGGGATGGTCCAGGCTGTTGGACAGCCAGTGCCCTCCCAGATCTGCGGGGGAATCACCCGGATTGAAGAGCTCGATGAATTCCCCCAGGTAGTGCAGTTCGGAGTCGGAGAGCCACTCGTTGATCTTCATTTGGCGCGCCGGGGCAAGGCCGGCGATCTGGTTGGGACCGCCCGGAGTAGGGTGGCAGAGCGTCCACTCGCCCGAAGGGCCGTGGCGTCCGATAGAGTAGCCGGCAATCTGCCGGCCCCAGTGGATGGAATCCACCAGGGTGTTGCCGTGGTAGAGAAGCACCTCCTCCCCGGAGGGGCTCAGGCCGGGGATTTCGTCGTCAGCCAGGGCGAGGTAGGCCCCGGGGGCGAGGCTGCCGGTCAGCGCTACTTTCTGTGGTTTGCTCGGGGTGTCGGTAAGGAACCAGCCGTCAAGCAGCATGGCCTGCGCTCCGGGGTTGTACAGTTCCACACGATCGACCCCTGGGCTGGTGTGCGCCTCCACCTCGTTGAGGATCAGTTCGCCCCGGGAGCGGAAATCTGGATCGATCCGCCACGGGCGGGAAGAAGTGGATTCACTTCCGCTTTGCCAGCTTCCGGCGGAATCGCGGGCCAGGAGCTCGAGGTGATAGGTTGCCGGGGGAAGGTCGACGAGTTGAATTTGCGCGTCCAGGGGAAGATCCCCGCTCCAGTCGCCGGGAAGGCCGTTGGTCACCAGCCGGAAGCGGTAGTCGGTCACCCCCGGGCCATCCACGCTCAGGGTGGCGTGGTCGAGCCGGGTGACGGGCGAAGGCAGGCCGGAGAGGGAAGCTCCCGGGGAAACCAGGGCTCCCCGATCGAGGCCGTTCTGTCCCGATCCCCGGGCTGGAGAGCCCGGCAGGAGCTCCCAGCTGCTCGGGGGCCAGGGCCCCGCCACGAGATTGGTGAGAAAGGGGTCGAGGTCGAGATTTCCGTCCCCGATCGCGTGATGGGCGACCGGGAGAATATTGCGATGCCCGGTGATTTCAACCGAGTCGGAATGGGCAAAGATCCTGTTGCAGTTCAGGAAGAGATTCGAGTCCATCGAGATGCGCTTCCCCGGAAGAGTGTCCGGGCGCAGCGGCTCATCGAGATTGATTGCGGCGATGGTGGCCTCTGCCACCGTGTTGTTTTCAAAGATGCACTCCGCGCCATTCTTGAGCAGGACGGCATGGTCGACATCGTAGAACATGTTTCGAACCACCGTGACGTTGGATTCGTTGTTGATCGCAATAGCATTGGAGGTGGTGTCGCGCGGCTCAAAGAGGTGCGCGTGCATGAAGATGTTCCCCTCCAGATGGGCATCGCAATTGTTGAGATCAAAACACTCGTCAGTAGCACCGGGGAAGACGTTGTCATAGGCGCTGAGGATCGGTCCGGGCCGGTGGGCTCCCGAAAAAAGGATGATGTCATTGTAGGCCGGGGACGGGGCGAAGAGATTGCGGCGCAGGATGAGATAATCATTGCCGCGCAGGGTGGATCCCTGGAGGGCCTTTGAGGTGGGGACGGGAGGAAAGGTGCAGTCACGGACCTCGAGTTGCGGGCTGTAGACCTCAAGCACGGTGTCACCGCTGTGCTCCCAGGTCACATGATCGAGGAGAAGCCTGGAGCGGCGCAATTCGATGGCCTCACCCTGGGCGTCTCCGTACTCCATGTCGGTATAGGAGATCACGTTATCGCTGATGGATTCCTGCCCCGAGGGAGCCTCGATGCGCACTCCCTGCCAGATGTCGGAGGAGCCGGGATGGTGGCTGAGGCGAATGCGCTGATAGGGGGTTCCCTCGCATCGCAGGGTGCCGCCCGGTTGGACCGTGATCCCCGCCGTGGGCCTGAAGAACAGGGAGGCGCCCGGTTCGATGGTGAGGGTGACCCCCGGAAGAACATTGAGGGGAGCCGTGATGATCCACGGTCCCCCCGCAGCGTTGAAGGTGGTATCAGCAGGGAGGTCGCCTCGCACGACGGTTCCGGTATTGCCGGCATGAAAGATGTCGAGGTGAGAACGCGCCACCACGTTCTGTCTGGCATCACGCTCCTCCATGATGAGACGATTGATGCCTGGATTGAGGGTGCTGATCGTGTGGGACCAGCTTCCGGTGGCATGGTCAATGGAGACGGCTACCCCATTAAGGAAAACGGCAGTGGCCCGGGTGGTGTTGAAGGTGCCGGAGAGCGTGGCCTTGCCGTCGAGGGATGTGGGGAGCTCAGCAGGGCTGTCCAGACTGGCGACGGCCTCAAGGGGACGCTCGATCAGACTCAGGATGTTGGTCCGACGGGCGGCCAGGAACTCCTTGGCCTTTTCGGCGGTGCTCCCCGGGGTCCAGATGAGAGCGTCGTCGATGAGGCGGTTGGCCCGGGTTGTTTCGAAGGGGCCGTGAAGAAGCTCGGAGAGAATCTGGTAGTAGCGTTGCAGGACCCTGGGCTTGCGAAAGAGTTGTTTGAGTTGAGTGAAGCATTCCCCCCGTTCCACGAAGTCGAGAATAGTGTGTGGCAGGTTGTCGATCCCGATCGGGGTCATGTCGCCCGTGCCCAGAATGGTGTCGAGATCGTGCGGGATGAGCTTGAAGCGTCCGTCGTGGCCACAGTAGAGGGCGTAGTCATCGTTGCGGCCGGTGAAGATGCTGTTCTCGGCGTTGGTCAGGATGGTGCTGACTGCCAGATTGCGCAACCAGGACTCCAGGTCCATGACAGTCTCGATCTGTTTGAGATAGTCCGGCCCGGAGGCGGTGGACATCACCCCGATGAAGTGATGAAGATCCGACCAGTCGTTGATCGCGTCGTTGTTTTCCTTGTCCCAGCCGCTGCCATGGTAATCCGCTTCCAGGCTGTTGCTGCCGGGGAAGTAGTCCCAGCCCGTCCCGGTCCCCGTCATGCGATAGAGATTGCCACCTGTTTCGAGGGGATAGTGCTCCCGGATATAGTGGTTGTTGACGGGTTCGTTCTGCACGTACATCCCGAAGTGGTGATTGAAGGGCTGGGCCATGGTCGCATTTTCGGGGGCGGCGTGATTGACCCCGTTGAGGCGGACGGCCACGGCTTTCGATTCGTAGACGGGAAGGCCGGCGGCGCGGTAGAAGAGGCTGCCCAGGAGCTGGTTATAGGAGAACTGGGTGTTCAGGTTCAGCTCATTGAGTCCCTGCCACGAGTGGGTGGAGGGCAGCTCGATCTTCAGGTTGCGGGGATAACGGGAGCGGGTTCCCGATCCCCGCAGCCCCATGCCGCACCGGTAGTAGATCTGGAGTTCGCCTTCCAGATCGGCGATGAAGGTGGCATTGAAGCGGGCGTTGGTGTCCCGTTCCTCCGAGGCAAAGGAAATGTTGAGGAACTCATCGAGTTCCTTGGCGGTCAGGATGAGGCGGTAAAAGGGAGCCCGGCCGGCCGGGCGCTCGCTGTTGACCTGATAGAGGAGGTTGGCTTCCTGTGCCCCCGTGGGCGAGGTTGGGCCGGGCCAGGTCCGGCTCTGGGTGCGATCGGATGCCTCCACGCAAAACTCCACCACCGTGCCCTCAGGCCGGGCCGGAAGGACGGCGGTGTGAATGTTGTCCTGCGCGACCTCGTCACCACCCAGTCCGTCATCCCGCATGGGGGTGATGGCGAAGGGGCCGGAGGGTCGGGCCGAGACCCGGTGGTAGACCACCCCATGGACCGCGGAGGAGAGATCATCACTCAGGCGGGCCCGGATCAGGACGAGGTCCCGTGGGGTGGGAACGGCCGGGTGATGGGAGACGCCCTCAATGAAGGGCGCGATATTGACTTCCCGGACCGAGTTCGGCGCACCCGGGGTGCCTCCCTCGGTGATGCTGTGGGCCCAGTTCTGGGCGAGGTCATTGCGGGAATGCTGATTTCTCAACTCGAGCGTCCTGCCGCCGCCGTCGGCTGGATTGGCCCAGATCCACCCGGTGTGTCCCTGGTCATCAAGGCCAGGTCGGCGCAGGGCCCAGTCGCCATCATCGGCATAGGTCACGCGATCAATTTCATTGCCGGTGTGATCGAGCAGCCGGAGGGTCTCACGGCGGTTGGAGAGCCCTTCCTGCCAGCCGCCGGTCACAGTTGTGACCTCGGGATAGCGGGCGCGGAAGACGGCCTCGTCGGCCGCCACCACGAGGTAGCCCTGGCCAGGGATGCTGACCTGGGGGAAGGTGAAGGTGGCTCCCTCCAATGACCAGCCTGTCAGGCTGATGGGCCCGAACCCCGGATTGTGGATCTCGATCCATTCGCCGCGTGGGTCCTCCCCTCCGTCAACGTGAGGAGGATGGAACATGATCTCACTGATCACCGGGGCCGCACCCACATGGGCGAGGCCCAGGAAGAGGGCAGGAGCGAGACTTCTGATCATGGCAGGTAGGCCTTCCTCCAGCAGGAAGGCCGACGTCCAGAGGAGCAGCGGTTTGATGCTCCCGTGTGGTAGGGCCGTTCGGGGTGGAAGGTGGGAACTGAGAGGAATAAACTTTTGTTTCTGGAGAGCGGATTCGCAAGCATTCTTACCCTCCCTGTGGGGCGGATGAAGGCTCTCGGAACCCCGGAATCAAGGGGTTTCCGGGATGATCGCGGTCGCGTTACCCCCGGGCTGGGGTAGTCGCTTTGGGTTAGAATTGGTGCGCCTGCGTCCGCAGTGGCTTTCCTGCGCCCAAAGCTCACCGGCATTCGGGCGGGACCGCCCGCGATCATTGCCTCGTCAAGCAAGCTCAGTTGTGGGGCCCGGGACTACTTATCTCTGCCCTCCTGGTCTGCCTGGTTCCCGTAGGCAACGGCGTCTAACAGCCCCGGGGGCCATTCCAGCACCACCGTCAGGTTCTCTCTGGCCCGGAACGGCCGGGTGGCTGCGATGGTGGCCCCGGTCCCGGTCAGCTCAGCCCGGAAGTCCTTGCCCTGCTCCCCGAGCGTCCCGGTGAAACCCCGGACCCTGGTGCCCTTGATCCCTTTCGGCAACACCACGGTGGCACTCACCTTGTCGATGGG
>MPLZ02218298.1_pt1 | contig 91496 bp, 92 predicted proteins | sample 1617311 | NCBI WGS metagenome assembly MPLZ02 (sample SAMN05944806, study PRJNA350692) | marine metagenome | biome: marine; feature: ODZ; material: water; isolation source: 160 m water sample filtered on 0.2 um supor filter | place: Pacific Ocean | collected 2012-04-08 | depth 160m m | reverse complement strand
TGGATGTACTCACCGACGCCGGTGCGTTCGCGCAGGGCCGGGCGATAGTCGATAAGGATGCGCACGATGGGCCGCGTGACCTGGCGGGCTCCTGGCGATCGGAGACGCCCGGGAATCGTAGCAGACACTGTCGACCGTCGAAAGGCAAAAGTGGGGGCAACCCCTTATTAATCAATGGCTTGACTGCCTATCGAGGCAGTGTTACCGTGAGTCGTTTAGCCATGTCGGGAAGCGCCCGCCAGGTCGGACTGGTCGTGTGCGTTGGGAGGCGGCGAGGATGCGGATCGCAGTTATTGGCGCGGGCTACGTAGGGCTGGTGGTGAGTGCCGGCCTGGCCGAAAACGGGAATGAGGTCGTCTGTGTGGACGTCGACCCGGCAAAGGTGCGCGCCTTGCAGCGTGGCAAGATTCCGATCTACGAGCCAGGTCTCGAGGAACTGGTCAAGCGAAACCGCGCCGAGAAACGCCTGAGCTATACGCTCGGTCTCGCGAAGGCCGTGCGGCGATCGGCGGTCGTCTTCATCGCGGTCGGCACGCCGCCCGGGAAGGATGGGTCCGCGGACGTCGGCCAGGTCCTTCGCGTCGCCCGCGATGTGGCGCGGGCGTTGAACGGATACACCGTCATCGTGACGAAGAGCACGGTGCCTGTAGGGACCGCGGCGAAGGTGCGCGAGGTGGTTCGAGGAGAGACGACGCACCCGTTCAGCGTCGTGAGCAATCCGGAGTTCTTGAAGCAAGGCGCGGCCGTGAACGATTTCATGAGACCCGCGCGGGTGGTGATCGGCGCCGACGACTCGAGGGGCGCGGAGATCGTCAAGGAGTTGTACGCGCCGCTGACGCGCACGGGCGCACCGATTCTTGTGACGGACTGTGCCAGTGCGGAATTGGCGAAGTACGCGGCCAATGCGATGCTGGCCACGCGGATCTCGTTCATGAATGAGATAGCGAATGTGTGTGAGCGAGTCGGCGCCAACGTCGATGACGTGCGGCGGGCGGTCGCCTCGGACCCTCGAATCGGGTCGGCGTTTCTCTTCCCTGGCGTTGGCTATGGCGGCAGTTGTTTTCCGAAGGACGTCAAAGCGCTACTGAGTTCGGCCAAGCGGTCGGGATATGACTGCGAGATCCTAGAGGCCGTCGAGGCGGTCAATGAGCGGCAGAAGGGCCTTCTCGTCGAGAAATTGAAGGCGCACTTCGGGACGCTGAAGGGCAAGCGCATTGGCGTCTGGGGCTTGGCCTTCAAGCCGAGGACCGACGACATGCGAGAGGCGCCGGCGGTGACGATCATCGAGCGGCTCCTGGCGGAGGGCGCGAAGGTGTGTGCATATGATCCGGTGGCCGAGCGCACCGCACGGAAGATGTTCGGGTCGAAGGTGACGTTTGCGAAGCGGAGCTACGATGCCGTCAAGGGGGCCGACGCCCTTGCGATCGTGACGGAGTGGAACGAGTTTCGCGAGCCAGACCTTGAACGGATGCGCGGACTCATGCGCGAGCCGGTGATCGCCGATGGTCGAAACGTGTTCACGCCGCAGCAGATGCGGGCGCAAGGGTTCACGTATCTCTCGATCGGGCGACCGGCGTGAGCAGCATCCTCGTCGCGGGTGGGGCGGGCTACATCGGTAGCCACGCCAGCCAAGCCCTTCGGGACGCGGGCCACGACGTCGTGTGCTACGACAACCTGTCGACGGGGCATCGCGAGGCGCTCCTGGGCGGGACGTTCGTCGAGGGCGACATTCGGGACATCGACCTGGTCCGCCGTACGCTGCGGCAGCATAGGGTGACGGCGGTGATGCACTTCGCCGCACTACTGTCAGTGCCGGAGTCGGTGGTCGATCCGGTCGGGTACTATCGGAACAACGTCACCGGCACGCTGGCGCTGCTCGAGGCGATGGTGGCGGAATCGGTGGGCGCGTTCGTCTTCTCCTCGACGGCGGCGGTATACGGTACCCCGGAGCGGATGCCGATGACGGAAGAGCACCCGACGTGGCCCGTGAATACCTATGGCGAGACGAAGCTCGCGATCGAGCGGGCGCTGCCGCACTACGAGCGCGCATATGGCGTGCGCGCCGTCAGCCTCAGATACTTCAACGCCAGCGGCGCCGATCCCGCGGGCCGGCTGGGCGAAGCGCACCATCCGGAAACCCACCTCATTCCGCGGGCGCTGACGGCCGTTACTGGAGGGCCGCCGCTGGACATCTTCGGTGATGACTACCCGACGCCTGACGGCACCTGCGTGCGCGATTTCATTCACGTGACCGACCTGGCTGACGCCCACGTCCGTGCGCTGAACTGGATCGACGACGGCGGCGCGTCGGGGAGCTACAACGTCGGCACTGGGCGAGGCGAGTCCGTGCAGAAGGTGGTCGAGACGGTTGCGGGTGTGACGGGGCGGCCGGTGCCGACGGCGGTCGGGCCGCGGCGCACGGGTGACCCGAGCGCGCTTGTTGCGGCGAGCGATCGGATCCAGCGCGAACTGGCCTGGACGCCGTCGCATTCGGACCTGAAGGAGATCGTGGAGAGCGCCTGGCGCTGGCATCAGTCCGGCTGGCGCGGCGCGGCAGGGGGAGCGGGCTGAGGATGGTGCGACGCCTCTGGACCTACGCGTGGCCCTACCGCGGCCACCTGGCCGCTGCGCTGGGGGCGATGGTGCTGTTTGGTGCCGCTTCGGCAGGGCTGGCCTATCTGATCAAGCCGATCTTCGACGACGTCCTGCCGAATCGAGAGCGGGTCGGGTTCGTGGCCGGCGCGATGCTCGGGTGCTACTTGCTGAAGGGAGTGGGGTCGTACGGCTCGACCTACTTGATGACCGGGATCGGTCAGAGAGTCGTTCGCGACGTCCGCAACCAGCTATTCCGGCACGTTGTCGGGCAGTCTGCCGGGTTCTTCACCACGTGGACCACCGGCCGTTTGATGTCGAGGGTTACCAACGACGTCCATCAGATCCAGCAGGCGGTGTCGTCGACGGTCGGCGACCTCCTGCGCGAGTCGCTCGCGCTGGTCGGGTACTGCGCGTTGCTGTTCTACATCGATGCGGGCCTGGCCCTCGTCTGCCTGACCGGAGCGCCGATCGTCGTCTATCCGCTGCTCAGGCTCGGTCAGCGGGTGCGGCGGACGAGTCGGCGGAGTCAGGAAGAACTCGAGCATCTGTCGCACATTACGGCCGAGGCGTTTACCGGCCACCGCATCGTCAAGGCCTTCAGCGCGGAGGCGTATGAGGTGGGGCGGTTCCGGGAGGCGTCGCAGCGTTTGTTCCGGATCAATATGAAGGTCACCGGTGCGATCGCCGCCCTGCCGCCGCTCATGGAGTTGCTGGGGGGAGTCGCCGTGGCGGCGGCGTTGTGGTACGGCAGCCGCGAGATTTCGGCGTCGCGACTAACCTCAGGCGAGTTCGCCTCGTTCATCGCGGCGCTGTTCATGATGTACGGACCGGCCAAGAAGCTCAGCCGCGTGAACGCCGGTTTGCAGCAGGCCGCCGCCGCGGGCCAGCGGATCTTCGAGATGCTCGATCTGCACACGGAGGTCGTGGACCGGCCGCACGCGAAGCCCCTGGCGCCGCTTGGGCACAGTCTGGCCTTGCGCGATGTCGGGTTCAGCTATGACGGAATCGAAGGCGAGCGCATCCTCCGCGATGTGAGCCTGATGGTCGGTGCCGGCCAAATGGTGGCGATCGTGGGGCTGAGCGGCTCGGGCAAGACGACGCTCGTGAATCTGCTGGCCAGGTTCTATGACGTGACGGATGGCGCGGTACTGCTGGACGGCGTCGACATTCGAGACGGCACGCTCAGCTCGCTGCGGTCCCAGATCGCCATGGTGACCCAGGAAACGATTCTGTTCGACGACACGATTGCGGCCAACATCGCCTACGGCAATCCGGCCGCCTCAGCGGGCGCGATCGAAGCGGCAGCTCGCACGGCGCATGCGCACGAGTTCATCGTAGCCTTGCCGGAAGGCTACGCCACCTACGTCGGCGAGCGCGGTCAGCGATTGTCGGGTGGGCAGCGGCAGCGAATCGCCATCGCGCGGGCGCTGCTGACGAACGCACCGATTCTGATTCTGGATGAGGCAACGTCGTCGCTGGACTCAGAGTCCGAAGGACTAGTGCAGGATGCCCTGGCACGTCTCCTCACGAACCGTACGTCGTTCGTCATCGCACATCGTCTGTCCACCGTTCGACGGGCCGACGTCATCGTCGTTCTGGATCACGGCCGAATCGTCGAAGTCGGTCAGCACGATGAACTGCTCAAGCGGGACGACGGCATCTACGCCAAGCTGTACGAGATGCAGATCTTCGACCGAGTACCGCCGGGCAAACCGATGCGTGCGGTCGACGATCGCGAACCCGCGGGATCGTTCGGTGGGGTCGATGGGGAAGCTGGAGAGTCGTGAGGTCGACGGAGGGGAGCGCGGCGTCATGATTCGGTCGATGACAGGCTTCGCGAGCGTCGAGGCTGAGCATGCAGCCGTCACGCTGCGAGTGACCCTGCGCAGCGTGAACCATCGACATCTCGACCTGCAAGTTCGTCTTCCGCCGTCGATGCTCGCACTCGAACCGCAGCTGCGGGCTCTGGTGCAGTCGCGGTTGGCGCGGGGGCGGCTGGAGTTGGCGGTCAGCGCCACGTTCGTCGAGCAGCCCACCGTCGAGGTCGAGTTGAACGAGTCACTCGTGGGCTCGCTCGCGGCAGCGCTCGAGCGCGTGCGAGCTGAAGGGTTGTCCATCGGAGGGTTGACGGCCGGCGATCTGCTTCGGCTGCCGCACGCGGTGACCGTTCGGGAGCGATCGGGTGACAGCGAGGTCGCCGCCGATCCGGAGGTCGTGGAGGCTGCGTCGTCCGCGGTCAGTCGCGCGTTGGATGAGCTCATCGTGATGCGTACGTGCGAGGGGGAGTACCTGGCGGGGGATCTCGACGCGCGGTGCGGCGTCGTCCGAGGTCTGGTCGGCCAGTTGGAGGCGTCGGCCCTGCGGGGGCAGGCGGCGCTGGAGGCGCGGCTGACGGAGCGGGTGAGACAGTTGGCCGTGGACCCCGAACCCGCGCCGGGCCTGGTAGCCCAGGAGGTCGTGAAGTGTGCCGCCCGCTCCGACGTCAACGAGGAGATCGCCCGCATGCAAGGGCACCTGTCGCACTGGCGTACGATTGCCGACGACGACGAGGCCTGCGGCCGCCGGCTGGATTTCCTGCTGCAGGAGATGAATCGGGAGGTGAACACGATCGGCTCCAAGGCGGAGGGCCTGGAGGTATCGGAGTTGATCGTTTCGGCCAAGGCGGAGCTCGAGCGTCTGCGAGAGCAGGTGCAGAACGTGGAATGAGCGGCGAAGGAACACTGTATGTCGTCTCGGCGCCGTCGGGGGCGGGCAAGACCAGCCTGGTCGAGCAACTCGTGCACCGGCTACCGAACCTGGTCAAGTCGCGGTCGTACACCTCCCGCCCGAGGCGGCGTGGCGAGACGGATGGCGTGGACTATAAGTTCTTGAGCCGCCAGGTGTTCGAGCGGATGATTGCTCGAGACGAGTTTCTCGAGTGGGCAGAGGTCTTCGGCAATCTGTACGGCACAGCCAAGGCTGATGTCGAGATGCGGTTGTCCAACGGAGAGGATGTGGTCCTCGTGATCGACGTGAACGGCGCACGTCAGGTCCGGGAGCGCCGCGCCGCGGCCACTAGTATCTTCGTCATGCCTCCGTCGCCTGAGATCCTCGAGGCGCGATTGCGAGGCCGCAGCCAGGACAGCGAGGGGCAGATCAGGCGGCGGCTCGACGTGGCTCGCGACGAGGTCAAGGCCCATGGCGAGTACGATCACGTCGTTGTGAACGACGATTTCGAGGCCGCGGTCGATCGATTGCGGGCCATCATCGCCGGGAATGGCGTGGCCTCGGCCAGTGCCCAGGCCCGGGCCGAAACGATCGCGGCGGAGTTTTCCGAGACCTAGAGATGGCACTGATCGCCCTCGGCATCACGGGGAGTGTCGGCGCGTACAAGTCCGTCGAAGTGGCGCGCGGACTGCAGAAGCGCGGCCACGACGTCGTGGCGATCATGACGTCGGCGGCGCAACAGTTCATCGGCCCCCTGACCCTCGGGGCGATCACCCACCGCAACGTCATTACCGACCAGTTCGCATCAGGGCTGAATTCGTCCGTCGAGCATGTCTCGCTGGCGTCGACGATCGACGCCCTTGTGGTGGCTCCGGCGACCGCGAATGTCATCGGGAAGTTCGCGAATGGCATCGCCGATGACTTCCTGTCGTCGCTCCAGCTCGTGACGCGGGCACCCATCGTCATGGCGCCGGCGATGAATAGCAATATGTGGACGCATGAGGCGGTCGCGCGGAATCTGGCGACCCTGCGTGAACGCGGCGTGCACCTCGTCGATCCGGAGACGGGCGAACTGGCCTGCGGCTGGGTTGGCCCGGGCCGTTTGGCCGAACCTGAACGGATCGTATCGGCGGTGGAGGACGTGCTCCGGCCGGTCGGATCGCTCCTGGGACGTTCGGTCCTCGTGACGGCCGGCCCGACCTACGAGGACCTCGATCCGGTGAGGTATTTGGGTAACCGCTCGACTGGCAGGATGGGCTTGGCGCTGGCGGCGGAGGCGGCGCGGAGAGGTGGCAAGGTCGTCGTGGTGCTTGGGCCCACGTCACTGGTTCCGGCCGCCGGCCTGGAGAGCGTGAGAGTTCGCTCGGCGGCCGAGATGTACGAGGCCGTGATGACGCGTCGGGAGTCGACGGATCTGATGATCCTGGCGGCCGCCGTGGCGGATTACACGCCGGAGGAAGGGGCGCGCCCGCAGAAGATCCCGAAGGGCGATGGACCGCTGACGCTCACACTGGCGCGGAGCCGAGACATCTTGGCGGACCTCGGCGGCTGGCGCGGATCTCGGCGCACGCCGGTGCTGGTCGGCTTCGCCGCAGAGACCCACGAGGTGGTGGAGCGCGCCAGGGCGAAGCTGCTTGGAAAAGGGGTCGATCTCATCGTGGCCAACAACGTCTCGCGGGCTGATGCCGGCTTCGAAGTTGACGCGAATGCCGTGACTCTGGTGACGGCGGACACTGAGACGGCGGTGCCGTTGCGGGCGAAGGCCGAGGTCGCTCGGGTCGTCGTCGATCACGTCGAATCGCTGCTCGCGTCGGCCGCGCCGGTCGCCACCGAGGACCGATAGAGTGGATAAGCGGCAGGCTGCGGCGCACCTGGAGTATTACGGTGAACTGGGCGTTGCCGGCTGGAGCCTCGACCGGGAATGGCGTCGCCGGGCGGGCGGGCCGGAGCCGACGCAGGATGGTGAGATCGCCGCAGGTGGCAGCATGGAGGCCGACCCCGCCGATGGAACGCCGGTCGGTGGGGAGGGCGTCGTGAGCCTGGAGGCCGTCCAGACCGAACTGGGCGAGTGCACGCGATGCAAGCTCTCGGGTCTGGGGCGCCAGCGGGTCGTCTTCGGGGTGGGGAACCCCGATGCCGAGCTCATGTTCGTCGGCGAGGCCCCAGGTCGCGACGAGGACGCCCAGGGCATCCCGTTCGTCGGTCGGGCGGGCCAGTTACTGAACAAGATCATCGAATCGATCGGCCAGTCTCGCGAGTCGGTGTACATCGCCAACGTGATCAAGTGCCGTCCACCCCAGAACCGGAATCCCGAACCCGACGAGGTCGCCACCTGTGAGCCGTTCCTGTTCGGCCAGGTCGATGCCATTCAGCCGAGGGTGATCGTGGCACTGGGGGCCTTTGCCGCACGGACACTGACCCGCACCGACACGCCGATCTCCCGGATGCGCGGGCGTGAGTTCGAGTATCGGGGCGCGATGCTGGTTCCTACCTTCCATCCGGCCTACCTGCTCCGTAACCCCGGAAGCAAGCGCGAGGTCTGGGAGGACATGAAGAAGGTTCGAGCGCTACTCGAGTCCAACGCCTGAGCCGTTCCGGCGGCGCTCGGCGCCCGTTGATATCCTTTGCCAGTGCCTCGCCTCGTTCAGGTAGCGGTCCCGGTGTCGCTACGTGATCTCCTGACCTATCGGGTTCCAGAAGGATGGCCGGTACCGCCGCCCGGTGTCCGAGTCGTCGTGCCGCTCGGGCCGCGGCGCGTGGTGGGCTGCGTCGTCGCCACGGAGGACCCGTCCGCGGCGCCCGACGCGCGATCAATCAAGGACCTGGACCAGGTGCTGGACGAGTCGCCATTGGTCCCGCCGTCAGTGATGGCGGTGGCCCTCTGGGCTGCGGAGTACTACCTCTGCGGTCCGGGCCAGACGATAGAGGCTGCGCTGCCGGCGGGCCGGGCTGCGGGATTCCGCACGGTGCGCTGGTTCGAGATTACGGAGTCGGGGCGGACGGCGCTGGAGCCGGATGATGGAGACGGGACCGGTCGGCGGCTGGGCCGGCGTCAAGCAGCGGCCTTGACGGCGCTGGCGGCCGCAGCGGCTGGTCTCGACCAGGCCACCCTGGTGGAACTCGGGGTGCCGACGGCGACGCTGCGTCGCCTGGAGGCGCTCGACTTGGCGCGCGGGAGTCGACGCCGCGTCAGCCGGATCCCCGCCGGCGCGGTGGGCGACAGCCCGAGGCTGGAGGTCACCCTGACCGCAGAGCAGGCCGCCGCCGTGGATCGGCTGACGGCGACGCTTGCGGAGCGCCGGTTCGGCGTGGCCTTGCTGCACGGCGTCACCGGTAGCGGAAAGACCGAGGTGTACCTGAGGCTCGCACTGGAGGCTCAGCGCGCCGGTGGGCGCGTGTTGGTCCTAGTGCCAGAAATCGGACTAACGCCAGCGAGCGTGACGGCGTTTCGCTCCGTGTTCGGCGAGCGGGTGGCGATTCAGCATAGCGGCCTGTCGCCGGGCGAGCGTCACGATCAGTGGCATCGGATCAGATCGGGCGGTGTGGATGTCGTCGTCGGGACACGGTCGGCGGTCTTTGCACCGCTGGAAGACCTCGGCCTCGTCATCGTGGACGAGGAACACGACGCGTCGTACAAGCAAGAGGAAACACCTCGATATCACGGTCGCGACCTGGCGATTGTGCGGGGGCAGCACGACGGCGCACTCGTCGTCCTGGGCTCGGCGACGCCGTCGCTCGAGAGCTACCAGCAGGCGCTACGGGGGCGCTACGACCTCGTGCGGCTGCCGACTCGCGCGACGGGCCACGATCTGTCGGCGGTGCGGATCGTGGATATGAAAGGCGAGGTTGCCGAGAGTGGCCGGGAGGTTGTCTTGAGCCGAACCCTGGCCGAAGGCCTCGACGATCGCCTGACCCGCCATGAACAGGCGATCGTCCTGCTGAACCGCCGGGGCTACGCGCCCGTGGTGCTCTGTCGGCAGTGCGGTGTCGCGGCGGAGTGCCCGAATTGCAGCGTGTCATTGACGGCGCATCGGCGCGACGGGCGTGTTCGGTGTCACTACTGCGGCTACACGCGCGCAATGCCCACGCGGTGTCCGTCGTGCTCGGGCGAGTTCCTCGAGTTGACCGGTGTCGGCACGGAGCGCCTGGAAGCCGAGGTATGTCAGCGCTGCCCGGCCGCGCGGGTCGCGCGGATGGATCGCGACACGATGGCGCGCCGGGGGGCCGCGGCGGCGCTACTGGCCGCGTTCGGGCGAGGGGAGATCGACGTTCTGGTCGGCACGCAGATGATCGCCAAAGGGCACGACTTTCCCCGCGTGACCCTGGTGGGCGTCGTGGCGGCCGATGGGGGCTTGGGTATCGGCGACTTTCGCGCCGCGGAGCGCACGTTTCAGCTGCTGACTCAGGTCGCTGGCCGTGCGGGACGCGGCGAGCGGCCGGGTGAGACGATCGTGCAGACGCTCTATCCCGGCCACTACAGCATTCAGTATGCGTGCCGGCAGGACTACGAGGGGTTCTACGCGGAGGAGATCGCGTTCCGGCAGGCGATGCGCTACCCGCCCTGTCTGGCCCTGGTCAATCTTGTCGTCCGTGGCCGAACCGAAGGCGAAGCGATGCGAGACGGCACCGCGCTGGCGAGCGCGCTGCGAGAGCGGACTCGGTCGGGTTGGGTGCTCGGGCCGGCGCCGGCGGCACTCGGTCGGCTGAAGGGTGAGCACCGCGTGCAGATCCTTGCCAAGGGCGATCATCGAGTCCGCCTTCGGAAGGCGGTCGAGTCGATTCTCGCAGAGCATCCGCGCCTAGTGCGGAGGGTGACGGTGGACGTCGATCCGGTCTCGGTGCGCTGAGGGTGCCGCGGCGATCAGGGGATGTCGATGAGGCTCAACGGTTCGATGGGCGCCGGCGTGAAGCAGAGGATGAACATGAGCAGAGCGCCCAGCGCCACGAGACGGCGTCGCCGGTCCAGCGGGATGTGCTCGTCCACCGTCCGGGGATGCCGCGGGCCGAACATCACGATCATGACGATCAGCATGATGGTCCAGACGATCCAGCTTCGAGACCAGAAGGTCAGCAGGACCGCTATGGCCGCCATAGCCAGCGTGATGAGCGTGGAGCGCCGGCCGAACGCGGCGTAGGCGATGTGCCCCCCGTCGAGTTGGGCAATCGGGAAGAGGTTCAGCGCCGTGGCCAGGAGGCCGAACCAGGCGGCGAACCCCATCGGGTGGAGGTTCACGGAGTAGCCCTCTGGCGTTGGGCCGCAGATGAGCCAGGAGACGATCTGAAAGAGCAGTGGTTCGCCGAGCGAGAGCCCGGAGAAGTCGTCGGGCAGGCGTGTCAGGCGGGACAGGCTGAGACCTGCGACCAACGCCGGAACGGCCACGACGAACCCGGCGATCGGCCCGGCGACGCCGATATCGAAGAGCATCGGCTTCGTCCTGATCGGCTCGCGAATACGGATGAATGCGCCGAGCGTCCCGGTCGGCCAGATCGGTGCAGGAATGAAGTAGGGCAGCGAGACGTCGACCCGATAGTAGCGGCAGGTCAGATAGTGACCGAATTCATGGGCGCCGAGGATGGCCAGAATCGTCGCGCTGTACCACAGTCCCTGCGGGATCAGCAGGCCGGCGGGCTCGATCTGGCGGGCACCGAAGTCGGCCTCGAAGGCGTGATAGTGACAGCCGCCGACCACGGTCGTGGTGACGATCGTGCCGAGAAACAGAAGGAGATGAACGTAGCTCCGCCGGCGCGGTGGAGGTGCGGGCTCGGGTGGCCCGAGATCGTGGTCGGGCGGGCGAGCGGCTCTGTCCCCCTCGGGCCGGGGCAGTTCGTTCGACGCGGAGGCCAAGGCTGCCGATGCTCAGATGCGGATATTCTGGAGGTCTTTACCGGGCTTGAAGCGGATGGTCCGACCAGGCGGGATACGGACCTCCTTGCCGGTGCGAGGATTCCGGCCGATGCCGCGCTTGCGGGGCTTCACCTGGAAGACGCCGAAGCCTCGAAGCTCGATCCGTTCGCCACGTTGCATCGAGAGTCGCATCGCATCGAACACGGCATCCACCGCCACTTCGGCCTTGACCTTCGTGATGGCGGCGGCAGTCGAAACCTCGTTGACGATGTCGACTTTGATCATGACTTAGGCACTCCTCACGATGTGTAACTATCATAGATATAGAGACTTACACTGTCAAGTGGTAGCCTAACTGTTCCCGCGCAACCGCAAAGAGTGCAATGGCTACCCGTCGCCAGAAGCCGTTCGCGACTGTCGTCCTCGCCGGACGACCGAATGTCGGCAAATCGACCCTGTTCAACCGGATGACCCGGTCGCGGAAGGCGATCGTGACCGAGACACCGGGCACCACGAGGGATCTCGTCGGGGCCGAGGCCGAATGGCAGGGCGTGACCTTCCGCCTCGTTGACACCGGTGGGATGTTCGGTGCGAGCGCGGACCCGCTGCAGGCCGAGGTCGTCGACCGTGGACGGCGGGGAATCGCCTCCGCCGACGTCGTCGTCTTCGTGGTCGATGGCCGCGAGGGGGTCGTGCCGGCTGACCGGGACGTGGCCGAGACGCTACGGCGAACCGGCGCGCCCGTCGTCGTGGCCGTCAACAAGATCGACGATCACCGCGCGCAGGTGCGTGTCGACGAGTTCCATCAACTGGGGTTCGACTCAGTGGTCGAGATTTCCGCCGAACATGGCACCGGTGTGGGCGAGCTGCTCGACCCGATCGTCGAGCGATTGCCGAGCGGCCGCGTCGAGGCGGGACACCGGCACGAAGAGGCCGCCGGCTTGTCGGGTGAGGTCGCGGTGGCGATCGTTGGGCGCCCGAACGTCGGCAAATCTTCCCTCGTCAACCGCCTCCTTCGCGAGGAGCGTGTCCTTGTCAGCGCCTTACCGGGCACGACTCGGGATGCCGTGGACGAGGTGCTCCGATGGCGAGGTCGGCAGTTTCGCATCGTGGATACGGCGGGGATCCGACGGCCTGGCCGGGTCGCGCGGGGCGGGAGGGTCGAGGCCGTCAGCGTCGTGGTCGCTCGCCGCGCGATCGCCCGGGCTGACGTGGCGGTTCTGCTGATTGATGCTTCGGAAGGGATGACGGATCAGGACGCGGCGATCGTCGGTGAGGCGGAGAAGGCGGGGTGCGGGATCATCGTCGGGGCGAACAAGTGGGACCTGATGAAGGGGCGAGGCGCCGCGGCGGTTCGCGAGTTCGACGACACGGCCAGACGTCAGACGAAGTTCCTCGACTATGCACCGCTGCTGCACCTGTCCGCGCTGACCGGGGATCGTGTGCCGAAGCTGCTCGAAGCCATCGAACGCGTGGCAACCGCACGCCAGCAGAGAGTTCCTACGGGTGAGTTGAACCGGTTCATCGAGCAGGTGACGACCCAGCATCCACCGGTGAGTCCGGGCCGGCGGCAGGTGCGGGTGCTCTACGCCGCGCAGATCGGTGTCGCTCCACCGGCCTTCGTCTGCTTCACGAACGTGGCGACTCGGTTTCATTTTTCCTACGTCCGGTTCCTGGAAAACCGGATACGTGAGACCTTCGGGTTCGAAGGCACCCCGATCCGCGTGCACGTCCGGCGCCGCCGAAAGTGAGCCGATCGTGCGTGCTATACTGGCGCGCACCGGAGGCGAGGAGCATGAGTTCCACCGCGACCCCAGACATTCCGAAGCGGGCGGCGTTCAAGGCGGCCGAGGTCTGCCAGATCGCCGAGGTCAAACCCTACGTGCTCCGGTCGTGGGAGGCCGAGTTCCCCAATCTCGGCGTCGCGAAGGGCGACGGCCCGCGCGTCTATCGGCAGGCGGACCTGGAACTGGTCCTCCGACTGAAGGAGATGCTCTTCGTCGATGGGTTGACGTTGGGCGGGGCCCGGCGGCGCCTCGAGGAGGAGCTCGGTCCGATCGACGAGCCCGTCGCCGAGGTCGGGGCGGCGTCGACGTCGATCGACCCAGGTGTGAAGCTCCAGCTTGCCGAACTCAAGACCGGCTTGCGGGACATCCTCGCGATGCTGTCGACCAACGGCGACGGCAAGGTGCCGGCAACACGGAAGACGCGCGGCGCACGGAGCGGCAAGCGTCCGACGGCACGGGGACGGAAGGGCAAGACGGCCAAGCGCTCAGGGCGCTGAAACCGCGAAGTGAATCGCACCACGGGATGTGGCGCAGCCTGGTAGCGCACCTGACTGGGGGTCAGGGGGCCGCCGGTTCGAATCCGGCCATCCCGACCAGTAAACACGGGGCTCAATCGATTCTGTCGGTTGGGCCTTGTTTCTTGTTTGGGCGCTTTGTGTAGCTTTTGTGTAACTGTTTCCAAAAAACTCTGCGCCCCGTGGCCATCCGAGGCCGCAGTCCAGCCATGCAGCACCGCTTGTGCTGAGACTCAGTCGATAGTCTGGGTTCAGTGGGGACGAGGCTTACCGCTACTGCGGGTGCGCGGCGTCCCACTCGCGGGCGAAGCGTTCGGCTTCGGCGATCTGGGTGGGGTTCATCTGGCCTGCAGCTCGGTCGCGACCGTCGACAGCGTGCTGCCGGTGCCCACCGGCCATTCGTGAGGCCGCGAGGTTGTACCAGATGTGCGCCTGCACGTAGTCCTGCGGGACGCCCTTGCCGTTCTGGTACATGATCGCGAGGTTGGACTGCGCCCTGGCGTCTCCCTGGTCGGCTGCGAGCCGGTACCAGCGCACCGCTTCGATGTCGTCCTGCGGGATATCCACGCCGTAGTCGTACCAGAGCCCAAGGGTAAACTGCGCCGCTGCGTATCCCTGGCCCGCCGCCAGCCGCAACCATCGTACCGCCTCGGCATCGTCCTGCGGAACGCCGAGGCCGTTGGCATACATGACCCCGAGGTTGCGCTGCGCCTCGGCGTCGCCCTCCTTAGCCAGTGTCCAGCTGGTGAGGGCGTCCTGCTCGTCGCTCGACAGCAGCGTCCCCCCCCTCCTTAGCCTGTATTCGCCACAAGTGAAACTGACCTTTGTCTCTATGCTGCCTATCGAACAAGATGGTGGTCAGTGTCCCTTGCGAATCCACTTCTCGCAATCCCTCATCTATTGGCTCAAGAGAAAACACCCTCAATGCCCGCCCATAAGCCGGAACTGAGACTCTGACGCGCCCGTCCTCCTGGATGCGATACGTTCCTCCATACACCTGGTTGGATGAAAGGTCTGCAGTATCGAAGCCGAGGACATCGACTTCGGTATCGGTCTGAACGACGAGGTGCGTGCGTCCTGACACGCTCTCGTAGACCTCTCCAATCGGGAGTTGGCTAGATGAACCGCAGCCGCAAGCAGCAATAGCGACCAGGACGGCGACAGCGGCGACGAGCGGCTTCATGCGGCGCTCCTCAGGGGAACAGGGTGTAGACGTTAAGCATACCCTGCTGAGCGACAGGGAGGCGCTACGGGACAGGGTCGCCGGTCGTCAGGCGCCGGGCGGCTCCTCGCGACGCGTGCGATAGCGGGCGACCCGCGTGGCGATATCGGCGCGCGAGGTGTCGATGGGCCCCCGGAAGAAGGCGCCGTCGTCCATGACGATTCGCGCTGCCACCAGTCGGCCTTCGACGTGCGAGGTGTGACGCAGCTCGGTTCGCTCTTCCGCGGTCACTGTGCCCTTGACCGTGCCGAGAATCGTGACCGACTTCGCGAAGACCCGGCCATCGACACATCCCTTCACGCCGATCGCAACGCCGTGCTCAGGAAGATCGACGGTGCCCTCCATCCGGCCGTTGATGATCACGTGTTCGCTCGCATGCAGTTCGCCCTTGATGATCACGGACGGGCCGATCGACGTCACGGCTTCGGCTGTTGCTCGGTCGAAAGGAGGACGCGATTCCGCCGTCGAATCGAAGGGAACGACGTGGCTACCGGCCGCGGGTCTGGGCATCGGACGAAGCGATTGTGCCCGATCGGTTCGTGCGACGCAAGGCACCTGGAACGGGCGGCTAGTGGCTGGGATAGGACGATGTGTCGCGAGCATCGACGATCAGTGGATGCAGCGCCGGGATCAGGCGATCGAGGGCGGTCACGAGGGTGCGTCTGATCTCACCCGCGGCGGTGAGGTCGTCGTCGGTCGCTGTTGCCTCGAGGCGCAAGCGTAGCCGATCATGGCCGACCTCGGTAGAACGGGGTCGGGCGTCCGTCACCTTGGTCGATCATGGCCGTTCGTGGTGCCGTGTCCCGGAACTTCTTGCAAGTTCTTGCAAGGCGGCTGAGCGTGAAATCCGCGCCAGCACTAGACAATATGCTACAGGAGGATCTTCAATGACAGAAACGAAGTGGGGCGATTGGACCTACAACGCTGACAACTTCACGTTGACCTTTCAACGTGGAGACGATCACTACGAGGTAGACCTCGACGAGTGCGAGGACTCAGCCCAGATTCTCGATTGGCTGGCTCAGGCTAGGAAGGTCTGGATGACTCCCGAGGACACTGGGCACCTGTTGAATGCGCTCGACGCCGTCCTAGGCCTTCAGGGCAACGTGTGTGGCCTAGGAGATGGCAAGACTATCCACCCGAGAGAGGTGGCGGTGTCCCGTGGATTTGCGGTTCACCTCAAGGCGAGAAGTGCCGCTAGAAACCCGATGTTCGAGTTGCTTGGGACGACTTAGGCGTGAGGCAGGGCAGAGAGCGTTCCCACCGACGGCTGCGTCTACCGCCCCGTCGGCACCCGGGCCTGGAGTTCGGAGGACCCGTTGGCTCGCTAGCGTTCGTAGACTACTTCTCCCCTAAAGACCGTCGTGTCGACCTCCGTCTGATGGATCTCGGTTTCGGGAATCTCGATGAGGTTCTGATCCAACACGACCATGTCCGCCGACTTGCCAACCTCGATTGACCCGAACTCTGCATCGTAGCCACGGCCGAGGGCCTCTGCACCTCCCAACGTGAAACCTCGGATGGCCTGTTCCACGGATATCGCCTGCTCGGCGTTGACGGTCCCATACTCGTCGGTCCCGGGCATCTGCCGGGTCACCCCCATGAGCCTGCTCGACACGTTGTCAGCCTTCTTCTCTCGTCCAGTCGAGGAGACCGCCGACGATGCCCCCGAGGGTGTCTGCCCCAACTGCTGGGGCCGGTACGAGTACGATGGCGAGATCCGGCAGGTCGCCCGGGACCGTCAGGTCGACGTGAACAACGGCGTCGCGCGCTACGCTTTCATCCAAGACTTCGTGGTTGAGCACATCGACGGGATCCGGCTCCGCAACGACGACCGCGGGTTCGTCTGCCCGAAGTGCGGGACCCGCCACCGCTGAACGGTCAGCACCTACCGGCTCAGAAGATCTTCAACCTTGGCCATGACGGTCGGCCATCGATAGTGCTCGTTCACGTATGCGAGGCCCTGTTGCCCCAGCTGGGTCGAGATCTTCTGGTCGCTGACCAGCAGATCGAGGCCTGCAGCGAATTCGCTTGCGCTCTCATAGTAGAGACCGCCGTTGGCACGGAGGGTCTGCCCTCTAGTCACTTTGCATCGCCCGTTGACGAGGACCGGCAAGCCGTGGTTCCAGGCCTCCAGCAGGACTAGGCTCAGGCTTTCGTTCCGAGAGGGCATGAGCAGGACCTTGGCGTTTTGGAGCAAGGCTGTGCGCTGGCGATCGTTCACGTAGCCCAGATGCGTGATGCGCGGGTGCTCTGGAACGTCCATGAACGCCTCGCCCGCCAAGACCAGTTGGGTGTTCCTTGGCGTGGCGTCGAGGTAGCGGAGAAAGTGTTGAAGCAGCGTCTGGCAGCGCTTGTTCGGATCGACTCGTCCTAGGTAGAGCGCGAAGGATTCCCCAACCTTCGAACCCTGGAAGTCAACGGCTCCTCTGGCCCCGAGGGCGGGTTCCAGTCCCGACCCAACGATCGCGGATACGGGCAACGCGCTGGCGGCCTGGGCAGCAACGAGTTCGGCTTCTTCGGGAGTCAAGAAGAGATAGCTGCGCGGTAACGTGAAGAAGGTTCGGACACTACGTAGATGGATGGCCGCATCTTCCTCTGCGGTTGGAACGAGCACGGCGCGGTCGGCGACTCGAGGTACCCCGAAGAACGACGGGTAGTAGCGGTAGCTCCAAAACAGGACACGGTCGTACTCCGAACCACCAGTCTCCAGATGATCGAGCAGCTCCGGGGTCTCGGGACCGTTTTCCCTGAACCAGAGTTCTTCCTCTTCGGCTGTTCCGTCTCCTGAAAATACCAGCTCGCTCAGCTCCGCGAATCGCTTGGTCCGACGCTGCCGCACGGCACGAAAACGTCTGACGCGGACGGGCCCCACTCTCGTCGAGCCTGGATCAAACTCGTTTCGCCAAGTTATGTGGCTCCTCGCACAGCTGGTCAGGACCGTGACGTCGTGCTTCGCGGCCAGACGCTCGACCATGGCGCGGCAGTGCGCTTCCGAGCCTCCAACCACGCCAGGCCCGTATCGCTGGATCACGACCCCGAGTTTCATGACGATGACCGAGTCTCGGCGAATTGCTGCAGCTGGCTGAGATCCCGGCGGAGGCGGATGTTCTCTGCCGCGAGCAGTTCAAGACAAGCGAACATGGTCACGTTCAGATTGTTCTGCCGCCTGAAGTTTTCTCGACCGTATTCGTGAAACACACGGAACAAGGGGAGTAGCAAGTGACGCTTCAAGGCGCTGATCGCTGGACCGACGACCCGCCGATGGCTAGGAAAGCGCAGGTAGGTCTTGAGCCGCCAGTCTGCGTCTCGGTCTCTGAGGAGCCTCGGCAGCGAGAGGGCGAGTGCAAGAGAGCCTTGCGAGGCGGGTTCGTTGAGGTCGTCGCTCACGTTGACAGCCTGCTCGAAGAATGCTTTGACCTCGGCCGATGAGTGCCCGTCGGTCGACGCTGTCGCCTGCCCTTCCCGTATCTTCCGCTTGATGGATGTCATGATTTCCTCAACGTTGAGGAACCCAGAGTGGGTATGGTCGGTTGGACTCATCGCACGTCTCCGCTACCCCCGGTGTCTAACGGGGACTCGATCTGATCCAGGCCAAGCGGACGCCGCCCGCCAGCGTCGTAGGCGGTCCGCGAAAACAGGGCCAATTGTAGATCCCATGCCGAGGGGTGAGGCCGGAAAGTCGGGTCCCCAGGAATCAACTGACCTGCCCCCAGTGGTCGTACCAGTTGCTACGAGAGCGCGAAGTTCATAGTGAGTCCGCCGAGTGGCACTGGTTGAACGGCCTCCGGTGCCGGCGGACGATAGCCCAGCGCGCTATGCGGTCGCACTGTGTTGTACTCCCACCGCCACCGTTCGATCAAGACCTTCGCCTCCGTCAGCGTATAGAAGATCTCGCGGTCGAGGAATTCATCACGCAGCTTGCCGTTGAACGATTCCACGTAGCCGTTCTCCCACGGACTGCCCGGCTCGATGAACAACGTCTGCACCTCCAAGGCTTCGAGCCAGAGCCGGATGAGCGCCGCCGTGAATTCCGGCCCGTTGTCCGACCGAATGTAGGTCGGCAGGCCATGCGTCGCGAAGAGCTCGGCCAAGGTCTCCAGCACATCGGTCGCTCGCAAACGCCGGGCGACGACGATGGCCAGGCACTCCCGCGAGTACTCATCCACGACCGTCAAGATCTTCAGCGGCCGGCCGTCGTGGGTCCGCTCCGCCACGAAGTCGTACGCCCAGACGTGGTGCCGATACTCGGGGCGGCGCCGGATGCACGACCCGTCCGTGAGCCAGAGCCGGCCGCGTTTCGGTTGTTTCTGGGGGACTTTCAGCCCCTCCCGTCGCCAGAGCCGGGCGATCCGTTTGTGATTCACGCGCCAGCCTTCGCCCTGTAACAGCCCTGTGACCCGCCGATACCCATAGCGTCCATACTGCGTCGCCAACGCGATCATCCGCGCCACCAGCCGCGGCTCGTCGTCCAGGACGACCGCGGGATGGCGTTCGGTCGCCCGCGGCTGGCCCAGCACTCGGCACGCCCGCCGCTCCGACACGCCCGGCAGCTGACGGCGCACGTGCGCCACCGCCTGCCGGCGTCGGGGCGGGCTCAGAAGTTTCCCGAGGCCACCTCTTTGAGGATCGCGTTATCGAGCGCCTGGTCCGACACCAAGCGCTTCAGGCGGGTGTTCTCTTGCTCGAGTGCCTTCAACCGCTTCGCCTGGTCGAGGCGCAAGCCGCCGTACTCCTTCCGCCACCGGTAGTAGGTCTGCTCGCTGATGGCGAGCTTCTTACACACCTGCGGGACGTGCAGCCCCCAGCCGAGCTCGACCTCGGCCTGGCGCAGTTTCGTGACGATTTGCTCCGTACTGAATCGCTTGCGTGGCATCGTGCCGCCTGCTGAAACGCCCGAAATCCTACCACTCGGGCTGGATCGGGTTCAGGAGGCAACGTCAAAACGACTTGGGTCCTCAGCATGGTTCGATGCGTGTTGGATGGAAAGGACTTCATGGGACAGCCGACCTTGAAGGGGCCGGTTGTCTACCTCACCGAAGAACACGACTCGACGTTCAGGGAGGCTCTTGGCCGAGCTGGGCTGCTTGGTCATGCTGATCTCCATGTCCTGAGCTACGGCGAGGCGTGGGGTGTGGCGTGGCCGATGATCATGGTGAGCGCTGTAGAGCAATGGCTAGCTGTTGGCGCCAAGCTCTTAGTAGTGGACACGTTCCCGCAGTTCGCTGGACTTGTGGGTGACAACGAGAACAGTGCCGGCCACGTTCTGCAGGCGTTCCAGCCTCTACGTTGGGCAGCGGATCAGGGGTCTGCGGTCATTGCGGTGAGGCACGAGCGAAAAAGTGGGGCGGGGTCGGCGATTCGGCCCGGGGCAGCAATGCCTTCACCGCTGCGGCCGACATCGTCATCTCGATTCGACGGGCCGAGGGGAACGGGCGAGCGTCGATCCGCCAACTGCACACGCTGTCTCGATTCAGTGGCTCGCCGGAGGAGTTGACCATCGAGTTGACTGATGACGGGTTCGTGAGCCTGGGTGATTCAGCGGCAGTCGCAGTGGCAGAGGCAGTCGACCGGATCTCGAAGTTGGTTCCTGGAGAGGAGCCCGAAGCCCTAACCCTTGACCAGATTGTCAAGACTAGTGGGATTCGGCGCACCTCGGCCCAAAAGGGCCTCGACGAGTTGTTGGCCGACGGCCGCGTCAAGCAGTCTGGTAAGGGTGTGAAGGGCAACCTCAAGTGCTACTGGGCTCCAATTCATTCTGCCGCAACTCCGGTCCCAGTGGAGGCGGAATGAATCGACCTATGCCACCGCCCGCGTGGCTGACCGTCGTCGAGGCCGCACAGCATGCCCGCTGCGGGACGAAGCTCATCTACCGGGAGGTCAACGCCGGGCGGCTCCAGGCCGTGCGGGTCGGTGGACGGAGGGAAATACGTCTGACGGCGGCGTGGGTCGATAACTGGCTGCTCGCAACTATTCCGGCACACCAACCTCCGGCTACCATCCCCGCGCAGCCGCATGACGCGGCGGCGGAGGGGGGAGACCATGGCTCGACACCGTAACGGTGGGCTCCGTAAGATCTGCGGCTGCCCGCGTACCCGGTGGCCCAAGTGTTCGCATGGGTGGTATGTCAACTTCCAGTGGGACGGGACGCACTACCGCTTCAGCTTGGACCGGCAACTCGGACGCCACATCGAGAGTAAGACTGAGGCGAAGTCTGAGGCAGATCGGCTCCGTTCGGCGATTCGCGAAGGCGGCCATCGGGGAGGCCATCCCTCCGAGATCGCGCCGGGCGATCTGACGCTGGAGGCGTACAGTGCGAAGTTCCTGGAGGGCTACTCGAAGGCGCGAGGGAAAGTGACGTGGCGCGAGGACGACATGATCCTCGCGCAGATCGCCGCCTTCGAGATCGACGGGCAGCGACTCGGTGACAAGCGATTGTCAGCCGCCACCGAGGACGACTTTGAGGCGTTCATGCGCGACCTGAAGACGAAGGGGCGGGCCGCGTCAACCCGAAACCACTACGTCCAGGTCATCAAGGCCATGTTCAAGTGGGCCGTGCGCAAGAAGTATCTCGCGAACAATCCGATCAGCGGGGATTCGGACATTCGGCGCGAGAAGATCGCTCGTCGCCAGCGTCGGCTCCAGGGGGACGAAGAGGATCGGCTCTTGGCTGCGGCGAACCCTCGGCTCCAGCGGCTGATCGTCGCCGCACTGGAGACGGGCTGTCGGCGCAAAGAGTTGCTGACGCTGCAATGGAAGGACGTGGACCTGGGCGCCGGTGCCCTCCGCATCCAGGCGGAACACGCGAAGGACCGGGAGGCGCGGCCCATCCCGATCTCGAGCCGGTTAGCGGGCGTGTTGGAGATGGGGCGCACCGACCCGGCGGGTGCCCCCCTCGGGCCGTTGGCCTACGTCTTCGGCAACGAGGTCGGCGACCCCATCGGTTCACCACAGACGGCGTGGGAGAACGCCTGCCGGAAGGCCGGGATTGCTGACCTCCGCTTCCACGATCTCCGACACGAAGCCGGCTCTCGCTTCCTCGAAGGCCGCATGCCGCTGCATCACGTGAGGGAGATGCTCGGCCATGCGAGCCTGTCCACGACGAACACCTACCTCAACGTCACGGGCCACGACCTGCGCGAGTCGATGCGACGGCTCGACAAGGAGCGAGAATGTTGCAAGGTCGTTGCAAGTTCGGGCGAACACGACCAACGGCTACCTTGCAACGAGGAAGTCCCGCGACCCGGTAAGCGACTGACTCACTGATGGTTAGGTTTGGAGCGGGAGACGGGGATCGAACCCGCGACCAACGGCTTGGGAAGCCGTGACTCTACCACTGAGCTACTCCCGCTTCGGGCCAGGCGTCGTATTGTAGCAGACGCCGCGCGGTGCTCGGACGCCGCGCTCGGCGCTATGTCTGCCGAATCAGCGCCAGTACTTCGTCCCGCTTCGCCGCCATTAGGTCTGGCGTCGTGCCCTCGAGATTCAGACGGAGGAGCGGTTCGGTGTTCGACGGGCGAACGTTGAAATGCCAGTCAGCGTAGTCCACCGAGAGTCCGTCCATCCGGTGCTGAGCGCCGTCGGCGTAACGAGCGGCGAGTTGGTCGAGCTTGGTGGCGACCACCCCTGCGCTATCGAGCTCGGTGTTGATTTCGCCGGAGATGAAATAGCGGGCCCTGAGCGGCGCCAGGAGATCGCTGAGCGTTGCCTTCCGCTTGGACATCAACTCGAGGATCAGCAGCGCTGGAATGAAGCCATTGTCCGCGAACCCGTTCTCGCGAAAGTAATAGTGCCCGGTTACTTCTCCTCCGAAGACGGCGTCTGCGCTACGCATCCGCTGCTTGAAGAAGGCATGGCCGACGCGATTCATCAGCGCGGTGCCGCCACGCTCGGCCACGATGTCGGGCACAGCTCGGCTCGCACGGACGTCGTACACGATGGTGGCGCCAGGCTGTTTGAGCAGAAAGGCTTCGGCGAGGAGTGCCGTGACAAAGTCGCCCGGCACGAAGGCACCCTCGCCATCGACAAAAAAGCAACGATCGGCGTCGCCGTCCCACGCGATGCCCGCATCGGCGCCAGTGTCCAGCACGGCGGCAACGAGATCCTGCCGGTTCGCCTCGATCAGCGGGTTGGCTTCATGGTTCGAAAACGTCCCGTCGAGTTCGAAGCAGAGCCGCGTCGTGTCGCAGGGCAGCGCGTCGAAGAGTCGGGGGGCGACCACGCCGGCCATGCCGCTGCCGGCATCGAGGACCAACCGAGACGATGTCATCGCCTCCAGGTCGATGAACGACAGGACATGCGGGAGATACCGCTCGAGGATGTCGGCTTCGCTGCGGCTGCCGGCCATCGGTGAAGGCGCCGGCACGGCGTCGCTCAGGATCATGTCTCGTATGTCACAGATACCGGCATCGCCGCTGAGCGGAACGGCACCTCGACCCACAAGCTTGATTCCGTTGTATTGCTTCGGGTTGTGGGACGCCGTGATTTCGACGCCACCGTCGTGCTCGTCCTCGATCACGGCGGAGTACAGCATGTCGGTGCCGATCAGGCCGTAATCGACGACGTCGGCGCCCTGCCGGAGGGCGCCGGCGACGAAGGCCTCCTTCAGGACTGGAGACGACAGTCGCATGTCGCGTCCAACGGCGATTCGCCGGGCACCCAGGTAGGCCACGAACGCACGTCCGATTTGCTCCGCCGCAGTCTCGTTGAACTCGCCGGGGTAGACGCCTCGGACGTCGTAGGCTTTGAAGATCTCCCTGAGCACGTTCAATGGCTAGCTCCGTTTCGCCGAATCGGGGGAGGCACGATCACGTGGTCACGACCCCAAGCGACCGTACTCCGTGATCACCGACTTGTCCCCGAGGATGGTGCCGGCATCGATGATGGAATGCTCGCCGATCTGGCATCCGCGGCCGAGGATGGCGTCTGAGACGACGGCCCCGGACTCGACCTCGCCGTAGGGCCAGAGGATTGCGCCGCTCAGCCGGGCCCTCTCCTTGATCTTGCAGTCCCGACCCAGGACCGTGTACGGCCCGATCTGTGCGTCGGCCTTGATCGTCACGCCCTCATCGATAAAGCAAGGGCCCTCGAGGCGGGCACCTGGCTCGATCTTGGCGGTCTTGGCGACGATGGCTGTGCCGGCGGCGCGGTGTCCGAACGGGGCCGCGGCGAAGCGGCCATCCATGATGTCGCGATGAACCTGCCGGTACTTCTCGGGCGTGCCGATGTCGATCCAGTAGCCACTCGAGACATACGCGATGAATCGTTCACCGCGCTCGATCAGTGACGGGAAGTAGCTTCGCTCGATCGACCAATTCGTTTCCTTGGGAATACGGTCGAGCGTGTCGGGTTCCAGGATGTAGATGCCCGCGTTGATGGTGTTACAGGTGATCTCGTTCGCTTTGGGCTTCTCCAGGAAGCGCCTCACATTGCCGTCGTCGTCGGTTTCGACGAGGCCATACGCCGACGGATTCTCGACCGGTGAGAGCACGATGGTCGCGCGGGCCTCGCGTTCACGGTGCAGCCGGAGTACTGCGGCAAGGTCGATTTGGGTCAGCACGTCGCCGTTGAACACGATGACGGCGTCGTCCAGATACTGCTCGGCATACTTGACCGCTCCAGCAGTGCCCAGGGGCGCGGGTTCGACGACGTAGCGGATCTTCACGCCGAGGTCGCGGCCGTCTCCGATGAGGTCCTCGATGCGGCCGGGCTGGTAATTCAGGCTCAGGATGACCTCGTCGATCGACGGAATCTGTCTGAGTAGATCGAGTTGGTACAAGAGGAATGGTCGATTGAAGATCGGGACGATCGGTTTCGGTGTGTGAAGTGTCAACGGGCGGAGACGCGTGCCCTTGCCGCCGGCGAGAAGGATAGCCTTCACCTCAGCCTCCTGGCGTCGTGAGGCGCGAAGGCGGCTTGTTGGCGAGGATCGTCCGCGCTACAATATCGCCGCGACGGCACCGCGTGCGCCCAGATGAATCTTCCTAATTCGTTGACGCTCGGCCGCATCTTTCTGATTCCACTGCTCGTCGTCGTCCTTTTGACGAGGTTTGAGGGTCGCATGATTCTCGGGGTTCGTAAAGACCTCGTAGGAGAGCTGATCTTCGTGTTAGCCGCCGGCACCGACTGGCTCGACGGCTATCTGGCTCGGCGCCGCGGTCAGGTGACCACCCTCGGACAGTTGATGGATCCGCTCGCCGACAAACTGCTTATCACGGCGGCGTTCGTCTCGCTGGTGGCCCTGGACCTAGCGCCGGCATGGATGGTGGCCGTGATTCTCGGCCGGGAACTCGGGGTGACCGTCTTGCGCAGCGTGGCCTACTCGCGCGGCGTCACTATCGCGGCATCCCCGCTGGGAAAAGTAAAGATGGTGACCGAGGTCGTGGCCATCGTCCTGCTGATTCTGGGCGGAGACTACCTGCCACAACTCTTCGTCGTGGGGCAGGTCGCGCTGTGGGGCGTGCTGGTCGCGGCGCTGCTGTCCGCGCTCGACTACTACCGCCGCTTCAGCCACGTCATCAATCGCTGAGTCAACCGCAGCCCAGAAACGTTCGCCGGCGACGCGCGCGCCGTGAGGGTGAGCTTGGCTCATCGATGGGCGGCGAGGCGGTCGCCCGCGTAGACGGCGTCGGCTGTGCCGAAAATGCGGACGGTCGCGGTTCGGTCATCGACGAGCACCGCGAAGGCCTCGCCCAGATTGTTGACGAGACCTGGTGCGGCCAGGATCTCGCGAAAGAGCGTAAACCTGAGGCCAGGGACGACGCCGTCTTCGCGGCCGTGGTCGATCACCACGAAGCGGCGGGGGCCGGCTGTGTAGCCTCCCTCCTCGGTAAAGAGCACGCGAGCTGCAGAGGCGTAGTCCGCCTCGGCGAGCGGGGACCCCGCGGGCGGGTCGACCGCTTCGAACGGTTCGATGTAGTCCCCGATCAGCACGTCGCCGCACGAATGCGCGATCGTGGCGATGGCCATCTCCTCCTCGACGGCGACGATGCGCAGCCAGCCGGCCGTGTGGAGAACGGCTGGCATCTCGCCCCGCGGCACCACTGACTCGACACGCGACCGGTACTGTCGGCGAATAAAGAACTCCGCGCCAACGGCGAGTCCGCGATTGCGACCCGCATCGAGAATGACCGCCTCTCCGGGACCGAACATCCGTTTGGCGCGGCCTTCTTGCGAGCCGGCAACCGTCGTCGGCAACTCCGGCGCGAGCCAGATGGCGCGCGGCGCGCAGAGGATCTCGACCGAGCGCGCGACGGCAATGCTCGGATCGAGCGTTCCGGCTGTGCGCTGGGCCGACGCCGTCCCGGCCGACGCGAGTGCGAGGCTGGCGGCACACAGGGCGAACAGCCAGCGGATAGGGCTAGGGGTCATGATCCGTCTCCTCTCAGCTCTTCGATCCGCATCCGGGCAAGCTCGAGATACTCGCTCGTTTCGAACTCGTTCACGAGTCGTTCGAAGTAGGGTAGCGCCTCCGGCCCTCGTCCGATCACAATGAGCGCCTCAGCCAGCACGTAGTACACCCCGTCGCGGCGGGGGTACTCAGGATCCTGGGCGAGGACCGCACGCATCCGCTGGATGGCACCCGGATACCAGCGCTGGCTGAAGTAGAACTCGCCGACCTGAAAGTCGGCCTCGCTGAGTCGGTTGCGCACCTCTCGATAACGCCCGCGCGCCTCCTCGCTCAGATCGCTGTCGGGATACAACTCGAAGAAGAGCAGGAAAGCCTCCGCCGCGGACCGGCTCCAGGTCTGGTCTCGGTCTGGTCCGAGCATCTGCGCATGATGCGCCATGGCAATCTGAAACTGGGCGTACCCGGCGCGCGGATGGGTCGGGAAGAACCGGAGAAACTCGTCGTACTCGTTGACGGCTTCCACCTGCGCGGCGGCGCCGCCCTGCCCGAGGATAGCGTCGCCGAGAGCCAACTTTGCGTCGAAGCGGAACTGACTCTGCGGATAGGCGTCAACGAGTCGACGGAAGACGTTGCGCGCGGGCCTCCAGTCCTCGTCCTCCAGAAATGCCGTGCCGCGCTCGAACAGAAACCGGTCGGGTTCCGGCGTGCCCGGCGGGACGATCGTGGGATCCGAAGCCGCGCACCCGATGCCCAGCAGCGGCGCGACCAAGAGCGCGGTGAGGGCGAGCGCCGACTGATGACGGAGGAGGCCGATCATGAGGTGACCCTGGGTCGAGCGGCGAGCCACGCCTGCTCGGCCCGCAGGCCGTCCTTCAGTGAGGTGGTCGGCGCGAAGCCGAGGTCGCGCCGCGCGAGCGAGGTGTCGGCATAGGTATCGCGCATGTCGCCGCGCTGCGTCGCTTCGCGGCGGACATCGAGGCGACGTCCCGTGGACCTCGCGATCAGATCGACCGCCTCATTCATGGAGATCCGCGAGCCTCCACCGATGTTGTAGACCTGGCCGGGAACACCCTGCAGTCCAGCGGACACGGTCGCCGCCACGGCGTCCGCAACAAAGGTGAAGTCACGGGTCTGTCGACCGTCCCCGTAGAGATGGATGGGCTCGTCGCGCATCGCCGCGAGCAGGAAGCGGTGGAACGCCATGTCGGGGCGCTGGCGTGGCCCGTAGACCGTGAAGTACCGGAGGGCCACGGCGGGCACGCCTCTGTTGTGGTGGTAGAGCATGCACAGTTGCTCCGCCGCGAGCTTCGTCACGCCGTAGGGCGAGACGGGGCGGGGCAAGGCATCTTCGCGCATCGGCAGCGCGACGTGGTCGCCATAGACCGACGAGCTCGATGCGTAGACGAACCGCTCGAGCGGACGGTCGACGCATGCTTCGAGCAGCAGTTGCGTGGCGTCGAGATTGAGGGCCGTGTAGACCCGAAAGTCCCGCCCCCAGCTCTTCCGGACACCGGCCTGAGCGGCCAGGTGAAAGACATGGGTGACATCGGCGAGCAGACGCGGAAGATCCGCGTCGGCCAGGTTGGTTTCGACGAGCCGAAAGGCCGCGGACTCCAGCAGCGGCGACAGGTTGGCGTCTTTCTGCGCCCGATCGTAGTAGTCGGTGAAGCTGTCGAGGCCGACGACCTCGGTCCCGCGCGCGAGCAGGGCTTCGGCCAGATGTGAGCCGATGAAGCCGGCGGCGCCGGTGACCAGGGCCTTCATGCCAGCTCCGTCCTGATCTGATCGGGCAACCGGCACGGGCGGCCCCGCTCGTTGATGGCGGCGTGCACCGTTCGCCCGACGGCACTCACGGTGCCGTCGGCGCCGATGACGTCATACTCGAACGCGATGCGGGCCGGTGAGAGGAGCGCGCCGCGCGTGGACACCTCGAGTTCGTCGTCATAGTGCGCCGGTTGGCGATATTCGCAGTGCGCTTCGATGACCGGCAGCGACACCCCGGCCTCCTCCATTTCGCGGTAGGTCCACCCCATCGTTCGCAGCAGGTCGGTCCGTGCGACCTCGAACCAGACGAGATAGTTGGCGTAGTACACCACGCCCATCTTATCGGTCTCGGCGTAGCGGACGCGCACACTGGACGAACTGGTGCGCACCCTATGCCGACTCCTTCGTCGTCGCGGCGTCGGCCGCGGCGCGCAGCGCCCGGGTGGCCGCCTCCGGATCGTCCTGGCTGAAGATGGCTGACCCGGCCACCAGGAGCGCGGCGCCGGATGCGACGAGCGCGGCCGCGTTGGTCCCGTCGACACCGCCATCGACGGTGATGGGCGCCGGATTCCCAGCTCGGGCCAGCAGCGCGCGCGTCGCACGAACTTTTTCGAGGCTGCGCGGAATGAATTGCTGTCCGCCGAAACCTGGGTTGACGGACATGACGATGACCAGGTCGACGTCGCCCGCGACCTCCTCGATGGCGGTGACCGAGGTGGACGGATTCAAGGCGACACCGGCGCGCATGCCGAGCGCCTTGATCGCGGCGAGCGTTCGGTGCAGATGGGGTGACGCCTCCACGTGCACCGACAGCGCATCGGCACCGGCGGCGGCGAACACGTTCAGATACCGGTCAGGCGCCTCGATCATCAGGTGTACGTCGAGCGGCACCTGCGCGACGCGCTTGAGGGCGCGCACGACCGGCGGTCCGACGGTGAGGTTGGGGACGAAATGGCCATCCATGACGTCGACGTGGATGGCGTCGGCGCCTCCACGCTCGGCCGACCTGACGGCGTCACCAAGCGCGGCAAAGTCGGCCGAGAGAATCGACGGGGCGATCCGCACACTCATCGGCTGACCTCGAGGGAGATCGGCTCTCCCGGCGAGATCTGAAACCCGGCCTGGGGGTACTGGCGCAGCACGATGCCGGGCGGCACGTTCGGGTAGGGATGATCACCGACGACCGTGACGCGAAACCCTTGCGCGCGTAGGGTGTCGGCCGTCGCCGTGCCATCGGCACCGATCAGATCGGGCATGACGTAGGTCGCCGCGCGCTCACCGCGATTCACCAGCAACGATACGGCGGTGCTCTCGGTCGCTGGGGGTGGCTCCTGGGCGACCACGGTGTCGCTCGGATAGCGGCCGGAGCGGATTTCGGCAACCCCCATCAGTTCGAGGCGGTCTTCCTGCACACGCAACTGGGCGCTGCGCGCGGACTGCCCGACCAATGCCGGAATCCGGCTCGGCCGGGAGCCAGCGCTGAGCCAGACCTTGATGGTGCGCTGCCGCCGGGCGCTGACTCCGGGCGGTGGCTCCTGCAACATCACGCTGCCGGCCGGAATCGACGGGTGCAGCCGCTGGCCGGGTTCGAGCCGGAGCAGCAGGCCGAGGTCACTCAGCGTGGTGCTCGCTGCGGCAATCGTTTGACCGGAGACGTTGGGAATGGTGACTTCGCGGGTTCGAAGCGCGACACGCATGCCGGCAGCGGCGAAGAGCAGGTACGTCGCCATCAGCGCGCCGGCCAGCAGGCAGACTTTCCCGACGCCCCACACGCGACTCGTTAGGGCCATCGAAGAGCCCAATCTAGCACAAGTCCTTGTTTTGCACAAGGTTGGCGGTTAGTCGCGGACGAGGGCAGCACCGAAGAACGCGTCGAGTGCGTGGACGTGCGGATAGGTGCGCAGGTGCCCCTGGGCGTCGATGGTCGAGGCGAGGTCCTCCCCACCTTCGGAGTCCGACGGCTGGTGGCGGAAGGCGGGGGCCGAGGCGAGGAATGCCTCGACGACTCGTTCATTCTCCTCGGGCTCGCTCGAGCAGGTGGCGTAGACGAGCCGACCGCCGGGTCGCACCGTGTCCGCGGCGGCGTGCAGCATCGCGAGTTGAGATGACGCCAGGCGGGCGGGGTCGTCCGGGCCCCGCCGCCAGCGGATCTCGGGGTCGCGTCGGATCGTGCCGAGTCCGGTGCAGGGCGCATCTACCAGCACCCGGTCGAACACCGGACCGAACGGCGCCCCGCGCGTGAGGTCGGCCGCGATGAGGCGAGCGACTTCGGCTCCGGCCTGTTCGACCGTTTCGGCCAGCAAGGTCAACCGGCGCTTCCGGGTGTCACCCGCCACGAGGAGGCCACGATTCGCCATCATGGCGGTCATCGACACGGTCTTGCCCCCGGGAGCAGCGCAGGCGTCGAAGACCCGGTGCCCCGGCGAGACCTGGACCAAAGGGGCGACGAGCTGGGAGGCTTCGTCCTGCACGAAGAAGTCGCCCGTGGAGGCGAGGTCGGTGAGAAGCGGATTTCCGGACGTGACAACGAGACCGTCCGAGGCGTATCGGGCCGGTTCGACGGTGACGTCTCGCTCGGCGAGCCGGGCCGTGAGCGTCTCGGCGCTCGTTCGCATGGTGTTCACACGAAGGGTCAGTCGCGCCGGGCGATTATTGAACTCGGTCCACGCCAGCGTCGCGGGGTAGCCGTAGCGATGGAGCCAGCGCTCGATGAGCCAGGCCGGGTGGGATTGCGTGATGCTCAGGAAGCGGACGGTGGTCCGTCGCAGTTCGTCTGGCCAGTTCGAGAGCGGCAGTGCGGCGGCAGCGTCGAGCGCGCCCTCGGACGGCGGCGGTGGCAGCGGCAGGTCCGGCTGAGCTCGGGAGAGCGCACGGAGAACGGCGTTGGTCAGGCCGGTGGCATGGCGGCGGCCGGCGGTCCGGGTGATCTCCACGGCGTCGTTGACGATGGCGGACGTCGGCACCCGGTCGAGGTGCACGAGTTGGTAGACGCTGATGCGCAGGACGTCGAGGACGATCGGATCGAGCTTGGTGACGGGGCGGTCCGCGAAGTGCGCGACGAGGTGATCGAGCGCGGCGAGCCAGCGCAGAGTGCCCGTCACGATCTCTCCAGTCAACGCGCGATCGCGACGATCGGGGACACCCGATCGCGCGCGATGCAGCGCATCAGGCAGATCGGTCCCTCGACTCGTGACTGCCTGTAGCGCCCGAAACGCCGCAATGCGGGCGGGCGCGATCATCGCGGACTCCGGGAGGCGAAGATCGCCCCGGTCGAGAGCGCGTGCCCGGCGAGAAACGCGGCGGTCGCCATGACGTGTCGGCCGTCGGGCTGAATCGCCAGGACCTCGATGACCGAACACTCGCCGGCGGCGACGAGGAGCCTTCCGGCGGACTCGAGAATCTGACCGGGTTGGCCCGTCACGGAGTGGGTGGTGACGGCCGTGCGATGCAGCACGTAGCGGGTGCCGTCGAGATGGGTGAAGGCGTGTGGCCAGGGGTGCATTGCCCGGACGTGGTTGTGGATCGCCTTGGCGGGCTGCTGCCAGTCGATCTGTCCATCGGTCTTGACGAGCCGCGGGGCGCAGCTGGCAGCAGCGTCGTCTTGTGGCTCGCCAGTCAGGTCTCCGGCCACGAAGGCGTCGAGGTGCTGTAGCAGCAGCGCCGCGCCGAGCCGGCCGAGCGCGGCCGCAACGTCGGCGGCGGTATCATCGGGGCCGATCGGATGAGTGGCGCGGGCGAGAATCGGGCCTGCATCGAGCGCGGCGACGACCCGCATCAGCGTGATGCCGGTCAAGGCATCGCCGGACTGGATCGCACGCTGAATAGGCGAGGCGCCGCGATACGCGGGTAGCAGCGAGGCGTGCAGGTTGACGAGGCCGCATCGCGGGAGGCTGAGCACCTCGTCAGGGAGAATCTTGCCGTATGCCGCCACGACGCCGACGTCGGGTGCGGCGCGACCGAGCGCTCGCAGGAACTCGGGTTCACTGAGCCGCTCGGGCGTCAGCACCGGCACTCCGTGGGTCTGGGCAAGCGACTTGGTCTCGGACGGTGACAGACGCTGGCCGCGACCGCGCTGTCGGTCGGGCTGCGTTACCAGCGCCACGACGTCATGCGACGACGCGATCAGGGCAGTGAGCGACGGGATGGCAAAGGCCGGAGTGCCGAAGAACGCGACCTTCACCATTTGCCGGTCCGTCGGAGCTTGCCGATACGGCGCACGATGACATCGCGCTTGATTCCGCGCAGGCGGTCGACGAAGAGCGTGCCATCCAGGTGGTCCATCTCGTGCTGGAGCGCTCGCGCAAGCAGATCGCTCCCTTCGATTCTGAGCGGCTGCCCGTCACGGTCGAGGCCGATGACGACCGCGCAGGAGGGGCGCGCCACCGTGGCGCTGAAGCCCGGAAGACTCAGGCAGCCCTCTTCCTCGAGTTGCATCCCATCCCGCGACTCGAACTTCGGATTTACGAGCGCCAGCAGTTCACTGGCAGCCTGTCCGACCGAGAGGTCGATGACGAAGACGCGAAGTCCGATGCCGATCTGGGGCGCTGCCAGGCCCACCCCGGGGGCGGCGTACATCGTCTGAATCATGTCGTCGATCAGCGTCCGGACCTCGTCGGTTACCGCATCCACGGGCGAGGCCGGCTGCTCGAGTCCGCGATCGCCGTACTTGAGAATCGGACGGATCATCGCGCCGCGCTGGATTGGCCGTCAGGACGTGGCGGTGCCGGTGGCTGCATCGAGCCGCGGGCGCGTCAGCGCCGCGGAGGCGGCGACGTGCTGCGTGATCTCCTCGACCGAGTCGCCACCGAACTTCTCGAGGAACGCGTCGGCGATCACCAGCGAGACCATCGCCTCGGCCACGACGGCAGCGGCGGGCACAGCGCAGACGTCGCTGCGTTCGACCGTGGCCAGTACCTCGGACATCGTCGACAGATCGACCGAGCGGAGTGGCTTCATCAGCGTGGAGATCGGCTTCATGTAGCCGGAGACGCGCAGGTCTTCACCGTTGGTCACACCGCCTTCGAGGCCACCCGCGTTGTTGGTCGGGCGGACGACGCCGAGCGGGCTATCAGCTTCATCATCCGATGTGGACGGCAGGACAATCTCATCGTGGACCTGCGAACCCGGCAGGGCCGCTGCCGCCGGGCCACGCCCGATCCCCACCGCCTTGATCGCAGGAATCGACATGACCGCTTGCGCGAGGCGGCCATCCAATTTCCGGTCCCACTGAACGTAGCTGCCAAGGCCCACGGGCAGGCCGCGGACGATCACTTCGAACGTGCCTCCGAGGGTGTCGCCGGCGTCGCGCGCGGCATCGATGGCGGCGATCATCGCGAGTTCCGTGTCGGGGTCGACGCAGCGGAGCGGCGTGTCGATCGGGAGGGCTCGGACGGTCTCGAACGCGACGGTCGACGCCTCGAGAGAGACGCCGCCGATGGTGGTGACGTGACTCGTAACGTCGATGGCGAAGGCTTCGAGGAGTTGCCGCGCGACGGCGCCGGCGGCGACGCGGGCGGCGGTTTCCCTGGCGCTGGCCCGCTCGAGGATGTCGCGGATGTCGCTCCGGTCGTACTTGATCGTGCCCGCGAGGTCGGCGTGCCCGGGACGCGGACGAGAGACCGGCGGCTTCCGGTCGGCGGCGGACGCATCGTCCTGCGACGATTCGACCTGCATCGTTTGCTCCCAGTTGGGCCAGTCTTCGTTGTTGACCTGCAGAGCGATCGGGCCGCCGAGGGTCTGCCCGTGCCGAACACCCGACAGGATCGCCGCGCGATCAGATTCGATCGCCATGCGACGACCGCGCCCGTAGCCCCCTTGACGTCGACGCATCTGCGCCGTGATGCCGTCGAAGTCGAGTGCGAGGCCGGCGGGAACACCATCGAGGATGACGACGAGGCCACGGCCGTGCGACTCGCCGGCCGTGAGAAATCTCAACATCGTGAATTCATTGTATACGAAGTATTTGCGCCTCCTTGGGCGGCCGAACTGGTCTGAGCCGCCCTGTGCGCGACTTTTCGGCGTGGATGCGGCGGCAATCTTGCACGGAGTTCATCGGGCGATCGTGAGCAAGCGTCGATAAACCAGGAAGAGATCGGAGGCTTCGGGATCGCGGGTGACAGTTCGGTTATTCGGGAGCTACGGCAAACCATTCGCGACGCCGCGACCGCGCCGTATCCGGTTCTCGTAGAGGGCGAGGGCGAGGGCGGGAGCGGCAAGGAGTTGGTCGCTAGTGCCGTGCGTCGGTTGAGTCCTCGGGCCGCGCGGCCGCTCTGTTCGCTCAACTGTGCCGCCGTGACGGAGGAACTCTTCGAGGCGGAGTTGTTCGGGTTCGCGCGAGGCGCCTTCACGGGGGCAGTGCGCGAGCGGCGCGGCTTGTTCGAGGAAGCGGACACGGGAGCCGTCTTCCTCGATGAGGTGGCGGAGTTGTCCGCCCGGGCGCAGGCGAAGCTGCTCCGGACCCTGCAGGAGGGCGAGATTCGACGTCTGGGCGAGAACAGGCCGAGACGAGTCGACGTGCGGGTCATCGCCGCCACGAATCGGCCGCTCGCGGACGAGGTCGAGGCCGGCCGATTCCGGCGTGACCTCTGGTATCGGCTCGACGTCGTGCGCATCGCGGCGGCGCCGTTGAGAGGTCGCCCGGTGACGTGCGACTCTTGTCGAGGCGTTTCTGGGCCGAGGCCGCTCGAGCCGTCGGAAACTCTGCCGTTCTCGACCCCGAACTGATCGAGGCGCTGGTGGGCTATTCGTGGCCGGGGAACGACCGCGAGTTGCAGAACGTGATGAGCGCGCTGGCGGTCACCGGTCCGCGTCATGGCCGGGTTCGACCGGGCGATCTTCCCCGAGCTATCTCCGATGGCGGTGAGCGAGTAGGGCGCTCCCTGCACGAAGCCCGGCGGACGTGCGAGCGTCGCCATGTCCGTGAAGCGCTCGCCCAGGCGGGCGGCCATCGCGGCGAGGCGGCGCGCGCGCTCAGAGTCAGTCGGCAGGGGCTGGCGAAGCTTCTGAAGCGACTGGAAGTTGCGTAAGGTCGACGTCACCCGAACATGGCGTTGACGATCGCGACCGCCGCGAGGATGCCCGCGAGATCGGCGAGCAAGCAGGCCGGGAGTGCGTGGCGGGTTCGAACGATGCCGACAGCACCGAAGTAGACCGCCAGCGTGTAGAACGTCGTCTCGGTGCTGCCCTGGAAGGTGCTGACCATGTAGCCGATGAGCGAGTCGGGTCCATGCGCGGTCATGGCCTCGGCCATGATCCCGAAAGCGCCGGAGCCGGTGAGCGGCCGGAGGATGGCCATCGGGAGCGCCTCGGCGGGCATGCCGATGAGGCTGGTCACCGGACCGATCACGGTCACCATGACCTCGATGCCACCCGATGCGCGGAGCATGCCGACGGCGACCAGGATCGCGACGAGGAACGGGATGATTCGCAGGGCGACGTCGAAGCCCTGCTTGGCGCCCGCGACGAGCGACTCGTACACCGGGACACCGCGCTGCCATCCGTACAGTGTGAGCGCGGCCACGAGTGCGGGCAGCATCCAGAACGACGACACACTCCGCACCAGGTTCGTCGTCTCGTCGCTCAGGCCTGGCACGACCAGGTACCGCACGAGGAGCCCGACGAAGACCAGCCAGAACAGCCAGACCGCCCAGCGTCGCCGCGGGTGGCCATCCGTCGCGTCGGGCGCGATCGTCTCGGGGGTACTGGGCGTGGCGGGGGTGACCACCGGCGGCGCGGTCGCGCGATAACGGGGCAGCCTCGAGAGCAGGGTGGCCGCCAGGATGCCCACGACCGTGGCGGAGGCGCTGGCGACCCACGTAGGGAAGAAGATTCCGGCAGCATCTTGCGAGCCGAGTGACGCGCGCAGCCCCACCACGCCTGACGGCAGAATCGCCAGGCCCGCCGTGTTGATGGCGAGGAAGAGGACCATGGCGTTGCTGGCCGTGCCCTTGTTCCCGTTGAGCGAGTTCAGTTCTTCCATGGCACGGATGCCGAACGGCGTGGCGGCGTTCCCCAGGCCGAGCATGTTGCTCGAGATGTTCAGGATCATTGCGCTCATCGCCGGATGGTCGACCGGCACCTCGGGGAAGAGGCGCTGCAGTAGCGGGCCGATCGCGCGGGCGATGCGGCGGGCGAGCCCCCCGTCCTCCGCCACGCGCATCAGGCCAAGGAAGAACGCCATGACGCCGACCAGACCGATGGCGAGCGTGACGGCGTCTCGGGCGGAGTCGATGATGGCCTGAGTGAGCGCCTCCATCCGCCCGGTGAAGCCCGCGAGCAGGATCGAGGTAATGACCGCGAAGACGAAGAGGCCGTTGAGCATGAACGGTTAGGGGGAGGGCGGCCGGCCGGTCGGCGGGTCGATCTCATCGGCCAGCCGCAGCCAGCGCACCTGGGCGGTGTGGTCGGCCAACCGGCCGGACAGTTCGCCCAGGCGGCGCGCCGAAGACGCTCGTGCCGCCGGCGTCATGGTGTGCTGGGCCAGGGCGTCGTGCAGGCTCAGCGCCTCGCGTGCGGCACCGACCCGCCCGGCCTGCAGGGCGAGGCCGCCCAACTGGCGGTGGGCCTCCGGGTCGACCGGAAAGCGCTCGGTGGCCGTCTGAAAGGCATCGTGCGCGCCGTCGAGGTCGTCGGCCAGCAGCAGCGCCCGGCCGCGGAGCACGTAGGCGGCACTCGTGTTCACGGCCTGGACGATGGATCCGTCGAGCGCTTCGAGAGCCTTGCCGAGCGCCGAGGGGTCAGCGCGTTGATCGGCCACATCGAGCCAGATTCGACCCAGGGCGACGTAGAAGTGCGGTTGATCGGGGTATCGCTCGGCGGCGCGGCCCAGGGCCAGGACGGCCAGGTCCGAACGACCGGCATCCGCGTGCGCCAGGCCCAGTGCGACCTGGTGCTCGGGGCGATCGAGATTGAGGGCCGCGAGGGCTTCGAGTTGATCGATGCGCTCCTCGTGGAGTCCAAGCGTCGAGAGCAGGTCCGCCAGCTCGAGTCGAGCGTTCGTCTCGGCCGGGGCCAGTCGAACGGCGACCCGGAGCGCTGCGACCGCGGTATCGAGTTCATCCTGAGCACGCAGGGCCAGGCCGAGGACGTAGTGCGCCTCGGCGAGACCCGGGTCGAGGGCGACGGCGTCGCGGAGGGCGGACACGGCCGTGACGGCGTTGCCGTTGCGGTACCGGCTAAGGCCGAGCTTGTACAGGATGCGGGGGGCCTCGGCGTCGAGCCGCAGGTAGTCGAGGAATCGTGCTTCGGCGTTCGCGTACTGGCCGAGCGCGGCGTTGACGTCGCCGAGTTGTTCGAGCGGGCGAGTGGCCGTGGCGTCGAGACGGGCGGCGGACCGCAGGTCGCGTAGCGCCGCGGCCAGTTCACCGCGTCGACGGTAGGTCTCGCCACGTTTCAACCGGGCCAGCATCGCGTCAGGCTTCAGCGCAACGGCACCGCTGAACGCTTCGATGGCCAGGAAGGTGTCTCCGGTGGCGACGGCCGCGTTGCCGTCGCCCACCAGGCGACGATACTCGCGGTCCTCGCGAACGGCCGTATACGCAAGGACGCCTCCGATGCCGACTGCCAGCAGGATGCCGGCCAGGACCACACGGTTCACGCCGCTATGGTAGCAAGAACCGGAACCTTTTCGAGTTCGGCTGGTCTAACGGTACAGGGTCGAACGGCCGCTCCCGGAAACAGGGCAGATTCGAGGCGCGAATGGTAAGATCCAGTTCAATGGGGGTCAGATCGGCGCGCGCGGCGGAGTGGGCCGAGGTCGGCGCCGGCGAGGCGGCGTTGATCCAGCGCTGCGCTCAGGGCGACGAGGACGCGTGCTCGGAACTCGTCGAACAGCAGCAGCGGATGGTGTACGGCCTGGCGTACCACCTCCTCGGCGACCATCACGAGGCGCTGGACCTCTCCCAGGAAGTCTTCCTCCGCGTGTTTCGCACTATTCACGGATTCCGCGGCCAGTCAGCGCTGCGCACCTGGATCTACCGGATCGTCGTCAACCAGGCTCGCAACCGGCAGCGCTGGTGGCGTCGTCGACGTCGTGACGCCCAGGTGTCGCTGGACGACCACATTCGGGCCAATGGTGAGTTGAGAACGAACGCCAGCGAGGCGTCACCCGACGGAGTGCTGCGGCAGCGTGAACTGGCCGAACGACTCTGGACGGCGCTTGCGCGCCTCCCTTTCGAGCAGCGTTCAGCGATCGTGCTGCGCGAGGTCGACGGCCTGAGTTACGAGGAGATCGGCTTCTCACTCGGCGTGGCCGTCGGCACCGTGAAATCACGGCTCGCGCGCGCGCGCGGCACCCTGCGCGACGAACTCAAGGAAGTGAGGGATGCATGGCGCGGATGACCTGCCGGTGGGTTCACCGCTTGCTGGGAGACTTTCACGACGGCGAGTTGTCGGTAGGGCGGCAGATCGCGGTCGAGGCGCACCTGCACCAGTGTCCGGCGTGTCAACGTGCGCTGACCGGCGTCGCGACGATCGGACAGAGCGTTCGGGACGTCGCGATCGGTCGCGATGTGACGCGTGACGCGCTGGCTGGCCTGCCTGGCGCGGTCGTCAGCCGGTTCCAGGCCGAGGAGGCGCAGACCATCGGAAGCCGGATGAACCGGATGTTCGATGACATGCATCTGGTCTGGGCCGGCCTGGCCGGCACGGCCGCGCTGTTGTGCTGTGTGGCTGCCATCTTCGGGCTGCTGTGGCTGTCGGCCTCAGGTCGCGATGATTCGCTGTCGGGTGTGATGCGCGCGATGGCAGTGCCCGTCGCCCCCCCCACGGCGCGTCCATTCGATTGGCGAGTACGATCCGCGCGGGTGAGCCCCGATGACGCGTTGCTCATGGTCCTCGGCGAGACGAGCACGTCGGGACGTGAGTTCGCGGTCACCCTGTCGGGGGTGGTCACGCGCGAGGGCCGAATCGCCAATCTCGAAGTGCTGTTGTCGGACGACCGCGACCTCGATGTGCTCCTGCAGGTGCTGAGCGCCGCACCGGCGGCCCACTTCGAACCCGCCAGCGTGGCTGGCGCGCCGTTCTCCTCCAGCGTCGTCTGGCTGCTGACCAACACGACGGTGCGGGCGCCGGGACGCGTCGGACCCGAAGCCTCCCTCCGGCTGCCACGACCCCACCAGACCTGACGGTTCTTCTCGAAGACGACGGAGACCGGCCACAGCGACACCGGCCCGGGGCGGGTCAGGGGGTCGTCGTGGTTGCCGTGTTGTTCATCGCATCGGTGGCGCGAAGGATGATCTGCGCGGGCTGGGCGCGCGACGCCGTGATGGCGTAGCGCTCGGCGCGCGAGTCCGCGATGCCGTCGAGCGGATAGACCGACTGCCACCGGCTGCCGTCCAGCGAAAACTCCACACGTTCGATCATCGACTGCGCGTCCTGGACTGTGAAGGTCACGCCGTCGGCTCCGACAGGCTCCGTGTCGACCGCGATCCGCGGCGGCGTGTTATCGATATCGAATACCCGACTGGCGCGACTGCCCGTGAGCGCCGTCTGGGGCGAGTTGGACGGTGAGTCGGAGGCCTCGATCCGAACGAGGTAGCTCCCGTCGGGCACTGAGGCCGTATCCCAGACGAAGATCGGCTCGACGAGACCATCAATCAGGGGCGTCCAGTCTGGGCTGCCTTCGGTGCGATACAGCACGGCGTAGGTGAGGCGCGCGTCGTCGACGTCGTTGGCCGACCAGGCAAAGCTCTGCAGCCCCTTGCGATACGCGCGACGCCCGAGCGCCGGCTGGCCCGACGGGGCGGTCGCCGCGGCTTCCAGCCGCGTAGTCGGCGCGCCGTCGACAGCGAGGGGATCGAAGCCGGCGAAGTCGGTCTCGGAGCCAGAAAAGCTCTTCTGAAAGACGGTGCCCGCCGGGTGGACCGTGATCGACGCGATCACCGGGCGGAGATTGCGGGGCAGGTACGCCGCAGTCACGGACGTCAACGTTGGCGAGCGTTCGCCGAGCGTGAAGACCGCGCGCCACTGCAGGTAGCGAGCCTTTGGGCTCGCAATCGGCATGCCGGTGTTGGCGTCATACAGGTCGGACCAGGCACTCCACGTCTCGTCGGGCGTCTCGGTGTTCCCGGAGCGCGTGGAGAACTCGATGCCGCTGCCCGCCGGTTCGGTGGAGCGCCAGCGGAGCGTGCCCCAACTCGCGACCGTGGTGGCATCGCGCACATCGGAAAGGTAGGTACCTCGCGGGGCAATGGCGTCAGAGAGCACAAACAGCTTCGCCGGATTCGCCGTGGCGAAGTGCAAGCGGCCGCTCGACCCGTAAGCCATCGTCGTGACCTGGCCGGCGGCGACACGAGTCAGGAGAGTTGCCGTCGCGAGGTCGCCGGTGAGCCTGTAGATCCGACCATCCGGCCCGGTACCGACGAGGATGCCACGGCCGTCGTCCGAGCTGACGACGTAGGGCGCGTCGGTCGAGGACTCCCAGATCGAATCCCAGACACCGTCCGGTCGCACCCGCAGGACGGCGCCCGCGGAAGCGGCGGACGCGCCGTTGCCGGTTGAAGCGCCGAGCGGCGGCGCGACCTGCACGTCGGTGACCGCTACGGTGACCTGGGTCGCGACGGTGGCGGTTGGAGTTTGAGTCGTGACCGTGGGCGGCGAAGAGGTGCCGTTGCCGCCGTCGTGAATGGCCGCGACGTAGATCGTGTCATCGTCGCGGACGTGCAAGCTGCGCAGTTCGCTGTAATCGGAGTCGAGGATGATGAAGCCCTTGCCGTCGGCGTCGACGCGGAAGAGCCGGCCGGGGGAATCGGTGCTTGCGAGCAATTGTGCGTCGGAGTCGAAGGCGAGCGATAGCACGTTGGTCGCATTCGTCTCGTAGAACGGCGCGGCGGTCCCGTCGGGGGCAACTCGGTAGATCGTGCCGCGTGTGCCGGTTGCGACGTACAGCGCGTCGTCCGGACCGACCACGAGCGCCCAGATGTACGACTCCTCGGGTTCGAACAGCGTCGTGGCCTCGCCGTCGGGCTCGACGGCGTAGACCTTGCCATCGGGGCTGGTGCCGACGTAGAGGCCGCCACCGGGCCGCCGCGCCACGGCGTGCACCTCGGTCTCGACCGCGTCGAAGAAGAGCCGGGACGCGCCGTCAGCCGCCACATAGTAGACGCGGCCCTCGTCGCCGGTGGCCAGCCAGAAGCCGCCGCGCTCGTCGGGAACAGCGCTCCAGATGAACGGCGCAGTCGACTCGTGCAGCAGATCGGCGCTGGGGGCCAGAGCCAGACGGCCCGTCTCGTCGACCGACAGATGCTCGAATTCACCGCGCAGCAACTCGGCCTGCGTCGACACGTGCCAGAAGGTCGGGGATGCGGCGTGGAGCAGCGACACCGTCGCGGCGAGGAGCAGCGCCGAGCAGACGCGCACGGCGCGTGATGACGTCGCGGGCACTTTCATCGGGCGTCCAGATTGAGAGTCAGGACGCGCGAGCCGGAGATGGCCTCGCTCGTGCCCAGTTCCCAGTCGGCGAGCGTGGTGCGACGGAGTGGTGTGACCGTGCCCCGACTTCGGTCACTCTGATAGACGGCCAACGCCGACGGGGGCAGGGCGGTCAATGGTTCGCCGGCGACCACGGCGCCCGAATCGGCGGCCAGCAGGCGCACATAGAGCCGGTTGTTGCGACGGCCCTCGTTGAGTATCCGGATCAGCTGATTCAGATTGCGCGGCTGCACGCGCCCTTGCGTCTCCTGCCGTTCCAGTTGCGCCAGTTCGGTGCCGCCCGCCACGAACAGTGACACGGTCGAGGGCGCATTGGCGGGGATGCGGATCGGCAGGGTGTGCACCTCCTCGGCGCCACGGTGTGATCGCGTCGCGATCTTGAGGGTGGCCTCGCGACCCGGCCGCACCCTCCGCTCATCGAGCCAGACGCGCTCGATCTGCGCGCGCTGGTCGTCCTCCGAGGCGGTGATCTCGAGACGCAGGCCAGCGAGTGCAATCGGGGCGAAGCCGTTCTGAACGAGGAACGTGATCGGCGTCAGCACCGACGTGGCCGCCGCCAGCGACGGGCCGTTCCCGGAGAAGACGTCGTCGAAGGCGAGGGGTGCGTGGTTCTGGAACGTGGCGGTGCCCGCTACCGCGAGCGTCGCCGCGCCGGCGCCGCGCTCGTAGGCCCGCAGCGTATTGAGCACCGTGACGAAGGTGAGCAACGGCGTCAACACCTGGTCGTCGACGATATTGAACTGCAGTTCACGTACGGCGGCGTTGCCGGCGCTGGGCCGCAGGGTCACCGTCACCGGAATCCGTCTCGGCGCGGGGCCGAGGGTCCCCGCAATCGCCGTCAGCCGATCCTGCTCGAACGTGCCGATCGCCTCGCCCACGGTCGCAATCTTGGTCGACGACAGCAGGCTTGGCAGCAGGGCCTGGATGTGGGCGCGGTTCATGACGAACTGCGTCGGGCCGAGATTCTGAAATGGGTGGCCGAAGGCATACACCCGGTCGTTCTCGACGAGCGTGACGGTGCCGGTGCCCGCGAGTGAGAGGTCGCCGTCAATCAGCGAGACGCTGACCGCGTCGCCGGCTTGAAGCGGTTCGGCGGCCACCGGCGCCGAGCCGGCCTGGCCGCCACCGAGCACGGGCACGAGCCCGGTCCCGTCGAGGGCGGACGTCAACAGGTCGGCCACCTCGCGATCGAACCCGCTCAGGCTCAACGGCGTGGCGATCGGGCGAAGCATCGTCGCGACGCTCTGTGCTTCGCGGAGCGGCGGGCCGATCCCGGCAACATCCCCTGTGCTTCGCGCGAAGGCCGCCGTCGGACGCATGGACGCGCGAAACAGTGCGATCAGCCGGTCAGGTGAGAGGGGAACCTCGACTCGCGCCCGCACGGCAGCAGGCCGCACGCCGGGCACGTCGACCGCATCGAACATCTCCTCTATCGGGGTGATGCCGGCCAGCGGTTCGGTCGTGAACGAACCCATCGCGTAGGCGACGGCACCGACGAGTCGACCTTCAACGTACACCGGGCTCCCGCTCATCCCCGCGATGACACCCGTTTCGGCAAGCGGGCCGCCGTCCAGGCGCGCGAGGATGAGGTTGCGCTTCGGGCCGTTGATGTTGTGGAGGATGCCGATGATCTCGACGTCGAACTCCGCGCGCGTCGTGCCCTCGAACACCGTCACGCCGATGCCGCGCATGCCCGGACGCACGTCGGCCAACGGGAGCACGTCGGCCGCGGCGGCGGGAGCCACGGCACCCGCGAGCATCAGACCGGCGACGAACAGGTTCTTCATCGGGAAAATAGGGGCGCGGTTGGCCAGGAACCGAGATCCCTTATAGCGCTGGAAATAATTGACAGTCAAGGAGAAAACGACCACCGCGAGGCCCTCCTTGCGCCGGATCCGGTCGTGGGGTGGCGAAAATTGACACCCGCGGGAGGCCCTGGTATCGTCACAGATTGCACCGCGGGAGAGCTTGGCGGTGTGGACATTGAGATGACTTTCGCAGCGTGCGACCGGACGGTGGCGACCGACGGCCCGAAGGGCCGCGTGCGGACTGCTCTGTCCAACTGGTGGTGGTTTTTCTACTTTACGAATCTGTCTGAGGAGGCAGCCGTGCGGGCCTGAAACGCCACACAGTTCACGAGCGAGAAGTTCTCGAGCCTCTTCAGCCTGTTCCGGTTGAGGGGGCTTTTCTTGTTGTTGGTGATGGGGTGAGACGAGAGATGCAACGGCCGCAGTTGTGTGTGACGGTCACCGCGGGCAGTACCGCGGAGCTTCGACGGCGTCGTGACGCCACGGTCGACGCGGATCTGATCGAGCTGCGCCTGGACGGCGTTCGAGACCTCGACGTGAAGGGCGCGATCCAGGGCCGGCAGACGCCGGTCATCGTGACCTGTCGGGGTGTGCGGGACGGCGGTCGCTTCGACGGCAGCGAGAACGAACGGCGGCGGCTGATCGACGAGGCCCTGACGTGTGGCGCGGAGTTCGTGGACCTGGAGTGGACCGGCAGCCCGGATCCGAGGATCGCCGCGGAGGCGTCGCGCGTCGTCCTGTCGTCCCATCTCTCCACTTTCGACGCCTCGGAGCTGGAGCCGTGCTACCGGGCGATGCGCGCGACGGGAGCGGCGGTCGTGAAGATCGCCGCTCCCGTCGACCACTTGATGGATCTCGTGCCCATGGCGGTGTTGGGCCGCCGGGCCGCCGTGAACGACGAGCGGGCGGTCCTGCTTGGCATGGGCCCCGCCGGCGCGCCGTCACGCCTGCTGGCCAGCCGATTCGGCGCCTGCTGGAGCTACGCGGGCTCGGTGGCGCCAGGGCAGTTCTCGGCAGCGCGAATGGTTCGGGAGTTTCGATATCGCGACATCGGCGTCGACTCGGAGCTGTACGGTGTCGTCGGCAACCCCGTGGGGCATTCCGTGTCGCCCGCGATGCACAACGCGGGGTTCGCGGCGGCCGGTCGTGATGCGGTCTACCTGCCGCTGACGGCGGCGGATGCCGACGATTTCTTCGGCTTTGCGGAGGCGTTCGGGCTGACCGGCGCCAGCGTCACGGCGCCGTTCAAGGGCGCGGCCTTCGAGCGTGTCGCGACGACCGACGACGTCGGACGGCGGATCGGCGCGGTCAACACCGTGCGCCGGTGCGGCGAGGACTGGCAGGGGATGAACAGTGACGTGCCGGGGTTCCTCGAGCCCCTGACGGACCGTCTGGCCTGCAAGGGCCTGCGCGCGACGGTCCTGGGAGCGGGCGGGGCGGCACGGGCGGCCGCGCTCGCGCTGGTCGAGGGCGGCGCCTCGGTTGACGTGTGCGCACGGGTCAAAGCCCGCGCCGAGGAGACGGCCGGGGTCTGTGGCGCGCAGGTTGGGACGTTTCCCCCGGTCCCTGGCTCGTGGGACCTGCTGGTGAATGCCACGCCCGTCGGGACGTCACCGAAGAGCGACGTCTCGCCGATGCCGTCGTCGGCGCTGGATGGGGGATTCGTGTACGACCTGGTCTACAACCCGAATCCGACCCGGTTGATGCGCGAGGCCGCGGCGCAGGGCTGCGCCACTCTCGGGGGGCTGGAGATGCTCGTGGCGCAGGCGGAGCGACAGTTCGAATGGTGGACGGGAGCGCGTCCAGCTGACTCGGTCTTTGCCACGGCGGCTCGGGCGTGGCTCACGGACACGAGGGAGCGTGGGGCATGAAGCAGACCTCGTTCGAAGAGTTCACGGCGCTTGCGACGCAGGGTACGTTCGTTCCGGTCTACAAGGAGATCATGGCCGACCTGCTGACGCCGGTCTCGGCGTTCCTGAAGGTCGCGGAACACTCCGATCACGCCTTTCTCCTGGAGAGTGTCGAGGGCGGGGAGCACGTCGCCCGCTACTCCTTCCTGGGAAAGGACCCGTTCCTCGTCCTGCGCGCCAACGGTTCACGCACGAGTGTCGAACAGGCGGGTGTCCTGACCGAGTCTGACCGGCCCTTCGTGGAGCTGCTGCGCGAGGTGATGACCGCCTATCGCTCGCCCGAGGTGCCGGGTCTGCCGCGCTTCACCGGTGGCGCCGTTGGTTATCTCGGCTACGATGCCGCACCCTGGCTGGAGCCGAAGCTCACCTCGGCCTGGGAGACGGGCCCGCACGCCGAGGCGGGCGCCGCTGACGATGCAGCCTTCATGCTGTTCGATACTGTCCTGGCGTTCGACCACGTCAAGCACCGAATTCTGATTATCGCCAACGCGCGTGTGGAATCTGGCGAGCCGTTGGAGTCGCTCTATCAGTTCGCGTGCACCAAGATCCAGTTCCTGGAACGTGAACTCGAGGGTGCGCTCTCGCGGCCGGAGCCGGTGGCGGCCGAGCCGAGCGAGGTGACCTCGAATACGTCGCAAGCGGCCTTCGAGAAGGCCGTGGCGCGGGCGCAGTCGCACATCGAGGAAGGGGACGTGTTTCAGGTCGTCGTCTCGCAGCGATTTCAGACCGAACTAAAGGCCGACCCGTTCTCCGTCTACCGGGCGCTCCGCTACGTCAATCCGTCGCCGTACATGTATTTCATCCGCCTGGGGGGCACGGCGATCGCCGGATCGTCGCCGGAGATGCTGGTACGCGTGGAGGGTGGGCACGTGGAGACGCACCCGATCGCCGGCACTCGCCCGCGGGGCGCGACCGAAGCAGAAGATGACCGGTTGGCAGACGAGCTGAAGGGCGACGAGAAGGAGCGCGCCGAGCATGTCATGCTCGTGGATCTGGGCCGGAACGATCTGGGGCGAGTGTGCGACTACGGAACCGTTCGGGTGCCGCAGTTCATGCGGCTCGAGCGGTACTCGCACGTGATGCATCTGGTCTCCAAGGTCGAAGGACGCCTCGGGGAGGATGTCGACCGGCTCGACGCGCTCGCGGCGTGCTTTCCGGCGGGCACGGTCTCGGGCGCCCCGAAAGTGCGCGCCATGGAGCTGATTGCGGAGTTGGAGCCGACGCGACGCGGCATCTATGCCGGAGCGATCGGCTATTTCGACTTCGCGGGCAATCTCGACTGTTGCATAGGCATCAGGACCGTCACGGTGACGGACGGCGTCGCCTCGGTGCAGGCGGGGGCGGGCATCGTGGCCGACTCGCGACCCACGGTCGAGTACGAGGAGACGCGCGCGAAGGCCCAGGCGATGCTGCGGGCGATCGAGATGGCGCAGGGCGCGGTGTAGTGATGGTGCTGGTGTTGGACAACTACGGCTCGTTCAGCTTTAACCTCGTGCAGTACCTGGGGCAACTCGGCGCGTGTCCGCTGGTGTGCCGCAACGATCAGGTGACGGTCGATGAAGCCCAGTCGCGTGGTGATCTCGCCGAGGCCCGGCCGTCCAGAACAGGCGGGGATTTCTGTCGAACTGATCCGCCGGTTGGCGCCCCGGATGCCCATGCTCGGCGTCTGCTTCGGCCATCAGGCCATTGGCGTGGCCTTCGGAGGACGCGTGCGGCGTCACAGGGTGATCCGACACGGGAAGTGCTCGCCAGTGGCTCACGACGGACGCGGCGTCTTCGACGGCCTGGAGCAAGGCTTCACCGCGGCGCGGTATCACTCACTGGTCGTGTCGGAGGAGGAGTGGCCGGCCGACCTCGAGGTCGGGGCGCGCGCCACGGACGACGGCGCCGTCATGGGGACAGAGGTATCAACGCTGCCGGCGCACGGCGTACAGTTTCATCCGGAGTCGATTCTCACTGACGTCGGCTGCCGACTGATGCAGACGTTCCTGGAGATCTGATGTTTGCCGCGCTGTTGGAGAAGCTGTCGAAGCACTACGACCTCTCTGCCGACGAGGCCGCCGGCGCGATGGAAGAGATCATGGCGGGCCGGGCGGCGCCCGCGCAGATCGGTGGTTTCCTGATCGGCCTGGCGATGAAGGGCGAACGACCTGACGAGATCGTCGGTTTGGCCAGGACGATGCGAGCGAACGCCGTGCAGCTCTCCACGCCGCTCGCCAACGTATTCGACACCTGCGGAACCGGCGGCGATCGATCGCACACGTTCAACGTCTCGTCGGTCGCGGCGCTCGTCCTGGCCGGGTGCGGAGTGACGGTGGCCAAGCACGGAAACCGTTCGGTCTCGAGCAAGTGCGGCAGCGCCGACCTGTTCGAGGTCCTGGGCGTCAACGTCGCGGCCTCACCCGCACAGGTGGAGCGCTGCCTCGACGGCGCCGGGATCGGATTCTTCTTCGCGCCTACCTTTCATCCGTCGATGAAGCATGCCGGACCGGCGCGGAAGGACCTCGGCGTGCGGACTGCGTTCAACTTGCTTGGCCCGTTGACGAATCCGGCCAAGGCGACTCGGCAACTGGTTGGCGTCCCGAGGCCGGAGTTCACCGAGTTGGTGGCCAAGGCCCTGGCGCTCCTGGGTTCGGAGCGTGCCTGGGTCGTGCACGGCGCCGACGGTCTCGATGAGATCTCGACGACCGGCCACACGAAAGTGTCCGAGTGTTGGCGGGGAGTGGTGAACACCTTCTACCTGCATCCCTCGGAGCACGGCGTGCCGCGTGCGGAGATGCAGGCGCTACAGGGTGGGACGGCGGAGGAGAACGCCGCGATCGCGCGCACCGTCCTCTCGGGAGTGGAAGGCCCGCCGCGTGACGTCGTCACCCTCAACGCGGGCGCGGCGCTGCTCATCGCGGGTCGGGTCGAGACGTTGCGTGAGGGTGTGGCGATGGCGTCGCGCTCGCTCGACGATGGCACAGCGAGCCGGAAACTCGAACTGATGGTCGAGTTCTCGAACGAAGCCGTCAAGGAGCCGGCCTCGTGAGCCGCACGGCTGGCCCGGACGGGGTCGCCACCTCCGGGACGGTGGGTCCGAAGCTGGGCGCGGGCGTGGACCTGCTGAGGGCAATCGTGGCCGCAACGCGGGCGTCGGTCGACGCCCGGCGACGAACCACCTCCGACGGCGAGATCGAGCGGGCCGCCGCCGCTCGGATGCCCAAGGCGGCGGAGTTCATGGCGCGCCTGAACAGGCCGGACCAGGTGAACGTCATCGCGGAGTGTAAGCGTCGTTCGCCTTCCAGAGGCGTGCTGTGCCGCGACTACGACCCGGCCCGCCTGGCGACAGCGTACGCCCGGGGCGGCGCGGCGGCGGTTTCCGTGCTGACCGAGCCGACGTTCTTCGATGGCGCGCTCGAGCATCTCCGCGAGGTGCGCGCGACGGTGGAACTGCCGATCCTAGGCAAGGACTTCATCGTGACGGAGTATCAGCTCGTCGAGGCGCGAGCGGCCGGCGCGGACGCCGCGCTGCTCATCGTGGGTGCGCTCGACGATGCGATGCTCCGGCGGTTGCTGGCCGCGGCGGACGGCCTCGACCTGGCCGCCCTGGTCGAGGTCCACGATGCGGCGGAACTGGACCGCGCGCTGGATGCGGGTGCCCGACTCGTCGGCGTCAACAACCGAAATCTTCGAACCCTGGAGGTCGCGGTCGATACGAGCGTCCAACTCATCGAGCGGATCCCGGATGGGGTGTGTGCGGTGGCCGAAAGCGGTCTCCGGTCGTCTGGCGATCTCGCCATGTTGCGGTCGTTCGGATACCGGGCGTTCCTGGTCGGGGAAGCCCTGGCGGCTGACGCCGACCCGGCACGGGCGCTGGAGGCGCTCCGTGATGTCTAGGGCCCCGTTCGTGAAGGTCTGCGGGATCACCACGTCGAACGACGCGGAGTGCGCCGCAGGGCTCGGAGCCGATGCCCTGGGGTTTGTGTTCTGGCCGAAGAGCCCTCGATACATCCCGCCGGCCGACGCCAGACGGATCATCGAACGGATTGGGCCGTTGACGACGGCCGTGGGCGTCTTCGTGAACGCGAGCGCGGGCGAAATCCATCAGGCGGTCCTTGACGCGCGAATTGACGTCGTGCAGCTGCACGGTGACGAGCCACGCGAGTTGCTGTCTGCACTGACGCGGCCAGTCATCCGGACGGTCGGTGTGGAGGCGGCCGGGCCGGTCGTGTCGATCGAGTCGCCGCCGCCAGACGTGACGGTGTTGCTGGATGTCCACGACCCGGGCCGGCGAGGGGGGACCGGCCGACAGGTCGACTGGGACGTCGCGGCACGATGGGCGCTCCGGCGACGGGTGATCCTGTCGGGAGGGCTGCGGCCCGGGAACGTGCGGGCCGCAATCCGCCAGGTGGCACCCTACGGCATCGACGTTTCGTCGGGTGTCGAGGCTTCGCCTGGAACGAAGGACACCGTGAAGCTGCGCGAGTTCTTCGTGGAGATCGAGGCCGAGCGGAGATTCGCGGTAATGGAAGTCGAGGAGCACCATGACTGAGTCGGTGATCTCGGCCCCGGTGTTCGGTCAGCGCGACCCGGACGAACGGGGCTACTTCGGCGCCTACGGCGGGCGCTACGTACCGGAAACGCTGGTGGCGCCCATCGGGGCGCTTGAGATCGCGTACCTGGAAGCCAGGCGCGATCCGACGTTTGGGCGCGACCTGCATCGCCTCCTGACCACCTACGTCGGCCGACCCACACCACTGGCGCCGGCCGAGCGGCTGAGCGCGGCGGTGGGCGGCGCCCAGATCCTGCTGAAGCGTGAAGACCTGGCGCACACGGGCGCGCACAAGATCAACAACGCGCTCGGGCAGGCGTTGCTGGCCGCTCGGATGGGGAAGCGACGGATCGTGGCCGAGACCGGCGCGGGCCAGCACGGCGTCGCCACGGCCACGGCCTGCGCGCTGCTCGGACTCGACTGTGACGTCTACATGGGCGCGGACGACATGGCGCGACAGGCGCTCAACGTCGTGAGGATGCAGTTATTGGGCGCCTCGGTTCGACGCGTAGAGGGCGGCAGCCGTACGCTGAAGGACGCCGTCAACGAGGCGATGCGTGACTGGGTCACGAATGTGACGGACACCTACTATCTTCTGGGGTCGGTGCTCGGGCCCCATCCTTATCCCCTGATGGTCCGCGAATTCCAGTCCGTGATCGGCCGCGAGGCCAGAGCACAGGCCATCGAGGCGGGGGGCGTGCCAGACGTGGTCGTGGCGTGTGTCGGCGGCGGGAGTAACGCGCTCGGGATATTCGATGGCTTCGTGGACGACGCGGCTGTTCGGCTCGTGGGCGTGGAGGCCGGCGGCGAGGCGATCGCGCCAGGCCGACACGCCGCCCGGTTCGCGGGCGGGACGATGGGCGTGCTGCAAGGGACACGCAGTTACGTGCTGCAGGATGCGCACGGCAACATCGAACCGACACATTCGGTGTCGGCGGGCCTCGACTACGCGGCTATCGGACCGGAGCACGCCTGGATGCGCGACCTCGGCCGTGCCGAGTACACCTGGGTCACCGACGATCAGGCGCTCCACGCGTTTCACGAACTCTGCCGTCGCGAGGGCATCATGCCGGCGCTCGAGTCGGCGCATGCGGTGGCTCACGCCATGACCCTGGCCGGGACGCTCGAGGGATCGGCCCGCATTCTGGTCAACCTCTCGGGACGCGGCGACAAGGACGTGGACAGCGTCGCCGCGCGGCTGGACGATTCGTCGGCAGCCGGCGGCGGGGCGTAGAAGGGCGGGGGATGTCGAGGCTCGACGAGGCGTTCGGACAGATCCGGAGCGAGAAGCGGACCGGCCTGGTGACCTACGTGACGGCGGGCGACCCCGACCTCGTGCGCACCAGGTCGATCCTCCGCACGCTGGATGAGGCCGGAGCGGACGTGCTCGAGGTCGGGGTGCCCTTTTCCGACCCGCTGGCCGACGGCCCGGTCATCCAGCGGGCGTCGGAGCGGGCGCGGGCTGGCGGGACGACGCTCGCCGCGACGCTGGAGATGATCGGTGGCGCGCGAGGGGAGCTGCGCGCGCCGGTCGTGGTCTTCAGCTATGCGAACCCGATTCTGGCGATGGGCAGCCAGACGTTCGCGGCGCGGGCCAGCGACGCTGGCGTCGATGGCGTTCTGGCCTTGGACTTGCCGATCGAAGAGGCTGGTGACTTCAGGGCGACGATGCTCGACGCGGGACTCGACCCGATCTTCCTGTTGAGCCCGACGACGAGCGACGCTCGGATCAAGCGGGCCGCTGAGCTAGGGCGAGGCTTTCTGTACGGGATCTCGAGGCTAGGTGTGACCGGGGCGCGGACGGAACTGGCCGACGGAGCGGAGCGGATGGCGGCGCGCATCCGGGCTCAGACCCAGATGCCGCTCGCGCTGGGGTTCGGCGTCTCGACGGCCGAGCACGTGGCCGCGATCGGTCGTTGGGCCGATGCCGCGGTCGTGGGCAGTGCCCTCGTGTCGGTCATCGAGAAGGCAGCTGGAGACGCGACGCTGGAGTCGGCATTGGCCGCCTACGTCCAGGAGTTGACGTCGGGGCATGGATCCGCCCGGTACGCGGAGGGACGTGTGGACGAGACCCGTCGGCTGGAACGCCATCACGGCGTACGGGCGACCGACGGCAGGGAGTGAAGGAGTGAGGCAATGATGATCGTCATGCAGGAACAGGCGTCGGAGAGCCAGATCGAAAAGGTGATCGAGCAGCTGTCCGAGCAGGGCTTCGACGTCCACCGATCGACCGGCGCGCTGCGTACTGTCCTAGGCGCTGTCGGGGGCAACCGGACGTTCGACGCGAGGCTCGTGGAGGTCATGGACGGGGTATCGGGGGTCCATCGGATCACCGAGCCGTACAAGCTGGCGAGCCGAACGTTCAAGAGCGAGCGGACCGTGATCCAGATCGACAACCTGCGCATCGGCGGAGACGAGGTCGTGGTGATGGCTGGGCCGTGCTCGGCTGAAACGGAAGAGCAGGTCGAGGCGACCGCCTCCGCCGTGAGGCGCGCCGGGGCCAAGGTGCTGCGCGGGGGAGCGTTCAAACCTCGCAGCTCGCCGTACAGCTTCCAGGGGCTCGGAGAGCAGGGGCTGCAGATGCTGCGCGGCGCGGCCGACCGGCACGACATGAAGCTGGTGTCGGAAGTCATGGACGTCAGCCAGATCGCGTTGGTCGGAAAATACTCCGACATCTTGCAGGTCGGCGCGCGAAATATGCAGAACTACACGCTCCTACGCGAGCTTGGCCATACCGCGAAACCCGTGCTCTTGAAGCGGGGCATCTCGGCGACCATCGAGGAGTGGCTGCTGTCGGCGGAGTACATCCTGGCGGGTGGAAATGCAGATGTGATGCTGTGTGAACGGGGGATCCGGACGTTCGAGAGCTACACGCGCAATACGCTCGACATCTCGGCGATCCCGGTTATCCACAAGCTGAGCCATCTGCCGATCGTCTCCGACCCGAGTCACGGCACCGGGCGCAGGGACAAGGTGGCTCCGATGGCGCGCGCCTCGGTCGCCGCCGGCGCGGACGCCCTGATTATCGAGGTGCACAACGATCCCGAGCGCGCGAAGAGCGACGGAGCGCAGTCGCTTTTCCCTGAGCAGTTCGAGCGTTTGATGACCGAACTGCGGATCATCGCTCCGGCGATCGGGCGGAGCATCTGCCTGGAGCCGGTCGGTGGCAAGGCCTGGGTCAGATGAGGGTGGACTTGTCGACCGATGACCGATCGTAAACCGCTCCCCGTCATCTCTGCGGGTGCGATCGGCGCCGCGCCGGTCTTCGAGAAGATCGGGATCGTCGGTCTGGGCCTCATCGGGGGCTCCATCGCCATGGCCTCGCGCGCGGCGTGGCCGAACGCGCTGATCATCGGCGTCGATACCGGGGAGCTGCTGGAAGAGGCGATGGTGCTGCACGCCGTCGACGTCGGCGCGGATGACGTCGTCGTCCTCTCGGAGGCCGACCTCGTCATCTTGGCTGCTCCCGTTAGGCAGAACCTCGAGATGCTGGACGAGGTGGCGGCTCACGTCGGCGGCGAGGCGGTCGTGACGGATGTCGGCAGCACGAAGCGGGCGATTGTCGAGGCCGCCCGCGGATTGCCGCCGCGGCTGCGGTTCGTGGGAGGCCATCCGCTGGCTGGCGCGCCACGGCAAGGGATACGCCACGCTCGGGCCGATCTGTTTACGGGACGACCGTGGCTGCTGACGCCTGACGGTGATGCACATGGTGAGGCACTGCTGCGGCTGAGGGCTTTCATCGAGGCGGTGGGCGCCGTGCCGCGAACGATGGATGCCCGGGAGCACGATCGAGTGCTGGCATCGCTGGGCCACCTCCCGCAGCTCGCCGCGACCGCGCTGATGCACATTCTAGGCACGAGGCTGGGCCGCGACGGCCTGAGCCTGGCGGGCCGAGGTGTCGTCGACACCACACGGTTGGCATCGAGCGACGCGGCGGCCTGGCGGGATGTCTGTGCGACGAACGCTGACGAGATTCGGCCCGCGCTCGACGCTCTCATTGAAGCCCTGGAGACGCTGCGGGATGACCTTGGAACAGGTTCGAGGTTGGACGAACTCTTCGAGTCGGCCAACGACTGGCGGGAGACCCTGACGAGTGCGGTGGACGGCGCCGCGGCGAAGCGAGAGACCTGACGTGGTGATTGTTCGCTCGGCAGTTGACGAGATCGTTCGACACGCGCAGGCGGAGAGCCCTCACGAATGTTGCGGACTGCTCCTGGGGGACGCGGCGAGGATCGACACCGCGACGCGGGCGCGGAATGATTCCCCAGACCCGACCCGGTATCGCGTAAATCCCGAGGACCACTTCGGTGCGATTCACGCGGCGCGCGCCACCGGGCGTCGTGTTGTGGGGGTATATCATTCCCATCCTCACAGCTCTGCGTCTCCGTCGTTCACGGATCTCGCGGAAGCGAGCTATCCCGAGTATCTCTACCTGATCGTCTCGCCCTCCAGTCTCGGCGAGGACCCGGTGGACACCGGCGCGCTCCGGGCGTACTGGCTGCGGGACGGGCGCGCCATCGTCGAGGCTCTGCGTGTCGAGGCCTGATCGGTGAGGCGAGCGCCGTATAATCCCTGGATGCACGATGCGACGCTGCGGTCAGACCTGCGAGCGGTGAGCGGCCACCTCTCGAGTCTGGCTGCGGACCTCCTCGTCCTGCCGACGTGGGACGGTGACGATCTCGCCGACATTCCCGAACTCGACGTTGCGACGGCTGGGGCATTAGCCGATGCCCGCGCCCGAAGTGAGTGGCGTGGAAAGGCCTTCGCGACTTGTCTGGTGGCGGTCGCGGATGCGTCTTGGCCCGCGCGCCGCGTGCTCTTGATTGGCACGGGATCGGCCCCGGAATCGACAGCCCAGATTAGACGGGTCGCCGCCGCGGCCATGCTCGAGGCCACGAGCCGTCGAGTGGCCAGCGTCGCGTTCTGTCTCCGTGAGGTGAACCAGACGGTCGAAGCGGCCCAGGCGGCTGCCGAGGGGCTGACCCTGGGAGAATTCGACGGCGGAAGCTACAAGAGCGATGCCGAGCCTCACACGGTCGGCAACGTTCTCGTCGCGCGCGCCGGCGCGGCGAGCGACTCCGAGCAGGGCGCCGCGCTGGAGCAGGCCGTCGCACGCGGCCGGCTACTGGGCGCGTGCAGCAACGCAGCCCGCGAGATGGCGAACGAGCCGGGCAACACCCTGACCCCGACCGTGTTCGCCGATCGCGCCAGACAGCTCGCGGAGGGCACGACGCTGACGGTCGACGTGCTCGAGCAGCCGCAGATGGAGGAGCTGGGGCTCGGGCTGCTGCTGGGCGTGGCGCGTGGAAGCGCCGAGCCACCCCGACTGATCGTCCTCAAGCACGAACCGGACGGCGCGGCCGATGCGCCCGTTCTGGGTCTCGTCGGGAAAGGCATCACCTTCGACAGCGGCGGCATCTCGCTGAAGCCGCCCGATTCAATGGAGTTGATGAAGGACGACATGGCGGGCGGGGCCGCCGTGATGGCTGCGATGCGCGCGATCAGTCTGCTCGGCGTGCCGATCCGTGTCATCGGCGTCGTGCCGGCGACCGAGAACCTGCCGGGTGGCCGTGCCATCAAGCCGGGAGACATCCTGCGAAGCGCGGACGGCCAGACCGTCGAAGTGATCAACACCGATGCGGAGGGACGGCTGGTGTTGGGCGATGCGCTCTGGTATGCGAAGCGGTGTGGCGCGACGCACCTCGTGGATGTAGCAACGTTGACGGGGGGATGTGTCGTGGCACTGGGAAAGATCACGAGCGGCCTCTTCGGCGCCCCTAATGGTTGGGTCGAGGCGGTGCAGCGAGCGGCAGGCATCGCTGGGGACCGAGTGTGGCCGCTTCCGGTGTTCGAGGAGTACGCCGATCAAATCAGAAGTGACATCGCCGATCTGAAGAACACCGGCGGGCGGGCGGCCTCCCCGATCACTGCGGCGATGTTTCTCAAGGCGTTCGTCGGCGAGACTCCGTGGGCCCATCTCGATGTCGCAGGGACGGCCTGGAGCGAGGAGGCGCGCCCTGACCAGCCCAAGGGCCCATCGGGCGTGGCGGTGCGGACGCTGGTCGAACTGGCCTGTGCCCACGTGAGATGGGCAGGGATCGGCGCCTGAGCAGCGGAAGGACCGAGGCAGATGGCCAGTCAGCCGACGACGCCGATCATCGTTCAGCTCCCGGACCCGCCCACGCCCGAAACCACCGTGGCGGACGTCCTGCTGCAGGCGATCGGCTTGACGGGCGCCTTCATCCTCATCGCATTCGTGGCGGGGATCGTCATTGGAGGCCTGCTGTTCCGGATCCGTCGGAGCCGGAGAGACGCGGAAGACGACGGGATGCAGAGCCTGGGGCTGTGACGAGGATCGAAGGCGAGGACTAGGGCTGCGAGGCCACCTGGATGTTCTTCAAGGTGCGCTGATACCGCAGCACGGCCTCGAACAGGGCCTGAGCGATTCGCTGCCGATAGTCATCCTGTTTGAGCAGGAGTGCTTCGGCCCGGTTGCTGAGGAACGAGACCTCGGCCAACACGCTGGGCATGTCGGCCCCGATCAGCACGACGAACGGGGCCTGCTTGACGCCAAGATCGCGGATTTGCGGATTGACGGACCTGAGCTTCTGGTCGAGCCCCCCTTGCACCATTTCGGCGAACTCCCGCGATTCATCGAGCTTGTTGTTCAGCGCGATCGTCTGCACGAGGTCCTGTAATCGAGCCATCGTGCGCCCTGACGACGCGTTCTCTCGAGCGGCCAGAGCCTCGGCTTCGGGGTTGGTGGCGAAGTTGAGGAAGTACGTCTCGACTCCGCGGGCTTTTCGGTTCGTGCTGGCGTTGGCGTGAATCGAGAGGAAGAGATCGGCACGCTGACGGTTGGCAATGGCCGTCCGCTCTTCGAGGGGGATAAACCGGTCGGTCTCCCGTGTCAGCACCACGTCGATAGACGGTTGGGAGGCGAGGAGCGCCTTCAGCCGTAGCGAGATGTCGAGCACGAGCGCGGCTTCGGACATGCCGGAGCCTCGGGCGCCAGGGTCGCGGCCGCCGTGGCCGGGGTCGATGACGATGCGACTGACCCCGAGGCCAAGCTGGCGCGATAGCGAGAAGTTGCCGGCGGCGTTGGCGGCCGGGGCGGCGGGTTCGCCGCCGCGAACGGTCAGCGGTTCCGGGGTCGGCGCGTCGGGACCGCGAACGGCGTCGATCACCAGACGGTAGGGACTGTAGAGCGAGAAGACGCTGTAGTCCTCGACGTTGTCGAGGTCGAGCACGACGCGCGTGATGTTGTTCGGGTGACGTCCCAGCCGAATCTTTCTGACCACGTCGTCACTGAAGGAAAAGGTGGCGTCGAGCAGTTCCGGGGCGGCCTCCGTCCCCTGGAGATCGAAGAACACCCGGTCGGGATTCTCGAGGCGTTCGTGCCGGTAACTGACCTCCCCGCCGAGTTGGATCGTGACGCGTACGCCGGCCTCGAGGCGGGTTCGCTCGATGGCGCTGATCGCCGTGGGGCGCAGCCGTGCATGAGCGAGCGCGCCGAGGCGTGCAACGCGCTCGTCGACCCGGGCCACCAGGGAACTGCTCGGGTACTCGCTGCGAAGCATCTCCAGCAGGCGCTCGCTATCGCGGCGGTCGGTCGCATTGCCGAAGTGCTGGAACGCGTCGAGGGCGAGGCCGGAGGCCTGCCACAGGGCGTTGTCGCTGTATCCGCTGCGCGGGTACTGCCGCACGACATCCTGATAGCGGCGAACCAGCGCTCGGAGTTCATCGAGGGAGGGCGGTTGCGGCCGCGTCGGAGCCCGGAGCGTGCGTTCGCGAGCGAGCGCGTCGGCGTAGAGTTCGCGCGCGGTGGTGGCCTCCACGGTCGGCGCAACGAGCGCGGTCAACGTGAGGACGATCCCCAGGCACGCGACAAAGACGCCGCGCGAGGCAACCGCCGGGAAGGGCGAACGCAGGTGAGTGGAGGCGATCATCAGTAGCGACGCGGTCAGCGGACCTGTGCGTCGACCTCCTCGAAGTAGTCCTTGCCGACCAGCACCTCACGGGCCTTCCCGCCGCCGCCGGCCGAGACGAGGCCGTCAGCTTCCATCATGTCAACGAGACGGGCGGCACGGCTGAACCCGACCCGCATCCGGCGCTGCAGATACGAGATCGACGCCTGGCCGTTCGAGACGATGATGCGCGCCGCCTCGTCGTACAGTTCGTCGCGATCGAACTCGACCGCGTCCACGGTCTTCTCCTCGGAGGTGATCGTGTCGTCGTAGATCGGCGAGCCTTGCTTCCTGAGGAAACTGGCCAGGCGCGCGCTTTCTTGCTCGGAAATGTACGGCCCATGGAGCCGGATGAGACGAGAGGACGCGGGCGGCAAGTAGAGCATGTCGCCATTGCCCAGAAGCTGCTGGGCGCCGTTGGCGTCGAGAATCGTCCGCGAGTCCGTCTTGGACGAGACCCTGAACGAGATTCGCGCCGGCAAGTTGGCCTTGATGAGGCCGGTGATGACATCGACTGACGGGCGCTGGGTTGCCAGGATGAGATGGATCCCGACGGCGCGGGCCATCTGCGCGAGTCGGGCGATCGACTCCTCGACCTCGTGGCTGGCCACCATCATCAGGTCGGCCAGTTCGTCGATGATGACGACGATGTAGGGGAGCGGCTTCGCGATCTCCTCGGGATCGGCGTCCGATGCCGCGGACCGGCCGCCGGCCTGCTCCTCGGCCGCCTGCCGAGCGTTTCGGTTGTACTGGTCGATGTTCCGGACGCCGTGCGCCGCTAGGTGCTTGTAGCGCTCCTCCATTTCGCGGACGGCCCAGCGTAGGGCGTTCGAGGCCAGCTTCGGATCGACGACGACCGGCGTCAGGAGATGGGGGATGTCCTCGTACATGCCCAACTCGAGCCGCTTCGGGTCGATCATGATCATCCGGACATCGTCAGGAGTGGCCCGGTAGAGAATGCTGGTGATCATGGAGTTGATCGCCACGGACTTGCCGGCCCCGGTCGAACCCGCGACGAGCAGATGGGGCATCGAGGACAGATCGGTGATGAACGGCTCACCATGAATCGTCTTGCCCAAGGTCAAGCTGAGCTTCGACGTGGAGCGGCGGTAGACCTCGGATTCGAGCAGTTCACGCAGCGAGATGACCTCGCGCGCCTGATTCGGAATCTGGATGCCGACCGTGGACTTGCCGGGGATCCGGTCGATGAGCACCGATTCGGCCTGCATGGCCAGGCATAGGTCCTCGGCCAGGCTGGTGATCTTGCTGTACTTCACGCCGGCGTCAGGCTTGAATTCGTAGGTCGTCACGACGGGGCCGGGGTGGATCTGCACGACATCGCCCGCCACGTTGAACTCGCGGCACTTCTCGCCGAGCAACCGCGCGCCGTCCATCAGTTCCCGTTCGTCGATCTTCTGTTCGGTACGTGGCGCGTCGAGTAAGGCCGCGGGCGGATGCGAGAACTCGCCGCTGCGCCGCTCGGCCGGGGCCTTCGAGACCGGCTCAGTCAGCGGGAGGGGCGCCGCGGCCCAGTCCGGCGGGTCGTGGCGGATGCTGGGCGTGGGCGTCTTGCGAGAGGCCTTCTTCGGCGGTGGGGCGGCGCGTTCCGGCTTGACCGGCGCGCGTGCCAGCGCCTTCGCCAGCGCGTCGGCCTTGGCCTCTGTTTCGGTTGGCGCCTTGTCGCTGTGCTTCTTGAGGATCTGCTGTCGCTGGCGGGCGCGCTGGCGCTCGGCGCGCCGGTCGCGCAAGACGACGGCCATGGCGGTCGCCGACCGCGCGAGCAGCGCGCAGGTCGCCGCGAAGACCCGGCCGAAGGAGAACTGCGTCGTCAAGATGATCGCGAGGAAGAGGGCGGTCAGGATGAAGATGATCGAACCGGTGCGGTTGAGGTACTCCGCGAGACCGCCCGCGAGCCAGGCACCGGCGGTGCCCCCGGCTTGCATCGTGGTGCCCGACAGCGAAACCGTGCCGAACGCCAGCGTCAGGAACGACGCGAGGCAGGCCACCAGCAGCAGCGCCCCAACGACCTTCGTGTAGGCGGCGTCGACCCGGCGGCACCAGAACGCGTGCCAGCCGATCGTGGCGACGACGGCAGGAATGACGTAGGCGGCATAACCCAGCAACTGGTAGGACAGTTCAGCGAGGAAGGCGCCAACCCGTCCGGCGAAGTTGCTCGGCGCGTCGGGGCCGCCCGCGCTGAAGAACCAGACCGGGTCGGACGAGTCGTACGTCGTGAGGGCAATGAGCCAGATGAGCGCCGTCGCGAAGAACGCCACCCCCAGGAACTCGCTCGTACGCCGGGAAAGCCACGATCCAAGCATCAGATCTCCATGACGACGGGAACGACCATCGGGCGGCGTCCAGTCCGCTTCCTGAAGAAGCGCTGCAGTTCGGTGCGGATCCGCTCTCCGATGAGCGCCTGATCCGTTCGTTCCTCGACCGAGGCGCCGGCGACCGCCGCGCGCACTACCTCGGGTGCCTCGGCCAGCACGTCGCCGGTCAGCGCGCCGAGCACGAGGCCGCGAGTGATGATGTCGGGCACCCCGGCGAGGGCACCGTCCTGCCGGCTGATCGCCACCACGGGAATCGCAAGCCCGTCGGTGGACAGATGGCGCCGGTCGCGCAAGACCTCGTCCCCGACCTCTCCGGTGCGTGTCCCATCGATCAGGATCCGCCCGGCCCGTACATGGCCCGCCAATCGGCCCTCCTGGCCGTCGAATCGCAATAAATCGCCGTTTTTGGCCGTCAGCACAGTGGTTTCGCCGCTCCCCAGCGCCGCCGCGACCCGTCCGTGGTGCGCCAATTGGCGGTACTCCCCATGTATCGGCACGAAGTAGCGAGGTCTGACCAGAGCCAGCAGGAGCTTCAACTCCTCCTGGCTGGCGTGTCCTGAGACATGCACGTGTCGAGTCTCCTCCGAGACAATGGCGGCGCCCCGCCGGGCGATCTGGTTCATGACCCGTCCAATGGCCCGTTCGTTGCCGGGGATGGCGCGGGCCGAAAAGACCACCACGTCGTCGGGCTGCAGGCTGACATGGCGGTGGTCGTCGAGGGCGATCCGAGACAGCGCGGCCATCGGTTCACCCTGCGACCCGGTGACGATGCAGAGGGCGCGCTGAGGGGGCAGCGCCATGACGTCCGATTCGTGTACCGCGGTGTCGGGTGGGACCCGGAGATAGCCGAGGCGCTCGGCAATCTCGACGTTCTCGATGACCCCTCGCCCGACGAACGCCACCTGACGGCCGGCCTGCTGGGCCAGATCGACCAACAGTTGAATCCGGTGAAGACTGGAGGCGAACACGGCGACGACGACCTTGCCCTTCGCGTCGGCCAGGATCGCCTCGAAGGCCTCGCGGACGTCGAGCTCCGATCCCGTGACGCCCGGACGATCGGCGTTGGTGCTGTCGCCGAACATGGCCAGGACGCCGGACTGGCCCAGTTCGGCGAACCGATGGAGGTCGATGGTCTTGCCATCGACGGGGCTGTGGTCGATCTTGAAGTCGCCAGAGTGGACGATGACTCCGGCCGGTGTGTCGATGGCCAGCGCCAGACAGTCGGGCATGCTGTGCGTGACCCGAAGCCCCTGTACGGTCAGGGGTCCTACCGGGATGGCGTCGCCGGGTTCGAGCGGCACGAGGCGGTCCGTCGGGTCGAAGCCGTGGGCGAGTAGCTTGCGCTCCACCAGAGCGAGCGTCAGTCGAGTGCCGTAGATCGGACCGCCGAGCAACGGCCAGATGTCGGGCACCGCGCCGATGTGGTCTTCGTGACCGTGGGTCAGGAAGAGGGCGGCCAGCGGAGTTGGGCGTTCCTCGAGATACGACAGATCGGGAATGATGAGATCGACGCCCGGCATGCCCGGCTCCGGAAACATCACCCCGGCGTCGATGAGGACCGTGGTCTCCCCACACGACAGCGCCAGCATGTTCATGCCGAATTCGCCGACCCCGCCGAGCGGAGTGATATCGACGACGCCCGTCCCGCTTGGGGTACCGACTGGCTGCTGCATCCTGATCGTATCCACGCCGGTCGCGGCCGGCCGCCACGGCGATGGCCGACTGCGGTCGTACGTCCACTGATGCGGGAGCAGCGACACACCTCCCGCGAGATCGGTGTCCTGTGAAATTCAGCCTGCTGGGTGAGGCCTGAGGCGGGTTGTCCGGTGCCCAACTATAGCACAGCACGCTCAGGGACGGCCTCGAGCGCGGTGGCAAGTCGCGCCAACTCAGCAAGTTGGAGCGTCTCCGGTCGGCGCCGCCCATCAAGGTTCGCGTGCGCGAGCCACGCCGCCGCCTCGACGCGGAACTGCTCGGCGAACGGCACCAGCGCATTGGCGAGCATTTTTCTCCGATGCTGAAACAGCCGGCGGACGAGGGCCTCGAAGAGCGCGTAGTCGGGAATCTCCACCGGACTCGGGCGGAACGTCAGTCCGACGACCGCGGAACGGACTCTGGGCATCGGCCGGAAGGCCCCTGGCGGCAGGCTCAGCAGCCGGGTCGTGTCAGCCTGAACCGCCGCCATGATGGCGAGCGGGCCGTAGCCCCGTGTACCCGGCTGGGCGACGAGCCGATCGGCGACTTCGCGCTGCAACATCACGGTCGCGTCGTGGAACGGGCTGCCCGCCCGCTGTGCGGCGAGGATGTGGATGAGCACCGGGGAGGAGATGTTAAAGGGCAGGTTGCCTGCCAGCCGGAGCCGCCCGTCGGGCTGGTCGTACTGCGCGCGGCGCCCGAGGTCGTGCAGGTTCGCCTTCAGGACGTCGCCGACGATGATGGTCGTCCGACTCAGTCCGCGTCGCGACAGTCCGGCCGCAAGGTCGCGGTCGATCTCAATCGCCACGACCTGAGCCGCGTGCGAGGCAAGGGCGGCGGTGAGCGCCCCTCGCCCGGGCCCCACTTCGACGAAGCAGTCCGACGGCGCCGGAGCGATGGCCGCGACGAGCTTCTCGGCCCAGGCGGGTTCGAGAAAGTGCTGGCCAAACCGCTTGCGCGGCCCCGGCGTGGCACCGGGTCGACGTGCGGGGAGTTTCGGCATGCTCACGCGCGATCACCGCCTGGTGCGTCGTCTGGCAGGTGGCCCGCTCGGAGGGAAGAACGCACACTCCTGCTGGACGTTGCATCGGTCGCACAAGGGCTTGGGCTTGCAGATTCGGCGACCGTGCAGGATCAGCGTATCCGACGCGCGCGTCCAGCCACGTCTGGGCAGGGCGGCGCAGAGTTGCTCCTCCACGCGCTCCGGGTCGTCACCCCGGGCGATCCCAAGGCGATTGGCGACGCGGAGCACGTGGCGGTCGACGGGCATCGCCGGCACGCCCATCGCATGGCCAAGAACGACGTTCGCCGTCTTTCGGCCGACACCTGGCAACGCGATCAGCGCCTCCCGACTTCGCGGCACCGCACCGGCGTGGTCCGCGACCACGCCCGCGGCCATCCCGCGCAGGGAACGCGCCTTGCTTCGGTAGAACCCCGTCGACTTGACGAGCTCCTCGAGTGCGCCCTCGTCGGCGGCCGCAAGGCTGTCGGCGTCTGGATACGCGGTGAACAGGGCCGGCGTCACCGCGTTGACGCGTTCGTCGGTACATTGCGCCGAGAGAATCGTCGCGGCGAGGAGCTGAAAGGCGTTCTCGAAATGCAGCTCGGTGTCAGCCTTGGGATGCTGGCGCCGAAGCTTTGGCAGGATCCGGCGCACCTCGGCGGCCGGATGGGTAGGCCGAACGGTCGGACGGCGGCTGACCATGGCGGTGACCCTGAGGATGTGTGAGGTCGCGGTCGACCGATCCGGGCACGGCGCGCTAGTGCACCGGTCCCTTGCCGGGCCCCGACGTCGTCGCGGCCGGTGCATCGCCAAGGGCGCGCACGTGCTCCTGGAGTGTCGTGATCAGGTTGGGGACGAATTGCATCGGCAGCACGATCTTGGCGCGCACTGGCGCACGGACCACACGGTCGCTCTTGGCGTCCTCGACGTCTTTCTGGGAGAGGGGCATGACCTCGCAGAACGTCAGCGTGACATCGAAGGGCGTGTGGGCGATCGCGCAGAAATTTGCGTACGTACGCGGGGCGTCGGAGTCTTCGTCGGGCACGATCGTGAAATTGATCTGCTGCTTGTCTGCGGCCATCAGGGTTCCTCGGCGGGTGCGGGCCAGGGGCGGGCGGACGGTCAGTACTTGCGCATCACGCCGACGACGACACCCTGAACTCGCAGGTCCGCCGCGTCGATCACGATCGGCTGCATCGTCGGATTCGCAGGCTGCAACCGGACCCGGCCGTTCTCCCGAAAGAGCGTCTTGAGTGTCACATCCGTGCCGCCGAGGAGCGCGATCACCATTTCACCGTTCTCGGCCGTCTTGCGGTCCTCGACGATGACGAAGTCACCGTCGCGAATGTGCTCGTCGATCATCGAATCGCCGCGGACGCGCAGGACATAGGTGTCCTGCTTCCCTGCGAGCGTCTCGGGCACGGCGATCGACTCGGCAGCGGCGACCGCCTCGATCGGAGCGCCGGCCGCCACGTAGCCCATCAGGGGGAGCTCGAGCGAGCGTGCCGTGACCTTCGTGGGGACGAGCTCGACCGATCGGCTGCGATTCCAGGAGCGGCGGATGAAGCCCTTCTCCTGCAGATTGGTCAGGTGCTTGTGGACGGTGGCGAGGGAGGAGAGGCCGAACCGTCGTCCGATCTCCTCGAGGCTCGGCGCGTAGCCGTGCTGCTGGATGAACTCATCGAGATAATCGAGGATCTCGCGCTGTCGCTTGGTCAGAGGTTGCACAGGTCCTCCCGTCGTCTTGGCGGCCGCACGGCCGGTCGCCCCTCGGGCGACCGCCGCATCCGATCCGGCAGTGCTACTGTACGCAAACAAAAGGCGAACATCAACCCTCGTCCTTCAGAGCTGACTGATCCGAGCATCTGCTAGCATCGTCGGCCGTGAGACTACGGGTCAGTCCGAAGCCAGCCGGCGCCTACCCGTTCGACGTCGTCGGGCTCGGCCTGAACAGCGTTGACCTGGTGACGGCGATCGCGGGACCGTTACGCCCCGACGGGAAGCATCCGGCCGACACGATGCTTCGCGTCGCCGGCGGACAAACGGCCACGGCGATGGCGACCTGCGCGAAGCTCGGATGGCGCGCCCGCTACGTCGGCCACTTCGGTGGCGACGAGAACGGTCGCTTCTCGGAGTCGAGTCTGGCCGCCGCCGGCGTTGACGTGTCGACCTGCCGCAGCCTCCCGGGCACCAAGAACCAGTTCGCCATCATTGTCGTCGACCGACACTCCGGGCAACGGACAATCATGTGGCAGCGCGATCCTTCGCTTCGGATGCGCGCGGCGGACGTCGAGGCCGAATCGGTGACGGCCGGTCGGGTGCTCCTCGTCGACTGCGCCGAGACCGAGGCCGCCATCGAGGCGGCGCGGCTCGCGCGCCGGGCAGGGATTCCATCGGTCATCGACGTGGAGCGGGTACGCCCGAAGATCGAAACACTCCTCGGCGAAGTCGATGTGATCATCGCGGCGCAGGCGTTTCCGTCGGCGTTCACGGGCGTCGCGGACCTTGGCCGGGCGATGCACGAGCTGGCCTCCCGATTCGACGCGGCGCTGACCGGCGTCACGCTCGGGGCGGACGGCAGTCTGGCGATCGTTGACGGCCAGGAGATCCGGTCACCCGGTCGTCCGATCGATGTCGTGGACTCGACGGGCGCCGGTGACGCGTTTCGCGGGGGATTCATCGCGGGCTGGCTCGCGTCGGGGAAACAGGCAGAGGCTGGCGACCTCCTGGCGTACGCGAATGCGGTTGGCGCGCTGAACTGTCGCGGGCTGGGCGCGCGTGGCGGGTTGCCGACGGCACGTGAAGTCGACGCCCTGTTGGGCGGCGCGCCGCAGCGTCCGTAGGACGCATGCTACACTCGATTGCCGAGGCCGTCAGCGCAGGAATGCGCCGTTCATGTTCTTCCATTCACGTAGGGCGAGCGGATTCGTCGCGTTGCTGTTCGCGATCGCGTCCGCCGGGTTCGTGCAGTCCGGCGAGACGCAGGAGGCACTCGTGACCTCGATGGCCGCCAAGCTCGCCGACATCGTCGTGCACGGATCGGCGCCCGAGGAGCGACAAGCTGCACGGGAGACCCGGGCGAGTGAGGCCGAACTGCGCGCGTTTCTACTGGCCGGGGTGACGCTGCCCGACGGCGTCACCGATCCCAACCTCACGTTGGTCGGCGAAGGCACCGCGGTCGCCGAGGCGATCGTGGATCTCGACCGCGTCCGGTCGCGCCGGTCCGGCAGCTGGACCGACCCACTCAGTTATCTGTCTGGCCGCCTCCCGGTGCGGGCGAGCGGTGTGCTGCATGCCGAGAACGGCGTCGCGCGGGTCGAGATCGAGCGTGTCGAAGTGGGCGGCATCGGTGTGCCCCATCTGCTCTTGCGGGAGCTCGTCGCCGCGTACACACGTACCGACGATCAACCGGCGGGCCTGGACCTCGACGATGAGTACCAGCTGCCGTACCGGGTCCAGGAGATTCGCATTCTCGCGGGTGAAGTCGTCGTCGTGCAGTAGCCCCCGAAGCGGCGGCGGGCGGGCGACGGACTCGACGGACCATCCGAGGCCGATGACTCCCGAGACCTACTTCGAAACACCACTCCAGTATTTGAAGGGCGTCGGTCCTCGGCGTGCCGACGAGTTCACGCGCGCGGGCCTTTCCACCATCGACGATCTCCTGCATCGCTTCCCGTTGCGATACGAGGATCGGAGCCGGCTGGACTCGGTGGCGTCGCTCGAGCCGGGCGCCACCGCATCGGTCATGGGCGAGGTGCTGCAGGGGGGCGTGCGCGCGACACGCCGCCGGGGCTTTACCATCTTTGAGTTGGCGCTGGCGGATGCGAGCGGCGTCGTGAGAGCGGTCTTCATGAACCAGCCGTTCCTCCGGGACGTCCTGACGCCGGGCGCACACGCCGTGTTGTTCGGCCCGGTGGAATCCCGGCGAGGCGGCGGTCTTCAGTTCACGAACCCCCAGTTCGAACTGCTGGATGCCGACGGGGGAGACTCGGCCGACGATGACTCCCGAATCCACACCGGGCGGATCGTGCCGGTGTACGAGCGCATCGGTGGCGTGTCACCCAAGATGCTGCGACGGATCGTTCACGGCGCGTTGCAGCAACTCCCGGCGGCGTTCGCTGACCCGCTACCCGCCGATCTACGCAGCGAGATGGACCTGCCCGCCCTACGCGAGGCGCTGGGCGACGTGCACTTCCCAGCGGCCGACACCCCGGTCGAATCGCTGAACGCGTTTCGTGCTCCGGCACAGGTCCGGATGATCTTCGAAGAGTTCTTCATCTTTCAGTTCGGCCTCCGGCTCCGGCGTCAGAGCCTGGACGCGGAGCACAAAGCGCGCGTGCCCAAGGTCGACGACCGGATCCGGCAGTCGGCGCTGCGCGTGTTGCCCTTCAAACTCACCGCGGGACAGAAGCAGGCGCTGCAGGAGATCGTGGCCGACATGTGCCGTCCGCAGCCGATGAACCGGCTGCTGCAGGGCGACGTCGGCGCGGGAAAGACGATCGTGGCGCTACTGGCCGCGCTGGTCGCGATGGAGAACGGCCTGCAGGTCGCCCTGATGGCACCGACAGAGATTCTCGCAGAACAGCACCTTCGCAACCTCTCACAGCTGCTGTCGACGTCCCGGTTCAAGACCGTCGCGCTCTCGGGAGGTATGCCGGCGGCGGCGCGCCGCGAGACGCTGAACGCGCTGAAGACGGGGACTGCGCAGTTCGTCGTCGGCACCCACGCGCTGGTCCAGAACCCGGTCGAATTCAACGCGCTCGGGCTGGCCATCGTCGACGAGCAGCACCGGTTCGGGGTCTGGCAGCGGGCGTTGCTGCGAGACAAGGGGCTCTGCCCCGACGTGCTCGTGATGACGGCGACGCCAATTCCGCGGACCCTGGCTCTGACCAGCTACGGCGACCTGGATGTCTCGACCATTCGCGAGCTCCCGCCCGGCCGGAGTCCGGTGCGCACGGTCGCAAAGCCGGAAGGCCGTCGGGCCGAGGTGTACCGGCTCATCGAGCGCGAACTGGGCGCGGGTCGACAAGCCTACATCGTGTATCCCCTTGTCGAGGAGTCAGAGAAGCTGGACCTGAGGGCCGCCACCGAAATGGCTGCGCACCTCGAGCAGGAGGTCTTCCCGGACCGTCGAGTCGCCTTGATTCACGGCCGATTGAAGGAGGACGCGAAGGACGCCGTGATGGCCGCCTTCGCGCGCGGGGAGTATGACCTGTTGGTGTCGACGACCGTCATCGAGGTCGGCGTGGACGTACCGAACGCCACCGTGATGGTCGTCGAGCACGCCGAGCGGTTCGGCCTGGCCCAACTCCACCAGTTGCGCGGGCGCGTCGGCCGCGGCTCGCAGCAGTCCCACTGCGTGCTGCTGTACGACCGGGCAGTGAGCCGGGCCGGCAAGGCACGCTTGAAGGCCGTGACTGAGAGCACGGATGGGTTCGTCCTGGCCGAGAAGGACCTCGAACTGCGAGGGCCAGGCGACTTCTTCGGCACTCGCCAGTCGGGCATCCCGACCCTTCGCGTGGGTGACCTGCTCCGCGATCAGTCGATCATGGAACAGGCTCGGACGGAAGCCGAGCGATGGCTGGCGTCGGGACCGGCGGCCGCTGCCCTGGTCGAACTGGTGGAATCGACCTGGGCTCAGCGCTTCAAGCTCGTGGGGGTCGGATGATCTCGGCGCGCCAGGGAGACACCGGGAGCGAACGACCATGCGGGTGATCGCCGGTGCGCTCAAGGGACGCCGGCTCACGACGCCGACCTGGGAAGGGCTGCGGCCGACGTCCGAGCGACTTCGTGAAACGTTGTTCGACATCCTGGGTGACCGTGTGGTGGACGCCGAGTTCATCGACCTCTTCGCCGGCACCGGCGCGGTCGGCATCGAGGCGCTGAGCCGCGGCGCCGCGCACGTGACGTTCGTGGAATCGGACGGCCGAGCCGTTCGGCTGATCGCCGAGAACCTCCGCCGGTGCGGCCGGGAGGCCGGGTATACTATCCTGCGTGGCCCGCTGCGCCGCGCGTGGCGGCGGATGGGAGACCTCGCGGCCAACCTCATCTTTCTCGATCCGCCATACGAGTTCGAGGAACTCGACGACGTGGTGACCGATGCAGCGGGACATCTGGCGGCCGAGGGGCTGCTGGTCGTCGAGCACGCGACTCGGCGCGCCCTCCCCGACACGGTCGACGCCCTGCGGCGAGTTCGCCACGTGTCGGCGGGGGACAGCACGCTCAGCTTCTACGCGACGGTCGCGAATGGGGCGCTGGGCGACGCAGCGGAAGGGGAACGGTAGCAGCCATGACCAGTGCGAGCGCCGGCAAGCGGATCGCCGTCTATCCGGGGTCGTTCGATCCGCTGACCAACGGCCACGTCGACATCATTCTGCGGGGCTCTCGGCTGTTCGACCGGATCATCGTCGCGCTGCTCGTGAATGCCGACAAGGCGCCGCTGTTCACGGTGGCCGAGCGGGTGGAGATTGCTCGGGAGGTGTTCGCGGACCATCCGAACGTCGAAGTCGACACATTCGAAGGGTTGCTGGTCGACTACGTACGGCGGCGTGAGGCGAACGTCATCGTGCGGGGGCTTCGCGCCATCTCGGACTTCGAGTTCGAGCTGCAGATGGCGCTGATGAATCGTCACCTGAATCCCGAGGTCGAGACGGTCTTCATGATGCCCGCTGAGCAGTACACCTACCTGAGCTCTCGGCTGGTGAAGGAGGTCTTCGCGCTCGGAGGCACCATCAACGGGTTGGTGCCCGACACGGTCGAGGCGCACCTGCGACGGAAGCATGAGACGAAGGCGGGCGTCCGGATCTGACGCGGCCACAGAAGGGCAGGGCACGCATCGTGAAATTAGCGGATCGAACATCGCGGGTGGCGTCGTCGCCGACGCTGAGGGTCGGGTTGGAAGCGGCGCGCCTGAGGCGAACCGGAGCGGACGTGGTGGATTTCGGGGCGGGCGAGCCAGACTTCGCGACACCCGAGCACGCAAAGGCGGCGGCGCGCGAGGCGATCGACGCGAACTTCACGAAGTACACGCCCAACGCCGGCGTCGAGGAATTGAGGACCGCGCTGGCGGCGCGCTATCGCGCGGACTACGGCGTCGAGTACGAGCCGCAGCAGGTCATCGTGTCCGCGGGTGGCAAGCAGGCGCTGTACAACACGGCGATGGCGTTGTTCGGTCCGGGTGACGAGGTCGTGACCCACGCGCCTGGCTGGCCGACGATCGTCGAGCAGATCAAACTCGCGGATGCCACGCCGGTAACGGTCAGGACGCACGCGGAAGACGGATTCCGCATCGATCCGGCGGCGGTCATTTCAGCGCTGACCCCTCGGACACGGGGCATCATCATCAACTCGCCGGGGAATCCCACGGGCGCCGTGATCGCCGAGTCCGATCTGGCGATCATCGCAGACGAGGCCGCCTCGCGTGGACTCTGGGTCATCCTCGATCTCTGCTACGAGCGTCTGATCTACGAGGACGTGCCGCACAACCTGCCGCGCGTGCTGCAGGAGCGGATGCCGGACCGCACCGTCCTGACGGGTTCGATGTCGAAGGCGTATGCGATGACCGGGTGGCGATGTGGTTGGGTCATGGGACCAACGTCCGTCATCTCGGCCTGCGGCGCGATTCAGAGTCACGCCACGTCCAACGTCTGCTCGATCACGCAGCGCGCGGCGATCGGCGCGCTCAACGGCCCGCAGGGCTGCGTCGGAGAGATGCTCGACGAGTATCGCTCGCGCCGGGACCAGGTGTCCGAGTGGCTGCAGGCGGACCCACGCATCCGCCTGGTCACACCCGCCGGCGCCTTCTACCTCTTCCCGGACATCTCGGACCTGCTCTCGGTCGACGGCATCGTGACATCCGCGGAACTGGCGCAGGCATTGCTCACGGAGGCCCATGTCGCGGTCACGCCCGGCGAGGCGTTCGACGCGCCCGGCTTCTTGCGGATCTCGTACGCCACCTCGATGGAGCGACTGCGCGAGGGCACCAACCGGATTCTCGAATTCATCCGGACGAGCGACCGGATCCCTCAACTCGACGCGCAGTCCGTTTCTTGACGACGGCCGGCGTTCCGTCGGCTGGCACGATCGTACGAACCGCATGCTGGAGCCAGACTTCATCGAGGCCGTTCGGACGGCGGTCGGACCCGACGGGTGCACGCAAGCGGCGGACGCCCTCGAGGAGTACGGGACCGATGCGTCGAAACAGCACGGTCCGGCCGAGCTGGTCGTGCGGCCCTCGACGACGGACGAGGTCGCCGCGATCGCGCGGCTCTGTCACCAGCATCGTGTTCCCCTGACAGTGCGTGGCGGCGGCACCGGCTATACCGGCGGGGCGGTGCCCGCGCTGGGCGGTGTCGTGCTGACGATGGAGCGGTTCACGCGGATTCTCGAGATCGACGAGGTGAATCTGCTGGCGGTCGTCGAGCCGAATGTCGTGACCGGCGACCTGCAGCGCGCGGTCGAAGCGATCGGGTTGTTCTATCCGCCCGATCCTGCGAGCCTCGACCGGTGCGCGCTCGGAGGCAATATCGCCGAGTGCGCGGGTGGCCCGCGGGCATTCAAGTACGGCACGACGAAGCGATACGTGCTCGGGTTGGAGGCCGTGCTGCCGACGGGTGAGGTGGTGCGCACGGGCGGCAAGACGGTGAAGAACGTCGTCGGCTACGACCTGACCCAGACGCTGGTCGGCTCCGAGGGCACCCTGGCGATCATCACGAAGGCGATTCTCCGCCTCATCCCGCTGCCTCCGCATCGCGAGACGATTCAGGCGACGTTCGCCGAGGTCGACGGCGCCGTGCGCGCCGTCATCGAACTGGTCAAGGCGCGCGTCGTGCCGGCCGCGTTGGAGTTGGTCGACGGGGCGTCGCTCGAAGCGGTGGCGCGCTATCTGGACGACCGGACGCTCGCGCCGGAAGGCACCGGAGCGCTGCTGCTCCTGGAAGTCGACGGGTTGTCGGAAACCGTCCGTGAAGAGGCGGTCCGCGTCGAGGCGTCCTGCCGGCAGGCTGGCGCGACGACGGTGCGACATGCCACCGACGCGGCGGCGCGCGACGAGCTCTGGCGCGTGCGGCGCGAGCTGTCGCCGTCACTCAAGACGATCGCGGGCCTGAAGCTGAATCATGACGTCGTGGTACCCAAAGCCCGAGTGCCCGACCTCTTCGCGTGTGTGGCGCGACTACGCGAGGAGTTGGCGTTGACGATCGCGTGCTTCGGGCATGTGGGTGACGGCAATATTCACGTGAATATCATGGTCGACCCAAACGACAGCGCCGCCGTCGACCGCGCGCGCGACGGTGAACAGCGTTTGTTCGAAGAAGTCGTCCGCCTCGAGGGGGCGATCAGCGGCGAGCATGGTATCGGCCTGGAGAAGCGCTCGTTCATGCACCTCGCCCTGTCGGCGGAGGAACTGGCGCTGATGCGACGACTGAAGACCGCGTTCGACCCGCACGGCATCTTGAATCCCGGCAAGATGTTCCCGGATGCGGAGCCGGCCACCACGTCAGACTGACGTCAGCGGAATCCACCCGTCGGAGGCCGGTCGGTACGGAGCCGACGTCGTCTGTCCGGAGTCGTGCTCTGACCACCTGCCCGGAATCGCGCGATCGCACCTCGGGCACCGGCCGGTGGCGGTCACACGGTATTCGCGAATCGAGAAGCCGGTGCGCGCGACGAGTGTCGTGGCGCACCCGGGACAGCGCGTGTCTTCGAGGGCGCCCACCTCTCCTGGGCGGTTCCCGGCATAGACGAAGTTGAGCCCGTTTCGCGCGCCGATCTGCGCCGCGCGCTCCAGCCCAGCCGGGCGCGTGTCGTCAGCCGTCGTCATCTTGTAGTCCCTGCGAAACGCCGTCACATGCCACGGGATGTCGGGTGAGACGTCGGCGAGGAAACTCGTCAATGCGTCGACCTCGGCGTCGGCGTCGTTGAACCCCGGAATGAGCAGCGTCACGACTTCGAGCCAGATGCCTATCGCGACCAGGGTCCGGATCGATTCAAGGACCGGAGCGAGGCGGCCACCCAGGCGCCGATACTGGCGGTCGTCGAAGCTCTTGAGGTCGACCTTGTACAGATCGAGACGTGGGCGCAGGTACTCGAGCACCTCCGGCGTAGCGTTGCCGTTCGACACGAACGCCGTGCGCAGGCCCTCCGCGCGCGCCGCCTCGAAGATTGCCGCGCCCCATTCAGCGGTGATCAACGGTTCGTTGTAGGTACTGACAACGACTTGCGCACCGAGAGCGGCCGCATCCCGGACGATCTGTTCCGGCGTGGCGGCGGTGGGCGTCGTGATCGCCGCGGGATCGCGCAGCGCTTGTGACGTGACCCAGTTCTGGCAGTACGCGCAGTGTAGATCGCAGCCGAGCATGCCAAAGCTGTAGGCCAGCGCCCCCGGATACGCATGGAAGAACGGCTTCTTCTCGATCGGATCGCACTGGACGCCGCCCACATACCCCCACGGCGCGTACAGCCGGCCCCCGCGATTGAAACGCACCTTGCAGACCCCGATGGCGCCGTCGGGTAGCGGGCAGCGATGCCCGCAGGCGAGGCAGACGATTCGACCGTCGGCGAGACGCTCGTGCAGGTCGCTCTCGCGAGCATGGCTCGCCAGCAGGTCCGCAAGCGCGTTCATCTAGTCATTGTAGCGGAGCGGCGTCAGCGGTTCGTGACGATGAGGATGCGTTGCCGGACACCGTCGGGATCGGGGCGAAGCAGGTCGCCGATCCGCAGGGCGGCAGTATCGACGTAGTCGATTCGATCGAGGCGGCGCAAGGGCTTGGCGATGCGAGACTCGAGCGGCGCAAGGTCACCTTGCCGAATGAGGGCGATGACGGGGGCCGCACTCCCGAGGAAGTCGACGGTCTGGTCGGCCGTCACGAGATCGAGGCGTGGCAGACCAGAGTAGAAGATCTGGTTTCTTCCGAAGGCGTGGTACGTCCCGAGGGTGTGGCCCTCGCGCCATGCCGCACGGAGGGTGGCGGCGGCGCGTTCGACCGGCGAGGGTCGCGGCGGCGAGAAGACCTGAAAGTGTAGCGCCAGCAGCGTGGCGGCACCGCCGAGAACGACCGCGAGCGGTGCGGTGTCGAGACGGCCCATGACGACGGCGGCGCACAGCGCGATCGCCGCTCCGAGACACGCGGTGGCGGGTAGGAGCGGCTGGGGCATCCCCGCCGCCGCGAGGACAGGCGCGCCACGGAACATCAGCCACGCCAGTGCGAGCCAGTATGCAACGACGCCGGCCGCGGACACCCGGAGACGCCAGGCGCACCCTGGTTCGGCTCGCGCGGCGAGGTGCTCACGGATGCTACGGGCCAGAAGGATGGCCACGGGAGGTAGGAGCGGCAGAATGTATCGCGGCTGCTTACCGATCGACGCGCTGTAGAAGAGCAGTGGGGCCAGCGTCCAGACGATCAATCGCAGGTCGACCAGTTGCGGAGCCGCGCGGGTGCGGATCGCTCGGGCGACACCCGGGACCCAAAGGGCCGCGAACGGCGTCCAGGGCAGCAGCCCCCCGGCCAGGATCGGCAGGTAGAACCAGAACGGCCTCGGATCGTTGAACTCCGGGGTCGCAAACCGCGTGAGGTTCTCACCAACGAAAAACCGGACGAGGTAGGCCGCGCCGTGGACCTGCGCCATCGCGGCGAACCAGGGCGCCGCGACGGCCACAAACACGCCGAGGGCGGCGGCGACGGTGGCCAGCGTCAGGCCTGAAGGCAGGCGCGGGCGCCAAGCCGCTCCAGCCGGGCCACGATGCTCCCAGCACGCCAGCGGCAAGGCCACTAACGCGGGCAGGACGATCCCGATAGGGCCCTTGGTCAAGCAGGCGAGCGCCGAGGCGACCGCGGCAGCCAGGAGCCAGGCTCGACGGTGGCCTGGGGCGTCGACCGGCCGCGTCCCCGCGTCGCGGCCGTCGGACGACAGCGCGCGAATGAGGGCCCACGTGGCGAACGTGATGAACGCGGTGACGGGAAGATCCGGCAGGGCCTGCCAGGCCATCACCGCGCACCCGAAGGTCGTCGCGACGATCGCTCCAGCCAGCGTGCCCGTCGGGCGGTCGTACCATCGACTGGCGACGGCGAAGGTCAGGAGCACCAGGGCCAGGCCGGCCAGCGCCGAGGGGAGTCGGGCGGCGGCCTCAGTGACGCCGCCGACGGCGTAGGCCGTCGCGATGAGCCAGTACATCAGCACCGGCTTCTCGAAGCGAACCACGGCGTTGTAGTGCGGTGTCAGCCAGTCCCCGGACTCGACCATCTGTCGGGCAGATTCCGCGTAGAACGCCTCGTCGGAGTCGGTGACGGCGCTCCGGCCCAGGCCGAGAAACAGCGTCACGACGCAGAGGACGAGCAGCCAGCGAACCGGGGGCGCCACGCGCGGATTGTACCCCAGCCGGGTTTGCGCAACGGCGAGCCGGGTCTATCGGGAACGCCAAGTTGACAGGCCGCAACGGCTTCCGTATACTCAAGTGAAGTTCGGCTCCAATCCGAACCTCGACTGAACGAACTGCGGGGCTCCCGGTCCCGCGCCCACAACCCACATCCCCCATACTTTCGACTAACGGTTTGCGGTTCTATGCCTACACAAAATAAGCGCTCCTCCGCCCGCGCGTCCGAGGATTCGGCATCCGATGCTGGAACGGCCGCCGTGGCGACGCCACGAGCATCCTCCAAGAAACAGGGCAACACGTTGAATATCAGTGAGCTGAAGGAGATGAGTATCCAGAAGCTCACACAGGTCGCGAAGGACCTGACCGTCGCCGGCGCGACCGGCATGCGGAAGCAGGACGTGATCTTTCAGATCCTGAAGGCCCAGACCGAGCAGAGCGGCTTCATCTTCTCCGAAGGCGTCCTGGAAGTGCTCCCGGACGGCTTCGGCTTCCTGCGGGCGCCCGACTATAACTACCTTCCCGGCCCCGACGACATTTACGTGTCGCCGTCACAGATCAGGAAGTTCGACCTGCAGACCGGCGACACGGTCTCCGGCCAGATCCGGCCGCCCAAGGAAGGTGAGCGGTACTTCGCCCTCATCAAGGTCGAGGCCGTCAACTTCGAGGCGCCCGAGCACGCACGGGAGAAGCTGTTCTTCGAGAACTTGACGCCGCTGTATCCGTTGGAGCGGATCAAGCTCGAGACCGGCGCCGACAACCTGTCGGCGCGCGTCATGGATTTGATGACGCCGGTCGGGAAGGGCCAGCGCGGCCTGATCGTCGCGGCGCCACGCACGGGCAAGACAATGCTGCTGCAGAGCATCGCGAAGTCAGTGGCCGAAAATAACCCGGAGGTTTACCTGATCGTGCTGCTGATCGACGAGCGCCCCGAGGAAGTGACCGACATGCAGCGCTCGGTCGACGGTGAGGTGATCTCGTCGACCTTCGACGAGCCGGCGCAGCGGCACGTCCAGGTGGCGGAGATGGTCATCGAGAAGGCGAAGCGGTTGGTCGAGCACAAGAAGGACGTGGTGATCCTGCTCGATTCGGTCACGCGGCTGGCCCGCGCGTACAACACGGTCATTCCGCCGTCAGGCAAGGTGTTGTCCGGCGGTCTCGACTCGAACGCTCTGCAGAAGCCGAAGCGGTTCTTCGGCGCGGCCCGAAACATCGAGGAGGGCGGGTCGCTGACGATCATGGCCACAGCATTGGTGGACACCGGCTCCCGAATGGACGACGTGATTTTCGAAGAGTTCAAGGGCACCGGCAACATGGAGATCCACCTGGATCGGAAGCTCATGGACAAGCGGGTCTTCCCGGCGATCGACATCCAGAAGAGCGGAACCCGCAAGGAAGAGTTGCTTCTCGACAAGGACGACCTGAACCGCGTCTGGGTGCTCCGGAAGGTGCTGACGCCGCTGTCGCCCGTCGAGGCGATGGAACTCCTCCTCGACAAGATGGGCAAGACCAAGTCGAACGCCGACTTCCTATCGGCGATGCAGAAAATGGGCTAGTCCCGGGGCATAGCAGGATGACGACGATCAAGGTTCGTAAGAACGGCCCGTATCGCGTCATCGATGACGGTGACGGCGACGACGTCACCGTCGTCGATTGGAACGGCCGCGAGTATCCGGCACCCGAGCGGCCGATCGCCCTCTGTCGCTGCGGCGCGTCCGCCACGAAACCCTTCTGCGACAAGAGCCACGCGCGCGCCGGATTCACCCCGGACACCGACGACGGCGAAGACAGCCCGGCGGCGGGGTAGTCCCTACGACGTCGCGGGCACGCTGGACGGCTTGTCGAACCGGAGTTCGCCATCAGCCGCGTCCACGACGATGGCCTCGCCCTCGGCGAACTCTCCCTCCAGGATCTTCAGGGCCAACGGATCCAGAACCCGGCGTTGCAGCACCCGCTTGAGCGGGCGGGCACCGTAGGTCGGATCGTAGCCTTCGGCAATCAACAGGTCCTTGCAGCTCGGGGTCAGTGTCAGCTGCAGCTTTCGTCGTGCCAACCGCACCGCGAGCTGTTCGAGCTGAATGTCGATCACCGCCCGCATGTGATCACGGCCGAGCACGTGGAAGAAGATGACTTCGTCGATCCGATTCAGGAGTTCCGGCCGGAAATGCTCCTGCAGGGCGGCCGTCACACGTTCCCGCGTGGCGTCGTCGAGGTCCCCATCCGCACTCGCCGGATGCGCCGCAATGTACTGACTCCCCAGGTTCGAGGTCATGATGACGACCGCGTTCCTGAAGTCGACGTGGCGGCCCTTGCTATCGGTCAACCGCCCGTCGTCGAGCAACTGGAGAAGGATGTTGAGCACGTCGGGATGCGCCTTCTCGATTTCGTCGAGCAGAATGACCGAGTAGGGCCGGCGTCGCGCGGCTTCGGTCAACTGTCCGGCCTCGTCGTACCCCACATACCCGGGCGGCGCGCCGATGAGCCGAGAGACGGAGTGCCTCTCTTGGAACTCGGACATGTCGACGCGAATCATCGCCTGCTCGTCGTCGAACAGGAACTCGGCGAGCGTCCGCGCCAACTCGGTCTTGCCGACACCCGTCGGACCGAGGAAGATGAAGCTACCGAGCGGACGGTTCGGGTCCTGCAGCCCGGCTCGGGCGCGTCGCACAGCGTTGGCGACCGCGGCGATCGCGTCGTCCTGACCGACCACACGGCGCCGCAGACGATCCTCCATCCCGATCAACTTCTGCACCTCGCCCTCGACGAGCCTCGTGACCGGGATCTGCGTCCACCGGCTGACGACGGCGGCAATGTCGTCCTCGTCGACTTCCTCGCGCAGCATTCGCGTCTTGCCCTGCAACTCGGCGAGTCGCTGGGCGGCGGCCTGCACGTCGGCCTCCAGTGCCGGCACCCGGCCGTACTGCAGCTCGGAAGCCTTCGCGTAATCACCCGAGCGCTGCGCGTGTTCGATCTCGTGCTTGGCTTGCTCCAGGCGCTCCTTCAAGCCACGCCCGGCCTGGATCTCGGCTTTTTCCTGTTGCCACTGCGCCTGGAGCGTCTCGCTCTCGGCCCCCAGCGTGGCGAGTTCATCTTCGAGCCTAGCAAGGCGTTCGCGTGAAGCGGGATCATGTTCCTTGCGAAGCGCCTCGCGCTCGATCTCGAGCTGCATGATGCGGCGCTTCGCCTCGTCGAGCTCCGCCGGCATCGAGTCGATCTCCGTTCTGAGCTTCGACGCCGCTTCATCGACCAGATCGATCGCCTTATCCGGGAGAAATCTGTCGGCGATGTAGCGGTGGGAGAGCACCGCCGCGGCCACCAGGCCGGCATCCTTGAGCTTCACCCCATGGTGAATCTCGTAGCGCTCCCGGAGCCCCCGGAGAATGCTAATCGTGTCCTCGACGGTCGGTTCGCCCACCCGGACCGGTTGGAATCGCCGTTCGAGGGCGGCATCCTTCTCGATGTGCTTCCGGTACTCGTCGAGCGTCGTCGCGCCGATGGCATGCAGTTCGCCCCGTGCGAGCATCGGCTTCAGCATGTTGGAGGCATCGACGGCACCCTCCGCCGCGCCGGCGCCAACGACGGTGTGTAACTCGTCGATGAAGAGCACGATCTGGCCGTCCGATTCGGTGATCTCCTTGAGGACCGCCTTCAATCGCTCTTCGAACTCGCCGCGGAACTTGGCGCCGGCGATGAGGGCGCCCATGTCGAGCCCGACGATGCGCTTCTGCTTGAGCCCCTCCGGCACGTCGCCCCTGACGATGCGCTGCGCGAGCCCCTCGACGATGGCCGTCTTGCCGACGCCCGGCTCACCGATGAGCACCGGGTTGTTCTTCGTCCGTCGCGACAGCACCTGAATGATCCGGCGGATCTCCTCGTCGCGGCCGATGACCGGATCGAGCTTGTCGCGCCTGGCGTCGTCTGTGAGGTCCCGCCCGTACCGCTCGAGCGCTTGATACTTGTCTTCCGGATTCTGGTCGACGACACGCTGCGTCCCCCGCACGGCGACCAGCGCCTCGAGAATCCGGTCGGGCGTGACCCCGTGCGCCGCCAGCACCGAGCTGTCGGGCGCCGCGCCACCCTCGGCTGCGACGCCGAGGAGCAGGTGTTCTGTGCTGATGTAGTCGTCCTTGAGCCGGTCAGCTTCGTCCTCGGCATGCCGCATCACCGGATGCATCCGCCGCGAGAGGGCAGGCGGGTCGCCGCCTGTAGCCGTCGGGAGCTGTTCGAGGCGCGCGTCGACAGTGGCGCCCAGGCTCGGGGCGTCGACCTGCATCTTGCCCAGGAGAGCCGGGACCACGCCGTCGGATTGCGCCAGCAGGGCGACCAGCAGATGTTCCGGTTCGAGCTGCGGATGGTGGGCGCGACTGGCCCGACGCTCCGCGTCGAGAAAGGCCTCCTGAGCCTTCTGGGTATAGCGATTGATATTCATCATGTCGTGCACCACCTCGAGAGTGTCCGGCCGGCGCGCTCAGGCACTCGACCCGGCACGCCGCTTCTTGCGCCCTGACTCGCTGGGCCGTTCGAGCTCGGCCAACGCGTCATAGTGCTTCCGTTGTTCGTCGCTGAGCCGGCGCGGAACCTCGATACTCACCGTCGCGTAGAGCGCCCCGCGCTCGCCGCGTGACCGCACGCCGGGCATCCCCTGGCCCTTCAGCCGAAAGACCTGTCCCGGCTGCGTCGCAGGAGGGATCTTGAGGGTGAGCGTCGGCCCGTCGAGCGTCGGCACCTCGACGGTCCCGCCAAGCACCGCCGTGGTCAACGCCACGTCCACAGGCGTGTGGAGGTCGCGCCCCTCTCGCCGGAAGGTCGAGTGCTCGGAGACCCGCAAACGGAGAAAGACATCGCCCGCGGCGGCGCCGCCGACGCCCGCCTCGCCCTCGCCGGCAATCCGAACCCGCGATCCATCGCTCACGCCAGGTGGAATCTTGACATCCACGGTTCGGGCCTGCCCGCGGGTCGCGATGGAAAAGCGGCGTTGGACGCCGTGCAAGGCTTCCTCGAGCGTGAGCTCGATCGGTTGCTCGACGTCGCGCCCCTTGTTCCTGGGCGCACGGCGCCTCGGCGCCTCGGGCGCGCCGCCGAAGAACGTGTGAAAGAAATCGGAGAACGGGTCGCCGGCCTGGCCGGCCCGCGCCTCGGCGCCGCCCATGTTCACCGTCCATCGCCCATCCCCGAAGGGCCACCCGCTGCCGGATGGGTTCGCACCGCCGGCCGGCCTGCCGGGGGCCTGCTCGTACATGCGCCAGTTCGCGCCCAGTTCGTCGTACTTTCGCCGCGTCTCCGCGTTGCCGAGAACCTCATAGGCTTCGGTGATGTCCTTGAACCTGGACTCGGACGTCGCGTCACCCGGATTGACATCAGGATGGTGCTTGCGCGCAAGCTTCCGGTACGCCTGCTTAATCTCCTTCGCGCTGGCGGACTTGGCGATCCCGAGCGTCTGGTAGTAGTCCTTGAAATCCATCTGTCGACGCCCTAGAGCCCGAGCAGTCCGCACAAGTGTTCGACTTCATGGGTCAGCCGACGCCGGCGGTCCGGCCGCGCGAGGCCGCCCGCGTCGGTCAGTTCCCGCATCCGCTGGGCGACATCGGCGATCGAGAGCAATTGCTGCACGCCCGCCAGGTTGATCCCGCACTCGTCGACCAGGTGCTTGATGACGCGAAGCCGCGCCAGTTCGTCTTCCGAGTAGACACGCATGCTGCCGAGCGTGCGGGGCGGCCGGACGAGACCGAGACGCTCGTATTTCCGCAAGGTCTGCGGATGCATTCCGAGCCGACGCGCCGCCACGCTGATGAAGATCACCTCGTCCACGGCCACCTCAGGGTAAGGGAAACACGAAGTTAAGTCGATCCAAGTATAGGCATTGATACGCCGCGTGTCAACTCTGAGCGCCAGCCTCGGGCTCGCACCGCGCCGGCTGGTATAGACTCGTTCGGCGTTCAGCGCTGCACGGAGGTGGAAGTGTCGAGTCGAGAGACGTTCTCATCCCGGTGGGGGCTCATCCTGGCGGGCCTGGGTATGGCCGTCGGGACCGGGAATCTCTGGCGGTTTCCGCGAATTGCGGCCCAGAACGGCGGCGCGGCCTTCCTCATTCCTTGGTTCATCTTCCTCTTCGTCTGGTCGCTGCCGCTGATCATCGCCGAGTTCGGTATCGGTCGTGGCGCCCGCCGCGGTGTGGTCGGCGCGTTCAGCTCGCTGATCGGAGGGCGGTTCGCCTGGATGGGCGGATTCATCGCTGTCACGACGGTGATGATCCTGTTCTACTACTCGGTCGTCACTGGTTGGGCGCTGAAGTACTTCCTCCTGAGCGCCACTGGCGGCCTCGCGGGCCAGGCCCCGGAAGCGTACTGGGACGCCTACAGCACCTCGATCTGGCAGCCGATCGGGTTCCACCTGGCCGCCGTCGGGATCGGGGCCGCGATCATCCTGCGCGGTGTCGTGTCGGGAATCGAACGCGCGAACCGCGTCCTGATCCCGGTCCTCTTCGCCCTGCTCATCGTGGCGGTCGCGCGTTCAGTGACGCTGCCTGGCGCCCATCGAGGCTTGGAGTTCCTGTTCAATCCAGACCTCTCGACGCTAACGAGCTATCGAACATGGCTCGAAGCCCTGACGCAGTCGGCGTGGTCGACCGGCGCCGGGTGGGGGATGATCCTGACCTACGCCACCTACATGCGGAAGAACGATGACGTGGTGCTCAACGCCACGACCATCGGCTTCGGTGACAACTCCGCGTCGCTCCTGGCGGGCATGGCGGTCGTCCCGACGGCGTTCGCGATCCTGTCGACCGAAGAGGCGATGACGGTGATGGCGTCGAGCAACTACGGCTTGACGTTCATCTGGATCCCGCAGCTGTTCGAGCGGGTGCCGGGGGGTGCGATCTTCCTGCCACTGTTCTTCCTCGCCCTGTTCTCGGCGGCCCTGTCATCCCTTATCGCCATGATCGAGCTCGCCACGCGCATTCTCATCGACGGAGGGATGGTCCGGCGGCGGGCGGTGCGTTTGGTCGCCGGGGCGGTCGCGGTGTGCGGCATTCCCTCGGCCGTGAACGTCAGCATCCTCGAGAACCAGGACTGGGTCTGGGGCATCGCCCTGATGATCAGCGGGCTGTTCATTTCGATTGCGGCGACGCAGTACGGGCAGGAGCGATTCCGCACCGAGCTTGTGAACGTACCGGGGAACGACTTCAACCTTGGCCGCCTGTACAGCTGGGTCCTCAAGTATCTCGTCCCGGCGGAGTTCGTGGCGATGTTCGCCTGGTGGATGTATCAGGCGGCGACCGTCTACGATCCCGACGGGTGGTGGAATCCGACGCACACTTTTTCGGTCGGCACCTGCCTCGTGCAGTGGGGCCTGGCGTTCGTGCTATTGATCAGTTTCAACAAACGGATGGCACGGGCCAGCGTCGCCGGCTCGGCGGAGGCCGCATGAGCGGTCGAACGTGGCTGATGATGGCGATCATGCTCGGCCTCAACTGGGGCGGGTTCATCGCCCTGCTCCTCTTCGGCATCCGACGCGAGGCGCAGAAACGCCGGTCCGCTGCCGTGGAGCAGGATTCCTTCACGGACTGAATCGGTCGTTGCGCCACGGCTCGGCCGTGTCCGAGTAGCCCCGGGTCTCCCAGAAGCCCTTTCGATCCGCATCCGCGAACTCGATCGCGCGGATCCATTTCGTGCCCTTCCACGCATAGAGCTTCGGTGTGATCATGCGACAAGGCCCGCCGTGCTCGCGCGGCAAGGGCTGCTCGTCCCATGTGTGGACGAGCAGCACGTCGTCCTCGACGGCACGGGCAAGGGGCAGGCTGGTCGTGTAGGGCGTGCCGCTGGTCGGGTCGGCATCGGACCCGGTGCAGATCACGAAGGCGGCTTCCGACCTCGGAACGACCAACTCGGCAACATCGCGGAAGCGAACACCGCGCCAGCGGTTGTCGAATCGGCTCCACGTGGTCACGCAGTGGAAGTCGCTGACGTCGTCGATCTGCGGCAAGGTCATGAAGTCGTCCCAGGTCAGCGTGAGTGGGTTGTCGACGAGGCCGCACACGTTGAGGCGCCAGGTGTCGCAGGTGACCTCGGGATGCACGCCGAGATCGAGCACCGGCCAGTTCGGGACGACGTGTTGGCCCACGGGAAGCTGCGGCATGCCATGCCGGTTGACCGGCCCGCTGCCCTCAGGTGGTCCGGCTGCCTCGGCGTCGACGACGCCGTGCCGAAGCGCGCGCTGCCGGTCGATGTAGCGCTGACGACGGGCGATTAGTGATGACGGTTCGGTCGGCATGGCGTTAGCATATCGGATGTGCGCGCTGGCGCCTCGTTCAGCGGCCATGCTAGCGTAAGTGTCGAAGTTGAAAGGAGCGCCACGTCATGGGTTATCCCGAGTTCATGATCGCGCCGATGCGCGAGGAATTGACGCGGTTGGGTGTGCAGGAACTGCGAACGCCCGACGCCGTTGATTCGATCGTCCGAGACACCGACGGCACCGTGATGATTGTCGTCAATTCCGTCTGTGGATGCGCGGCAGGCAAGGCCCGGCCAGGCGTCGCGCTCGCCCTCCAGCACTCGACGAGACCAGACGTCGTGGCGACCGTGTTCGCTGGCGCGGATATCGAAGCGACAGAACGGGCGCGGGCACTGTTTGCCGGCTATCCGCCGTCGTCGCCGGCGATCGGCCTGCTGCGGAACGGGCAGTTGGCCTACATGATGGAACGCCACCAGATCGAAGGCCAGGAAGCCCCGGCGATCGCGCGCCAGTTGATCGGCGCGTTCGACGAACATTGTTCGAAGGCGGCCGTCGACAGATAGCGAGTCTGCCGGCTCGCGGGTCATGACAGGCGGCGCGCGGCGCCGCCTGTCGTCTGTACGGGCGGCGTCAGACCATCGGGGCAGGAGGGGAGGGGGCACCCGATGAGCGTGACGCTCGATGGTGGCACGCACCACGTCGGCCATGCCCGCGAGAAAGCGGGGAGCGTCATTGACCGCGGCGGCGCGCACTACCGGAAGGTCGATCTCGCGGCACAGCCCCACAGCCTCCGCGTCGAGGTCGTAGAGGACCTCGACATGATCGGCGACGAAGCCGATCGGGGAGAGAATCGCCGCCGCGAGACCGCCAGCCCGAGCGTCGCGAAGGTAGTTGCAGACGTCGGGTTCGAGCCAGGGATCGCCGGGTCGGCCGCTGCGGCTCTGATACACCAACGCCCAGTCCGAGCGTTCGAGCACGTGGGCCACGGCCGCGCACGATTCGCCGAGTTCGGCTTCGTACCGGCTACGACGTGCCATCTCCTGCGGGATGCTGTGGGCCGTGAACACGACTCGGGCGCGAGACCGTAGCTCGTCGGGCAATCCGCCCGCCGCCGCCCGAATGTGATCGGCCACTGTCTCCACGAACCCAGGGTGGGCATGCCATGGCCCGACGTAGGTGACCCTCACATCGGCCGCGCCACGGTCGGCGAGCCGTTGTCGCGCCTCGTCCACGTTGCGCCGGTACTGTTCGCAGCTCGAGTAGGAGGCGTGCGGGGCCATGATGAACCCGATCGCGTGCCGGACGCCGGCCTGTGACATGTCGAGTAGCGTCTCATGGAGGAACGGGTGCCAGTTGCGCATGCCCACATAGACGGGCAGGCGCTCACCCGCCTTCGCGAGTCGCTCCGCGAGACCGCCTGCTTGACGGCGCGTCAGTTCGGTGATCGGCGACACGCCGTCGAACAGGTCGTAGTGGCCGGCCACTTCCTCGAGCCTGGACGGCGGCACTCGCCGACCCCGCAACACGTTGGCGAGAAACGGTCGGACATCGTCGGGCCCGTTGGGGCCGCCGAACGCGATCACCAGGACGGCATCGAACGGGTGTGAGTAGTCGGCCATGGCGCTGAAGGACCAGGCGGATTCTATACCAGCGGTTCGCTCGCCCGCGTCGTGTTGCGCGGGCGCTCAGCCTCACGATAAGGTCACTCGACCGCCTGTGCTGTGCCTATGAATAGGACAATGCGTTGTGCAACCGTTGCGGTGCTCGTGGGCGCATGCGCCGCCTCCGCCACCGCACAGCCCGAACGACTCACCATCGACCGCGGCGCCGTCGGCGCCTGGCAAGCGCTGCAACGGCTGCGGACGTTCGGCAGCGTCCTGCACACGACCGCGCACCCGGATGATGAGCATGGGGGCGTCCTGACCTGGCTGAGCCGCGGGCAGGGAGCCCGCGTGAGCCTGCTGACCCTGACCCGTGGCGAAGGTGGGGACAACGCCATCGGCCCAGAACTGTTCGATGCACTTGGCCTGATCCGAACCGAAGAACTGCTGGCGGCGAATCGATACTACGGCGTCGACCGGCAGTACTTCACGTCGATGGTCGACTACGGCTTTTCCAAGCGTCTGGAAGAGGCCTGGGAGAAGTGGGATCGCGGCGCGCTACTCGGTGAGGTGGTGGCGCTGCTGCGCACCGAACGGCCGATCGTGGTCCTGTCGCGGTTTCAGGGGACGCCGCGAGACGGTCACGGTCACCACATGGCCGCGGGCGCCATCACGCGCGAGGCGTTCCGCGCCGCCGCGGACCCGGAGGCCTTTCCAGAACAGGTCGCCGCCGGGCTGCGGCCGTGGCAGGCCAGGAAGCTGTATGTCGGTGGCGTGCGGGACACCGAGGGCCCGACGCTCACGGTGGACGTGGGCGCCGTCGACCCGCGCATCGGACTGTCGTATCAGCGTCTGGCGCGGCTCGGGTTGAGCCTGCAACGTTCGCAGAACGCGGGCCGCGCGAGCGCGTCGCCGGGCCCGACCGTCTACCGATATGCGCGTGTCGACACGCCGGGTTCCGCGATCGAAGCGAGCCCATTCGACGGGTTGGACACGAGCTGGGCGGGCCTCTTCTCGCTCGTCGGTCAGGAGGCGACACCGGCCTGGGTGGTGCGACTCACGGCGATCGGCGACGTCGTGGAGGCTGTGGCTCGCGGGTTCTCGATGCATCGGCCGGCGGACGGCGCAGGGGCGCTGGCCGCGGCTCTCGACGCCACGCGGAACGCTATCTCGGATCTGACGGAGCAGTCGGACGTGCGTCTGCTGCTGGAGCGGAAGGCGGAGCAGTTCGAAGCGGCGATCAGCGCGATGCTCGGGCTCGAACTGTCAGCCGTCGCCGTCCCCTGGGACACGCCGCCTGCCGGGGTGGCCGAGCTGGGTCCCGTGGTCCGGGGCCAGACTGTGCAGGTGGATCTGGCGCTTTCGGGTGCCGGGATCGACGAGGCTAACGATGTCGTCCTCACGATCGAGGCGCCCGCGGGCTGGCGCGTCGAGGACTCGGGACTCGAGTCGTCGAACAATCGATGGCAGCGCCGCGTCTTGCTTCAGATCGGCGACACGTCGGCCAGCCGGCCGCATTTCGCTCGGGCCTCACTGGCGGAGAGTCGCTATCGGATCGCGGCTGACAGCGCGTTCTTCGATCCGTTTCCGCCCCCGCCCGCGCGTGGGGTGGCTCGGTTCCGCGTCGCAGGCGTCGTCATCGAGCACCACGCGCCGGTGGTGGCTCGAGAAGCGCGGCTGCCGTATGGCTACGCCGAGCGCGTGTTGCCGGTGCTCCCGGCAATCAGCCTCACAGTCAGCCCGCCAGTGGCAGTCGTGCCCCTCGCCGTCGAGTCGCCGGAGCTGACGATCTCGGTTCGCGTCGGTCGAATAGACCCCGCCGGCCGTGAGGCGACGCTCGAGCTGGAGTTGCCGGACGGCTGGCGGGTGTCGCCGGTGCAGGTTCGACTTCTTGAGGGCGACGGGTTGGAGCGGACGTTCGACTTCCGCGTCTGGCCGTCCGACCTGAACGATGCGCCGCAGCGCGTCGGCGCGGTTGCCAGGCTCGAGGGCCTCGAGTTCCGGGAGGGCTACGAAGCGATCGCGCACCGCGATCTCGAGACGCGCCGGCTCTTTCGGCCGGCCGAAGCGATCGTCCGCGGCGTGGACGTGGCGATAGCGGGGAATCTGCGCGTCGGCTACGTGATGGGGATCGGCGACCAGGTGCCCGAAGCGATTCGCCAACTGGGCGCGACGGTGGAGCGGCTCGAGGCCGACGACCTGGCCTCGGCTGACCTGAATCGATTCGATGTCGTCGTCACAGGGACCCGCGCCTACGCCGTTCGGCCAGACCTGCACCGGTCGAACGACCGACTCCTCACCTTTGCCGAGCAAGGCGGGCATCTGATCGTCCTGTACAACACCCAGGAGTTCGTTCCGTCGGAACACGCGCCGTTTCCCGGCGACCTGCCGCGCCGATCCGAAGAGGTCTCGGAGGAGGATGCGCCGGTCGTGATTCTGGCCCCTGGCGCCCCGGTGCTGGCGTGGCCGAATCGGATCACGGCCGTCGACTTCGACGGGTGGGTCGAGCAGCGCGGCTCGAAGTTCTGGCGCTCCTGGGCGGACGCCTATACCCCGATCGTCGAGTCGCACGACACGGGGCAGGCCCAGCAGCGCGGCGGCTGGCTGACGGCGCCCGTCGGGGAGGGGCACTACACGTACTTCGCGTACGCACTGCACCGGCAGTTGCCCTCGGGCGTGCCCGGCGCCTACCGGCTACTGGCGAACCTGCTCTCGCTCGGACGCCGAGAGTGAACCGTCGCGCGAGACCTGCGGAGGAGGAGCCATGATCGCCATGTGTCCGATGTTCGGACTGAACACGCCGGCATGCCGGGTCGTCGCATTCGCCGGCGCGCTCGTGGTGGGCGGGGCCGACCCGGCCGCGGCCCAGCCGCGACCCGACTGGGTCGACTCGGACCGCACCGCGCCCTCGGGGATGACGTACCGAACCTTCGACAGCACGCACGCCGGCGGGGACGTGAGCTACCTCATCTACCTGCCACCCGACTACGACACGGCGGCCACGCGGCGTTATCCGGTGATCTACTGGATGCACGGCCTCGGGGGGCGTCAGTCCGGCGGTGCGCGCCTGGCCGCACGCCTAGACCGAGGCATCCGGGCTGGCGAAGCGCCCGAAGTGATCGTCGTGTCGATCAACGGGTTGCGCGCCAGCATGTACAGTGACTCGAAGGACGGGCAACGGCCGGTCGAGAGCATGATCGTCGAGGACCTCGTGCCGCACGTGGACGCGACATATCGGACGATTCCTCGCCGCCAGGCCCGCGCGGTGGCCGGCATGTCGATGGGCGGCTACGGGACCTTCCGGCTGGGCTTCAAGTATCCGGAACTCTTCGGCGTGATGTCGTCGTTCGCGGCCGCGCTGCACACAGAAGCGACGCTCGCCGAGAATCGCGCCGCGGTCTATGACGCGGTCTACGGCGGCGATGCGGACTACGCACGGCGGAACACGCCGTGGACGCTGGCGGAAGAGAATGCCGACGCCGTGCGGGGGCGGACCGTCATCCGGCAGATCATCGGCACCGCCGACGGACTGCTCGAGTGGAACCGGGCGTTTCATCGCCTGCTCGAACAGCGCGGGGTGGAGCACGACTACATCGAAGTGCCGGACGTGGCCCACGACTACGACGGTCTGTCGGCCACCATCGGGGATGCGACGTTCGCGTTCTATCGACGCGCGTTCGGGGAAGGCGCGCAGACCCGCTGAGGGCGAGCCGCCCGCATGCTATAGTCGAGCGTTTGCCATGCCCAAGATTCTCGTCACCAACGACGATGGCATCAGGTCGGCGGGCCTCGACGCGCTAGCCGTCGCGCTCGAGGCGATTGGCGACGTGATCGCGGTCGCGCCGCTGATGGAGGCGAGCGCGGTCGGACACGCCCTCACGTTGCGACACCCGCTGCGCCTCGAGCAACTCGCGGCGAATCGCTACAGCGTCGACGGGACGCCGACCGACTGCGTCAACGTGGCCGTGTCGAAGGTCCTGCGCGGCCGGCCCGACCTGGTCGTCTCGGGCATCAACAAGGGGGCCAACGTCGGTGACGACGTGACGTATTCAGGCACTGTCGCCGGCGCGATGGAGGGCGCCTTGCTGGGTGTCCCCAGCCTCGCGGTTTCGCTGGAACGGCGGTCGGACGAGTTCGACTTCACCCAGGCGGCAGCGACGGCGGTGGAGTTGGCCACGGCGCTGCTGGTGCATCCGCTGCCGAGCCGGACGTTCTTGAACGTCAATGTCCCGCATGGCCGTGTGAAGGGGGTGCGGGTGACCGTGCAAGGGCGGCGAAATCATGTGAGCTCGGTCGCCGAAGCGCTCGACCCGCGTGGACAACCCTACTTCTGGATCGAGGAGGGGCAGACGCGGTGGGAGGAGTTGGCACGCTCCGACCATCACGCCATGGCTGACGGCTGGGTCTCGGTGACGCCGCTCAGTCCTGATCTGACGGATCACTCAGCGCTGCCGCTGGCCGAAGCGCTATCGCTCGGCCGGGAGGCTGGGGTAAAATAGGCGGCCGAGCGGTCGGGGCGTGGCTCAGCCTGGTAGAGCACTCGGTTCGGGACCGAGGGGTCGGAGGTTCAAATCCTCTCGCCCCGACCAACTTTCCCGCAGTTTTCCTTCCGAATTGCTTACGGGATGCATACCCGTAAGTGACCATGAAATCCCGTTCGTCCCATGGATTTCATGCAGATCTCATGCAGTTTGGTGCGCCACTGTCGGACAGGCCGTCCGGGAGGGAAGTGGTGTGTCCAGAAGTGCCAGCGCGTTCGGAGACACCCACACGGGCAGGCATGACCACTAGAGAACGCAGGAGTCCGCAGGGAACCCCAGGCGACCGCAGGTCGGCCGGACACGGGGCTAAGTCGGAAGCCTTGCGCAAACGAGCCATCCTGGCCTTGCTGAGCGAAAAGACCATGCCTCGGGCCGCGGCAAAGTGCGGGGTTAGCGAGAAGACACTACGGCGCTGGCTGGCCGACGACGCGGTGTTCAAGACGGCCTACGCCGAAGCGAGACATTCGGCCTTCAATGCCGGAATGGGGCGAGTCCAGGCGCTCACCGCCAGAGCCGTAGACACGCTGGAAGACTTGCTCGATGCGAAGGAGTATCCGAACGTCCGACTCGGCGCGGCTCGCACGGTCGCCGAGATGGGCTTCCACCAGCACGACGCCGAGACGATCCTGCGGAAGCTCGAGGAGATCGAAGCCGCGCAGCAACGATAGTGTTAGGAGAGGTACGATGCGGAACTCGTTGAAGGGTGTGGTGTCGCGGGTGAATCGGATCGCGAGCAAGGCGGGACAGGGGTCAAGGGCCGCTGAGATTTACGCCGAGCGTCGACGAATCCTGGGGGAGGGCCGGCAACTCGCGTTGGCACCACCGACGCCTGCGCCCAAAATTGGGCTGCTTTGCCAGACAGAAGTGTGGTGCCGCGCGCAGGGGTACTTGCGGCGGTCGTGTCGTAGCGAAGTTCTTTCGTAGTAACCTGCGACAAATGACACAGCGCGTTCGAGCTTTGGGCAATCGCTCGGCCAACGGAAACCGCGGCAGAGTCAGCCTGCGGAGTGCCCTCATTTCAGCACTCATCACCGGCCTGCTCTTTATCGTCATCGAATTCGGCTTGAGCCACGTCCCCCTGTTCAAGGCGATCGGGTTCACGGCACCAGCCTACGAGGTCAGCGGGAGCCAGGCGGGCGATTACGCCCCGAGCCAGAATTCGTTGTCGCAATGGGTACTCTCCAGGCCGTTTCGATACAACATCACGTCCAACGGGTTTCGCGACTCGATTGAGTTCAAGCTGCTACCCGGACGAAACCCTCTACGCGTGCTTTGTCTCGGCGATTCAGTGACGTTCGGCACCTACGTCAACGACGACGAAGCGTTCGCGCACAAGCTCGGGCACCTGCTGACCGATCACCTCGGGTTCCAACCGGAAGTGATCAATGCCGGTTTCGGCGGCTACTCGATTCGCGACCAACTCGAGTATTACGAAGAGAAGGGGCAGAGCCTGCAACCGGACATCGTCGTGCTCGGTGTCTACGTCGGGAATGACTTCCTCGACCTTCAGGGTCCACCCTATCGTCAGGCTCTCAAGGAACCGCAGGTGCTCGATCGTATCAGGCGCACTGTATCCCAGTTCTATACGTATCAGGCGCTCGCGTACGCGCGAGTCCAGCTCATGATGGCGATGGGATCGCTAAGGAGGCCTTCCCCCACCGCCGAGATTGACTTCGTCGAGACAGCTCGCACGGGCGACCCGGACGAAACATCGATGCCGCGACCGGCAACGCTTGAACCGGTTCCCACGCAGTTTGCTGACGTCTGGCCGGAGTATGTAGACCTGCTCTCTGAGTTCGTGCGCTCCACAAATCAGAACGGAAGTGAGCTTCTCGTCGTGATTTTCCCTCATTATCTTCAGCTCGACCCGGCCCGACCCGCGGTCGTTCAGGAACGCCTCACCGCACTCTGTTCTTCGCTCGACGTCGCCTGCCTCGACCTGCTTCCAGCGATGAGGCGAGAGCATGCCGAAGGGGTCTTTCAGCTGTACTCGACTCCCTTGCACGCACAGGACGACCACCCGACCGCAGCGGGACACGAGCTTGCCGCGTTCGAGATTTATCGGCGTATGACCTCCGACTCGCGTTTCTCAACAGTCCTCAGCGCTTCGCCGGCGGGCTGATGCCCCCGTCCGAGAGGCGACAAGGCCGCGGCCGCTTCAGATGATTCACGCGTAAGCCCCCGTATTCCTTACGCCACCGGGAGTACGTCTGCTCACTCGTGCCGAGCTTGCGCCAGACCTCGGCGGTGGTCTGCCCTCGAACGAGCTCGACTTCGGCCTGGCGCAACTTGG